>Ga0315548_1002587_pt1 | contig 13976 bp, 17 predicted proteins | sample SalMarSW160110MG_2_FD_202540 | JGI IMG/M metagenome (GOLD analysis project Ga0315548, IMG submission 202540) | Salt marsh sediment microbial communities from the Plum Island Ecosystem LTER, Massachusetts, United States - Salt Marsh Sediment SW1601-110 ... | reverse complement strand
AAGCAGAAGTTTTCTTAGCAGCCGGGTCTGCGCCGTAGGCTTAAAGCCTGCGGCGGCCTCGGCCGCCTTTATGGAAGCCATACAATGCGCCGTAGCACAGATCCCGCAGATGCGCGAGGTAATATGCTGAACCTCAAAGATGGAGCGGCCGCGGACCATCGCCTCAAAAAGGCGCGGTGCCTCGATTATCTGAAGCTCGCACTTTTTGACCTTGCCTTCCTTTACGTCGATTACAATATTGCCATGGCCCTCGACGCGGGTCAGGTACTCGACATTGATATCAAGATTTTTTTTGGGCATTTTTCCCCTCCAGCATTCTGCAAACATTGTAGGTCTCGAACTTCTGCATAAGTTGTTCAACTGTATAACCGTATTTTTCAAGAATATCCGTCTGGGCCTCTTCTGCGGGGTTATCCAGCAGGCCCCGGCAGCCATAGCAGGTATTGCCGTAACTGGGACACCAGGCGCCGCAACCTGCCCGGATCAGCGGCCCCATACAGACCTGGCCTTTTTCAAATAAACAAACATTTTCTTTCAATTTACATTCCACGCATACAGGATAATTTGGAGGTATGTAGCCTTTACCGAGAAGGATTGATTTCAATGCCTTCAGGAATTCGTCATTATTTGTGGGGCAGCCATGGATATAATAGTCTACCTTTACTACGTCGTGAACCGGCCGCGGTTCGCCAATCTCAATGGGAAATTCCCTTCCTTTATAGACTATGTCTTTGGCCTCTTTCCGGCTGAATTTCCTCCTTAAACCATTGATGCCGCCGATACAGGCGCAGGCGCCGTAGGCAATGAGAATTTTGGCGTTTTTCCTGATTTTCTTCAGGCGTTCTTCGTCGTGTTTTCGGGTAATAGAGCCCTCAATCAGGGCAATATCATAATCATCGCTTTTTTCCGAAATCGCCTCTCTGAAATTGACTATTTCGCAATGTTCAAGCAGTCCCAAAAGTTTTTCGTTAAGATAAAGAAGTTGAAGCTGACAGCCTTCGCAATCAGCAAAATCAAAAAATGCTATGCGTACTTTCTTTTTCATAACGCCTCCTCCAATCCCTTTATCTGGGCATATGTAAAGGTAGGCCCGTCCTTACAGACATAAAGGTTATTTATCTGGCAATGCCCGCATTTACCGATGCCGCATTTCATCCTCCGCTCCAGGGAAAGTATTATCTGTTTGTCCGAAATTCCCTTTTTGATAAGTTCAGCTATTACGAATTTGTACATAATCGGCGGCCCCACTACGACAGCATAAGTCCTGTTTACGTCTATATGCACCCCGGGAATAAGGCTGGTAATAAGCCCTACATTCCCCTTCCATTCCGGGTCAGCCTTATCAACCGTGCATGCGTAATTAATGCTGGTCATATGCTCCCACTTTGCTATCTCATCGGTAAAAAGCCTTTCCTTTGGCTGTTTGCACCCGAGAAGAAGCGTAACAGTGCCAAAATCCCTTTTTCTGTCGATGATAAAATTTATAAGCGACCTGAGCGGCACAATGCCCAGCCCCCCGGCAATGATAAGAAGGTCGTTGCCCTTAAATTCATCTACCGGAAACCCCCTGCCGAAGGGCCCCCTTACGCCAAGTTTGTCCTTTACGCCAAGTTTGTGCAAGGCGCCGGTAAATGTACCGACTTTGCGCACACAAATCTCGAATATGTCCCTTTCGGGCTTTGTCGGCGACGAAGATACGGAAATAGGGGCCTCACCCACGCCGAAAATAGAAAGCTGCACAAACTGTCCCGGCTGCTGGCCCAGGGGTTTTCCGTCATCGAATTTTATCGCGAAGAACTTTTCGTTTTCCGTCATTTGTTTTGTCTTTATTATCCTGGCGGGCCTTGGTGAAAACAAAGGGTCAACGGCAATTGTTCTTTTTTTCACCTCAATTTTACTTTTTGTCATTTTTATACTCCTTCGTTAATTCATTTACGGTTTCGACCAGGCTTATCTTCGCCATGCAAGTACGCGTGCATCTTCCGCAGCCAACGCAAAAGAACTTATTATATTTTTTTACCGGGTAATCAAATTTTCTATAATATCTGTGTCTTTGCCTTGAAGAGCGGTCTTTGCGGAAGTTCTCGCCGCCGGAAACCATAGCAAATTCTTCAAGCTGGCAGGAATCCCACATTCTGTTTCTATCGCCGCCGGCCATATCAAGTTTAACTTCGTCATATATATCAAAACAATAGCAGGTGGGGCATACGGCGGTGCAATTGCCGCAGGAAAGGCACCTCTTTCCCAACTCTTCCCATAGTTTACTGGAGTAGGACTTTTTGAATACCTTATTAAGTTCCCTATACCCTGCCTTAAGAGAAACCTCGAATCTTTTCTTTTTTTCTTCCCGAAGTTTTAAAAGCTCTGCCTTTATCTCTGCCTCATCCCGGCCTTTCTTAAAGAAAGGCGCCCTGGCCAGCAAATCAAGGCCCGCGATAGAGTTGATATGCAAAATATATCTATTCCCGGCATCTGTAATCATTGCATCATAGCCGGCCTTGGGGTTATGGGTATCCATAGTAATGCAAGTAGCATATTCATCGCAGGGTCTCATACATTCATAGCCGATAATAAATATAGATTTTTTCCTTCTGATGAAATAAGGGTCGGCCGGCTCTTCGTTAAATACTATATCCAGGCAGCTGAGGGCCTCGATATCACAGGTATGCACACCAAAAAGAACCGTTGGCTCTACTTCTACGGCGGTTTGCGACATAGAAGTTGCGCCCATCTTGAAACTCCCCAGTGTCTCATACTGAGGCAAAAAGTATTTTTTGGGAGGCAGTATCGTGGGTATATATTCAAGGGACATCTCGCTTGCCTCTTCTATGGGGGCAAAAACAAATTGATTCTCTTTTTTTACCGGCGCTGCAACCCGATGGTTCTTCTTCAGGTAGGCTACAAATTCAGGCATATCCTTTTTTTCCAAATAGAGGTATCTCATATCCTATTCTCCCTTTTTATTCCCATTCAATACCCTTTATATTAAATTCACTTCCCGGAACAATCTTTATATCTATTTTTGCATTGCGCAACTTTTCCGGTTTAGGCAAATGGGCAAAACAGTTTTCTATTACATCCGGGGGATGGTCGTGATAATGCAACTTTCCTACCTCCAGGTAAACAGTCTTTATATTGCCCACTTCCGGATTAGCCGCCTCTTTCTCTAATACGGCAATCAAATTTTTAACCAGCGCTACCTCGTGCATCTTAACATATCCTCGGCATTGGTTCGGCGGAGAGCATCTCTATTATCCGCCTGGCGCCATAGGCCGTCGTTAAACATACCTTATTGGCAAGGTCTTTAGTAACCTCTCCAACAGCCCGGGCCTTGCGGCCGTATTCGCTTTGGCGCAATAATTTTAGAACCTGCTCTTCAGAGGACGGTTCAACTACCAAAAGGGCCTTTCCCTCATTTGCGATATAAAGCGGGTCCAATCCTAAAAGTTCACAGGCCGCCCTTACGCCTTCGGAAACAGGAATCTCTTTTTCCCGGAGCAGGATACCGAAATCTCCCGTCAAAACCATTTCATTCAACACGGTTGCTACCCCGCCGCGCGTGGCATCACGCATAAATTTTACGCCGGTTGTATTATCCAAAACATTTATCAGCATCTTGTTTAAGGGCGCGCAGTCGCTTTTGATTTCGCTCTCAAAGGCCAGCCCTTTCCTTTTACTCAATACAGCAATACCGTGCTCGCCAATGGCCCCGCTTAATATTATTTTATCCCCCGGCCTTATTTTATCTATCCCCAGGCTTAAATTCCGCCGGCGCACCCCCAAGCCGGAAGTATTGATGAATAAACCGTCTGCCGCGCCCTTTTCCACAACCTTGGTGTCGCCGGTAACAATCTTAACGCCGGCCTTCTTTGCCCAGTAAGCCATGGACTTGACTATCCGGATAAGCTCGGCCTGAACAAATCCCTCCTCTATAATAAACCCACAGCTTATATACTGCGGCTGCGCGCCGCAGACAGCTAAATCATTAACGGTCCCGCAAACGGAAAGCTTGCCGATATCTCCACCGGGAAAAAATAGCGGCTGGACTACAAAGGAATCCGTGGTAAAGGCAATATCTCTTGAACTTGTGGAAAATACCGCCGCATCATCAGCGCGGTTAAGCAGAGGGTTTCCCAGATATCTAAAGAACAGATTCTGGATGATTTCCTGCGTTATTCTGCCGCCGCTTCCATGGGCAAGGGTTATCAGTTCCATCGTCTAATCCCCGTATTTATACCAGGCGCTGCAAATGCCCTCGCTGGATACCATACAGGCGCCTTGAGGCCGTGAAGGGCTGCAGGTCTTGGCAAAAAGCGGGCAATCCGCAGGCCTCTTTATTCCTCTTAATACCTCACCGCAGATGCAGCCGGGATTTTCTTTTGCCGGCGGGACATCTATATTAAACCTTTCCCGCGCTGCAAATCTTTTATAGGGGCTCCTCAACCTCAGCCCGCTGGATGGAATTACCCCAATACCCCTCCATGGGGCGTCTGCCTTCTCAAAGACCTCGCGCATAATTGAGCGGGCCTTTTTATTGCCTTCATCGCGGACAACCCTTTTGTAGGCATTAACAAGCTCGGCCTTATTTTCTTCAGAGAGCCCGGCCAAAATATATACGCCGGTCATTATATCCAGGGGTTCAAATCCGCAGACACAGCAGGGTATCTTAAACTCCTCTACAATAAATCTATAAATTTCTATCCCGGTTATTGTGCTTACATGCCCGGGGCAGATTAAGGCATCTATTTTTGTATCCCCGCTTCCCAGTATCGCCCTCAAGGCAGCGGGCATAGTCTTATTTAAGGCCAGGATATAAAAGTTATCTAAGCCCTCTGCCTGCGCCCTAAGTATCGCCGCAGCCGCGGTAGGCGCTGTAGTCTCAAAGCCGATGCTGATGAATACTACCTTTTTATCCCTCTGCCGCCCGGCAAGGTTCAGGGCGTCATCCGCGGAATAGACAACCCGCACATCCGCGCCTTCGCTTTTGCTTTCTGCCAGGCTGGAACTTGAGCCCGGCACATAAAAAAGGTCGCCAAATGTGCAGACGGTAATGCCTTCCAGCTTAGATAAGGCAATTGCCGTATCTACATCCTGCAGCGCGGTTACACAAACAGGGCATCCCGGGCCGGAGATAAAAGTTATATTTCCGCCGACAAGTTTATTCAGCCCATTTTTCCTTATCGCCATGGTGTGGCCGCCGCAGACCTCCATAATCCTTATCTTCTTTTTGGATATCGCCTTTATCTTCTCGGAGGCCTTAAGGCATAGGGCAGGATTTCTGTATTCATCGACAAACTTAATCATCGCCCCAGCCTTCCCTTAAAGAAATCTATAGTCAGGCTGGCGTCTTCCTCGCTAACCTTCTGAATCGCAAAGCCGGCGTGAAGGAGCACGTAATCGCCTACCCGCGGTTGGGCAATTAAATCCAGGGCTGCCTGTTTGCGCAAGCCGGCTATATCTACCGTAGCTCTATTATCCTGTATATCGATTATCTTTCCCGGAACGGCCCAACACATCCTGCGCCTCTTCAATTCTGCCGGCAAGGCCCACTATAGGCTGGCGGCAACAACGGCCTGGCCCACAGATATCCCCCAATCGGTGGTCGAATATTTGTTATGCCTGTATAACTTGAGCCCGGAATCAGTAAATCTCTTAACTATATAATCAGTAAGGTATCTATTTTGGAAACAGCCTCCTGAAATAAGAACTTTATCAATGCCTGTATCCTCGCTTATCTTCATACTCACGGCAAAGATAATTTCACCAAGCGTATTCTGGAACTTGGCGCTGATTATACCCGGATCAAGGCCTTTATTGAGGTCGTCTACAATTTGCCTGAACATTGCGCAAACATCCACTTCCCCTGCCTTTATTTTATAAAGATAATGGGCCTTTATGTCTCTTGAAGCCGCCTGCTCAAGAAGGATTGCCGCTTCCGCCTCAAAACGAGAAATGTCGCAAACGCCAATCAAAGAAGATACGGCATCGAAAAGCCTTCCGGCGCTGGAAGTCAAAGGGCAGTTGATATCTTTCTTGAGCATCTGGCAGATAATCTCAACCTTACTTTTTTTTATTCTTTTAAGCAGAGAAAGGTCAAGCTTATAAAAATCCCTGCCGTAGGCCTGAAGCAAATAAACCAGCGCCATTCTCCAGCCTTCTCTGGCGGCAATATCTCCACCGGGCTGGGGGACATATCTTAAGTGGTTAAGGCGGCTGAAATCCTTTCGAGTGCAAAGCATAAACTCTCCCCCCCAGGACTTGCCGTCGGTTCCATAGCCGGTGCCGTCGAAAGAAACGCCAATAACCGCTTCATCTAAATTATTGTCCTTCATGCAGGAGACAATATGCGCAAAGTGATGCTGGACCCGGATAAGCCCTGCGGCTTTATTTTCCCGCTGAAGCCTTTGGGCCAGATGCGTTGAGCAATAGTCGGGATGGCCATCACAGGCTATATGCCCGGCAATAAGGCCATTGTCTTTGATATAGCCGCGCAGGGCCTGTTCAAAGTCCTGCAAATTATCTATATCTCTCAAGTCGCTTGCCCGCTTGCTAACATATAAATCTTTCCCGGAAATAACCGAAAAGGTACTTTTGTTTTCCGCTCCTAAGGCGATTATGCTCTTCATCATCCTTAACCGTAATTTATATTCCCTTCGTAACGTTATTCACAGACTTTGTGCTTTCTTTCACAAAGAATAACAAATAAAAAGACCCCTGTCAAGTGAAATCTCTGCTATATAACAAACCAGATTCCGACTACTATAAGAATGGTCCCGATTAAGCGTAAAATAGTAACATTCTCGCCAAGAATGAGGACGCTTAATATGGCTGTAACCAAAGGATAGGCCGCGGCAATGGGCACAATCTGCGACGCAGTCCCCCGTTTAAGAGCGGTAAAATATGTTAGCATACCCACCAATCCGGCCATCAAGCCGGTTACAGAAAAGATAATCAAGGCCTTGTGGTCAACCTGAAAAAGCTGTCTGGCCTTGCCGCTAAGGACTAAGTATATAACCAAGGCTACGGCAACAGCGATGCTTCTTATGGTAACCCCGGTCAGCGGATCTACGCTGCCCAGGCCTATCTTCTCCAAAACAGGCGTTGCACCCCACAAGAAAACCGTAAGGATAAGAAGTAAAATTACATCCGTTCTCACATCCTGCCTCCCATTTCCCCTGCCCTACAAGCAAAAAGGGCCTGGCCCCTTTTTTGCTATTTATAACTTATCTGCCTCTTTCCTGGCTTCTTCTAACCCAGCGTTTGCTTCTTCTAATCTCTCCCTGGCCTCTGCGATATCGCCTTCATCGCCTTCCGCTTCAGCCTCGCTTAACTCTTCCCTTGCTTCTTTTGCTTCTTCCCTGGCCTCGTTTATCAGCTCCTGGATTTCCTGTTTAGCTTCTGCAATAGCCTCTTTTAGGTCTTCTTTGGCGTCTGCTATACTATCTTCATCGCCTTCCGCTTCAGCCTCGCTTAACTCTTCCCTTGCCTCTCTTATTCCTTGCTTAATTTCTTTGATGGTTTCTCTTAATTCTTCTCTATCTCCATCTGCCATCTTCTTTCCCTTTCCCTAATCCACTAAACGGGGCCTGGCCCTTTTTTGTGCTTTTTAATGTTTCTTGTACAGCCCGATCAATTCCGTTTTATCCAATATATGGCCCTGCATCGCCTTTTCCAGGCCTTCTTTGCTTATTTCTTCGTCTGGATTAAGCTGCCTATCCAGCGCATAGAGCTTGAAGAAATAACGATGTGTACCTGATGGCGGACAAGGCCCGCCATAGTCTTTCCGGCCAAAACTATTATTGCCTTGGGTGCCGGGAATGCTATCCTGTTCAATCTTAGCAACAACCGGAATATCATAGACCACCCAATGCACCCACGTGCCCATTGGTGCGTCCGGGTCATCCACAATCAAGGCCAGGCTTTTGGCCTCACCGGGTAGGCCTTCAATAATCAATGCCGGATTAACATCGTCTCCCTGACAGGTAAACTTGCCGGGAATAAGCCCCTTGTGTTCAAATTCCGGACTGGTTAATTTCATCTCTTTAGAGGGCTTTTGGGCCGCCGGCAAGGCCAAGCAATAACGCCAGGATTGCTACCTGAATAGCCCAGCCAATAATACAAACCCCTATCGCCCGCCCGGTACTTTTGTAATCAAGGGCCTGCCTGACCGCAATCACCATAGCCACAAGCATCCAGATTGAGGCAGCGCTAAAGACAAGTCCTCCCAGCCCGGGAATAATAGCTAATACGCGAATCAATCCGGGTGAGCTGGCAAAACCAATAGTGCGCAAAAGTTCTCCCACGTCTGCCTTGGTCTGGGGCTCGGGAAGCCATTTGGTGCCGATAAAGTAGGTCAGCGAGGCCCAGATATACCAACCAATCAAAGCGGCAATTGTTCCGGCAAGAATCCCGCCAAGGCCTCCTATGGCAATAGTCCCTATTCCTGCGGCCACACTGGAAAGAACCACAACCCCCATGGCCTGCTTCATTGCTGTCTTATCCGCTTCAACCTCTTCATAGAGATTCACATCCAGCTTAGCGGCGCGAATCATCCTATCTGTAAAACTAGCCATCGTCCCTCCTCCCGTTTCTATTAATTATACCCTTTTTATTTGCTCAGCTTGACGGCTGTGCCGTAGGCCAAAAGTTCAGCGGCACTGCCGACGACGGTAGTGGTCATATAGCGGACGTTGATGATTGCCTCAGCCCCCAGTTCCGCAGCCTGGGCGAGCATCCGATCAGTGGCTACCTTGCGGGCCCGCCCCATCATCTCGGTGTACTCGGTCAGTTCACCACCAAGAATAAGTCGTATCAAGGCAGAGAGGTCCTTTCCAAGCCAGATGGCATAAATAGTGTGTCCTTTGACCAAGCCCAGAACCTCGCTGATCCGGCGGCCGGGTATTTCTGCAGAATTCAGCAGCAAAATCCGGGATTGAGACTCAGTAAGCGGAAGATCCTCTACCGATGCCTTGTTTCTCCTTTGTTCAAGAGCCAGTGTCAACAGGACCAGCAGGATACCACCCAGAAGGCAGAAAACTGTTATCCTAAGCCACCAAGGTACAACCGGATCCTCGCTAGCCATTACGTACCAGGGCATCCCGGCAAATATTACAGTGAAGAACCCGAGCACGAAAACTACAGAACCAATCAATCGAAGTCCCTTCATAATCCCCTCTCCCTTCTTTACCTTAATTATACCCCTAAAAACAAACAGCCTCAAGATATTTTACCATCTCCACGCCATACCGGCATGGATGCTGGCTTCTTTTTACTTGTGGGAAAGAATTATTCGTATCTCAATGCCTCAATTGGATCCAGTTTCGCGGCCTGGCGGGCAGGCCAAAGGCCAAAGCCTATACCTACGCCAATAGAAAATGTTGTAGCAAGCACAATAGAAAGAGTGGAAACTTTTGTTGCCCAACCGGCAAAATATGCCAGGAGCCAGGCTATACACCAACCAAAGACAATGCCGGCTATTCCACCCAGAAAGGTTAAAACTATTGATTCTATAAGAAATTGAGTCATTATATCCATCCTGCGCGCGCCCACTGCCTTGCGCAGGCCTATTTCTCTGGTGCGCTCGGTTACCGAAACAAGCATAATGTTCATAATGCCTATGCCGCCTACCAAAAGAGAAATTGCCGCGATAGAACCCAAAAGTGAAGTCATCGTTCTGGCTGTGCTCTCTATGGTCTCCTGAATTTCAGCCATATTGCGAATCTGGAATGCGTCTTCATTATCTTTACTGAGACGGTGGCGCTTAATAATAAGTTCACTTATTGATTTTTGCGCTTTTTCCATCAAATTAGCTTCCCTTACTTCCACATCAATAGAATCGAGGTATTCTTTTCCTAAAAGTCGGTACATAACCGTAGTAACGGGGATGACTGCTACATCATCCTGGTCGCGCCAGCCAGCCGCGCCCTTCTCCGGCAAAACGCCAATTACCTGAAAATTTATGCGATTTATTTTAATTCTTGCGCCGGTTGGATTAATATCCCCGAAGAGTTCTCTGGCTACAGTAGTCCCGAGTAAAACTACTTTCTGCCTTACCCTTAATTCTTCTTCTGTAAAAAACCGGCCAACAGCGGGAACAGATGCGCGCATTGCCGCATAATTTGCTCCTGTACCCTCAACCTGCGTATTCCAGTTTTTATTGCCGTATACGATTTGCGCACGGCCTCTAACTAAAGGAGAAACATTTTTTACCTGGGGTAACTTAGCTATAGCATCCGTGTCTTGTATGGTAAAGCGGGTAACTGCCCCTGATTCCAGGGATACCCCATGAAACCGGTGGGAGCCGGGCCTAACCATTAAAAGGTTTGAGCCTAACGAAGCAAGTCTCTGCGAAATAGATTCTTTTGCCCCCTCCCCCAAAGCCAGCATAGCGATTACCGCCGCCACACCAATAAGGATACCCAGCATAGAAAGAAAAGAACGCATTTTATGCGACTTAATCGCATAAAGACCCTGGCGAAGATGGTCTATGAATTCGGCCCTGCCCTGCGCAAGGTGAGATTGAGACAAGGCGTCGTTTGGGGAAATATCTTTGGGGATGGAAGAGGTTTCAGACTCAGCGCCTATTTTCTCATCAGAGATAATTTCTCCGTCGCGCATACTAATAATTCTTTTTGCGTTTTGAGCAATTTCTTTTTCATGAGTAACCATAATAACGGTTTTGCCTTTTTCATTCAGGCGCTTTAGAATAGAGACGATTTCTTCTTCGCTTTTTGTGTCCAAATTTCCCGTTGGCTCGTCGGCTAAAATAATTAAGGGGTCGTTTACCAGGGAGCGGGCAATGGCTACTCGCTGTTGTTCGCCTCCGGAAAGCTCGTTGGAGCGGTGAGCCTCTCTATGCGCAAGGCCCACCTCTTTAATCAGATCATGGGCCTTATCTTTAAGCTGGCGCTTTCCCGCATAGATTAAAGGAAGCTGCGCATTTTCTAAGGCGGTTATTCTGGGAAGTAAATGGAATTGCTGAAAGACAAAACCGGCCAGGCGGTTCCTTAAAATAGCCAATTCATCGTCCGTAAGTTTGCTTATTTCTTTCTTGCCTAAATAGTATGAACCTGAATCGGGCCTGTCTAAAAAACCCAGGATATGAAGCAGTGTGGATTTGCCTGAACCCGAGGGGCCGATAATGGCCACAAATTCTCCGGATGCAATCTTTAAAGATACATTGCGCAGTGCGCGTACCCCGATTTTGCCGGTCTTATAGGTTTTGCTGATATTCTTTACTTCTATCATCGTCCTCTTCTGCCAAAAGGCATAAAGGGACTCCCCCCGGGGGCAGAGTCCTCTTCCAGGAGGTAGGCCCTGGTCTTAATTATTATTTTGTCCTCGGGCTTAAGCCCTGAAATAACCTCAACATTATCCTCATCAAAAATGCCAAGCGTAACTCTTTTTTCAACAGGTTTTCTAACTCTACCCTGGCTTAGGAGAACAAAACTTTCTCCCTTTTCCTGCTTAACTGCTTCAAGAGGTATAAGTAAAATATTCTCTTTGCTTACTTCTATAATATCTACGCTGGCGCTCATGCCCGAACGAAATACCTCAGGCACCTTTTCCGGTAAAACATCTACCTCATAAATGGTCACATTGTTCACAACCTCAGATTCATAGGATATATGGTTAATTTTTGCCTCTACTTTCACTTGCGGATATGCATCCAAACTAATAACTGCTCTTTGACCAAGTTTTACCTTTCCAACATCGGTCTCATCAACATGGGCCTTAACAATCAGGCGGTCCGACAATACAATTACGGCATCAGAAGAAGTAACGGTCTGACCGGGCTCAACCGCCCTCACAATTACCTCTCCCTCAATTGGGGCTATCAGAGGAGTAGGCTTATACGCCCCTTGCCAATAGTCTAATGCTTCTTTACCTTGAGAGCGGGCCGTATCTAAAAGAGCTGCTCTTTCCGTTGAGCTCATCCAGGCTAAAACATCGCCAACTTTTACCTTTTCGCCCTCCCTGACCAAAATTTCTTCAATCCGTCCGCTAATCGGCGGTTTTATCTCCAGGCGGTTCTGGGGCTCGACTACGCCGGTGGTCGAGATAAAATTCCGGATACTGCCGAATACAGGACTTATTTCTCTGGTAACCTCTCCGGCGGACTTAGCTTGCTTTGTCCTGGTTATTAAGACTGCCGTAATTGCCAGGATAATTAGCAAACCAAGATAAATCTTCCATCTCTTATTCATAGTCTAAAGTTCCTCCCTTTGCCTGAATCCAGGCAGCCTCGGCAACTAAAGCATCTGCTTGCGTATCCAAAAAAGATTTTCTGGCCCTGACTAGATCATCCTCAATAATTGTCCAGTTATCAAAGGAAATAAGGCCGGTGGAATATTGCGCTTGAGTTATCTTGGCCCGCTCTTCGGCTGCCCCTAAAAATTTTTGCTGCACTTCCACCTTATCTATCGCATCCTGCCATTCTTTCCAGGCCTCTTCCAAAGCCAAAATAACGCCATCCCTGCCGCTTCTTTCATCTTCCCGGGCCTGATTTAACGCGGCCTGGGCTTTTGAAACTCCGGCCATTCGGCTTCCGCCTTCAAATACAGGCAAAGACAAGCTTACGCCGGCCGACCAGGCATCGTTGCCCGGCGGCCAGTGCGAATCACTTTTGCCTGCCGAGGCATTGGCGTAGACCTCAGGAAAAAAATCAGCGCTGGCGGATTTTAAATCAAATCGAGTCGCTTCTTTCTTGGCAATCAATTCCAGTAAAAAAGGATTGCTTTTGGCTAATTGCTCAAAATCAGGCCTTTTCCGGTTAAGATATCTAATCTCAAAATCTCCCTGCATTTTAACCGGCGCAAACTTGCCTCGGCCTAATTCTTTGATAATTCGCCTTTGTGCTAAATCAATATCCCGCAGGCCTTGGGAAACTTCATATTCAGCCTGGGCCAAATTTGCCTGAGCAGTCATCAGAGAACCTTTATGCTCTCTTCCCGCCTCATAACGCAATTCTACCAACTCAACATTTTGCTCTCGGCGTTTGGCGATATTTTCGCTAATATCCAACAGGCTTTGCGCTTTCAATAATTTGACAAAGGCGGTGCGCAAACTTAACCTTACATTGGACGCGGTTACGTCATAATTGTATTGCGCTGATCTCACGTCCTCCGCGGCAGAAGCTATATTATGAGCGGTTTGGAAACCATCAAATAATAGCTGTTGGCCGGCTATACTATAAGCATATGTATCGGCAGTAGCGCCGGAGGCTGCTTTCGTGCTTTTTCCGCTTAAACTGGTACTTATCTGAGGCAAGGCACTGCTTTTGGCAATTGCTTTAGTGGCTTTTGCCTGATTTAATTTTTCTTCTGCTGATATTAAATCAGGATGATTTTGCCTTGCCTCTTTAACACAGTCTTCCCAGGTTAATATATCTTCGGCCCTTGCCTCGCTTAGACCAACGCATAGAAATGACAACAATATAATCAAAATCTTCATATTTTTGGCCATCTCACTGCTCTTTATTATATGCTATCTTGTTCTTGTCCTGGGCCTTGTTCTTGTCCTGGGCCTTTGTCTGCTTTTTTGTCTTTCTCTTATTGCGCCCGACCCTTCCTGCGCTTTAATTCTTTGCATTTCCCTTTGAGACTTCCTGATTTCCTTCTGCGCGCGTTTTGCTGCCCTCTTTGCCCTGCGCTCTTCTAACATCTTGGCTTTTTCTTCCGGAGACTTCCCTATGGTAGCAAACCAATCGCTTAGGCGATGAAATGTCGCCTGTTCGCTTGCATGCTCATAGGCCTCCGCGGCGGCGTCTTTTTCCCCGCCCTCAGCGGCAAAGGCTGTTTTAAAAGCCAAACTTAACAATACCACTGTCACAACTACGAGTGCCTTCTTCATTGCTCCACCTCCTATTCCTTTACCTCAAAGATTTTATCTCTGGCCCTTTTTCCTTTGATAAGAACGATTTTGGATTTGGCTATATCAAAATAGTCGGATAATACTTTTACCACGGCCTGGTTAGC
>Ga0315548_1002583_pt1 | contig 13982 bp, 11 predicted proteins | sample SalMarSW160110MG_2_FD_202540 | JGI IMG/M metagenome (GOLD analysis project Ga0315548, IMG submission 202540) | Salt marsh sediment microbial communities from the Plum Island Ecosystem LTER, Massachusetts, United States - Salt Marsh Sediment SW1601-110 ... | reverse complement strand
TCCGCTTGCCTCCTAAAGCCTTTTCCAAATCTTTTAATAACCAGTAAAAGTTTTCAAGATGGTCATGCCTGCTTACTGTATTATTATTTTTTGATAACCATTGTAACTGTTTACCGATTCCCAAACCTTCCATCGGGACGCAGATTTTATTTCCTCGCTCTGATAAAAGAGGAACCAAATCCTGTCTATAACGTAAGCCAGCAACAAAAGTAATTTCATCATTAGATTTTGTTTTTTTTCTTAGTTCCTGGAATACATTGTTGGCCCACTTTTTTCTATCTTCTCTCGACATATTATTTAGTGTTTTATTGTATGGCTCTATGATCGTATTAGGGGCAATAAGACCATGCTTTGCAGAAAGGATGTACCATCGATCTGAATTTTTTTGTGCGAAATCTTTCGCTTTTTTGAATAAAGGGGAGAGATAAATATCGCTAGCCCGCATCTTACGAGTGTCTTTGAGACTAACACATGCTATAAGGCATATCCTTGCCATTATCACTTATTTATTTTACTACTGCTCGTTATATTTTCCCATGCATATTTATGAAGAATACAGGCATCACATTTGCCACAAGGTTCATATCCATCATTTGAAGTTAATGGCCTGTAGCAACTCCATGTATCACCTTTTCGGATCCCTAATCTATATGCTTCGCTCGCGATTTCCGGTTTCGTCATCTCCATAAGAGGAGCTACAATCTTGGCACCATTTGGTATAGCTACATTAATCATAGTACTAAATTGCTCAAGAAATGCAGGTTGACAATCAGGATATCCTGAAGAATCGATCCAATTGATACCAGTCCATACTTCTGTGGCTCCGATTCCAGCAGCTTCTGCGCAGGCTAAAACAAGGAAAAGAGCATTTCGTCCTGGAAGAAATGCTGGGGAAACATGTTCTCGTATATATTCCACTGACCGTTCTTCCGGGATGGTTCTTTCTGGTTTATCCCATTTTACGTGTAGAACTTTTCGCATAACATTAAACTTGTTGCATATTTTTAAAGCATATTCAAGTTCTGCACGGCTATGTTGTCCATAATCAATTCCAAGACTTATAACTTCCCTGCCTTTTTCTAAAGCAAGTAATAAACAAACCGAGGAATCTAAGCCTCCACTATGTAATATAATTGCTTTAATACTCACAAAATGTTCCTCTAATAATTCCTTCTTTCTCTTTTTTGATAATTTTATTTAAACTTATAACTCTTTTCAATTTGAAAACAAACTATTCTTTCTTGACCTTCCTAAGATTTTGTCTTTTTTCATGGAGTTTTGCCCAAGCCTTAAAAATCAGGGGAATTTAATATACCCGGCACATTTTGTCGTTCCGAAATACGCGATACTCAATACGCCAAACGCTTGAGTGGCGAGTATTGGACATTTTTCGCCGAAAATCGGGGATTTTGGTTGCATTAAGGCGGTTTTTGGATAAAATTACCCTTAGCGTACAGCGGGTAGCGTACAGCGTATAGAAATATCAAATACGAAACGGAGGGGAGTATATTAAGAATCTCATTTTATATTCGAATCCCAGATTCTTCACTACGTTCAGAATGACAAAGTGGGATTTTTCACTTGAAGTCAGGGTATTCGACAAATCGACCAAATTTGAAAAAACAAAGCCAATTTAATACCAGATGACAGAGGACGGAGGATAGAAGACAGAGAAAAAAAATGGAAAACAAAGCCAAATTTGGCATAAGCTCTTTTATGACAAGTAAATAAGTGGAATATTTGGGAGTTGCAGTCAAGGAAAGCAAAGCCAAATTCTTAGAAAATTTTGGAGCTGTCGAGGATAAATGTAACGGGGCCATCGTTGATGCTTGAAACTTGCATATATTCTCCGAAAATGCCCTTTTCGACCGGAACGCCCTGCTTGGTTATAAGCGTAACTACTTTTTCGTAAAGTAGCTGAGCTAAAGCCGGCTCGGCGGCGGCATCAAAGCCGGGCCGACGGCCTTTGCGGCAGTCGCCGTGAAGTGTGAAGTTACTGACAAGTAAAATCTGCCCCCCTATGTCCAGTACGCTAAGATTCATCTTGCCCGCCTCATCGGCAAAGATACGCAAATTCACCAGCTTGTCCGCCATAAACTGGGCATCGTTTTCAGTATCGCCCTTTCCGACACTAAGATAAACAAGCAGCCCTTTGCCGATTCGACCGACAGATTGGTCGTTGACTTTAACCTGGGCTTCTAAAACTCGTTGACAAACAAACCGCATAAATCTTCCTTCTCTTCTAAATTATGTCCCCTGGTAGCTATTCAATTTAAAACCAGGGATTCGAGGTTGATCTGCGGATATGCAGCTCATCGATAATGGCTTTGCCCTTGTGTGTGACAAGGTATAGAACAAGCTCGGCGATCTCCTCCGGCCGCATAAGGTCTTCGCTTTTTAAATCGGGTCGGACCTGTGGAATCAGCTCGGTATCAACACCGCCGGGACAAATCAAATGCACACGGACATTTGTGCCGTTTAGCTCCTCAGCCAGTGATATTGTCATCCCGCGAACGGCATGTTTCGAGGCGGTATAGGCACTCTGAAGTGGATAACCTTTGACGCCGACAACAGAGGAAATGTTGATAATATAGGACGTTGGCGCCTTTCTTAACAAAGGCAATGCCTCACGGCAAAGGATAAACGGTGCGGTGGCATTAACCTGCAGACAACGCAGCCAATCTTCGGTTTTTGTCTCTTCAAACTTTGACGAGTGAGTAATGCCGGCATTATTAACCAGTATATCCAATCGACCTAATTTATCTCCAACTGCTCGAACCAGATTTTTTATGGATTCGTCCCGGAGAAGGTCTGTAATTATTATTTCCGCTTTACCGCCTGCCTGTTGTACAAGTTCTGCGGTTTCCTGCAGTTTCGGCATCGAACGTGCAGCTAAGACAATCGTTGCCGCTTCCTGGGCAAATGCAATACTGATAGCTCTGCCTATCCCCCTGCTTGCACCCGTGACTATTGCGACTTTGCCGGCTAACTTCCCTGTCATTATGATCTAACGCCTTCCTCCCCTTGTTCCTCCGGAGCGATCCCTTGTTCCGGAGCGTCCTCCACGTCTATTAGTATTCTCCTGGGTCGCCCTGGTTCGTCCGGGCTGATCCTGCTCTTCCTCCTGCTTCTGTTTTTCCTCTTCTACATATTTTGCCAGTTCATCCAATCGTTGTTGTCTTTCCAGAAGCAGCCCGTCAATTGTCGCGATAGTCTTCCCGGCATTTTCTTGTTCTGCGATTTTTCTGATAGATGAATAATCTGTCAATGCTTGTTCGTGTACTACATCAGCCAAATCCAGTTTACTGTCATAATCCTGAGCATCTGCCCCCAGCCATTGGTCTATTTCGTTTTCAGTTTCCATATCTAACTGTTCGGCCTGCCCATCTTCGCCACCGGATACGGCCCTGTACTGATCATCTGGTTGCGGCCCTCGTGATCCGGATCGTCCCGAACCGCGGCTGCTCTGTGAGCTTGCTCCTCTGGAACCTCTGCCTGATGATCTACTTCGGACACGCTCCTCGGAACGGCCCTGCTTTTGATCTCTAATCTGTGCCGTGAGCTCTTTAAGAACCCTTGCTGTTCTTTCCTTCTTTTTAGTCATTAAAGTTTCGGCGGCGGCGGCGGTCTTCTTGGCTTTTTCTTCAAGAGCAATTTTTTGTATAAATTCAACTTCGTCATCGGTTTGCTTTTTAACAACTCTAACCAGAGCTATTCGGTTATCTTCTGTTATCTTCTGCCAGTGACGCATTCCAATTCGACTTTTTGAAGCTACTTCCTCTATCGATTTCCCCAAACCTTCGTATGTCTTGATTCTTGCTTTTATCTCGTTGGGATCGGCGAGTATATTTATTTCAGGCTCTTCTTCCTGCGCGGAGCCCTGTCGTTGTTGCAATTGACTTTCCAGATTCCCGGGCGATTCTTCTCGTCCGGTTGGCCGATTCCTGTTAAAAGATCCATCTTCGTCCAATCTCGGTTCTTTCGCGCCATGCTTTATCAAAAGCTCGGCGATTTCTTTGTGTCCTCCCTTTTGCGCCAGCGATAAAGGATTGTTAAACCGTGCATCAATAGCGTTTACATCGGCTCCTTTTGCAATTAGTAATTCTACGACATTTTTTTGACCTGATTTTACGGCCAGGTGCATCGGAGCCTCGCCTCTATTGTTGATTAGATTGACATCTGCGTTTTTATCGAGCAATAGTTGTACAATATCGTTCTTCTGATTATTTACCGCCGTATGCAATGGCGTCCATTTCTGGCTGTCTCTAACATTAATATCCACGCCGCTTTCAAGAATGGACCGGACTTTATCGATGTCACCGTTTATGATAGCCTGGTGGAGTGACGTTGCAGTATCAGTTTCATTTTCTTTTCCAATTGCTGGAATAATGCTTATTAAAACGGTTGAGATCAATATTAATTTAAAGGTTAGGAAACGTTTCACAATATATCCTCCAGGATTATTTCAAATGCCCCTTGAATATACTCAAGGGACTTGGATATCGACTTTATTTATATACTCTCATTTAATAGCTCAATTATACTAAAATTTCACTCCTTTTTTAACAGCAAAATTATATTCATTAACTTCTGCAAAGCCTTTTTAGACTTCCTCTTCACATACAAGTCCGAGTCTTTCTGTAATACCGTCGAATTCATCCAGGGAATAAAATTCAATAATAATCTTTCCTCTCTGCCCGTTTTTCCGAGTTTCAATATTAACTTTAGTGCCGAGCTGGCTGCCGAGTTTCCTTTCTAAGTCCAGTATATGATGGGACTTAGATGGAACTGCAACCTTTCTTTGATTTGTACTGGCAAGGTACCTGCGTACCAGTCTTTCAACTTCTCGTACACTAAGCCGCCCTGCCATCGCTCTGTTTGCCAGTTTTCGTCTAAGTTCATCTGTCGGAAGTGCCAGGATCGCACGTGCATGGCCCATACTTAACTTAGTCTCAGCTAACATTTGTTTGATATCTTGAGGTAAGTCAAGTAATCGCAGATAGTTAGCTACAACAGAGCGGTCCTCTCCGAGCCTTTCGGCCGCCTCGGTCTGTGTTAAAGAAAAGGCGTTCAAATAATCACGGTATGCCTTTGCTCGCTCTATAGGATTAAGGTCAACTCGTTGTATGTTCTCAACAAGCGACCATTCATGTAATTGCTCATCACTTGCCTGGCGAACAAGGGCTGGTATTTTGTCCAATGAGATCATTTTTGCAGCACGAAAACGGCGTTCCCCTGCTATTAGCTGATATCCATCCGAGAAAGGGCGGACTATAATTGGTTGTATCACGCCGTTTACCCTTATAGATTCAGCTAAATCGGATAGCTCCTGCTCATTCCATGTGTTTCGTGCCTGGTATGGATTTGGCGAGATTTCATCAAGTCTTATTTCACGCATTGAATCCCTTAACTCTTTATCTATAGGGAAGTTAGAGTCATTTGTGTCGTCCGATAACATCCTGTCCGACCTGGCATCGCTTAATGTTATAGGACTAATAAGTGAATCCAACCCCCTTCCGAGATGCTTTGGTTTTTCTCTTTTTGTTATTGACATATATACGCTCCTTCACATACTCACCATTTCCTAAATTATTTACACATCAGGTTCTTCTTTTAAGAAATCCTTAAATGTGTAAACAAACACTAATGATATTTCGGTTTTTCTAATGAATTTTCTATAAATTTGCGAGAATAAAAAAATGTTTTTTTGAAAAAATGTTTCACGTGAAACAAAAAAATATGGGAAAAGCCTGTTATTTGGCGATGTCATCCTAATTATAAATAAGAAAACAAACCCATGAAGATCCAGTTTGAGGAGCTTTATAAAGGTTTGAAATTAAAGTCCAGACATGCATATTTATAATAACGGTTCATAAATATCAATGAATATAACTTGAACGTATATGTGTAACATTAAAAAAACTACCAAAATCAAGACATAGACAAGGTAATAATAAGAAAACAATATCCTCTCACAATCCCAAAAATAACACCATCTACTTGCTTAAAAAATCATTTTGTGTTGGTATAATACAGATCATATTGCTTAGTATTAAATGAATATCTTCTTATCTTTAATCAGTGGACAAACCAAATATTGTTTCACGTGAAACAATTAAATGTAAAGAGGAGGAAATATTATATTTAATTATTTCAATACAATACTTTCACAATAGATGATAGGCAGGGCCTCAAAAAATAAGATCCCACAAAGAAACATACAAAATAATACGATCGAGTTATTAAAGGATAATCTTATTAGGGTCTAATTGCCAGTATATCATTTAGGTCAATTCTATCTTAAAGGAGATATTTAGTGGTTAATTTTCAATAATATATTTTCATATATTAATGTATAGTATGTTTAATATATACCATATATTATCCATATTAAATCTGGATTTTTGACTTTTCTTTCCTCACATTTTTTTTAATCAACACCAAGAAAAAAGCAGATAAGTCCAAACTCTCAATTTATCTTACAGAATACTTTAACAGAAGCGTGACAAACCAACATTAATTAGATCATACAAGCAGGGGGGTATGTTTAATATAATTTTCTCACTAACCATCCTTATCAAATACTAAGTCAATATAAAACATTAACAATATATCATTGAGGTAAGATAAAAAATTGAGTAGCATGTATTAGATAAAAAAAGAATTTTTTGGAAGCAATTAATTTGAAATATATAGAATATATTAAAATATTTGATTGATAGTTAACATGCGGGAAAATATGTCCGATAATATATTTGATATCTTAGTTGCTACTACAAATCCCGGTAAGATAAATGAATTGACGGCTCTTCTTGGAAGGGCGGTTAAGTGGATTGGTCTTGATTACTTTAAGGATATCGATGAGATTCAAGAAGACGGTAATACTTTTGCTGAAAACGCCCGTAAAAAGGCTACAGGCTACGCAAAAATAACGGGGTTATGGACTATTGCAGACGATTCCGGTTTAGTGATAGATGCACTGGATGGCGCCCCTGGAGTAAAATCCGCCCGGTTTTCCGGAGAAAAGCTCAAAGAAAGTGATAGAAAATTAATAGACCATCGAAATATAGCAAAGGTTCTGAAACTTCTCGACGGCATTGACCCCAAAAACCGCTCTGCAAGATTTATCTGCAGTCTCTGCCTTGCAAGTCCTGAAAAAATACTCATAGAAACACAGGGAACATTGGAAGGTATTATTACCGATAAAGAAATAGGAGAAAACGGTTTCGGTTATGATCCGGTCTTTTTCGTGCCGTCTTTGAATAAAACCGTCGCACAGTTAACTTCAGAAGAGAAAAATGCAATATCGCATCGCGGCAAAGCTATACGTAAGCTAAAACATCTGCTTGAGCAATTACTGAAGTTGGAACAGCAGGGGGGCAGGTAATATTACCGACACCTCAAATAAAATTGAAAAAATCATATCTTCTGGACTAAAAATGAATTATAATATAAGTGAAAGAATTCACGTTCAGAAAAAAATATTGCTGAGGAGGCGTATTTAATACAAAATTATTTTACCGGCAAGAAACGCTAAATGCAGAAATAACCGAACATAAGCTCGGTATTGAGAATATTATAATTAGAGAAGAATTATAGTTACCGAGAATTTGCCGTTATGAACAAGATAAGAGCATTCACATTAATAGAGCTTCTCGTTGTAATTGCCATCATAGCATTATTGATGGCAATATTAATGCCGGCACTCAACATTGCCAGGGAGCAGGGTAAGCGTTCCGTTTGTTTGAGCCATTTGAGGCAGCTAACAATAGGATGGATGTTGTATGCAGAAGATAATGACGGCAAGATAGTAAACGCTAATGTAAATTATCTTCCCGCCGATACATGGTGGGTTCACTGGCCTGAAGCAGATGCTTCAGACAGTACGATGGATGATTGGTATCAAGCCATAGAAGATGGACAATTATATCCATATTGTAAAAACGTAAAACTCTACAGGTGTTCGAATGCTCCGAAAAAATACGGTCTGACATACGCCATAGTCGATTCGATGAATGGTTACTGCGATTGGGGAGATTATGACTATACCGATTTAAAAGTTACAAATATGTACAAGATTGAAAGGCCAGCCGACAGGATGGTATTCCTCGATGAGAGTCCGCCGAGTCCTGGTTCCTGGGGCATCAAGTATGCTACTGAGGCTTGGTGGGATCCGCCGCCAAAGCTGCACAATAAGGGGACAACCTTTTCTTTCGCAGACGGACACAGTGATTTCTGGAAATGGAGAGACGATCGTACCTCGGACATCACATGGGACGACCGGGATACTCCACAGCCGGGAAATGTCGATTTACATAGGGTGCAGAAAGCTGTCTGGGGTGGGCTTGGATACACACCGGGTGCATCTCCTTAGAAAAATCCGGAAAGACGATATTGTATTCGCCGTCTAATCGATTATATTCATTTCTAATTATTATCGTGGAATTCGCCGATAACTGGTTCATGAACAAACATTTTATTCTGCCTGTATTGGCAAGGGCCGGATAATATTCGGGAAAATACGCTGATAACAGAATTTTGAAGATAATATGGCGAAATCAAGCTCCAAAAAAGCATTAGTGATTGTCGAATCGCCTGCAAAGGCGAAAACGATAAATAAATATCTCGGCCCGAAATATGAGGTCAAGGCTTCAATGGGTCATGTTCGGGACCTGCCTTCGAAAGGCCTGAACGTCGAAATTGAAAATAATTTCGAGCCTACTTACGATATCATGCCCGGCAAGAAACGTACGGTATCAGCATTAAAAGCGGCGGCCAAAGACTGCGACGAGCTGTTTCTCGCAACCGACCTTGACCGTGAAGGTGAGGCGATTGCCTGGCATCTGGCACAAATTCTTAAATTCCCGGAAGAAAAAACTTATCGTGTTATTTTCAATGCAATCACACATTCATCCATAACACAGGCATTTGCTCAGCCGGGTAAGCTCGATATCGATAAGGTTATGGCTCAGCAGGCCAGGCGAATTCTCGACAGGATTGTTGGTTACCAGATAAGTCCGCTGCTATGGAAAAAAATCGCCAAGGGATTATCGGCCGGTCGCGTCCAGTCTGTTGCGGTTAAAATAATCGTTGAAAGAGAAAGGGAGATTCACAATTTCAAACAGGAAGAATACTGGCTTATCCCCGGTGTCTTCACGACAGACCTTAAGGCCGACTACAGCCGACAATGGCTCGATTTTATCTCCACGAAAAACCACGATGACAAAACACCGTCTCTGGCCGAACAAGGTAACTGGCTCGAAAAGCACAATGCGTTCAAGAGCGAGCTGTATAAAGTCGGCGATGAAAAATTCCACGTCACCACACAAGAGGACGCCGAGCGAATCCTTAATGCCCTAAAGGGCGCCGAATTTGTGCTTGACGATTTACAAACCAAAGAATCCATTTCCAGACCGTCGGCTCCTTTTATAACTTCAACATTACAGCAAGCGGCGGCAAATCGACTGGGATTCAGTGCAAAAAGTACTATGGCCGTGGCCCAGCAGTTATACGAAGGTATCGATTTGGGTTCGATGGGCTCACTCGGCCTCATTACTTATATGAGGACCGACAGCACACACCTATCGGGCGAAGCCATCGCAGATGCACGAAAGTATATCGGCAATAAGTTCGGTTCAAGCTATCTTCCCGAAAAAGCGAAGGTCTATGCATCGGGCAAAAACGCCCAACAGGCGCATGAAGCAATCCGGCCGACCGATGTGGACATGACACCCGATGAGATAAAGAAATATCTCACTAAAGAACAATTCAAACTCTATGACATTATATGGCGCCGTTTTGTAGCCTGTCAGATGGAATCGGCCAAATGGAATGTGACAAATCTTAATATTAAGGCCGATACGGCGATAGGTCCCTGCTGGTACAGAACGACAGGCAGGATTCTCGTCTTTGACGGATTTACGAAAGTATGGTCGATTTCTTCAAACGAACAACGGTTACCCCCAATGGAAGTCGGTCAAAAACTGACGGCCATTGACATTAAAGCGGAGCAACATTTTACCAAACCACCCGCTCGATATACCGAGGCGTCACTCGTAAAGGCCCTCGAAAAAGAAGGAATCGGCAGGCCAAGCACCTACGCAACGATAATCAGCACAATCCAGGACAGAGGATACGTAGAACAGAAGGACAAGAAATTCTCAGCCACGGACCTCGGTGAGGTAGTGACGGATAAACTAAACGAGTACTTCCCGAAAATAATGGATATCTCCTTTACACGATATATGGAAGAGCAGCTCGATAGAATCGAAGAACAGCATCTCGATTGGATCGGAGTCTTAAAAGATTTCTACGGTCCTTTTAAGGAAAATCTTGATACCGCCTCCGAACAGATGAAACATGCCAAAGCAGAAGTGACTCCGAGTGAATATGATTGTCCCGTATGCGGCAAGCAGCTTGTTTATAGATTCGGAAAGAATGGCAGGTTCCTTAGCTGCTCGGCATATCCCGAATGCAAATTCGCATGTCCCTGTGACAAAGACGGCAAAATGGTCGAGGAAAAGCTCAGCGAGCATAAGTGCCCGGTCTGCGGCAAGCAGATGGTAAATAAAAACGGCCGATTCGGACCATTCCTTGGTTGCAGCGACTACCCGGAATGCAAGACAACTCTGAAACTGGACAAGCAGGGCAACGTCCTGCCGCCGAAGCCCCCGGCCGAGCCGACCGGAATCAAGTGTCATAAGTGTAAGCAGGGCGAGCTGGTTGTTCGCCAGGGCAAGAAGGGACCGTTTTTGGGCTGCGGCAGATTTCCAAAGTGCAGAACTATTGTCAGCTACAAACAATTAGACGACTTGAAAAAAATGCAGGCCGAAGGACTCTGGCCGCCCGAAACGCCGGAGCAGGCCGATGAGCTGCTTGGAAGAAAAAAGACAAAGCAAACCTCTAAAACCAGCTAAGAATCCAATAGTCACCTCTATATCCTTATCTACCCGTGGTTGGCTTACTCAAGCGGCTCGAGATAAATATTACGGAACTCAATCGGCGTACCCTCGCTCTGGAGGCATATCTTACCGGATGTAACCGAACACCCAGTCGCCACATTTTGCAGGACGCCGTTAACCAATACGACCACCCAATCTTCTTTGCAGATAATATCGTATGTGTTCCATTGGCCGATGGGCTTTTCACTGCTGTCTTTGAGCTTTACCGTCCTGCGCCCATTGACACGCTGTCCCGCCTTGGCATGTTCACTTGTCTCCACGCCACCTATCACCCAGAAATCGCCGGCGTTACCGGAATGCAACTGACATTCGAGTGACTTTGGCCAGACATTGTCGGGAATGCTCATGTGAATCAGGACGCCGCTGTTGCCTCCCTTTCCGGGCCAGCGCCATTCGACGTGCAAAAGGTAATTGGCGTAGTCAGAATCAGTTCGCAAATATCCGGCGGGTTTGCCCTCACAGCTAATCACCCCATCAGCAATCGACCAGGTTTTTGTGACATCGGTCTTTTCATCGTTCGTGAAAGGTTTCCAACCGGTTAAATCCTTACCGTTCCACAGCATTATTTTCTCTTTCGGAACTATCGGCTGATTCTGCTTTTCAGATGTTTCTGTTGCCGAAGCCGATATAATCATTGTCATGATTAATGTTAATATCAAGGTTATAAAACTTTTCATAAGATTCCCCTTTCATTCCTGCAAATACTTCGATTTTAGATCAATTTTGTCTGACCTGGGACAGCTACTTTTTCCATTGGAAGGTCGCCAAATTCATATTTCGCCGGTGTAAGGTCCAGTTTCGATGCGTTCATTACCCAGTCCCAGTTCAGAGCCCGCCCGGTATAGGCACTCATCCGCCCCATGATGGCATTCATGGTACTCTCGGCCACCTGCTGCGCCTCGTTAATTGCCGAACCGTCACGAATGCTCCGGATTAGATCGGCCATTTCCTGGACGTAGTGGTCCGGATCGGGCCCGTCATACTGGAACGGTTTTTCGCCGGTAATCACGCCGCGATCGACATCAGCGATGCCCTTGGTGCCGACCACGCGTTCAGCAATTCTGTCGGTGCAGCCGTTGATCTGCCGGCACATACTCGAGACGCGTACGCCGTTCGGATATTCGAACTCCACCGCGAAGTGGTCATAGATACTGCCGAGGTCCCGCACGGCCCGGCCGCCCATCCCGAAGCACTGCACAGGATGTCCCTGGAGCGCCCAGTTAATGACATCGAGATTGTGGACATGCTGCTCGACGATGTGGTCGCCGCTGGTCCAGGCGAACCACGGCCAGCTCCGGCACTGCCACTCCATGCCGGAAAGGCCGTCCTTGTCATACCACTTCCAGTAGCCCAGCATGTCACTACCATTCCAGTAGGCCTGGGCCGCCATGATTTGTCCGATTTGCCCGTCATGAATCCGCCGGATGGTCTCTATATATTTTTTGCTGTGCCGCCGTTGCGTGCCGACGACTACCGATAAGTTTTTCTGCCGGGCCAGCTCTCCCGTTTGTATGACCGAACGAATCCCCTTGGGGTCCACGCCGGCAGGTTTTTCCATGAACACGTGTTTTCCCGCTTCGACGGCCGCATGGAAGTGCTCTGCGCGCCAGTGCGGCGGGGCAGTCAAAAAGACCAGTTGCACGTCAGATTCCAGGACTTTCTGATACGCGTCAAATCCCACGAAGCGCTTGTCCGGCGTGACTTTCACTGCGGCGGGCACGTCCTTTTTGAGCTGATTGAAAGACTGGTGCAGACGGTCTTCGAACAAATCGCCCATGGCCGCGATTTCCACGCCGGGCGAACTGTTGACGCAACTGACAATGTCCCGTGTCCCCTGCCCGCCGCAGCCGATTAAACCGACGCGGATCGTATCGGACCCGGCGGCAAATATCGTGTGGGTCCCGGACACAAAAGCTGTCGCCCCTAACGCCGCCGTCGTCTTTAAAAAATCCCTGCGAGTTAGATCGCGACTTTTTCTCTGATTCTTCTCTTTCATCGATATTCCTTTCTATTATTTGATATGACTGAGAAATTACCAACCCAGTCACTCAACCTCTTAGGTAAATCCAGACACACCTGAAGTGACTTACCTGCTATATTACGAGTAATCGTATGGTTTTTTACCTTGTTCGAGCCTGCTTTCGGCTTGCATTTGTCGCAGTGTCCTGGTCAGGTATTCTGCCAGTTTTTTATCGCCCATTTCTTTCGCCTGCCCGGCCGAGATTGCCTTGCCGTAGTTGACGATGACAAAACCGCCCGGCGAAAAGAGTTTTTTCGTCCTCGGCCAGCATTCGAATGCACCGTCGATCACAACAGGCACGATTGCCGCATCCGAACGCCTGCTCAGCAAGCCAAGCCCCGGTTTGATGGGTTGTATTTTTCCGTCGCTCGTACGCGTACCTTCTGAAAAAAGGCAGACTCCGCGACCTTCCTGAAGCTTGCCGATAACTTTTTTGATTGTGGATATATCCGCCTGTCCCCGCTTGACCGGTATCGCATTGACTGAAGCAATCAGGGGACCAAAGAACCAATTTGTAAAAAGCGTATCACGTGCGAGAAAGCACAAATGTCTTTTCGGGGGCGCCCCGCAAAATATCGGGTCAAGAAAACTCTGGTGATTGCTTATCAGTAAAAAGGGGCCTTCGTCGGGGATATTATCGAGGCCGTAAAAACGCCATCGAAATAATAACATGCAAAAGACTCTGCACATCCAGCGTGCGAGCCAGAACCATCTGTCGTTCAACCAGACTTTAAGCATCTTTCTTTGACAAATCCAAAAAGTTTTTCCACAACTTCTTCTATATTCAAACTGGTGGTGTCGATTAAAACCGCATCTTCGGCGGGCTTGAGCGGGCCGACCGCCCTGAGCCGGTCTTTTTTGTCCCGTTCCTCGATGGCACTTCGTATCTGCTCGAGACTTTCGCCGGAGCCTTTTGCCTGCAGTTCCGCCTGTCTTCTCCTTGCTCTCTCGCCCGGTTCGGCGGTCAGGAAAAATTTTATATCCGCATCACTGAACGCTAC
>Ga0315548_1002582_pt1 | contig 13984 bp, 8 predicted proteins | sample SalMarSW160110MG_2_FD_202540 | JGI IMG/M metagenome (GOLD analysis project Ga0315548, IMG submission 202540) | Salt marsh sediment microbial communities from the Plum Island Ecosystem LTER, Massachusetts, United States - Salt Marsh Sediment SW1601-110 ... | reverse complement strand
TATACAAACCTCAGGCACGGAAGGTATACATTCAGAGTCATTGCTTCGAACGAAGACGGTAACTGGAATGAAGAAGGAACATCGATATCAGTAATTATTGAACGGCCCTTCTGGAAAAAGACATGGTTCATAATCACGCTGTTTGTCATTGCTGCAGCCATTATTGCATTAGTTTTTATTATCTCACTGAGAAGGTACAGGCTCGAAAAGTCCGAACTCGAGAAGAAGGCACAGGAGTCAATATTTGATGAGAGGAACCAGCTCAAGACACTTATTGATAATATGCCTGATCTCATATATATTAAGGACAGGCAGAGCAGGTTTATCCTGGGTAACAAAAAAGTTGCCGCAGTGATGGGAACTGTCCCTAAAAATCTCGTTGGCAAGACTGACTTCGATTTTTACACCTATGACCTTGCCAGCCGCTTTTATAATGATGAGCAGGTCTTAATGAAGACGGGCAAGCCAAAAATAAACTATGAGGAACCCGGACTCGATGAATATGGGAACAGGATTGTACTGTCCACCACCAAGGTGCCCCTGAAGAATAAGCGCGGGGAGGTGGTCGGACTGGTAGGTATAGGCCGTGATATTACAAGGCTCAAAAATATAGAGAAAGAGCTCAGGAAGAAGACCGAGGATCTGCAGGACACAAACCAGCTGCTCGAAGAGCGGCAGGAAGAGATCCAGCAGCAGTCCGAAGAGCTTAACACCCAGACCGATAACCTGAGGCGTGTAAATATTGAGCTGGAAAGGCTGAACAAAACAAAAGACAAGTTCTTTTCTATCATAGCCCACGATCTCAAGAATCCCTTCCATGCCATTATAGGATTCTCGGAGCTGCTGAGAAAAGACTTTCACTCTATGGATGACAAGCAGAAAATAGGATTGCTCGAGCTGATAAACGTTTCTTCACAGTCAGCTTACAGCCTGCTTGAAAATCTCCTGCAATGGGCAAGGTCGCAGACAGATAAAATAAGGTTCACACCCGAGAATATTGATATTAGCGAGATAGTAAAATCTGCTGTTGATCTGCACAGTATAAGTGCTGAAAAGAAAAAAATAAAGATAAAGTCACATATCAAGGACAAACATCTTGTCTATGCCGACAAGAATATGATCACAACGGTAATCAGAAACCTGATAAGCAATGCGATAAAATTTACCAGGTCCAAAGGCAAAATTGAGATATCATGCAATGACAACGAGAAGGATAAAGAAATAACAATTAGTGATAACGGTATCGGCATAAACAAAGATAACCTTGACAACCTGTTCAGGATTGATGCATATTATTCAACAACAGGCACACTGGGTGAATCGGGTACCGGACTAGGACTCATAATATGCAAGGAATTTATTGAGAAGAACGGGGGCAAGATCAAGGTAGTAAGTGAGGAGGGTAAAGGCAGCGCCTTCTCTTTCACCCTGCCTGCCGGCAAAGTATCATACTAAGCATTATTTTATATCCCTGAGTGTGTCGAGGGTAACGTGTTCTTCGGGGGGATCACCCAGCTCTGCATATACAGCATCTGCCTCAAAGAAATCTTCATTCTGTGTATAGACCGATTTGGTAATAACACAACGCATGCCTGCACCTGTCGCAGCCAGCAGTCCGATCCTGCTGTCCTCAATAACAACGCACTGCCGTGGGTCAGTTCTTAATTCTTGTGATGCCAGATCATATATTGCCGGGTCAGGTTTCTTCATCTTTACCATATCTCCTGCAAAGATGCCGGCAATACGCTTCTTCCTTTCCGCCCCCAGAAGCCTTTCCGCCAGCAGGTGCACCGTCTGCTCACTGGAAGCCGAGCATATAGCTACAAGAATACCTTCGCTCAATGCTTCGTCAATATATCTTAATACGCCCGACCTCAGTGGTATCTTCCCGTCCCTGATAATTTTCATATAGTTTTCGGTCTTCAGCTCATGCAGGTCTTTTATCAACTGCTCCCTGTAATTATATTTTCGTGGCCATCCGTAAATATCAAAATAATAACGCAACCGCTCCTTACCTCCTGCTATCTTCAACAGGCTTCCATACAGTCCGGTATGCCATTCAACTTTTATGCCCATCTGTTTGAAGGCCTCATTAAAAGCTACCCTGTGGCCGTCTCTCTCGCTATCAACTATAGCTCCGTCGCAATTAAATATTAAAGCTTTCATATAATCGGGGGATTATTTTATTGGTATGTTATAAGATTAATCTGCAACCCATGAATTTATGAGATGTAAGTATGGCGCAATATAGAAAAAAAATAATTGTATAATGATTTTAGATATTAACAAAACACGTTAATTATTGGAATGCCCCGGATTAATCAAATGTTAATAATAACTATTGAATTATTTTTTTTTATAATATTGAATAAAAATCTTAAAGGCATTGTACAGCATTTAATGGCGGCTAAAGAAGACATAATACTGGTAAATCATCTGCGGCTGGGAAATCCAAAGGCCTTTGAGAAGCTATTCTTAAAATACCACAGGAAGGTATACTACTTTTGTTATAGCATTTTAAAAAACAGGGAGGACTGCGAAGGGCTTGTGCAGAATATTTTTTCCGATATCTGGGAGAACAGGGAGAGGCTGGACTCAACGAGGTCCTTTTACGGGTACCTTTTCAGGATAGCCAGGAACAAAATGTATAACCACCTTAGAAAAAATATAAATGAGCAGGTATACAGAGAATACATCATTAATTCAAATAACAGCAGTGACAATAAAACCGAGGCTGATCTGGACCTAAGCGAGCTCAGTAATATAATAGAGGAGACAATAGGCAGGCTTCCGCCACGCAGAAAGGAGATTTTTATGCTAAGCAGAAGCGAGGGGCTCACCTACCGGGAAATAGGCAGAAAACTGAACATCTCTGAAAACACCGTTGACACGCAGATAAGAAATGCCCTTGACTTCATCAGGCAAGAATTAAAAAAAAGAGGGACAGCGCCCTGAGAGGGGACAGCCCCCATTCGGGTACAGTCCCCGGGGCGCTGTCCCCCTTCACGGAAAAACTCTTTTCATGTGAATAATATTAGTGAAAACAAATTCTGACATGACGCGACGGAAAAAAACCGAAGACCTGCTTGAAGCTTTTATAAAAGGAAAAATCACAACCGAAGAAAGAAAAACTCTTTTTGAAATAATTAACAAGGAAAAGGACCAGGAGCATATCACAGCCTGGTTTTATGAAAAGTGGGACCAGTCACCTGCCAGGAAGCCCGGGTCAGAAACCGTAAAAACTTTCCACGATCTTAAGTCCGTTTTGAATATTGACCCTGATCTTGACAAATCTTACAAGTATATTAATATAAATATAAGGACAGGCATAAATAACGTTGCTTTTCATTTCTTAAGGTATGCGGCTGTATTTCTTGCAGCTGTCATTATAAGCTATGCAGCATATTACTTTTACAGCAGGCAAAAATCTTCGCCTGCAGCCCATAAATATGAAATAAGTGTGCCTATTGGTTCAAAATCAGAAATCTCATTAACCGACGGCACGAAAATATGGCTCAATTCCGGAAGCAAGCTAACATATGATGATTACTCCGGTTCAGAGACACGTGAAGTCTTTCTTGAGGGAGAAGCATTTTTTGACGTTGTTGAAAACAAAAGCAAACCGTTCATAGTCAGGACCACAGATATCTATATAAGGGTACTGGGCACAAAGTTCAATGTAAGGTCCTATCCCGATGATAATATTATTGAGGCCACACTTGTGTCGGGCTTGATTGAGATTGAGGAGATCAATCCCGGCAGGGAGCAGAAGATGAATATAACATTAAGGCCAAACCAGAAAGTAACATTTACGAAGAAAGCACATATGGCAGGAACCGGTAAAAGTCCGGATGAAAAGCTGGCAGCCAAGCCTGTCGAAAAAATCAGTATAGTAAAAAAGGTTGATCCTGAAATAATCACTTCATGGAAAGACAATAAGCTCATATTCAATAACGAGCCCTTTAAGAGCCTTCTGCCCAAGCTTGAAAGGTGGTATAATGTCGAGATTCAGCTTTCGGACACCTCGATATACGGATACAGGTACACGGGAATCTTTGAAAAGGAAACGGTAGAGCAGGCCTTGGACGCACTCGAGCTGGCCACTCCCTTTGAGTATACAATTTATAAAAACAAGATAAATATCGTTACAACAAAAAACAGGAATAGAAAGTAAATGAAAACTGCTAAAACACTAAAATTTATTAATTTTAAATCATAAGAATTTATGAAAAAACCTATTGGCAAGCGTATTAGAACCATAAGAAAATGCGCTAAAAAAACCCTGCTAACCATGAAACTAATTAGCTTGTTTCTTATCATTAGCATCATGCAGGTGACAGCCGAAAGCTACTCGCAGACAGCAAGGCTGACACTTGACCTTGAGAATGCGCCCATTGTCAGGATCATTTCTGAGATAGAGCAGCAGACCGACTTCAGGTTTCTATACAGGAATGAGACTATTGAGGACAAAACAGCATCCATTAATGTGAAAAATTCGACTATCAACAAGGTCCTTGACAAAATCCTTGCAGATAGCGACATCAGGTATGCTATACTTGAAAATAACCTTATAGTTATTACGCCTGCTTCGGAAAGTGAGAGGCAGCAGGTAGTAGTGAGCGGGAAGGTGACATCGGGTGCCTCCGGCGAGTTACTGCCGGGAGTGAATATCGTTGAAAAGGGCACGCAGAACGGTACTGTGACCAATGTTGACGGTGAATATACATTAAGTGTTTCCGGTGATGATGCGGTGCTTGTCTTTTCATTCATAGGCTACCTTACCGAGGAAGTCCCCGTAGGTGGACAGACAGCTATAGATATGGTGCTTATAGAAGATATACAAAGACTGGATGAGGTTGTGGTAATAGGTTACGGATCACAAAAGAGGAGTGACCTTACAGGCGCTGTTGTTTCAGTGAATGAGAAGACCCTGAGGAGCTCTGTATCCACAAACATCGACCAGGCCCTCCAGGGTCGTGTTGCCGGTGTCCAGGTGACACAGAACTCAGGTCAGCCCGGTGGTGCTACTTCAGTCCGTATCCGCGGTGCAAGCTCCATTACACTTTCAAGTGAGCCCCTTTATGTTATCGATGGCATGCCCTTCCAGGGTGACGGGACCCGGATAGCCGGATTCGACTGGGCCGGGGGGGCCAATGGCCAGAACAGGGTTAATCCGCTGTCAACTATAAATCCCAATGATATAGTAAGTATAGAAGTGCTGAAAGATGCATCAGCCTCGGCCATATATGGTTCGAGGGCTGCTAATGGTGTTGTCCTTATAACTACAAAAAGGGGCAAGGCCGGAGAATCGAAATTAACATACAATACTTTTTATGCACTACAGACGTTACCTAAAAAACTGGATATGATGGACCTGCCCGAATTTGCCGAGTACAGGGTACAGATAGCAGAGGAGCTTGGCGAAACCCCGGATGAGAGATACCTGGATCCCAGCCTCCTGGGGCCGGGGACTGACTGGCAGGATGAGGTCTTTGACCCGGCCTGGGCACAGAGCCACCAGCTATCAGTGACAGGAGGAAATGAAAAGACCCTGTATGCCATTACCGGGGGTTATTTCAACCAGGACGGCATAATCATAGGATCATCATTTAACCGCTTTACAGGCCGTATTAATCTTGACAACCAGGTTAAAGACTGGATCAAGATTGGCGGTAACCTGGCATATGCCAAGACACATGACTACGTAACAACACCCTTGACAGGGAACGTATTATGGCCGGTGCCTATGCAAGCGCCGACTTGTTAAAAGGATTAAATTTCAGGAGTGACCTGTCATTTGACAATAACAATTTAATAAATATATCTTTTCACCCCACATACCAGTTCGGGGCAATAATAAACAATAAGAACAAGATGAGGCAGCGTGATGAAAACACCTTCAACTGGAATTGGACGAATAATCTTACCTATACTTTAAATATAGCAGAAAAGCATGAATTAAAGACTCAACTTATAGCGGAAGCTCAGAAGTCCAGCTGGCAGGGTACTGATGTTACCAAGGAAGATTTCACATCCAATGATATACATGTCCTAAGCCAGGGTGAAAATACCACATCCCGGACCAACGGTTGGAAAGATGCTTCTTCAATGGCTTCCTATTTCGGACGTCTTAATTATAATTTTGATGAACGTTACCTGGCAACATTTACATTGCGTGCTGACGGCTCGTCCAGGTTCGGTCCGGATAACAAGTGGGGCTGGTTCCCCTCGGGTTCTGTCGCCTGGCGGATAAGCAACGAAAGCTTTATGGATAATGTTACTTTTATAAGGAACCTGAAATTACGTTTTGGATACGGATTAATAGGAAACCAGAACATACCCACTTATTGGTACGGATCGTCATTGACTACTATGGACTCACCATTTGGAACCACATACAGGATGGAAAAGATTTCAAATCCAAGCCTCAAATGGGAAGCTACGGCAGAATATAATTTTGGTATTGACCTTGGATTATTCGAGGGGCGTATAGACTTAACCGCAGAACTGTACAACAGACAGACCGAGGATATGCTTCTTCAGATTACCGTACCAAGCTTCCTTGGAGGAACAGCCTGGGATGACATTCAGACACCTTATGTTAACGTGGGAAAGATGGAAAACAAGGGTATTGACCTTAGCCTCACAACGTATAATATAACAACACCCAAGTTTAACTGGACATCAAACATTACTTTTTCTCTTAACCGGAACCTGGTAAAGGAGCTGGACGATACCAGCAAAATATACTGGCGCAATTTATACTGGTACAGCGAATTCCAGACAGCGACAATGACCAGGGCCGGTGAACCCATGGGCGTATTTTACGGGTACATAGCAGACGGCATATTTGAAAATGAGGAAGAAATACTGGACCATGCAGTGCAGGTAGTGAATCCAGACTCTGTTACGGCTGCCAATCCTAAGGGTAAAAACCTTGTTAACAGGACCACAGGTGTATGGATTGGAGATATAAAATTCAGGGATCTGAACGGTGACAGTGTGATAAATACCGAAGACCAGACAATCATCGGCAATCCCAATCCCGACTTCACATTCGGGTTTAACAATACGTTCACGTTCGGACCTTTTGACTTGTCAGTTTACCTGCAGGGTTCTTATGGGGTTGACATACTGAACTACTCAAGGGTACAGATTGAAGGACAAACGAGTGTTTACAGCAACCAGGCCGCGACAGTCAATAATCGTGCACGCTACCAGCTTATTGATCCCGAAGGTTCGGATACCGACCCTGCAAACGTTATCCTTGCCAATCCGGGCACAGATATGCCGCGATTTGCAACAAATGATGTTAACAGGAACAACCGCATGTCAACAAGGTTTATTGAGGACGGCTCCTACCTGCGCATACAGAATGTGAGCCTGGCCTATACTTTTCCGGCAGGCCTGACCAAGAAGGTAAGGATCTCTAAGCTCAGGGTTTATATTAACATACAAAACCTGTATACTTTTACCAATTACTCGGGTTATGATCCTGAAATTGGTGCATATAACCAGGATCCGAGGATGCAGAATGTTGACATGGGACGTTATCCGACACCGAGAATGTATACGTTTGGCCTTGATGTGGATTTTTAACCGTAATATAGTAAGATTATGAAAAACCAGATAAAAATTATTCTTATGAAAAATAATATAAAATACATCATAGCATTGACCATAGTGCTCCTTATTGGCGCCTGTGGTAAGGATTTTCTGGATCTGACACCCTCGGACAGGCTCACGGCCGACGACTATTACAGGAATGAAGATGAGGTGAGGGCAGGAACAGCTTCTTTGTATGGATTTCCCTGGTTCAGCTTTGATGACAAATTCTCATGGCTGGCAGGGGATTGCATGTCGGGAAATATATATTATACATATGACCAGGAAGGCCAATTTTTCTACTTTTCATTTAATGAAGGTAATTCCCATCTGTCTGCCGGATGGAAAGGTTTATTCCGTGTTATAACATATGTAAATTCGGTGATAAATGATATGCCGCGCATTGCTGAAAAAAATGTAAGCCAGGATATTATTGACGCTGCCCTTGGTGAAGCAAGGTTCATACGGGCTGTGGCATATTTTATACTTGCTGAATACTGGGGAGAGGTACCTATTGTCGAGAACTCAACAGAGCTGGTGACGAGCAATAACACAATGCTCCCGAAGAACACGCGGAAAAGCATCTATGAGTTTATTAAAAGGGATCTTGAATATGCTGAAGCAAACCTTAAAGATACTGATGACCCCGGGCGTGTCACAAAGTGGTCAGCAAAGGGCATGCTCGCAAAGCTTTATGTTACCATGGCACAGGATTTAACTGATGCCAACTCGGCTACTTACTTCACCAAGGCAAAGGAATATGCCGCAGATGTGATCACCAATAGCGGGCTGACACTTATGGAAGATTATTATGATCTTTTTCTTATTGAAAACAATAATAATTCTGAATCGCTCTTTGCCCTGCAGTGGATGAAGGGAAGGTATGCCATAGGCAACAGCCGCAATGCCAACTGGGCACGCAGCAGCATTATTGCCGACCAGCAATGGGGTGGCGGTAAAGGAGTGACCTATGATTTCATGCAGGATGTCGAAGACGGTGATCTGCGGCGCAGTTCTATCTATATGACACTGGGCGACTATTACCCCGAGATAGATGCTGCCGACGGAGGATATACATACAATTTCGAAACAGAAAATCCCGATAATCCCAATAATCCCCTTGAGTCACCAAGCCAGGTTTTAAACCACCTGAAGAAGTTTGTTGTTGGAAGTTCCGAGGATACGGGCGGAGAGGTCGGCACTGACCAGGATGCCGCCATCAACCAGTATATACTGCGCCTGGCCGATGTATACCTGATTTATGCCGAAGCGACGCTGGGGGCAGCAGAGTCAACAAGTGACCTTACAGCCATGCATAATTTTAATATGATACGCAAGAGGGCCGGATTGGATACATTATCCACAATCACCTTCGATGATATACTGGTAGAGCGCAGGGTTGAATTCTGCCTTGAAAGTATGTTCTGGTTTGACATAAAGAGGTACTACTACCGAAATCCTTCAGCCGCCATGGATTACCTGAATTCACAGGAAAGAGAATACACATATAACCGGATTTCCACCAATAACGATCCGAACCTGTGGGAAAGTTACGAACTTGAAGAGACAGAAAATTCATATGCTATACATGAATCACAGATGTTTTTACCAATACCGGCAGCAGAAGTGCTGATTAATCCCAAATTATCCGAAGCCGCTGTTGAATATGAATTTGATTAATTTGTTTAATACTAAAAAATTCTAAAAAATGAAAGCATTCATAAAAAATATGTTACTCCTTATAATTGCCGTTTCCTTTATCGGACTGATTTTCCTGTCATGTGAAAAAAAGGACGAAGGAGGAACGCCGTCGATCAGCTATATAAGGATTACCGATCCCGAGAAAGCAGATTCACACCTTACGGCCGCCTATATGGGTGATCTGATAGCAATTGTGGGAGAGAACCTGGGAGGTGCAAGAGAGATATGGTTTAATGACCAGGAAGCTTATCTCACTCCTACCTATATCACTGACAGGACTATTCTTGTAAATGTACCATCCACGGTACCGCTTGAGCTAAATAACAAGATAAAAATAGTCTTTGATGACGGTTACGTGCTGTTATACGATTTCTTAATCGATATACCGGGCCCCGAAATATATTCAATCAAATGCGAATATGTCCCTGACGGGGGAACCGTGGTATTAACAGGTGACTATTTCTTTTACCCCACAACGGTAATATTCCCCGGTGATCTCGAGGCGGAGATAACTGAATTATCCAAGACCGAGCTACTGGTTACTGTCCCTGCAGGCTCGACACCTGGAAAGATAAAGGTCAAAACCACGTTCGGGGAGATAGAATCGGACTTCCTGTTCCGCGATAACAGGAATACGATTCTCGATTTTGATACCCGTCTTCATGAGACATGGACAGCTCCTATTGCATATGCTGACTCAGCACCCGATCCGGCTCCATGTTCGGGTAACTATGCCACTATTATATCTGATGAGGTGTCAGGCTGGGACTGGGAAAATAACTTAATGATATTTTACTGGCCAAAAAATGCCGGTTTGCCAGAAACTCCTTTGGCCACTGGTCTTATAAACGATCTTGTTTTTAAATTTGAAGCCAATGTTCCAATAGAATGGCATGGCGTGCGCATGGAAATTTATATGTCAACATATGACAATTCATCGGGCCATGGCCGGGATGAAGATAGCCCTCTCCCCTCCCATGCACGGTGGATGCCATGGAAGGATGGTCCCTATATAACCGACGGATGGATTACTGTGTCTATCCCGTTGTCTGATTTTATGTTTGACAAAAATGACCCTGAGGACAGTGAACAGGGCTCAAGGCCAATTCCTGATCTTTCTGTTCTGACAAATTTAGTAATGATGGTCTTTGGTCCCGCCAGCGCACCCTACTATCCGGTAGAGATTTGCATTGACAATGTCAGGATTGTACCCAAATGATTATAAAGTACCAGATTAATTGTTAAACAAAAAACCGCAGCCGGAAGCTGCGGTTTTTTTACGGTATAATTATGTTAAATGCTATTCTTTCAGCAAAGTCCTGATACTGATAAGGCCGTAAATATCGGTCAGCCTCAGTAAATATACCCCGGGATTTATGGCGCTTATGTCTATCCGCATGTGACCGGACTGCCTGCCAATAAATGTTTTTATTTCCTTTCCCAGCACATCCAGTAATGCCACATGTACCAGCCTGTCTGCATCGGATATATAAATATAATCTGATGCAGGCACAGGATAAATTTCGAACTGCGTCATTTCGGCGACACCGACCGCACTGATGCCGGTATAAGAATACTGAACAGTCACCGTATCCTGTCCTGCCACGATGAACAGGGGCCCCTCATCTTGTTTCTTGGCCTCAATCAGGGGCTGCCATAGGTAGCGCCCCCCTCCTACCCCCAGTTTAAATCCGTCAAGCATGACAATGCATGTCCATACATCGTCACCTGCAGTGCTGTCACCATGTGTGCCGTCATCATAAAGCTTATTGGATGTATAGTCAACAATAATATAGTTCTCATCATACAGCACGCGGGATGAATTATTGGTAACCTCAAATTTCACAGGCACCTTTCCGCCGTAATAAATAAGGGGTGTTCCAAATATCTCGTCTATATACCACGTGCCCGTGCCTGTGTTAAGCGGCATAATCATGAGGCAGTCAAAATTCTTGTCAAACGGATTTTCGCCATAGCTAAATTCCAGCTCCTGCCATAGTCCGGCACTCGTATATTCTGCATACTCCGGCAGTCCCGTCAGTCCGTCATAGCTCCTTACGGGCATTAAAGTAAACTGTCCGCTTACCGTGGAGTAAACCATAATTTTTATAGCAGGTATGCGGCTCGTGAAGAATATGCCGCCAGCAGGTATCATACAGCTCCCGAAGAGGTTGTCATTGCCCGCCATATATTTCATTACCTTATCGGTGCTGTTGTAAATGTCCTTATCGGGATTGCCGGTAATTTCATAGGTATCATCACCGAGAATAGTAATGTCAGGCAAGATGTCTTCAAACTCGCAGTACTCGAAGAATGTGTCTTCCGGAACAGTATCTTCATATAAAAGTTCATAGGTAAAATGCATAACCCCGCAGTCATCCATGTTGTTCCAGCTTTCCTGGTTTTCACCCGTATTTGACCATACGGCCCTATTCCTTGTCTCCTCCCCTTCATCGCGGTCGATAATGGTAACATCAAAGCCTATTTCAGGCCTCACTGACGGATCCCACATAAGGTCGTTTTCGTCAGGAATGGAACTGAAGGGAATAGCATATTCAAAAACATAATCCGGTCCGGTGACAAGGTAGCCGTAATGATAGTACTGTCCCATCCACCATATGCCGCTGTACTGGTACTGGTCATAGCCCTGCGTGAAGCCCGGCGCAAACTGGTAATGGCCGCTACCCTGTATTGCGGGTCCCTGTCCGTCCTCAAGCACATCATTAACGTCAAAATATATTTCAGGCTTATCAGAGAACCAGTCCGGTTGAGCCGGCTCACACCAGTCCGGACAAAAACTGTTATCCTTAACGCTTACCCTCACGAATATTGCAGTATCATTCCACAGCCCCTGCCAGTAAGCCCCATAAAGCGTAGGCTCATCAAATACCATCGGTTTAAAGATATGATGCTTCTCAACGTCTTTCCACAGGTTGTCAGTAATACCGTCTATCGATGGTGCCAGTCCGTATGGCAGTCTTTTTATTAGTGCGGGACCCGGCGGAAAAATTGTATCAGGAATCTCAATTGGTTCGGTGCTGAGTTTCAACACCCCGCAGTCGTCCATGTTATTCCAGCTTTCAGCTACCTCGCCGGTGTTCATCCATACCATACGGTTCCTGTTAACGTCGCCTTCGTCAAGGTCAACGAGTGTAACGTCATAGCCTATAAGATCATGCATATAGGGATCAAGTGAATAACCATACTTATCTTTGAGTGATTCCATAAGCACGCAGAACTCGAATGTATAGTCCGGTTCCTCAACTTCGTGAGCGAAGTAGAACTCAATGTCAAATAAGTCACTCTTCTGCATAATACCGTCGCCGTCTTCAAGGAATCCAACATACGTGTCATAGTGGCCGCTTGAGTGGTCCCATGCACCACCGCCGTCTTTCAGCACGCTGTTTACATCAAAATAAAGCTCGGGCCTGTCGGCCTGCCACTCTGCAAGTCCCGCTTCATAATGGGGATAGAAGTCATCCTCTTCAACGGTGAGAAGCACAAAGATAGCGCTGTCGTTCCATACTGCCTGCCATGTTGCATAGTCAATGCTGGGTTCTTCACCGATGAAAAACTGGTTTATCTCATGCTTCTCAACAGCAGTCCATAGCCAATCCTCTTCCCCGTCAATGGCAGGTGCCAGTCCGTCCGGCAGCCTTTTGACTATTGCATCTGGCACCGGTGGCGGAACGGTATCGCCGCATACAATAAGCTCGGTGCTGAATACAACTTCTCCGCAATCGTCCATGTTGTTCCAGCTCTCGTCCGTCTCCCCTGTATTTTTCCATACAAGGCGCTTCCTGGCAAAGTCGCCCTCATCAAGGTCAATTATTGACACATCGAAACCCATAAGGTCTATTGACATGGGATCCAGGGAGTAACCTTCGCTGTCAAGGAGCGAGTCTATAAGCACTGCATATTCATAAATGTAATCGGGTTCATCAACCATAAATGCAGCATAGCACCTGTAAAAAGATGAAGTAAGCGAATCATAGTGGTTTGTAAATACACCATTGGCACCTTCAATGAAGTAGGGTGATACTTCATAATGGCCGGGGCTGTTTGCAGGTCCCATCCCGTCATCAAGCTCGTCATTGACATCAAAATAAAGCTGCGGCTTATCAGACTCCCAGTCAGGAAAACCGGATTCATAATGAGGGTAGAAGTCATCTTCCTCAACACTGACAAGCACAAAGATAGCCGTGTCGTTCCATACTGCCTGCCAGGTTGCTACATCTATTGTTGGGTACTCATCAATGAAAAATTCCTCGATATAATGCTTTTTAGCGCAGAACCATAAAGAATCCTCGACACCGTCAATGACAGGTGCCAGTCCGTCCGGCAGCTTCTTAAATACGGCATCCTGTCCCGTCACTGCCAGTCCCGTTACGGCCGCAATAATTAAAAACAAAATTTTGTGCATAGTCTATAGTTTTAAGTAGTAGTAGCTTTAAGATTATTAATAAAAATAGTATAGATATTCTATTATGATAAATATCAAATCCAATAGGTTGCTTATGACCCTGTTTCCCGGCGAATACAAGCCTTGTCGAGTGAGAGGCATCACATGGGCAGGTACAACACTATTCCTTAAGCAAAGTCCTTATACTGACAAGGCCGTAAGTATCTGTCAGCCTCAGGAAATATACCCCGGGATTTATGGCGCTTATGTCTATTC
>Ga0315548_1002579_pt1 | contig 13991 bp, 8 predicted proteins | sample SalMarSW160110MG_2_FD_202540 | JGI IMG/M metagenome (GOLD analysis project Ga0315548, IMG submission 202540) | Salt marsh sediment microbial communities from the Plum Island Ecosystem LTER, Massachusetts, United States - Salt Marsh Sediment SW1601-110 ... | reverse complement strand
GTCACTCATTCGTCTATCTCTATATAACGTGTGTGCTTCTTTTCTGCTCTTTGGACGTACAAACCATCAAAATGTTTCATCTTTTTACCTCTTTCTAAAAATATTTCCATACTTTTTGTACAACCACCTACAAAAGCACCTTAAGGGGCTAAGGATCCTTTCTCCTCTATTTTATCAGCAAAAGTTTTTTCGTTTCCGTAAAATTGCTCGCTTGCAATCGATAGAAATATACTCCGCTTGGAAAATTCTGCGCATTCCATCTAACGGTGTGCTCTCCGGCAGTCTGCATTTCATTTATCAATGTTGTAACTTCGCGTCCGAGCAAATCATAAACCTTAACGGACACACAGCTGTGTGTCCCTACATTATATTTTATCACTGTTTCCGAATTAAACGGATTCGGATAATTTTGTGAAAGCTCATAACTTGCCGGAATGCCATTCTTATATTTCTCTACACCCATAACGGCACCCAATCCACCGCTTTCTTTATAGCGTTCACAGAATTCCTGTACATACTGTCTCGCAATACTTCCGGAATGAATTATGAGTGTATTCTCATCATTATCGACTTCAGCAGACGTTGACCAGTTATGGCTGCCGGTAACCACTAACGCGTCGCTTGCATCGTTAAACGGATCGATAATGCAGTACTTATGATGAAGAAGTCCGGTAACAACCGAATGTTCCGCCTGCAATACATCGATACCGGCAAATTGCATAGAACCCAGCTCACCCGGTTCCTGATCGATAATTCCCTTTACAACTATACCGGCATTTTTGCCTGCTATAATCTGCTCGCGTATATCATCACGTGTGAAATCAAACAAAGAAAAAAAGATATTCGAGTTGGCAGCAGAAAGCGTCTGAATAATTCGCGAAGTCGTTTGATCGGATGGACTGAAATAAACTTCTATTTTCGTTCCGTTAATGATCGTGAAATGCGGTGTGTTATCCAGCTTTGCTGATCCGAACCGTGCCAGATTCGGATCGGCTGTATCACCGGAACTTCCGAACATTTCCTCGAACTCTAATGTGTAGATACGCGCGAGAGATTGATCTTGAATGAATACGACATCCTGCGCATCGAGAAAAGTCCCGATGTCCGTTACATTCCAGGAACCGCTCATAATCCAATCGTCCGCCGCACTTGTTGTATCGCGCCCATCAAAAATAAAAAACTTATTATGCATAATGCCGTTATTTTCAGCCAGGTTTCTTTTTTGCACTGAAATTCCGGCGTTAATCAATTTTGCCAACGGCGAAGTAGTCTCCCTGTCGTCGAACACCACACGAACTGCAACGCCGCGGTTCTTCGCTGCAATTAATGAATCAGCAACACGGTCTGCAACGGCTTCCAACGAACTATTGAAATCATCAAATGAATACAACGCGATATCGATCGACTTAGATGCATGGGAAATCCGCTCCATAAGTTTCGTCTGAAGATCAACGTTACCGTTCGCTGCCGGCTGCAATCCCAATGTTCCGTCAACAGGATAATTAAAATAGATGTTTATTTGTCCGGAACTCTGCGGCGATGTTGTTACAACACAATACGTTGCCGAAAAACTTATACCTGCATCATTCATCGTTGCAGCGCGGAAATAATAAAGCCTGCCCGGTTTTCTTTCCGGTATAGTAATGGTGTGAGTTGTAACTAGTGCAGAAATCGGAGAACCGATGGAATCGTCTAATACAGGCGTTGACCCGAATGAAACATAAGAATGACCGGGTTCCGATGTCGTCCAGCTTACAGTAAAACTCGATTCAGTAAGCGACGTTACCACAGGCGGAGAACTGAATACAGGACCAGGCATCTGCAGTAAATCTGTTTTATATCCCGATATAATCTGATAACGAGAATAATACCGGCTGAGTATGCCTTTCAGGTTTACTACACCGGCCGGAATCGCGGTTCCTTCCAACTCGGAATTGCCCGGAATACGGACATCTAAACGCGTCAAACCGTCCGTAATATGATATGTCTTTCCTGTTGTGCCGCCAGTAAAGAAACCGTTTTCGGCAAATGAAACTTCAGTAATGCATACAAGCTGTGCTTCATACATTTCGCCGGCTTGCTTTGCGGAAATCATCTTGTGCATGGGAAGCTGATTGCCCGTACTTATACAAATCGTATCTGTAAGAGAATCAATGCAAAGCAATCCGTTGTAATCAATCAACCTGCCTTCTACTTCCCAGAGATCTCCAATTCGTGCTGAATCAGCGAAAAACGGGCAGAATAGAGCTATACCGGCTGTTGTATCTTGAATAAAAGAAAGAGAATTGAATAGTCCGGCGGCTGTCACAATACCGCGGATGTGCTGCATAACTCCAATTGCGGCCGTTCTAGCTTGTGCAATAGTTGAAATTCCAAACGCGAAAGAAAAAGTTATCCCTGATGACATCTCATTTCCAGCTGTATCTTTTATATTCTGGATAGTCAGCGTATAAAAATCATTATCAAGCGGCGGTATTGTCAAAAACACACGATCCAAATTTGCAGTGTCACGCTGTGCCTGTATCACTATAAGTGCTTTGTCGATTTCATAATTTGTGGAAGTCGATGAAGAAATAGAATCGACAGCTTCATTGAAAAACACTTCGATCTGTGTACCTGTCAGGACATGGACCGAATCGACGACCGGCGGAGAGAAATCGGCCGACAATGATTCCGTAGGACTTGCCGAGTTTTGCGGCTGCGGCTCACGAGTCACAAAATCGCTGCTGTTGTCATTTGAATCGAAAGCATTTCCGAGAAATTCTTCAGACCCTTCAGGACCCATAGTCTCTGCTGTAGATGCAGATGATGCTTTTCGTTCGATAGAATTAATATTCGACGGTGCAGGCGCAGGTCCGTTTCCTTCAAATAAATTTGCCGTACCAAATCCGACCAAATCGATAATAGCAGGGCCTGTCGGACTTGAGCCGACAAGTGCGATCGTTGTATTACAGAGTGCAACTTTTCCGTTTGCTGCACTCATATTGATTACGCCGGTTGCATCGGGAACCGGCAGCTCAATTGTCACTCCCGAACCTGCATTTTCCTGTATGAGAAAAAATCTATGCGATGCGATCGAGCCATAGAGATTCGTAACCTTCCAGGTGCCTGTCGCTGCCGCCGAAGCATATTGAACCGAGCAATCATCGAGTGAAATGACCGAATCGGTCGGATTATAGAGTTCAATGAAATCATTCTTATACATCGAGCCGGAATTCCCGCCTCCTCCATAAATTTCGCTGATAACAACCTGGGCTGAAATTTGTTGTGTGAACATTGTAGCTAATACCGTCATTATAAATAATGACTTTTGAAGAGTATTCATTAGATTTTTCCTTTAGAAAAGTTGGCGCTTACACTAATATAAAAAAATTTTCTTTTTTTTCAAGTGAAAAATAAGGCGAGGGCGGTCATTAGGAACACCTGATATATTATAGAGAACCGTTGGAATTCTGTCGGCGTTTCAATATATTCAATTCCGGCAAAAAGGATGAAATGACAGAAGTAGCAGTCGGTATACTCCGGAAAAACGGGAAGATACTTATCTGCCAGCGCAAGAAAGGCGGCAGATATGAATTCAAATGGGAATTCCCCGGCGGAAAACTCGAAAAAGGCGAGACAGTCGAACAGTGCCTGCGCCGCGAACTGCGCGAGGAACTCGCCGTTGAAATTCATACTATCGAGCACATTCAGACACAATCTGCCTACTACGCGGACGGCGGAATGTTCAACGTGGCATATTGCTTCCTTTCCGGCTATAAAGGAGAACCACAGAACAATGTCTTTGAACAGATTCGCTGGGTAACCATAGATGAACTAAAAAACATGGATTTGCTGGACGGCAATAAACCTTTCATAGAAAATCTTTCAAAACAGTAAAGTTGTTGAACAGGTGACAGGCCAATTCAAATGTTTCCCTCTCAAAAAAAACTAGGTTCCAATCCCAAAATGAAAGCGGTTCCGCCTGATAAGAAAAAATTGATTGACGATTTAAAGCATCACTATCTGACGCATAAGGAAGCAATCCGGATTCGATTATCAGAGTTTCATTCTGTTCCGCCTTCAGAATTTTTCTACGAACTTGCATACTGCCTTCTCACACCGCAATCAAAAGCAGCAAATGCTGAAAGAGTTGTCTTTAGTCTGCGTGAAATCGGATTCTATTCCCGGCTTATAGATCCTGAGCCTATACTCCGGCGGAAAGAACACTATATCCGTTTTCATAAAGCAAAAACCCGGTATCTCTATCATATGAAGGAACATTACAGCGACATTATCCAAAAAATATCTAAACCGGTTTCAGCATTTGAACTTCGAGAATGGCTTGTGATGAACGTCATAGGTCTGGGTTATAAAGAGGCTACACATTTTCTCCGTAACATCGGTAAAAACGACGGACTTGCTATTCTTGATCGGCATATACTTCGAATATTAAAACAACTCGGAATTATTGATTCAATCCCAAAATCGATAGGTAGAAAACAATATCTTGAAATTGAGCAGCTTTTTAAAGAATTTGCCGATGATATTGGCATAGTATTGGATGAATTGGACTTAGTTTTTTGGAGTATGGGCAGCGGAGAGATCCGAAAATAAGATAATGACGACTCTCACTTGCCCAATGATCACAATAATATAGTTCATATATTCATTCATATTTGAAAAGATAAAAAAATGAAACTCAAGCATTTGTTATTGATATTATTTACTTTAGTTCTCGTCGGCGGTACAATAGTAGTATTATTAGCGATATCTCATTCAAAAGTAGTTGAAAAAAGCCACAAAGATCTCACAAATGATTTATCATATTATGCAACTAAGGCGCGCGAGTTTTACTGGAGACCATCGGCGCTTGGCGGCGGCAATAGAAGTTTTGCCGGAATAACTCTTTCAAAGCTTTCTATGATATCCTCAAACACAACAGGTCGTTTTTTTATTGTCGGGAATCCCACAAAAGATGAAGTTGTAATCGGGGGTATCGGAAAGGTCATGGTAGGGGATGATTCAACGCAGGTTCAGGTGCTAGTCAACGAACAAAACAGCACCTTCCAGATTATTCATTAATAATATGACGCAGCAAAACTCCTTTGATATCGTATCTGAAGTTAATCTTCAGGAAATTGATAATGCGGTCAATCAGGCACGAAAAGAAGTTGCTCAGCGATATGATTTTAAAGGAATTTATTCAACGATTGAACTTGACCAAAAAGAAAAAAAACTCGTAATTACCACTGGTGATGAGTTTCATTTAAAGAATATAATCGATATTTTACAATCGAAGTTGATCAAACGAAGCGTCCCTTTAAAGGCGCTTAAATACGGAAGTATCGAACCTGCTGCTTCAGGCGCAGTAAGGCAAATCATCACTCTACAGGTTGGAATTGCGAAAGACGATGCAAAAAAAATCATTAAACTCGTAAAAGACTCAAAACTAAAAGTGCAAGTACAAATAATGGAAGACCAAGTGCGTGTAAGTGGAAAAAACAAAGATGACCTGCAGGCTGTTATCAGTCTGCTTCGCGATCAGGATTTTCCATTTGCGCTGCAATTCGTGAATTATCGTTAGATGAACTTCTCTCGCTTTTGGAAATTCTTTTTTCTCTCTGTTATTTCTTTCTTTCTGTGCCATTCTCAAGAGACCGGCATGGAAGGTTCGATTACTTTTCATTTAGCAAACGGCGACTCAACACTTATCCGTACTCTCGACAGCGCAGAAGTTACCTATCTTTCTCTCTCTGATTTTTTAAAACCTTTACGGCTCCCCAGTATCCTTAACGACAGCACCGGAAAAATTGTATGTATTATCGCTTCGCAGCTTGTTCGATTTACGGATAAAAATCCTTTCGTCGTTATTACCGAGCGTTTATCGAACACTGCTTCAGTATATCAAATGCCGATCCGTACGGTTCGCAGATATCAAGAATATTACGTTCCGGCTGCGATTTTCGTTACGCTGTTTGAACGAATAGCAGGCAAACGCTTATTGTTCGATCCGGAACACAGGGTACTCGAGTTTCATTCATTTACATCACCTTATGATATTGCAGGGATTGAAATTGAAAAGAAACTAAACGGATCTCTCATTACCATTCTTGCTAATAGGAAACTCGGCGACATCGAAACCTGGCTTAAACCTGATGGATGGCTGTTTGTAACCATTACGGGAGTCACTGCCGATACTACTGCATTAAACAGAACCAAGCCATCCGAAGCAATAAAAAAAGTACTGGCATTTCAATCACCTACTTCCATTCAACTGACATTCCGCGTTACTTCCGACGTCGTGCAGGCAGAAGCTGTTAATGATCCGTCGTCGGATAATCTTTTCATCTCGCTGAGAACCCGTACTGAATCCGAAAGAAAAGAGATGGAAAAAAAGAGACAAGAAGCCATTAGGCTGGATCTTGAAAATAGACGCGACCGCTGGAAACTTGATGTCATTGTCATCGATGCAGGACATGGCGGCAAAGATCCGGGAGCTATCGGTGTTACCGGCACTTACGAAAAAGACATAACACTAAGTGTCGCACTTAAGCTCGGTAAACTTATTGAAAAAAATTTAAAAGATGTTAAAGTCGTCTACACGCGGAAAACAGATAAATTTGTCGAGTTATACCGGCGTACACAAATAGCTAACGGAGCCGCCGGAAAATTATTTTTAAGCCTCCATTGCAACGCATTGCCGCACAAACCATCGAGCAAGAACGGCTTTGAGATCTATTTACTCCGTCCTAACCGCTCTGAGGAAGCGGTCTCAATTGCCGCGCGGGAGAATGCTGTTATCCAATTGGAAGAAGGATACGAACAACGATACCGCAAATTGACAGAAGAAGAATTCATCATTGTAACAATGGCGCAAAGTGCATATATGAAATATAGCGAGCAATTTGCCGAGTGCGCAGTCAAATCGATGGCAAAAAACCTGAGTATCAAGAACAGCGGTGTGAAACAGGCCGGATTCTATGTCCTTGTCGGCGCATCCATGCCTAATGTCCTTGTTGAAATCGGATATCTTACCAATAGAGAAGAAGAAAAGTTTCTTCGCAGCCGTGTCGGCCAAAGAAAAATCGCAGAAGCACTTTTCAAAGGAGTGAAAGAATATAAAAGGAAGTATGAACAAGCGTTAAAAGAAGGTATTGAGGATGATATTCTATAGAAAAAACCAGACCGGTTTCCTTTTAAAAGAGATATCTATTGGATCAGAAGGACCGGTATCTTTATGTCATAACACACCTTAGAAATTGAAATACTAAGAATCAAATCTTTTGTTTCACTATTCTCATGCCCGTCGATAATCGGCAGGTCGATTTTCTATCCTTAACTTATCCAGATTATCTCATTCAGCATACATCGAAAATCCGGAACTTCTTAAACATCAATTCCTGTTTCAGTTGAGATCGTTATTTACTTCTAAAAAACCGCCGATAAAAGATGTTAATAATTTGTTAACCTGACAATAGTTGCGTAAATTTTACTATATATATTTGCCTAATACAGACGAAGGTGTTACATTATTTAAGAGGAATCATATCTGATGAAGAAAATAAAAGAAATTGCCGCACAATTGCATATTGCCGAAGACGACCTTATTCTCTATGGAAATTACAAAGCAAAAGTTCCCCTGAAATATATAGATCCAAATAAACTCAACAATAACAATCTGATTTTAGTATCGGCTATTTCGCCAACACCTGCCGGCGAAGGAAAAACGACCATATCAATCGGATTAACCCAGGGAATGAACAGGATCGGCAAACAGACAACTGTCGTTCTCAGGGAACCATCATTGGGCCCCGTGTTTGGAATAAAAGGAGGCGCCACAGGAAGCGGACGCGCGCAGGTACTGCCTATGGAAGAAATCAATCTTCATTTCACCGGAGATTTCTCGGCAGTGGAAAAAGCACATAATTTACTCGCCGCTTTAATAGACAATAATATACAAAATAAAAAGAATAATCTCGGGATCGATCCGCGAACCGTCCACTGGAAAAGAGTCATGGATATGAACGACCGTTCACTCCGTAAAATTATTGTCGGACTTGGAGGAACTCTTTCCGGCGTACCGCGTGAAACAGGATTCGATATCACAGCTGCATCCGAAGTCATGGCCATCCTCTGCCTTGCGGAGAGTCTTTCCGATTTAAAGAAAAAACTCGGCAATATCTTTATCGGATTTACATATGATAAAAATCCGATTTATGCACGTGATCTGAAAGCATGCGGCGCAATGACCGCACTGTTGAGAGATGCCATAATGCCTAATCTCGTTCAAACCATTGAAGGAAATCCTGCAATTATTCACGGTGGACCGTTTGCCAATATCGCGCAGGGAACGAACACTGTTGTTGCGACAAAAATGGGATTATCTTTATCAGATTATGTAGTAACAGAAGCAGGATTTGCATTCGATCTGGGAGCAGAGAAATTTTTTGATATAAAATGCGGTTACTCGGGACTGTCGCCTAAAGCAGTCGTACTCGTCGCAACATTGAAAGCATTAAAATACCACGGCGGAGTAGAACTGAAGGATGTTAATCTGCCAAATACTAAAGCATTGAAAAAAGGATTGGGAAATCTCGAAAAACATGTTGAAAACATTCTTGCATTTGGAATACAACCGGTGGTCGCAATTAACAGATTTGCATCGGATTCAGATGAAGAGTTAAATATTGTAAAAGACAGATGTAAATATATTGACGTTCCGGCTTCAGTCGCAGATGTTTGGGGTAAAGGCGGCGAAGGTTCAATGGAACTTGCCGAGATAGTCTGCAACATCGCAAAGAATTGCAAAAACAAATATAAACCTACGTATGACTGGAACTGGGATATCCCTAAAAAAGTTGAGACTATCGCAAAGAACATTTACGGTGCAAAAGCAGTCCAGTTTACTTCAAGAGCCAACGCAGACCTTGAAAAAATTAAAAAACTTGGTTTGGATAAACTGCCCATCTGCATGGCAAAAACCCAGAAATCGCTGTCTGACGATCCGAAACTACTGGGAAGACCCGAAAATTTCCTTATTACGGTAAGAGAGATCGAGATAGCCGCAGGAGCCGGATTTGTAATTCCGATAACCGGTGAAATCATGCGCATGCCGGGCCTTCCAATCGTTCCTGCAGCTGAGAACGTCGATGTAGACGAGAATGGAAAAATTACGGGTTTGTTTTAATTTTTCCGTTGTAGAGACGTATAATTATACGTCTCTACAATAATTATCTAACTTCCATCCCCATCAATGTCCTATCCAATCAGCCAGGTAGTCTAATCCCATCGGTATAGACGAAAAGTTTCGTCTTATATCGTAATTTATTGTATTCATTTACAATATATCTACCTTGAATTCAGTAAAAATATTATAAAAGTAAACAAATATATCATAAGGATCATTATGAAAACTTGTAAGTATATCTTTTTTCTTATCATTTTACTTTTGCCTCTGTGCCTTCCTGCTCAAATCAATCAATCCAAAGGAATAATCAAAGGCCGGGTAATTGATGGCGAATCCAGACTTGACCTGATTGGAGCTCAGATATTCATACTAGAAAGAAATACCGGCACATCTACAGACAACAAAGGCTATTTCGAGATAAGGGATGTTCCGGTCGGCAGTTATTCAATTATGATAAATTATATCGGTTATGAAAAGATCGTTAAAACGGATATTATCGTCCGTACAGGGCGGGAGACTTTTGTGAACATCGAAATGCAGGCATCATCGATCGAGATTTCCGGTTCAACTGTGACCGGTGGATATTTTTCTGAAATCCAGGCACAGCCCTTGAGTTCCATTAATTTCTCCTCTGAAGAAATACGCCGGGCACCCGGTGCAGCAGGCGATGTCAGCAGGATTATATTCGGACTCCCTTCTCTGGCAAAAATCAACGACACTAAAAATTCATTGATCGTACGCGGAGGAAGCCCGGTTGAAAATGGATTTTATATCGATAATATTGAAATTCCCAATATCAACCACTTCCCTGCACAAGGATCTACTGAAGGTCCGATTGGAATACTTAATGTCGATTTTATTGAAGATGTAAATTTTAATTGCGGCGGTTTTGCCGCAAATTTTGGTAACGCCCTTTCTTCTACAATGGATGTTAAATTCCGCGAAGGAAGCCGCTCCACAACAGACATTCAGCTTGAAATGAGCTTGCAGGGATTTAGCGGGATGATAGAAGGACCTATCGATGGGGGACGCGGTTCATATTTAATCTCGGCTCGCAGAAGTTACCTCGATTTAATACTTGACTTTATGAATGAGACAGTAGGTATGCCGATTTACAGTGATATACAAGGCAAAATAACTTACGATATTTCTGAACAGCATAAAATTTCATTTATTGATGTATTTTCGATCGACAAGATAACGATGAGTCAAGAAAATGCTGTTGACAGCAGGCTAAATATCTATCCGGAATATAATTCTTATTCCAATACAGGCGGATTAATCTGGCAATGGATATGGGGAAAGAATGGTTTTTCACAAACCTCATTCGCGCATACTTATTCAAATACAGACGTTAATTATATCCAGACACGGGATACCAAACTCCTACTGAGAAATTCATCTGTCGAACAGGAGATTAAAATCAGGAACACCAATCATTTGATACTTGATATAGGAAATAAAATCAATATCGGCTTCGATATAAAATATGTGCTGATAGATTATTCCCAGTTCTATAATGACTATCAGGATGTTTTGGGACATATAACTCCAGCCTTCACATTGAATCAATCACTCCATTCGCTTCAAGGCGGATTATTTGCGGATTATTCTTATCGGCTGCTCGATCGAATAACAATAAAACCCGGAGTAAGAATCGATCATTACCAATATAATAACGACACAAAAATTTCACCAAGAGTATCTATCACTTACAATTTCAATGATATTACATCTGTGACAGGATCCTACGGTACATTTTACCAGAATATTCCATGGATTATTGCAGCGCAGCAAGATAGTTTTAAAAAACTTAAAACACCGCGTGCCGATCATTATATTCTTTCTTTTAATCGTCTTCTCACAGAAAGCACCAAGTTAACAATTGAGTTGTATGATAAAGAATATATGAATTTCCCGATGGATCCATCACAGCCGAATCAGTTCCTGTTCGATCAGGCTGTTATAGAAGGAATATTTCTCAACCATGCAAATCTTGTAAGTACCGGCAAAGCACACGGTCATGGAATCGAAATAACTGTTCAAAAGAAAATGGCCGAGAATATTTACGGACTGATCGCCGGATCGTATTATAGATCGAATTATACCGGACTTGACGGCAATCGTTATGACCGTGTATACGATAATAAATTCAATTTTGCTATCGAAGGCGGATACAAACCTGACGAAAAATGGGAATTCAGCCTGCGCTGGCTTTATGCCGGCGGAGCGCCATATACTCCATTTGATGAACAAGCATCATCGACAAATCATAAAGGAGTCTTCGATGAAACTCGAATAAATTCAGCACGCCTCCCCGATTTTCATTCGCTAAACCTTCGTGTGGACAAGAGGTATTATTTTACATCTACAACGCTGACGGTATATCTCAGTATATGGAATGCTTACGGCAGAAAAAATGTCGCAGCTTATATATGGAACGAAATGGAAGATAATATAAAAGAGGAGACTATGTGGGGAACACTACCGGTATTCGGAATTAAATACGAGTTTTAACATGTAAATATTTTATAAAGGCACTTCATGAAAAATATTATCGGCAATTTCTTTTTTATTGTATCAACTGTTTTTCTCCTCTCCGGATGCGGTGAAAAAAAATACGACTATCCGGATCCCGTAAAACCTGAAACCGATAATGCTTTTGTATCTAACGTAGGTACATTCGAAACAAAGTCTTATGAATATGACGCCGATTTCGGAACAATTACAGTACCGGAAAACAGGAACAAAAAAAAATCCAGACTCATGCATCTTCCTGTCATCCGCATCCATGCCCGATCATTAACACCTCGTGAACCGATTTTTTATCTGGCAGGAGGTCCGGGGCAAAGCAACATGAACTGCACACCTTTTGATAAATTACTTGCAGAACATGATTTCGTAATGGTCGGTTACAGAGGGGTCGATGGTTCGGTAAGGCTCGACTGCCCGGAAGTTGTCGAAGCACTAAAGGAAAATGATGACCCACTAGCTGAAGAATCCCTCAGAAATCTGGCAAAAGCATGGGAAGCAAGCGCCCAAAGGTTTGCGGAGGAAGGAGTTGATTGGAACGGATACACGATACCACAGACTATCGAAGATATGGAAGCCGTGCGCCGCATATTTAAATATCAACGAATTAATTTACAGAGCGAAAGTTACGGCACTCGAGTAGCATATCTGTATGGACTGATGTATCCGGAAAGTATCTGTCGTTCAATCATGATAGGTGTTAATCCGCCAGGCCATTGTATGTGGGATCCGCAGATGGTCGATGAGCAGCTGATTACTTACGCTCAGTTATGGTCACAGGATTCAGTTATGTCTGCCTGCTGTCCCGATCTCATTGGAACGATACGGAAAGTTCTGCAGAATATGCCCGAAAAATATCTGCTTTTCTCTATCAACCCGGGGAAAGTAAAAGCCGTAGCATTCTGTATGCTTTTTCATCGCAATACTGCTGCACTCGTATTCGATGCATTTGTTCAGGCCGAACAAGGCGACTACAGCGGCATAGCTTTACTTTCAACCGCCTATGATTATATGCTGCCGTCGATGATGACCTGGGGCGAACTTGCTTCAAAGGCCGTCAGCGCTGACCTGGATACTTCGAAGATACGTTCATTCACTGAACACCATAACACGATTTTAGGATCTCCGTTAAATACAATTCTATGGAGCCCCCTTCTCTACACGCAAATTTCTATCCAGCCAATATCACAGGAACTGAGGATTCTCAGATCGTCAGATATCGAAACATTGCTCCTGAGTGGAAACCTGGATTTTTCCACACCGCCGAAATATGCTTCACAGGAATTACTGCCGTACTTGCACAACGGAAAACAGATTATTCTCTCTGAATACGGACATGTAAACGACCTGCTGTACCTGCGGAAAAAAACAGCTGAAAAGATTTTAGCAAGTTATTTTAACACAGGCATACCAGACACATCCGGCGTGGTATATGTTCCTATGGACTTCGAGGTAACGTGGAGTTTACCATCAATTGCAAAAACAGTGCTTATTACGGGAGTTATCTTAGCAATAGGATTAATTGCCGGCTTATTCTGGATTGCACGTAAAGTTTTTTAATCGGAAAAGAATTATTAAGGAATATTTCGAAGCTTCGACTTGTATTCCGAAGGAGTCATACCGGTATTCTTTTTAAAGATAGAATTGAACGATCCTTTGGATTTAAAACCGGAATCGAATGCGATGCTGAGCAGATTGTACAGGTCGTTGGCAGGGTCAGCAATACGCCGCTTGAATTCCTCTACGCGGTGGCTGTTGATGAAATCGTAGTATGAAAGGTTGAGTCTCGAATTAATGACTTCCGACAAATTATGATTCGATACATTCATTTGATCGGCAAGTTTTTGCATCGATAAATCGTTATCGAGATATGGTTTTTCGGACGCCATAAAATCTTTAAGCTTTTTCCCTATCTCATCGGCAAGCTCATCGCTCAATCCGCTTCTCTTATATTTTTCAGACCGTGCAGGTTCGAATACATCCGCCGAAGGATTTAGAAATATTTCCGGCTGCTTGAGTCCCTTATAACCGATAGAATAAATCAGGATTGAAAGAGAAATTTGAATCGACTCATTGAATGTAGGCGTAAAAATACGTACAAAGTACAGCAAAGCAACAATTGTCCAGATTACAAATCCTGCAAATGCAACATATTTTAACCAGTTTAGATTGATAAGATCGATATTGGAAAACGCATTTCTGATCTTCTTATCATATTCTTTTACAATTTTAATTGTGATCAATGCATAGAACATGCCTTGTATAGGAACGAAAATATCAAAAACAGTAA
>Ga0315548_1002578_pt1 | contig 13992 bp, 9 predicted proteins | sample SalMarSW160110MG_2_FD_202540 | JGI IMG/M metagenome (GOLD analysis project Ga0315548, IMG submission 202540) | Salt marsh sediment microbial communities from the Plum Island Ecosystem LTER, Massachusetts, United States - Salt Marsh Sediment SW1601-110 ... | reverse complement strand
TTTACCTCCTTATTTCTAAGAATCAGGGGCTAAGGTGCCTATTTATCTATATGAGTGCAGGAATAGCTTCTGGAATACCAAAGTTTATCTTTTTTGCTTGCTGTTCTTTGAAAATTCTCTTAAGATTTACCGCAGTTCCAGTAAATAGGGCCTGAAGGCGAGATTTTCTTGCTCCTCTGTATCTTGTTTTGCGAAGACCATGGTGGATAAGCTCAGCTATCTTCCTCTCTATGGGTGGACGTCTCTCGTTGTAGATCTCTTGGAATTCCTTAGTTTTTTGCCTCTGTCTTGCTTTCTGAAGATACTCTTCATTAGAGCCTACTCTGATGGTTCTTCCGGTATTCTTGGCATTGGTACACTCATTCCTTCTGAGACATGCCTGGCAATCTTCTTTAGAAAAAACAGAGGTCTTGGTTCTCTCCCCTTGAGCATCTTTACTCTTGGAGTATTTGTCAGTGGTATTTCCCTCTGGACAAACTACCTTCTCTTCTTTAAGATCTATGTCAAACTCTTCCTTGCTGAGTTTTCCTCTGTTCTTTGGTACCTGAGCCTTACTGATAAGCTCAACTTCTTTATCGCTCATCTTCTTTTGCATATCTGAGGAGCCGTAGGCACCGTCTCCAGTTAAAGATTTTGTCTTTACTCCAAACTCCTCTTTGGCCTCATCGATGAGTGGCTCTGCCATATCTTGATCAGGACAGTTTCCGGCAGATACATCTATGTTGGTAATAATGTCTGATTCTACATCTTTGGTAAGATGGGTTTTGTATCCATTGAATTTGCCAGATGAGGATTTTCTGCCATGGCGCATTTCAGGGTCAGTGGTAGAGATAACACGGTCTTTGGCAACTCCTTTTTTTATCTTGGGTTTGTTTTCTTTATCTTCTTCTATATCCTGGGAAACTATTTTAGCTAATAGGTTAGCAGCATCTTTTAGCTTGTTATCTATATCCTCTTGGTTACCATCAACATGGGATAAAACTTCTCTTACATCAAAGACAAGTAGGGAAAGTAGTTCTTGACGCTCTTTCTTATCTTCCCAGTTAATTTTTGGCTTGGGATCATTTTTGCCGTAAGCTTTTAGGTAAAGGTTTATCCTGGATTTTTTCTTCTTATCCATAAGGGAAAGGATCTTACGTATGCCATCTCTAAGAAGCTCGTAGGTATCTTTGACAGCACCAGCTCCAAGCATGGGGGTAGAGTCTATAACCTGATCTACTTCCTTTTTTAAAAGGCCCGCTTCTCTTGCAAGCTCAAGGGTCTTTTTGAAGACCATCTTCTCTTTGTTGTTAATGAGAAAACGAGCTCGAAAGTAGACTAATAAAGAGCGATCAAAACCCTCATAGCCTACTGGCACATTTAAGGCATACTTCCATTTTATGTTAAAGCGTAGCATCTCGAGGGCTTCTCTATCAGAAAGATTCTCATAAGTCTCTAAGATTAGAACTTTGGTAATTCTTGCTGGGGGTACAGAAGGCCGGCCATTATCCAGATAGTATATATCAGCAAACTCATCATCGGTTATTATTTTATCAGAAAACTGGTGCATTTTAGCATAGAAGCTGTTCTTATCAATGAGATGAGAACACATGAATCCAGTATCGAAAAAGGAGGTTTGCCTGTCTTCTTTTCCTAACATTTTATCTCCTTATCATAGGTATTTCTTAACTCCAAAATCGCTTCTATTATACCACAGATAAGGATTTTTGTAAAGTATTTTACTTGAGAAAGAGCAAAGTTCAGGTGAAATTTGTAATAGCAATTAGGGGTTTTTCACCAGCCTCCTAGGGGTTGAAGAAAAGGAAGAGTTTATCTTGCTGATGACATATTTCCTATTCTGATGAGTATTTCGGCAATACTCGTCTAGAATAGAAGATTTCTCTTTCTTGGATCGAGCCTCAAAGTATCTCTGCTGTGGTGCCTTAAGGTATTGGTTCCTTGAATGCATATCCATTGCCCTTTCTTCCTTGACTTTTCATTAAGTCAAGGAGTATGATACCAAATTTCGGTTAGATTTTAGAGAGCTCTGAAAAATTAACCTATTTTCTGGTTTTCTTCTTAGTTAAGACTTTTCAAAAACAAAAGGATAGCCAAAGAATCTATTTTTCTTTGTCTTTCTGTAGCATCTTTTTCCTTTTTTGCATTAATCTCACTGCTCTTTGGTAACGCCCAGAGGACTAGTCAGCCAGAGGGTGAGAATCCCTCCTGTTAGTTACCTATTACTAACAGTAGCGTTGTTGCAAGACACGGCATTGTGGTGACACATTGTCGGGAGGGTCGGATAGCAAACCTTAGCCCCAAACGCAAGTGAACCTTTGTTGAGGCGTTATACCGACTGGTGACCTATCCTTTAGATAAGGGGAAGCCATAATAGGCGAGGTAAGCGGTAGCATATAGACGGTGGGGATGAGGTAGAAGGTTGATTAGGGGAACTGGGGAGGTCTTAGGTTGTCTTTCTGTCAGGGTAAGCGACCTTGTTCAAGTGGCGTGCCACGACGGCAAGGCACCGGTAGAGGGTAAGCCAAGGTATAACCCAATGGGGAAATCTTAAGGTGAAGCAGCCTAAGAAGTCGGAGGGATGCATATTAGCGTTGAAGTTCCTGTAATGGGAATGGAGCGAAGGCGTCCTGCTTAGGTGAAGCCTTGAACCTATTAGAGCCGAGAAGATATATTCGATAGGGGAAGAAAATCTTCAGTTGAGGCCATAATAGGAGATAGGCTAGTTAAGAAAGGTAGTTTATGCAAGCTAAACCTTGGGGAAGAAAGTCGCTTGAGTTCAAAGTCCACTCATTGATTGACAAGGTCTATAAACCTCTCAATCTCTATATAGCTTGGGAGAAAGTGAGAGCGAATAAGGGCTCTGGAGGAGTAGACCGGGTGACTATTGAGAATTTTGAGCAAAACCTGCCTCAAAACCTTGATGAGATCCACCGTCTCCTAAAGGAAGATAGATATCTTCCTCAGCCTGTAAGAAGGGTTTGGATTCCCAAGCCCAATAAAGATAAAAGACCTTTGGGTATTCCGTCAGTCAGGGATAGGGTAGTTCAGCAAGCTCTATTGAATCGGCTACAGAGAATATTTGAGCCTAAGTTCTGTGACTGTAGTTATGGGTTCAGACCTGGACGAAGCCCTCACCAGGCTATAGCGAGAGTTGAGGAATACTTAAAGGGGGGCTATCAATGGGTGGTAGAGGTGGACATTGAGAAATTCTTTGACACAGTTGATCAAAAGAAGCTGATGAACCTGGTAGCTGAAGAGATTGCTGATGGAAGGGTTTTAAGACTCATTCAATCCTTCTTGAGATGTGGGGTAATGGAAGAAGATATGAAGGTAGAATACCGAGTTACCGGGACACCTCAGGGTGGGGTAATTTCACCACTTTTAGCCAATATCTACCTTCACCCCTATGATGAGAGGATGACTCAAGGAGGATACAAGGCGGTTAGATTTGCTGACGACATAATCATTCTGTGTCGAAGTAGGACTGAAGCAGAAAAGGCCTTAAGGCGGACAAGGGAAATTCTTGAGGGAGAATTGAACCTTAAACTCAATACCCAGAAGACAAAGATTACCCATAAGACTCAGACTTTTGAGTTCTTGGGTTTTCTATTTGGGTGCGGGTATTCAGATTATAAAATCCCTCGGGAGCGAGCAATCAAGGCTTTTAAGGATAGAGTAAGATATCTAACCCGTCGGCATCAACCCAAAGCAATGTCTCAAATAATTAGTGAACTTAATCCGGTAGTCCGAGGCTGGGGCAACTACTTCTTAAGGGGTAATTGCCAAAGGATATTTGACCAACTAGATTTCTGGTTAAGAAACCGAGTCACTGTCTTTAAACTGAAGTGTCAAGGTGGCTATGGACATCGCAAATATCCTTACTCAAAACTCAGGGCTATGGGGATGCTCTTTCTCAAGGATTTACTTTATGCAAAACGACCAGACTTACTCCTTGTAAGGGGGCAACGCCTAAGGAGAGCTGGCTGCTGTAAATCGGCATGGTCAGTTCGATGAGGGGTTGGTGGGGTAACCCACTCGCCTACTCTACACTCATTTTATCCCGAAGGGAGAGCTAACCTCATAGTACTTTCCCTTATCTCGAGTAGTTTCACCATTCTCTTTAAGTTCATCACAATGAAGGTCATGAATACCTGGATGGCTACTCTCCATTGACCTCGGTACCGTGCTCTTACCATCGCGTGATGCTTTTTGGCCTCTCCAAACTTCGCCTCTATTCTCCTTCGCTTCCTTAAGGCTTTTTTCTTTTCCTCTGGATCAGCCTTGATATAAAGGAGATGACTCTGGCTCACATATAACGTTGGCTTATTCTTGCCGCAAGGACACCCTTTGGTTCTATCACAGGATTTACACAAACCAGCAGAAAAATAGTAGACATAGGCATCTTTGTAATACGTCTTTCCAATAGAAGAGTATCCTTTCTGGCAGATGAATTTGTCCTCGTTCTCGCTGTAGATGAAGTCATCGAGCTTTTTCTTCTTTCTCTTTTCTGGAATATAGTGCTTCATTTCTCTTTTCTCTATGTTAAGCCGGTTCGCTAAGGAATCATAGAGAGCATCACATGAGACCGCCTCTGCGGCTAGCCCCTTTTCGTCTTCCTTCTGGAGGAGGCTTTCTAAGTTACCCTCTTCTCCTTCGTTTTCATCTCCAGGGAGAGTCTCAGCACTGGTGACGATCTCGGACTCATCCTTTGCGATGTGCGCTTTGTATCCGGCAAACTTCATTCCGAATCTAGCGTCAGGATCGACAAAGCTCACCAGCTTTCTTTTCTTCTCCGGCTCAACTGCTTTTTCGAGGAGGCTAACAATTTTCTCAATTGGGGACGAATGTTTTCCTTTAACCTCTTTGATGAAATCTTTTGATAAGCTAACTTCTCGTATTAGGTCCTCTTTGGTTGACCTTCGAGGAGCTTCTTGCGGAAGATATTTCTTTAACGGCTCAGCCACTTCCTTTTTCTCTTTCTCGATCGCCCGAAGTATCCTTTTTCTTCCTTCTCTTAAGAGATTAACCGTATCGGGGATAGCAACATCGGCGACGATATGAGTAGCATCAATGGTTTTGAGCGTTTCTTGAAGGAGACCTCTATCCTTGCATTGGGTAGTGAACCTGTCGAATAATCTCTCGAACCTTTCTTCTCCTAATCTTCTTCTGAAGACAACCAGAGAGGTATCATCGGGAATGGGATCCTCTGCTTTTAGTCCGGCGAAGTATCGAAAGAGAACATTAAACTTGAGCTGACGTGCCACCTCTACATCCGAGAGGTTATAGTAGAACTCCAAGAAAAGAATCTTGAACATAACTTTTGGAGGGTGAGAAGGCCTTCCCATGTCTTTTGAATAAAGGTCCCTCACTTTCTCCTCAATAAAGGAAAAGTCAACCTTCTCCTTGATCTTGAGAAGTTCATGTTCTTTCGGCAGAAAGTACTCTTCAACATAGGAGTCGAAGAAGCTAGCTTGAGGGTCAGTTTTTCCTAACATCTAGGTTCTCTCCTTGTAGAATTTTGACATGAAATTGTCTCAAATATACACCAGATGAGGATTTTTGTCAAATTCAAGGAGAGAAAATTGAGAAAGAGCAGAGGAAAATTCCATTAATTTGTTAAACTAGCTATGACTTTTTCGTCGTTCTATGTCAAGACCCTCTCACTAACACTCATAATACTCTGATATTTCTTTTCAATTTCTTCTAATTCTGCTAGGATATTTAGAGGGGGTAAGACAAGGCTTTCTATCTCGTCTGAGGGTTTCCTAATCCTCAAATTACGAGATTGCCATCTTGCCCTCCCTAAATTTTTAGTTCTTTGACTTCTTTTGATAATATTTTTGATAGCTAGCTCTCTATCATAAGGCTCTTTGGTTTTCATCATTTTCCAGACAATGTCTGAGATTTTTCTATCTACTCTTTTGAGAGCTTGAGATTTGGAAAGGCCTCGAGATAGACACCTTTGGTAGTAGGCTCTGCTCAGAGGTTCTCTGACAATAGCAGTAACAGAAATTTGTCTTAGAGTTCTTTTAAGACGACGGTTACATCCTTTTCGGGCTCGATGTTTAGCTCTTCCTCCGGAGCTTCTCTCTTGGGGAGCAGAGCCATTGTATCTGGCAAACTTATCACGAGTGCTAAATCTATCTGGATTTAGGGTTTCTCCTAAGAGGACCGAGGCAGTCACTGTATCTGTAGACTTTAAGGAAGTGAGACTTTGATGGGTCTCGGGAAGAAGATCTTTATTTAGTTTTCTTCCTATAGCTTTAATACTAGCTTTAACCTGAGAAATGTTGGCTACGAGTTCTTTTATTATCTCTTTTTTCATTTCTCTTTCTAAAGTTAGCGGGAGATCTTTGATGCCTTTGATTGATGAGAGGATAAGTTTTGCTTTCTCTATAGATACCTTTCTAGGATTTCCTCTACCCAGACGATGAGAACTAGCCTCATACATAAATCTGGCGAGTTCTTTTGCCTTTGTCTCTTTAAGAACTTGGGGAACAGGATAGGTCCTAAAGAACTCTAAGGCTATTTTATTCTGCAAACTTGAGAAGAAATTCTTGTAGGCTCCACCCCAGGTTTTAGTGAGGTAAAAATGAAGTCGATTTACGTTTTGCGTCTTCATTTTGACCAAAATTTCCCTGAATCTTTCTGCCTCTCTGATCGAGGCATAAATATCGTTATCTTCCTCTATTTTGGGCAGGCTCTCATAGGAGCGCAGAAGAATTTGAGCAATACATCTGGCGTCTATCTCATCGGATTTGTCGCCACCATAGAAGTCCTTCTGGCGATTGGTTTTCAAAGGGTTCACCTCTCTTGTCTCCCTAAATCGAGAGGTGAGAACCTCTTTAATAGTTTTACCGTAGGCACCTGAGTCCTCAAGACCGTAGATAACTTTTAAATTGTTCTTGTGAGCTAGCTTCATTATTTTCTCATCAAAAGAGGAGATAGTCTCATAGCTATTTTCAAACTGAGAGTTGAGAAGTTCTACCTCTGGATAGGCTAGAGCTACTCCCTGATGAACTTCTTTAGCAGGATCTATTCCTACTGCCATGATATCTGTTGGTATCTTCATCTAATACCTCCTGAATATGATATTTTTTTCCTTCGAGTCGTTGCCGGGTATAAAGCGTTCGTCGCATCGTTCTATTACCGTTACTCAAAGGAACTTCGGGATGAGAGGGCAGACGAAAAAAAGCCTTATCCTTTACAGGATGGCACAGAGCTCTGGCCTTATCTCACCCCAAAGCCATTTTATCAAACCAGAGGTGTTAGTGCAAAGATCTGAACATTCTCGGGGCTATATTACTCTGTCATCTATATTATAACATACCCAGAGCTCTCTTTCATATGGCAGAGCCAGTTACCCTTCGGTTACATTATATATGGCAGAGCGCGAATTTGACATTTTAGAAGACCGTGGTATGCTGCAGGGAGCGTCTTTTGATCCTCGAAAACACGGATTTAGTCTATGCATTAAGGAAAGTATATTCTGTATAAGGGTTTCCTAACCTCATCACAATCTGCCGCCGTATAACCCACCCACGAATTGTCAAAAAGCACCAGATGGTGATGCTAGGCGGGTTGAGTCCGAGGTGAACTACCCTAGACAGGGAAGATTTGTCAATTTCGATGCCTAAATAGAGAGCATTTTGTCGTCTCATATTATTTGATCCTCAAGGTAGAAGGCCCGTGGCTTCGTATGAGGAATCGATCTTCTAAAGCACTATCAATGGTGTCATGTCCTTCTGGAGGACTTCAAGGCAGGTCGGCGGTCTTCCGGGAAAGGTAACCCGAAGGCTCCTTTAGTACGTGCAAGCCATCCTCGCTTTGAGATGATGAGAAAGAGCTTTTGGATCAGGTAAACCAGCCTAGTTTTCAGAGCAGCAACAAAGGGTCAAAAAGCAAGAGAGGAGAAGAAAATCACTACTTTGGAAAGACAGACCCATTAACTTGATTATACCTGGAGGTGATAAGGATGAAAATTGGCTTAATTGCCCCTTATCCTGCGCTTGTTCGTTTGGGAATTGAATTGCAAAGACACTATCCCATTAAAGTAGAAGAAGGCGACCTAGGGGAAGGGGTTAAGAAGGCCGAAAATTTACAAAGAGAAGGAGCTAAGGCTATAGTAAGCAGAGGAGGAACTGCCCTCTTGATAAAGTCCTCTCCCTATGTTTATGTACCAGTAATCGAGATAAAGGTAACCGGATACGATTTATTGAAGGTCTTAGCTAAAGTCAAGAGTTTAAAAGATAGAACGGCCATCATTGGTTTTTCCAATGTAATTGCTGGAGGAAGAAAAATAGCTAAATCCTTAAATCTGCATATCCAGTATTTTGAGATTAAGAATGAAAACCAGGTCAATGCTTGTTTACAAAAGGTCAGGGCTCTTGGTATCATTAATATCGTTGGCGATCATATAGTTGTCAAAAAGGCAAGATCTTTCAAAATAAATACTATGTTGATAGAATCTGGAGAGGAAGCGGTGATAGGGGCGTTGAAAGAGGCCGAAAATACCATAGAAGCGGTTGAAAGGGAAGCAAGAAAAACTGAGAGGTATAAGACCATTTTAGATTCCATCCACGAGGGAATAATAGTTATCGATGAGAATAAGAAAATTGCTGTGCTCAATAAACAGGCAGAAAATCTATTAAGGATTAAAGAAAATCTAGTTCAGGGAAAACAGTTGAATTTTGTCCTGAGGGGTTTAGATGTGGAAGATGTTTGGAAAACAGGGGAGAAACATACTGGTTATGTGTGGAAAAACAAGAGTAGAGAACTCGTCATAAACAGATTTCCCATAAAGGTTGGAGGAGAAGTCTTAGGGGCGGTCGTCAATATAACTCCCTTAAAAACTCTTCAGGATACCGAAATTAAGGTTAGAAAAAGCCTTTATAAAAATGGCCTGATCGCCGAGGCAAATTTCACCTGTATCACCCAGAAAAGCAAGATTATGCAAGACCTGGTAATGAGGGCTCAGAAATATGCGAGGACGAATTTAACGATTTTGATAACAGGTGAAACGGGTACAGGTAAGGATATATTTGCTCAAGGTATCCATAACTACAGTCCCTTTAGGGATAATCCCTTCGTTGCCGTCAATTGCGCCGCTTTCCCCGAGTCCCTTTTGGAGAGCGAGCTTTTTGGGTATGAAGAAGGAGCTTTTACCGGAGCTAAAAGAGGAGGAAACCCTGGACTGTTCGAATTGGCCCATAAAGGAACCATCGTTCTGGATGAAATAGCGGAAATGCCACTTTCCCTGCAAAATCGCCTTCTTAGAGTTGTAGAGGAGAAAAGAATAAGGCGTATTGGCGGGACTAAATTCATCCCTATAGAGGTTAGGATAATTGCCGTCACCAATAAGGATTTAGAAAAACTCGTTGGGGAGGAAAAGTTTCGAAAGGACCTGTATTACAGGGTTAATGTCCTTCATTTGAATATTCCACCCCTAAGGGATAGAAAAGAGGATATAATTCCCATCTTCGAGGAGACCATTCCAAGCCTATGTGGGGATAACCTACATAGAATAAATTTTGAGAGGATAACATCTGAGCTAAGCTATATTTTATTAGACTATAGTTGGCTAGGGAATGTAAGAGAGTTGATAAATTTTGCTCAAAGGCTATTTTTCATCTCTGATGGATTGACTTATAGCAACAATAAGTTAAGGGAGACAACCAAGTCTGAATTGGGAGAGAAGCATAAGTTAATAGAGGATAATGAAATTATCAGATTGTCGAATGGCACACTTCGGGAAATTGAGGAAGATATATTACGCCGCTATGCCATGGTGAGGAGAAAATTTGGCAAAAGCATGTCAGAAATTGCCAGAGAGCTGGGCATAAGCAGGACAACCCTGTGGAAGAAGTTAAAGGATGTAGAGGCGTAAGTTGTTTGATAAATGAACAAATGGTTTATTTTCTGAACAAATTTTTACAATTTTAAAGGTTTAATTCTCGGCCATAATTCCTCAGTATCCTCCCCTTCACTGCTCTGACTATTCCCCGCCCATTTGGCACAAATTGTGCTCTATATACAAAAGCGATAAAATAGAAGAAATGCTTCAAACTTCGTTGAGGTTGTCCGGTTTTTTCCCATGATTATTATACACTTTTTCCTTGGCAATTACCCTCCTATTATGAATATAGTGCAAATGAAAATAAATTAGAGAGGTGTAAAGTGTGAGTCTTAAATCTACTCCTGTTGGGAAGAAAATTAAAGCTGTACCAAAGGTAGTATCAGGGGAGAAGATACAGCTGGCAGCCAGGGAAATTGGAGTTCATAGAACTTCTATATACATCCGGAAAGGAAGGGCATTGGCTGGTTTAGAGGAAACACTTGGAATCTCATAGCGAAGCCTTCAATTTGAACACCTTCAAAGAGCGCTGAGGAGAATGTGAGGGATTTAAGAAAAGAGAGGCGATTTGCTTAGAAAGCGCCCCTTGACAAGAAAAGAGCTAAAAATAGGGCCAGGGGAGGTGAAAAGTAAGTAGGCCATTAGCTTGGGAAATAAAAAGAAAGCTTTCCAAATAGAGAAGTGTTGAAGAAATAATTTCTCTTTATGCGAGCTTTCCACAGAAAAATGAACAATGTCTGTCAAAGAGATTAATTTTCGTGAAAGAGGAGAAAAGTAATGAAGAAGATGAGCAAAGTTGTGCTAGTGTGTCTAATAGCCGTGCTAGTAGGCGGAGTATTTGCCGGACAAGGACTTTGTGAGAAAACAAAATATGCGGGAATCACGATAAGAATGCTAGGCCCCCGCCACAACTGGGCTATACCAATGGCAGAGACTTGTGAGAAATTGGCAGAGGAAATGGGGATGAAATTTGACGTAACTTGGATTGAGTGGGACGATGCTCTTAAGAAGGTCATACTGGACTTAAAGTCTGGGAGTACGACATGGGATATATTAGTAACACTGCGAATGTCTATGGGTCAGTATATTGAAATAGGAGCTTTGACCCCTCTAGATCCTCTTATTCAGGATATAGGTGATCCTGAGACGTTGGGATTAGATGACTTTTTGGAGTCCGCACTTGAACAAGCTTCATACGAGGGTAAATTGTATATGCTTCCGAACTGTACTGGGACGGCGCTCCTTGGCTATAGGAAAGACCTATTTGAGTCCCCTATCGAGAGAAAAGCATTTAGAGAAAGATACGGATATGAGCTACAGCCTCCGGAAACCTATCGCCGTTTTTATGATGTGGCTGAGTTCTTTACTCGAAAAACAGGACAAACGCTTATGGGGGAAGTCCTAGGTGCTGATTTTTACGGAACTACACACTCTAACAAACTAGGCTTTTTTATGTGGCATGATTTTGTGACCTATCTAGATGGCTGGAATGCAACTTCGTATGATCCAGCAACAATGATGCCAACCCTCAACACTCCGGACTTCATTGGAGCGGTTAAATTTTATACAAGCTTAGTGCCATTTCTACCTCCGGAGCATATAAACATGTCCAGTGGTGAATCCTCTGCACTAGCAGCAGCGGGTCATGCTGCTATGGCAATTGAGTTTGACGACATGTTTGCATATATTCACATGGATCCCGATAAGTCACAAACTGCAGACAAGTGGGCTTTGAAACAACCCCCTTTCGGTCGCGCCCATAACTGCTTGAATGGATTTGGAATATATGCACTTTCTGAGCACAAAGAGGCAGCATATAAACTTTTGGAAAAGTTCTTTGATAGCACAGTGCAGAAAGAGTTGGCCTTGCAGTATAAGCAGTATCTCCCTCCGAAGAAGTCGGTTCTGCTAAGCCCCGAAATTAGAGCATTTCACCCGGAAGCTGAAGTAAAGCTCAAAAATTTATCCCGACCATGTATAAGTAACCATCCACTACTGGCAGCCTACCCAAGTATGATAGACATTATTACAGGATACATACAGCAAGTTATGCTTGGAAAGATATCACCTGAAGAAGCGTGCGACAAGGCACAAGAGGAAACGGTGCAACTATTCCGGGAATACGGGTACATTAAGTAAGCCTAACTTTACCCTCCGCCGAGAGTAGGATTTATTTCGGCGGAGGGTAAAGTAGGCTTAGGGGCAAGGAGGAGGGATGGATGTGACACAAAAAAAGCTAAATGCGTTTGTCTTTTTAGTACCCTGCATCGTTTATGTGCTCATTTTGCGAATAGTTCCCTTGATCTATACAGTTTATTTAAGTTTTACATCATTTAATTATCTACGACAACAGAAACCAGTTTTTGTAGGTTTTGAACAATACAGACTGCTCATGCAGAACCTCTCTTTTCTTCAATCCCTAAAACTTACCTTTATGTTTACAGGGATAGCAGTGGGCATTGAGCTACTTTTAGGTTTAGCGTTAGCTGTACTTTTTGATAGACCAATAAGGTTAAAGGGCGTCCTGGTAGGCATTATGCTGATTCCGATGATATTAGCTCCAGCAGTTGTTGGTACAATATGGCATATTCTGTACAAGCCCTCCATAGGGCCCCTTAATTATTTCCTGGGACTTCTTGGAATACCACAACCGCAGTGGATAAATGTTGTATCTACAGCTTTGTTGTCTATCATTATCGCCGATGTTTGGGAGTGGACGCCGTTTATGTTTCTGATTTTACTGTCAGGTTTACAGGTTATACCTTTACAACTTAGGGAGGCAGCAAAGATTGATGGAGCAGGTGTTTTCAAAATATTCAGACATATAACCTTGCCCCTGTTGGTGGGAGTGATTCTGGTAGTTGTGGTTCTTAGGTCTATGGATGCCTTTAAAGTGTTTGACCTGGTATATATACTTACTCGGGGAGGACCCGGGACTGCTACGGAAGTTGTCAGTATTCACCTTTATAAGGCAGCTTTTCTCTCTTTTCGTATGGGGCGTGCAGCTAGCATGGTCGTTGTATTGCTAGTGGTAATTTCTTTGATGTATTCTGCATATCTCAAAGAAATAGAACTATAGTTTACCTTCCCCCTTCAATCGATGTTCGCAAAACTGAGATCCTTTGATAAACTCGAGTTTTTAGGAAGTTGAAAGGATAAACTTATGAAAGTGCATTATCAGAAAATAATAATACTCGGGGTCATTGGTTTTTGTTTGTTGCTAGCTATGTTTCCAATATATTATCTATTTCTTGTTTCTGTTAAACCCCAAAAAATATTATTTGTCATTCCTCCAAAGTTTTTTTTTCAGTCAACCTTTGACTTTTACAAGAGGATACTTGCCGACAAAAAGGAATATATAGTTTTTTTAAATAGTGCGGTTGTTGCGAGTGCAGCAACTATCCTAGCACTAATCATCGGATCTCTTGGAGCATTTGCCTTCACTCATTTCAAGTTTGCCTTAAAGAAGACTCTCTTTTTCTTGGTTCTACTTACTAGGATGTATCCACCAATAGCAACTCTTATCCCCATCTATTTTATGCTGAAATATCTAAATCTATTGGATACTAGATTAGGATTAATTGTTGTGTATACAGGTTTCCAAATCCCACTTGTAGTGTGGCTAATGAGATCTTTTTTTGTTAAGATCCCAAAGGCGATACAAGAATCTGCTCTGCTGGATGGATGCTCAACAATGGCCATGTTTATCAGAATTGTGGTGCCTCTATCCGCACCAGGGTTGGCTGCTGTAGGAATAGTAATTTTCGTGCTAAGCTGGAATGAGTTTCTATTTGCTCTTGTGCTTACCTCTTTTAATGCCAGAACTGCACCCGTGGCAGTGGCATCTTGGTACGTAGTTGAGAATAGTCTGGAATGGGAAATGCTTTGTGCTATAGGCTTACTAACAACAGTTCCCATGTTTGGTTTTATGGCAGTTTGTGGTAAGTACCTGATAAGGGGACTGACATTGGGCGCACTTAAAGGGTAAGGATCGGAACTATTTTATTCTGGCGTGAGTTTACCATGAAAAACTTGGGAACATTGAGTTAAAATCCGGTGTTGCTCATATTTTTGGCAGGATATATAGGCTTTGCTCCTTGAGATAAGTCGTGTTAAGCTTCCTTCCAAAAAAGAGCATC
>Ga0315548_1002577_pt1 | contig 13995 bp, 13 predicted proteins | sample SalMarSW160110MG_2_FD_202540 | JGI IMG/M metagenome (GOLD analysis project Ga0315548, IMG submission 202540) | Salt marsh sediment microbial communities from the Plum Island Ecosystem LTER, Massachusetts, United States - Salt Marsh Sediment SW1601-110 ... | reverse complement strand
TAGGGTAAGTCTTAGTAGTGTCTGATACGACCCGCCTGCTAATTTGTTTCAGGTATAAAATCCTGTAAAAAAACATATATTATTTTTCAGGATTATAATAACCTGTTAATCAGCACATACAATGTCAGACTCCTTATAGTAAAGTTAAACAACTTATCCATATTTTAGTAATATTTGTCACAGAAATTTTTCAGTTTAACCCCCTATATATAATAAAATGTAAAAATTTTAAGCTTAACCTGCCTTATTTTTATATTTTTAATATAAAAAGAATTTATGGTGAGATTTATCATTTTGGCTTTATTAATAACCGGGTTCCTCGTATCACTTAAAAGGGACTTCAGGATAGTTGAAGCAACAAGGCAGGAATGGACAGGCGGCAGGAAAAAGTCGGCAAGGGGATTGAATTACAGGGTGACAATTATAGCCGGGAAGGGTTCCGGTAAACTAAAATTTCAGGAACTGTGGGTAAACAGGAAGTTGATTCCTCACAGGGTATTTAATATAACAAAAAATGAACCTGGTAACTCCTTTGTTAAGAATGACACATTGGTACTTACAGGTACTGTAATAATAAATGGATCAATAAGCAGTGACAGTATATACAAAGAACCTCCTTTCATATTTACCGGGGAGTTAATTATAGGGTACAAATTAAATAGCAGGATGTTATACAAACCGGTAAGTGAGATTAAAACCCTGAATACCTTATATCATAAATAGTTTCCGGCATGATTCAGATTGATAATGCAATAGTAAGTATAGATGTAATAAAAGAGAATTTTAAATGCGATATAAAGAAATGCAGGGGGTTATGCTGTGTGTACGGTGATGCCGGTGCTCCTCTTGAAAAGCATGAATTAAGGATATTAAAAAAGATCTACCCTAAAGTTAAACCCTACCTGCGGCATGAAGGCATAATTACTATCGAAAATGAGGGCCCTTATGTTATCGATAAAGACAAAGACTTTGTAACTCCCATAATAAGGGGGAAAGAGTGTGCTTATACGGTATTTAATAACGGGGTGGCAATGTGTGGCATCGAGCGGGCTTTTGCCGATAAAAAAATCAATTTCAGGAAACCACTGTCATGTTATCTTTATCCGGTCAGGATAAAAAAATATAAGGATTTTGATGCAGTGAATTATGACAGGTGGAACATATGCGAACCGGCAAGGGTATTGGGAAATAAATTAAAGATACCGGTTTTCAGGTTTGTTGAAGATGCCCTTATCTGTAAATACGGGAAAAAATGGATTGAAGAGTTAAAGAAATATGCATCAGGAAAGCCAAATTCAGGGAATGCCTTAATCGAATAATCTTTCCTGTTTAAATTTAACATTAAAATTTCTAAAAATTTTACTATCCCCTACAAAAAATCGGGTGTTAATAAAATATTTATATTATTTCATAAAATAAAGTATATATAATAGGGGGTGTTAATTAAAAAGTATTATCTTTGAAGCCAAATATGTTTAATTTTTTAAACGAGTTGTTATGACAATTATACGATTTAATGCTCTAAATGAAGTATTGGCCAGAAAGCCTGTACATGTAAAACCACCTTCCAGCATAACATCTGAATACTTTGGTGTTAATGTGTTTGATAAAAAGAAGATGGAGAAATACCTGTCTGCTGAAGCTTACAATCATGTTATTGAAGCTATAGAAAAAGGTACAATAATAGACAGGAAGATTGCAGATCAAATTGCTTCAGGAATGAAATCATGGGCAATGGAAAGAGGGGCCTCCCATTATTCGCACTGGTTTCAGCCCTTAACAGAAGGTACAGCAGAGAAACATGATGCATTTCTTGGATATGGAGAGAATGAAAATTTTATAGAAAACTTTTCAGGCAACCTGCTGGCTCAGCAGGAACCGGATGCATCAAGTTTTCCAAGCGGAGGGATAAGAAACACATTTGAAGCACGAGGGTACACTGCATGGGATCCGTCATCACCGGCTTTCATTGTAGGTAATTCCCTTAGCATACCAACAATATTTGTTTCATACACAGGCGAGGCACTTGATCATAAAACTCCACTGTTAAAGGCTTTGAATGCGATAGACAAGGCGGCAGTAGAAGTTTGCCAGTACTTTGACAAGGATGTTACCAAGGTTATTTCAACTCTCGGATGGGAACAGGAATATTTCTTGATTGATGAAGCATTATACAATGCGCGTCCGGACCTGGTATTAACGAACCGGACACTAATCGGACATGCATCGGCAAAAGATCAGCAACTCGAGGACCATTATTTCAGTTCAATACCTGAAAGGGTAACGGGATTTATGAATGAATTCGAAATTGAGGCATACAAACTGGGTATACCCATAAAAACAAGACATAATGAGGTGGCTCCAAACCAGTATGAATGTGCTCCTATTTTTGAAGAATGCAACCTGGCTGTTGATCACAATGTTTTACTGATGGACCTGATGAAGAGAATAGCACGACATCACAATTTCAGGGTATTGAATCATGAGAAACCGTTCAAGGATATTAACGGTTCCGGCAAACATAATAACTGGTCACTTGCAACCAACACTGGTGTTAATCTACTGGCACCTGGCACCAATCCCAAAACCAATCTGCAATTTCTGGTTTTTCTTGTGAACACGATAAAAGCCGTGCATAATCATACTGATTTACTGACAGCCAGTATAGCTTCGGCCGGTAATACATACAGATTGGGAGCAAACGAGGCACCTCCTGCAATAATTTCTGTCTTTATTGGCAGCCAGATGACTGAAATGCTTGAGCAAATAGAAAAGAAAGTTACCAATAAAAAGATGACTCCCGGTGAAAAAATTGAGCTGAAGCTGAATGTTATAAAAGTACCGAAGATACTTCTTGATAATACCGACAGAAACCGGACTTCACCGTTTGCCTTTACCGGCGAAAAATTTGAATTCAGGGCAATCGGTGCATCCGCAAACTGCGCCGATGCGATGACAGTATTAAATTCAGCAATGGCCGAACAATTAAAAGATTTTAAAAAGAACGTTGACAAATCAATAAATAGGGGAGTTAAGAAGGATGAAGCCATTTTCCAGATGCTCAGGCAATATATTATTGATTCAAAATCTATAAGATTTGAAGGAAATAATTATTCTGATAAGTGGAAGGTAGAAGCTGAAAGAAGAGGGCTAAAGAATGTTACCAATTTGCCTGAGGCACTCGATGCATACAGGATAGATAAAGCAATAAAACTTTTTACCGGCCTGGGTATAATGACGGAGAAGGAAATTGAAGCAAGGACAAATGTGAAACTTGATACCTATACAAAAAAAATACAGATAGAATCAAGAGTACTGGGCGATCTGGTGATGAATAAAATTATACCTGTTGCCATAAAATATCAGACCTCATTGATAGAAAATGTGAACGGAATGAAAGCACTGTTCAGCGAAAGTGAATTTAAAAAACTTGCAGGTGCAAGGATAGAAATGATTAAGGTTATATCCACCCATATATCCGAAATAAAAACTAAAGTTCAGGAAATGACCGAAGCCAGAAAAGCAGCAAACAAAATAGAAAATGAAAGGGAGAAGGCAATGGAGTATTCAAAGGTAGTGGGACCATACCTTGAAATCATAAGATATCATGTAGATCAGCTTGAATTGATTGTAGATGATGAAATGTGGCCACTGCCAAAGTACAGGGAGCTGTTATTCACGGTTTAGGTATTGATGCTAAATTAATTATTCAGGTTCCTGGCCAGCCTGTCGATATTGGCATTAAACAGGGGAGAATCAAAGGCGGGATTAAAGTGAGGATTATATACTATCTTTTCGGTTTCTTCATTAAAAAATCCTTTAATGTAATGCCTTGATAAGGTGTATACTTCTTCACCGTTTTCATCCTTTTCAGGTTCCTTTTCAGTCAGAATCTGCTGCACCTCAACGATGTTAATGTCAAGTTTTTCCATAAGCACTGCTTCATAGTGTTCAAGCAATGCTTTTTTAAAACTTATTACCACAACATATTTGCCGTATGCTTTGCGTAATATTCTCCAGTAGTTTATGTTAACAGTATTATCAATAACAATATCAGTTGTCTTATAGAAAGATTCCGTGAATTTAAATCCGGTTTCGATAATCTTTGCGGCTATCTCCTCATTGTCTGTCCGGTGCGAGTAATTAATTACCTTTTCTGAATCAGGGGTAAGTATTGCAAGTATCTCTTTTGTTAATGCCATCACAAGGGTTATTTTATACAGAAAAAAAATGGAAGGCTTATTACCTTCCATTTTTATTTATTGTGAACATAAATTATTTTTTAGCTATCTCGTCACTCACTGTTAATTTCTTTCTTGCTTTGGCTCTTCTTCTTGACAGTATCTGGCGGCCCGTGGAAGTTGCCATTCTTTCACGATATCCATGCTTATTTTTTCTCTTTCTGTTTGACGGCTGGAAAGTCCTTTTCATCGGATAATGATTTTAGAGTATAACTTACTTATTTTTTCAAGCTGCAAAAATAATGTTTTTTTATTAGAATAAAAAGAATTTAATATGTTTCCCAACAGGATTTTCGACTATGGGCAAGTTCCCTGAGAGCGGCTGGGCAATGCCCTCAATTTCAATTTCTTCTATTAAAATTGCATCGGGGACGATAAAAGAAGACGGGAGGCCTTTGATAATGTCTGTTCCTGACATAAAAGACTCTAACATACCCCCGCTCATCCCTTCCGGAATCATAGTGTTATAAACAATATTGCTGTCCGAGACACATAAAATGTCCTTCAGGTTATTGTCAATAAAATTGCCCAGGTTAACGGAGCGGATAAGCTTTTCACTTCCGTCTTCCAGAGATACCTTGTATACATTTACCGGCCGGTAATTTGTTCCTGAAGTAATAGGCTTAATCATTATCGCATAATCAAGCCTTTCTTCTTTTGCCCTTTCTATTAGCTCATTCTTCATGTCTTCCCTTGATTTCCCTTCAGAACAGGAAACAAAAATAACCCCGGGGCCTATTTGCTTTGTAATGCCTGTACCCATTATGGCATACCTGTTATGCCCGTTAGATTTATCAATTCTTTTTGTCGGGGTTCTGTCATTAAGGAGGGTTTTTAATATGCCGTTTTCAATTAATACAAGACTGTCGGGAGGTATTACTCCTTCGCCGTCAACACTGAAATTACCTGTCAAAGCAATGCCATTATAATTTTTTAATCCTGGCAGGGCGGAAACGGATAAAAATTTTGATATGATCCTTTTGTCTATTTTTGACTCTGTAGAGAAACTTCTCTGTCCGTAATACACTGACATCTGGGGATTGGCATATAAAGGCTCCCGGTATGCTATAAGGCTGTTCGGACCGGAAAAAAGATTGAAGGCCAGGAGTTGTGCAACTGTCTGGTCAGTAATTAGTACCGGGCCTGAATAATTGTCATTATATATTTCTGCTTCCTTTAAGGCCATCAGATTATCTACCATGCAGGTTACATCCTCTTTCAAAACATTCAGGTTTGGACATTCATCCGGATTCATGAAATAGTATAAAAGCTGGTTACTGATAACCTCACTGTCATCTGCAAAAGTTTGCGCACTGACCGCTATAGACCATAATTCCAAGGGTATCTTAACCTCTGTGCCTTCACTGTTTATAAAATATATATCGGCGTAAAATACGGCAAATGTCACATCTGAATAAATAATCTCGGGGTAATTATCGAATAAAGATGATAAGTCCCTGGCTATATCTTCATATTTGCTTTTGTTAAGATCGAATTCCGGACCATCAATATTCACACTCACAACGGGTGCATAACTAAAATCGGCTATCGGCAGATCTTCAGGGTCAATATTCTTCTCAGTCAGGGTATTAATCTTGTTTTTGTAAGTCTGTGAAGCTGATTTGTAAACCATGTCCGTTGCTTCCCATAAACATCTCCTTATCCCATAATAATCATCGTCAAGAGGAAGTTTAAGATATTGGGGATAATCGGGACTACCCGTACCAATATCTTCAAAGTTTTCATCAGTCATCTTATAGTCGCCAATTATAACCCTTATGTACCAGTCTCTGATATGCGACATATTGGACCTTACCAGAGATCCGAGAGTTGCATTTATTAACAAGGTACGGGCATCCGCTATTGCATAGCTTATAAAAAAAGGTTTTTTATAGTCTTCATATTCGAGCTCTTCCATATTACGATTCAGCTCATCGCGCATCGCCTTCATTATAATGTTTTCTGCAGTGTCTGCAGGAAGGTTGCCCTGTCCGTAAACAGCATGCACTGCTGTAAATATTATTATTACCAGACTAAAAATCTTCATAAATAGATATTCTAATTATTACCAGTTTCTTTATTAAAACCCGGCCTGGGCAATATAGGCATTTGTCTCTCGTCTTCGGGCTTTTTTTGTGTTTCAATTTTTCTTACAAACAATGAAGGTGATATCGCTGTTACCGGTACATTTCCGGATTCTGCCCCGCAGAAACCGGTAAACACTTCGGGTGAATCACCTGTTGCTTTAATCTCCGAGAACATCAACAAAGGAGTTCCTATAAGTTCCACACCCCGAACCAGCTCATCGGGACGGCCATCAACATAGATACGGTATACTTCCGTAGGAATTATATTAAAAACATTGGGAGCATATATATTCGTTAATGTAAAACCCCCGATAACTTCTTTAAAAAAATACCCGTATTCTTTGTTCTGCTTCTTGCATTCCTTAATCAGCAATTTACGTAATTCTTTATCTGAAAACGGACTGGAAGATTCTACTATGAGGTTCGACTGCCTGGAAACAGGATACATGCCTGCCTGTGCTCTTCCGTGTCCGTTTGAACTGGCAAAGCCTTTAACAGGTGTTCTTGACATAATAAAAGAATTAAGAATACCCTTGTCCACGACTATGACTCTCGAAGCTTTAACTCCCTGATCATCGTATTTATAGGAGCCGAAAAGATCTATACCCTTGTAGGTATCAAGGGTTGGATCAAAAATAATATCCATATATTTGGGAAGCACTCTTTCCCCTATTTTGCTCTTAAAAGTATGTCCGTCAGTTTTTTTTCTTAACCTGTGGCCTTCGACCCTGTGCCCGAATATTTCATGAAAAAATACTCCTGCCGCTCCTGGAGAAAGAATGGCAGGTCCGGTATAAGGCTCTGCTACAGAGGCATTTTTGAGTTCTTTTAGCTTGCCGATTAGCTGTCCCACATCTTCTATTATTTTTTCATCATCGGGCAAACCAGAGGGTTTATAAGCATAATATGATTTATAAAGTGGCAACATGCTGCCGTCGTCAGCTTTGATTTTTGCGAAAATCTGCAACCTGGTGTATGTTTTGTTTTGTGCTATTCTGCTCCCCTCACTTGATATAAAATATTTTCTTTCATTAATATAGTTTATTAGTGCTTTGGCTACAAGTACAGACTTTTCCTCCAGGAAAGGCCCGGAATATTTTTTAATCTTTTCTTCCCAGGCAGCTCTGTCAAATTCGTTTCCGGGATTTTCATCCGGGGGCTCATAGTAATTTACAGCAGGTTCTTTCGAAAAATCACAAATATCTTCAATCGAATCTTTCTTAAGGCTGCTTATGATTGTTGAATATGAGCTGACCGCATTTTTATATGTCCGGTCTGTTATCCGCCATATAACCTGCTTCAGAGCCTGGGTGTCATTCTCAACCGGGAATATTGAACCATGGCTGTGACTTATATTGCCCAGGTTATACCCGTTTTTTAACTCGTGTGTATTGTCAAGCTCGTAACTGCCAACCCTTACTGTGGCTGTTAAAATTCTGCCTTTGTATTCATCAGACTGTGTCAGGCTTCCAAATGTTGATTCAATTACTGTACTATATACTTCATCTATCCTGTAACTTAAATAATAGGGCGGATAATTTTCTTCCTTCAGTCTGGCAAATTCCCGTTCAAGCTCGTCCGATACAATTCCAATTAAGGGATCCTGTGCAGATATTAAATGAATATTAAATAATAATATGTATTTGATTAATAGCAATATATGTCCTCCAAATCTCAAATAATTCATAACCGGATTTATGTTTTAATTACTGTTAAAACCACGTCTTATTCTCTCCTCCAAGTTCTTTATATGTCATATCAAAAAAAACACTTTGGATTTTGCGGGTGAGCGGACCGGGAGTACCATTGCCTATTGGTCTGTTATCTACCTCAACAACAGGCATAATGTCATCGCCGGTGCTCGTAATAAAAAGCTCATCCAGTTCATAGATGTCAGCCTCTCTAACCGCATTTTCCCTTATAGTTATTCCTGATTCCCTGCAAATATCAAAAATAACCTTTTTAGTTATACCCGGGAGTATTAAGTTGCAGTCAGGATGAGTAAATATTATTCCGTCTTTTATGCCCATGACATTTGAGTGTGATGCTTCGGTAATTACCCCGTTCCTTATGAATATGCATTCGCTGGCATTTTTTTCCCTTGCTTCCTGGAACATTAACGTATTTGGCAACAGCGAAATTGTTTTTATGTCGCAGCGCAACCATCGAATATCAGGCCTGGTTATGGTCCTGATACCATTCTTTAATTCATTTATATAGGGAAGTCTTTCATATGCAACGATATATATAGTAGGAGGTACATTCTCCTTAGGAAAACTGTGCATTCGGCGTGAGACACCCCTGGTGATCTGCAGATAGATATCGGCGTATTTCTCTTCCAGGTTGTTTTTAACAATAAGATCATTACAAATTGATCCGAGTTTATCTGTTGTCTTGAAGACTAATTTTATTTCGGACAGGCTTCTTTTCAGCCGTGCAAGATGCTCTTCAAAGCAAAAGAGATTACCCTTGAAGCACCGCATAACTTCATATACGCCATCGGCAAAGTAGAATCCCCTGTCATCCGGGGATATGTAAGCCTTATCTTTTGAAATATACTCGCCGTTTAAGAATACTGTTTCGTTCATAATTTATAAATGTATCCAAATTTATCTTAAATCTCACAGACAATACTGTTCAAGTACTTCTTTTCAAGCTGTTTTATGGCTGAATAATCAGATGCCAGGATTTTCTGTATGCGACCGGACTTACCTCCAAAATCATCGGAAGGTTTAGTCAATAATGCAATGCCATTATGGTCTTTGCCTGCAGAATACCATACTGAAACGAAATAGAATAATTTAAGCTTCAGGAACCCGTAAAAGGGATCAGCAATAAAGACATATTCATTGTTTATTTTATATAATATTACCATGTGATTGGAAAGGTAAATAATAACCGGCAGGCAGATGTCAGATAAAAGCTGGTTAATATCTGTTTTAGCAACCTTTATTTTTATTCCGATATTTTCGGCAGTATTTATCAAATCATTCAATGAAACTGCTTTTTGTATTCCTGTGATAGCAGAAATTTTTTTCATTCTTTTATATGAAATTTTTTTTCCGAAATACCTGGATATCATTTGCAGGCAAACCAGTCCCGGATGATACCCTTTCTTTTGCCTGTAATAAGGAAAACGGTTGAAATAAAATTGTTTTTTCATGTTCAGGAATAAAACAACAGACAGAAAGGCTACGGCAATTATCAGTCCGGTTATGGCCTTACGGTAAATCCGTATAATTTTCTCCTGCTCAGTTATCAGAATTTGAAGCTGGTATAGAATACTGGTAAAACTCTGTTTTATTGCCAACGTATCTGCTTCTGAATGAGCAGTGTCTGCAGTTAAATTGCCCTTTAATTGATTATTTATGACAGCGGTATCACTGTCATTATTATTGTCAGGCAGAGAAAGATTTGTAAATGAAAGTAAAAGTAAGGTAAAAACGAAATTTTTCATTATTTGACAAATATAAATTATATTTTACAATAATATTCCTTATTAAGAGTTTGTATGTATCGGCTGAATATTTTATAAATTCATGTAATAAAAATGTTAAAATTTCAAACAAATAAATTTATATTTTGTTATTATTAATGAAATACTTTTTATTTATATTTAGTATTATCAATTAAAATAAAAGTAATTAACATTCAATTAAGATTCTATTATACAGTTGTTAATAAATAACTTTTGAACGGTAAATTTTAATGCTTGTAAATAATTGAATTACAGACAAATATATAGAGATGATTTATATCACCAATATAGGGTAATTAACATCACTTTTATTAATTTGATGTGGTCAGTATCGTTTAATATATTTGAATTAAAATTGAACACTTTGTAAATAACTAAACCGATGCTTGATGTAAAATATAATATAAAAAGCTTAATATCAAATATTTATGAGTGTCAAAAAAAGATAATCATTAACAGGCGCTTCATTCGTGAACTTGAAGCAGAAGGTAATGATATTTCAAAGTTGAAAAATGAGATTGAGGATCTGGAAAGAAAAATAATTGAGTATCAGAAGGAGCTTAAATTAAAATACCAGTTCTCATATTGATACCATATATGTAAATATTAAGATATTACCTGCTCTTAAAAGGACCATTTTAGGGATAAAATGGTCTTTTTTTTATAAAACCTGATGGAATGTATTAATATCTGAGAATTTTATTAATTTTAGCTTGTCCTAAAACAAATACTATGAAAAAGCTAATCGTTGTTATTGTAATTTTATCATTTGCTAAATTAACATTTGCACAAGAGAATGATAAATATTTTTTCAAGACCTCATCAGATATAAAATCAACATTATTTCTGGGGCCCGAATTGAAAGTATCAAAGCTGATTGAAGGTTACCAGTTATACACCGGATTAAAAGGTGCAATCTTGTTTAATGATAAAATTGCATTCGGACTGGCTGGAGGGGGATTTGTGACTGAAGAGGTATTTATGGGTCTGAACGATATGGGAGAGGAGGCTGAATTAAATACTATTTCAGGATACGGAGGTTTTTATCTCGATTACTTCATTCCTACGAAATCACCGGTAGTCATTTCTTTCCCGATGATAGTGGGTGCGGCAGGTGTTGTTTTATTTTCACCAAATAAAGTCGACCATGTAGTGATGGATGAGGAGATGGTTGAGGGTGGAGTATTCTTTATATATGAGCCTGCAGTCAGTGTGGAAGTGAATTTAACAAGATTTTTAAGGACGGGACTGGGACTTGGTTATAGATTTGCATTCAAGGGAGACATGGACAGGGTTTCAGCAAAAGACTTTTCTGCCTTTACTTTTAACTGGAATATAAAATTCGGTTCATTCTGAAATTTATAAATGTATCACTTCATTATAGGCTGCTGCTGCAGCTTCCATAACAGCTTCGGACATAGTGGGATGCGGGTGAACTGATTTGATTATCTCATGTCCTGTTGTTTCCAGTTTTCTTGCAACAACAATTTCAGCTATCATTTCGGTTACATTATCACCTATCATATGTGCGCCAAGTAATTCGCCATACCTGGAATCAAAAATAAGCTTTACGAAACCATCTTTCTGTCCTGAAGCATTTGCCTTGCCGGATGCAGAATAGGGAAACCTGCCAACTTTAGTATCATATCCTGACTCCCTGGCCACTTTTTCGGTCATGCCGACAGAAGCAATTTCCGGACTGGTATAAGTACATGCCGGTATATTATTGTAATCCACCGGTTCAGGATCCTTTCCGTCAATTTTTTCAACACATACCATTCCTTCAGCTGAAGCTGCATGAGCCAGGGCAGGTCCGTGCACAATATCTCCTATAGCATATATGCCCTTGACGGTTGTTCTGTAAAAATCATCTACCTTAATTTTATCCCTGTCAAGTTTAATACCCAGGGATTCAATACCCAGATTTTCAAGATTGGGTGTTATGCCAATAGCAGAGAGTACTATTTCTGATTCATATTCTTCCGTACCTTTGGCGGTTTTTATTTTTACCTTGCACTTTTTACCGGCAGTATTGGCAGATTCAACGGTTGAATTGGTAAGAACCGTTATCCCTGCCTTTTTAAAAGACCTCTCCAGCTGCTTTGATACTTCTTCATCTTCAAGCGGGACAATATTAGGCAATAGTTCGACCAGTATAATCCTGGTACCTATTGCATTATAAAAATATGCAAACTCACTTCCTATTGCACCTGAACCAACAATGATCAAAGACTCCGGTTGTTTTTCAAGGGACAGGGCTTCGCGGTAACCTATAATTTTCTTCCCGTCCTGTTTCAGTCCGGGCAGCTCTTTTGATCTTGCACCTGTAGCAAGAATAATGTGCCCTGCTGTGTGCTTCTCTTTTTTCCCGTCCCTTCCTGTAACTTCAACAGTATTGGGATCAGTAACTTTGCCATGTCCTGCAATATGATCTATTTTATTTTTCTTTAACAGAAACTGAACACCTTTGCTCATATTTTCCGCTACTGTTCTGCTTCTTTTGATCATTTGCAGAAAATCAGGCTTTGGTTCACCTGTCTGGATTATACCATAGTCCTGTGCATGTTTAATATAAGAGTATACCTGGGCACTTTTTAGCAACGCCTTTGTCGGGATACAACCCCAGTTAAGGCAGATACCTCCCAGTTCTGCTTTTTCAATAATTGCTGTTTTCATCCCCAGCTGTGAACCCCGTATGGCTGCGACATATCCTCCCGGTCCGCTTCCTATGACAACCAGATCATATTTCATGATTAATAATATTTATTGGTTTCTATTATATTCCGCAATATTTAAATAAAGAACTTTAACATAAAGAATACACTTAAGATATACATTATTATTGAGACTTCTTTCCATTTTCCTGTTAAAAGTTTTATAATTACATAACTCAGCATCCCGAATACTATACCTTCTGAAATACTCATTGTCAGTGGCATAATGATGATTGTAAGAAAAGCCGGGATGGCTTCCGCATAGTCTTCAAGATTAATTTTTTTTATCGGACTCATCATAAACAGTCCGACCATTACCAGTGCCGGCGCAGCTGCTTCTTTCGGAATATTAAGAAATAAAGTTGAAAAAAATAGTGAAAAACCAAACAGGACAGCTACAAAGAATGATGTTAATCCGGTTCTGCCTCCCACTGCAACACCAGCCGCGCTTTCAACATAAGTTGTGACAGTGCTTGTTCCCAGGCATGCCCCTACAGTTGTGCCAATAGCATCAGCATAAAGAGCCTGCTTTGCTCTTGGCACATTACCGTCCTTTTCCAGCATGTTGGCTTTTGAACATACACCGACAAGCGTTCCTACCGTATCAAACATATCAATAAAGAGAAAAGTGAACAGCACTATAAGCATGTCAACTGACAAAAGGTTTCTGAAATCGAATTTCAGAAGAATTGGTTTGAGCGAGGGGGGAACTGAAAAAGGTATGTTTTCCGGCAAATGTGTTATTCCCAGGGGGATGCCGATTATTGCAGAAATTAAGATACCAATAATTATAGCTCCTTTAATCCTGAATACCAGCAAGATACCTATTATTATTATACCGCTTAATCCCACCCATACCGAGTGATTTGACATATCACCCAGCGTGACCAGCGTGGCTTCATCCCCCACAATTATTTTTGCATAGCTCAGGCCGATAAATGCGATGAAAAGTCCGATCCCCGCTGATATTGCATGTTTCATACTTAATGGAATACTGTTTATAATAGCTTCCCTCAGATTAAATGAAGTGAGCAGAATAAAAATTATACCCTCAATAAATACAGCTGTCAATGCCATTTGCCAGGAATATCCCATTTTAAGGACAACAGTATAAACAAAGAATGCGTTTAATCCGAGTCCCGGAGCGAGTGCAAATGGCAGCTTTGCCCAGAATGCCATTACAAGTGTGGCAATAAATGCTGACAAAGCAGTAGCAGTAAATACAGCTTTTTCATCCATACCTGAATCAGCCATAATTTTAGGATGGACTGTCAGGATATAAGCCATGGTCATGAAAGTGGTAATACCTGCAATAAGCTCCTTTCTTAAGCTTGTACCGTTCTTCTTTAACTGAAATATACTTTCAGTAGAATCATTTATTATCAATCCATAATTCTTCAATGGTAGCAATTTGCTGTTAACTGAAGATTATTTTTTGCCCGAATAGTCGGTGCGGATTACCTTAAACTCGGTTC
>Ga0315548_1002575_pt1 | contig 14001 bp, 10 predicted proteins | sample SalMarSW160110MG_2_FD_202540 | JGI IMG/M metagenome (GOLD analysis project Ga0315548, IMG submission 202540) | Salt marsh sediment microbial communities from the Plum Island Ecosystem LTER, Massachusetts, United States - Salt Marsh Sediment SW1601-110 ... | reverse complement strand
CCCAGAAATGAAAAGGTACCGCAGACACTTTGAAACCAAAACCTACCAATACCAGCATCAAAGTGCCCAATACTAAAGCGAGCGACACCTCACCGTTTATAACACTCTCTGTCAAAGCGTAGATATCCGTCGTACCAGTAAAGCCATACATAAGGCTGAAACCATACAACATCACCGTTGATGTCAGCGCCCCGAATAGAAGGTATTTGAAACCCGCTTCGCTGGACTTGTTTTCCCCCCTGAAGAAGCCGGCAAGAACGTAGAGCGGAATTGAGGTCGTTTCTATCGCCAAGTAAAGGATAATCAGGTTAGCCGCCGAGGCCATCAAGGTCATCCCCAAGGTAGAAGTTAGCAGAAGTAAGTAGAATTCGCCTCGTTCACCCATTTGTTTGAATTCCATTGCAAACAAGGCGGTAATACCTGCTCCAAAGATAAACATCATTTCGAAGACGAAGCTGAGCCAATCGTGGCTTACCATGTCACCCCACACAAGCAGCGGTCTATCACCTGGTCTGCCAATCGCCAGGCTGACCACCAGAATCACGCCTAATCCCCCCGCGGTCAGCCAGCCTAATCCACGCTTGTGGTCTTCATTCCAAACCAGATCGAAGGCCAACACGACAATAGCCAAAAAGAGCAATAAGATCTCGGGCAGAATAGCTAAAACCATTGTAGTGTCAATGTTACCGAACACTTATGCACCTCCAAATAGGCGCAATATATTGTTGACGCCCGTTTCTACCAGCGGGACCATCACCGTAGGATAAATCCCCACACCAATCAGGATGACGCACAGCACTGCCAAAGCTACCTTATCAAGAACGGTCACGTCCGTGATATGACCAATGAACTCATCAGGCATCTGTCCAAAAAAGACCCGGCCTATAACTCGGATAATATAAGATGCGGTGATTACAATCGATACTGCCGCGACGATGGCGATCCAAGGTCGATAGCTCCATAAGCCCATAAAAATAGGAAATTCGGCCACGAATCCGGATAAGCCCGGCATGCCCATGGAAACCAGGCCTCCTATAATGAAGGCCACGGCCACCCACGGCATAACCTTCACAAACCCTCCCAGCCTTGGAATTTCACGGGTGTGCGCCCTATCGTACACCATTCCGACGACAGCAAAGAATAGTGCCGTCATTATCCCGTGGGAAAACATTTGCACGCCAGCACCCATCAAGCCATCTGGATTAAGGGTAGCGAATCCCATGAGTACCAGCCCCATATGGGAAACGGAGGAAAAGCCAATCACATACTTAAAGTCGGTTTGCACCATGGCGATAAAAGAGCCATATACAACATTGACCAACGTTAACAAAATGATCCAGGGCATGTGGAACTTAGCCCCTTCTGGCAGCAACATGATGCCCACTCTTAAAGCCGCAAAAGCACCCAGCTTCATCAATACACCAGCATGGAACATCGAAACCGCCGTAGGAGCTGCCACGTGACCATCTGGACTCCAGCTATGGAAAGGAAATATGCCTCCTAAGACGGCAAAGCCAAAGAATACGAAAGGGAACCAGAACTTTTGAAAAGCTACGGGTAAGCTAGCCTGCTCTAAAGCCAGCATGTTGAAAGTATTCATCCCTGAACGGAAAAAAATCGCAAGTGCTCCAACCAGGGCGATCACCGACCCAATGAAAAGGTAGAGCGTTAATTTCATCGCAGCATATTCACGCGTTACCTCCCATCCCCATATAGATATCAATAGAAACATGGGGAATACGGCAATTTCATAGAAAAAGAATAATCCGAATAAATCCAGAGCAACAAAAACGCCGAAAACACCGGTAGCCAAAATAAAAAGGAACGCAAAGAATTCACGAGGGCGGTCATCAAGACCCCAGGAGATTAACACTCCGGTGAACATCACCACGCCCGTCAGGAGCACTAATGGGACGCTCAATCCATCCACGCCCACATGATAAGAAATTCCCAGGAACGGCAGCCAGGCATATTTTTCAATGAATTGGTAACCGCCTGAAGCAACATCATATGAGAAATAAACCCAGGCTGCCAGGAACATAGCGATAAAGGCAGCTGCTAAGGCCGTTACGCGGATCTCCTCTTTACGCTCACCTGGTATCAAGAGAATGAGTAATGCCGCCGTTAGCGGTGTAAAAAGAATAATGCTCAGAATTGGAAATTGCATTGTTCACCTCTAAGCGAGAGATGCGATAGATTCAACTTTCACACCCTGCGATTTCTGCCAAATAGAACACTTTCAGAAAAGCATCGTAACCGCACGGTTGATGACCTCTAAAATCCAAGCTGGCCATATGCCAATCCAAAGCATCAAGACCATCAGAGGGGCAATTACCAACACTTCTCGCGAATTAATCTCTGGGAGGTGTCCTACCCAGCGTTCATTCAACGGTCCATGTAGAGTCTTCTTAATGCCTTTCAGGATGTAAGCACTCGTAAACAGCAAACCAATCATGCTCATTGCGGTGAAAATTGTGAAGATCGGCCACGCTCCTCGTACGACCAGGAATTCCGATATGAACCCATTCAAACCCGGCAACCCCAGAGATGCCAATGATGTGAAAATTAAAATCCCACCGTAGACCGGGATCAAAGGAAATAAGCCACCGAATTCGTTCATGTTACGGGTATGGGTCCTTTCATAAATCACACCCACCAGGAAGAACATACCAGCTGCAGAAAGACCGTGATTGAACATCTGTAACACAGCTCCATTCATAGCTATGACCGCGTTTTCAGTTCCGCTGGCAAAGGCAGCCGCCGCAATCCCTAAAACCACAAAACCCATGTGATTGACTGATGAATAAGCTACTAGCCGTTTAAAATCATCCTGACCATAGGAAGCAAAAGCACCGAAGATGATCGCCATGGTCGCCAGGAAGGCCAGTGCTCCAGCATAATAACGAGCCTCTATCGGGTAAAGTGGCAACACCAGACGCAGAAAACCATAGGCACCCAGTTTAAGTAAAACACCTGCCAGGATCATAGAGCCAGCCGTTGGAGCTTCGGTGTGAGCGTCGGGTAACCAGGTATGAAAAGGCCACACCGGCACTTTGATCGCGAATGCGATCGCAAATGCCCAGAAGGCTATGGCTTTTACGGTGCCTACCGGTAATCCCAGCAATGACCCGCTCAATGAGGTCCAACTCTGGAATAATTTCAGCATGTCAAAAGTGCCCGAGACGACGCCGATCATCTGGGTTGCCAGCAGCAAACCGAGAGAGCCAGCCATCGTGTAAATCATAAACTTGAAGGAGGCATAGGTACGTGCCTGGATTTTCCGCCCACCCCAAATTTCCCGTTCGCCTTTCTCGCTACCCCATTGGTTGATCAAGAAATACATCGGAACCAATCCGATCTCCCAAAATACAAAGAAAAGTAAAAGATCCAGGCTGAGGAACACACCCAACATGCCTGTCTCCAACAGCAGGAATAGCATCATATAAGATTTAACCCGATCTTCAATGTTGAATGAGGCTAGTAGTGACAGTGGGGTCAATAATGTGGTTAGCAAAACCATAGTCAACGAGAGACCATCTACTCCCAAATGATAGGTCGAGTTAATGGCTGCATACCAGACATAGTTTTCTACAAATTGAAATCCTGGCAGGCTGGAGTCAAAGCGAAACCACAAAACGATCGAAAGTCCTAAGGGAACTAGACTGCCAAGAAAAGCTACCCAACGGATGAGTTTCTTTTCATCCCCCGGCAAGAACAGTAACACACCTACCAGAATCGTTGGGCTGAATAAGATCAATGAAAGTAAGTTTGTTGCGGTGAAATCCATCTTTCGCTCCGATTATTCTGATTTCTTAAGCGAAATTCAAGGTCGTACTAGGAAGAAAAGGTAATAGAACAAAGTACCAAATACGATCACTAGGGTCATTACCATATATTGCTGTACCCGTCCGGTTTGGACAAACCGGAGTGTCCTGCCAAACCGTTTCACGCTTTCTCCCACAAAATCCCCAAAACCGTTGACAATCGGCTTATCGATCCAATTGCGGAAGACGCTCCCTACGCTAAAAGCAGCACGTGCAATGGTATGCAACACGCCATCAATAAAACCACGATCAAGCCACAGATATGTAAACGTTTCACAGATCCAGTAAGCTGGGCGCACGAAAAGGTAATCATATATTTCGTCAAAATAGTATTTATTCTTGATCAATCCATAAACCAGCCCGAGTGGTTTAGCTATTGGGTCTTCAGCGCCAGCTGGCATATCCCGGTATATCACCCATCCCAAGTACAATCCACCCAACGAAGCAATCACGGAGGTCAATAACGGAACTATATGGAAGAAGACCGGTTCCGGACGCTCCAACAAAGTACCAGCAACAAACTCATGGAAAAAGTTCCGCACAAATAGGCTCAGCACTGGGAAGCCTTCCGGAATACCTACCCAACCGGCAGTAATCGCCAATAATGCCAGAATCACAAGGGGAAAAGTCATCGTCCAGGGGGTTTCCTGGGCATGCTGCGCGGAATCAGTACGGGGATCACGCAAAAATGTAAGGGTGATCTGGCGCATCGTGTAAAAAGCGGTTAATAGTGCCGCAACCGCTAACGTGAGAAATACAGCCCAGTGACCATGAAGAAATGCATCTGCTAAAATTTCATCCTTAGACCAAAATCCAGCAGTAAAAATGGGGAAACCCGAAAGAGTCAAACCTCCCACCACGAAGGTGATAAAAGTAATTGGCATCTTCTTGCGCAAGCCACCCATGTTCATCATGTTTTGAGGATCTATCTGCTCTCCTGGTGGAGCGTCGCTTTCGGTGTGTAACAGACCATGTTCCATACCATGGATGACCGAGCCTGACCCCAGGAATAACAACCCTTTAAAGAAAGCATGGGTCACCAGGTGAAAGGCAGCTGCCACGAAAGCGCCAATGCCTAATGCCGCCACCATATAGCCTAATTGGGAAATCGTTGAATAGGCCAGTACGCGTTTGATGTCATTTTGAGTTACCGCAATGGAGGCAGCAAATAAAGCCGTAAACGCCCCAATGAATGCTACCACCATCATGGCTGGCGTCAGCCCATGCCCATGCCAATCGGCCGTCAACAAAGGAAAAATACGCACTAACATATAAACACCCGCCGACACCATGGTTGCTGCATGAATCATAGCTGACACGGGTGTAGGACCTTCCATCGCATCCGGTAGCCATACGTGTAATGGCCATTGTGCTGATTTACCCACCGTACCAATAAATAGCAGTAGGCTAATAAACCCGGCAGTGGATAATCCCAAGAATCCGGCCGGGGTTTCGGCTAAGTGTGTGAGTACATCGGCGTTATAAAGCGTATCTCGAAAATTCAATGTTCCACTAGCCGAATATAAGTAGACAATGCCTAGCAACATGAAAACATCGCCAACACGGGTTGTGATGAAAGCTTTGATCATCGCCGCTCGCGCAGATTCCTTGGCATACCAGAAACCGATCAGCAGGTACGAACAAAGACCCATGATCTCCCATCCGATGAAAAGGGTCAGAAAGTTATCTGAGACCACCAGCAAATACATGCCGAAGGCAAACAACCCGATAAACGCAAAAAACCGCGAATACATCGGCTCAATAGATGGGACTCGATGTTTATGGCCGTGTTCATCGATCACGGTAGCTCCATGCGGCGGTAATCCGGGTCGGTCATGATCGCCTTTCGGTTGCCCATAGTTGTGATAGCCAACGCTATAAAGGAAAATCATCAAGATCGTCCAGGATACAAAGAAGAGCGTAGCTGCAGATAACGGGTCAATTAAAATGCCAATCTTCAACCAAGAATTAGCCGTTGGCAACCAGTTGATATTGGACATAAACGGTTGTTCACCAAATCTCTCAACTTGCAGTGAACGCAAGAAGACCACCATACTTCCCGCCCAAGAAAGCAAAGCAGCTCCTACTGCAATAGAGTGGCTTAAACCCTTATTTCGATTTGTAAACAGGACAATCAGGAAAAAGGCTAACAGTGGCGGCAGGGGAAGGAGCCAAATTAACGTTACAGTTGTCATGAAACCTCCGGGAAAAGCGTAATTCGCTAAATATGACTTCCAAAGACTTGCGAATTACATTTTAGCTTTACCACTTAAGCATATCGATTTCATCAGCAGAAATGCTGTGACGGCTACGGTAGACAGAAATAATCAGTGCCAGACCAACTGCTACCTCTGCAGCTGCTACAGCAAACACCATCACTGCGAAAGCCTGCCCGACAATAAGGTCTGGTGTGCGGTACCGCCAAAAAGCAACCAGGTTGACATTCACAGCGTTGAGCATCATTTCAATGCCCATCAAGATCGCAATGGCATTTTTACGAGCCAGAACACCATATAGGCCGATACAAAAAAGTGCAGCCGCAAAAACAAGGTAATAAGAAAGAGGAATCATTACTTTCTCTCCCAGGCTATCATAATTGCACCGATTAAAGCTGCCAGTAAAAGTACTGAGGCCAATTCAAAAGGTAAGATATAAGCATTTGGTGAGACTAAAGCCTGTCCGAGTTGCTGAAGTGAATCAGCACCCTGAGACAGTTGCGGCATATTCGTATCAAAACCAATCCAGGTGCTTAGCATCCAAGATAGCCCCCCGAAGAGCGCGATGGAAATCAATGCAGCTAGCCACCAGCCTTGGTTGACTGTGGGGCCAGTATCTTGCATCACCCGGCGGGTCAACATGATGGCGAAGATCATGAGAATGGCTATGGCGCCAATGTAGATCACAACCTGTACCACCGCCAGGAAACTTGCGCTGAGAAGCACATAGAATACCGCAACCCCAAACAAAGTCAAAATTAGCCACAAGGCCGCGTGTACCAAATTACGGGCGGTGACCACCATCACCGCCGCACCCAATGTAACGATAGCTGTTATCAGGAATACAATTGTTATAGGAGTCATTTAACTACCTCCTGCGCGATGAGTTCTTCAACCTCTGGCTTGCGGAAGCTAGCAATCTCTCTTTCCTGGCCAACTCGTTGGCGCTCTCGTTTGGCATAGGTCACCAGTATTTGCACCGTCACCCAGGCGATCACCAGGTTTGCCCCCAGATTGCTCAAAATATAAACAGAGGTTGCTGCACCTGCCAGAACTTTATCGAGAATCGCAGTGACGATCAGCAGTACCAGCGCCAACGGGGTAAGAAATTTCCAACAAAAATTCAGCATTTGATCTATGCGCAACCTTGGGAAGGAATAACGCACCCACATGATCACATAATAGACAAAGAAAGCTTTTATAAATAAATAGACAACACCCAGGATGGGAGCCTGTTCCACGAAAGGCCCTCGCCAACCACCCAAAAATAATGTGGACATCAAAGCTGAAACGGTAAGAGCATGCAGGAGTTCACCAGCATAAAACAATCCAAATTTCATCCCGGTGTACTCAATATGGAAACCAGCAACAATTTCCGACTCTGCTTCAGTCAAGTCAAAAGGTGCTCGTCCAAGTTCAGCAATTGATGTGATCAAGAAAATCAAGGCGGCTAAGGGAGCCATTACCACGAACCACACGCTCTGAGCGTCCACGATCGATTGCATCCCCATCGAATGAGCTAAGATCACGGGGATCAGCAAGGCTATCACCATGGGGACTTCATAGGAGACCATTTGGGCAACAGTACGGAAAGCGCCTATAAGAGCATACTTGTTGTTCGATGCCCAACCTGCCATGATAATTCCCAACGTACCCAGGTCGCCTATAGCCACAATATACAAAACACCAATATTCACATCCGATCCCAGAATCGTCGGGGCCATGGGAATCACCGCCCAAAGCAAAAGCACGGTGGCAAGGGGAAATATTGGCGCCAAGTTATAAACTACTTTATCAGCACCTTCGGGCAGAATATCTTCCTTGATCAGCAGCTTAATCACATCTGCAATGGGTTGAATTAGCCCAAATGGCCCCAGGCGATTGGGTCCTAGTCGGTCCTGAAAGCGAGCAACGATCTTTCGCTCCACCCACACCAGTAAGATATCCAGAACCAATACGAAACTCGCCACTGCCCCAACCCCCAGGAATTTCAAAATTAAAGTTACCAGACCTGAGGAGAAACCCCACCCAGTTAATAATCCCCTTATAAACTCTGCAATCAGTGTAATCGGATCGCCCATCATATGTCTCCAGTTTTTTCTGGTTACACTAAACCGGATTCGCACAAAAAGGCTGAGGGAATATTTCCTTCAGCCTTTACCATCAATAATGCCCAATCTCTAAACCCACTCCAAAGCACCCTTGCGCCAAGCGTAGACTAAGCCCGTCACGAGAATAAGGATAAAGAGAACGCCTTCTAACACCGCGAATAGTGGTAATTGATTAAATGCTACCGCCCAGGGATATAGAAAAACGATTTCTACATCGAAGATAAGAAATACTAACGCGAAAATGTAGTATTGAGCTTTGAACTGGACCCATGTATCCCCAAAGGTCTGGATACCACACTCATAAGTTTGAGATTTTAATAGGTTTGGTTTACGAGGAGCTATGATTCGAGTGATTACTATAGCAAGTCCAGGGAAAATTGGGGCTAATACCAGGAATATACCAATAAACAGCCAATCATTTAGCATTGAACGCTCCTTTGCGACTATGAAATTCTTTTTTCCGGGTATCCCTTGGACTACAATCGTGAGAATAACTTCATTGTATCATTACCCTACTCTTGCGACACAACGGCACAAATTTTACCATAAATACATCTTCTCGGGAAACTATTCACCGATTTAAGGACCCGGTCAATCATCCCCACCATTCGGCAATGCCCTCGACTTCACATGATAAGAGTTTTGGGGTAAACTGAACCAGGATGACGCCTATCGTGTAATTAAAAATATCAGTCAACCTCATTTTTCAATATCAGAGCCACTTAAAGGTATCCAAAATAAATTATGGAACCCTCTACCGAAAATCATGAGACGATCCGCTGGTGGGATCTTCTCGCTGCTTTGCTCTTAATGGCTGCATTGATAACGGCTTCCACCCGCTTAGCAGCCACCCGCTGGACAGAGCATCTGACAATTGTAGAAAACATTACTTTCCTGGGGGCCATCCTGGGGTTAGCTCTGGGTCAGAGCCGTTTTTCTCCATCGATATCCCGCCTATTTGGATTGGCGTATGGCTTATTTCTGATTCCTTGGCAACTAGGTTCGATATTAGGCGAGGGCATCGAGTGGTCAGAACGTTTGCTCCGAATGAGCAACCGCCTATTGATTACCATCGATCAGCTCGTCCGCCAGAAACCAGTGACAGATAATTTGTTTTTCTTGTTATTAATGTCATGCCTTTTCTGGACGTTGAGCGTTTATGCCGGCTACAACTTAACCCGATATGGTCACCCGTGGGGTGCAGTTATCCCCACGGGCTTGGTACTAATAATAATTCATACTTACGACTCTTTCTTCACTATTCGGACTTGGTTCCTGGCTGGCTATCTTTTTTTTGCTTTGCTCCTGATTGCTCGTCTGCATTTCCTGGCTCAATACAACCATTGGAAACGAACCGGCAGCTATCTGCCACCTTACATTAGTTTGGACTTTACCCGAATGGCTTTGCTTGCCTCAGCTGTAATAGTTCTATTGGCCTGGACAGCTCCTGCTTTAGCCTCAGCCATATCTCCAGCTGAACAAGCCTGGCACCAGGTTATATCCCCATGGAATACAGTGCGCGAACGCATGAGTAACGCCTTTTCAGCTCTAAAATCATCGGTTGGTTTTGTCACTGATTTCTATGGAGATACCCTGCCCTTGGGACGTGGAAATCCATTGACAGATACCCTCGTATTAACTGTCAAATCCCCTCCCCGTGTCGCTGCAGGCGTGCGTTATTATTGGCGGGCGCGCGTGTACGATTACTACGATGGATCCTGGACAAGCACATTGCCTACGACCGAAGCGCTGACGCCAAACGGCTTTGATATGAAATTCCCAGAGTACGATGGTCGTATGAACGCCACTTTTACCTTTACTACAAATTACCCGATCCAAATTCTTTACACAGCCGATCAGCCCATATGGGTAGATCGTCCCGTGCAGGCACAGATTGCTCATAATTCAGATGGAACCGACGATCTCGGTTACCTGAAAGCTACTCCTTATTTGGGTTCAAAAGGTGTTTACACCATCGAAGCTTCGTTGAGCTCAGCTACGATTAGTCAACTCCGCCAGGCAGGCACCGATTATCCTATGTGGATCACCGAAAGATATTTACAATTACCAGATTCAATCACCCCACGCACCCGCGAATTAGCTGCTCAAATCGCGGAGGGTCTCGATAATCCCTACGACATCAGCCAGGCAGTCACTGCCTTTCTAAGAGAGTATTTAACTTATAACGAAACTGTCCCGAATATTCCCAGTGGTCAGGAGCCGATCGACTGGATTCTATTTGATCATCCTCAAGCCTTCTGTAATTACTACGCCACCGCGGAAATCGTCTTGTTGCGCTCTTTGGGGATTCCCGCTCGCATAGCGGTTGGCTACGCGCAGGGTGAGCGTCTTTCTCTCGAAGAACCACTTTTTGTGCCCACCCTGAGCCCTGGTAACCAGAACATCCCCCAGGAAATTGATCGCCAGAGCGACCAGTATACGGTTCGCCAACGTGATGCTCATGCTTGGCCCGAGGTTTTCTTCCCAAATCTGGGGTGGGTTGAATTCGAACCGACTGCATCTCAATTGCCCATCTTTCGACCTGAAGGCAATCTCGCCAATACCCCCGATTCGAATCCGGCCGATTCTGCAGCAAACAACCAGGATCAGAGCAACCTTACCGAACGATTGAATGACTTTCTCGGTAGGAATCAAGGACCGCTTGCTGGACCGCTACAGGGAGATGGAATTAGACTCCCGTTAGCAGTATGGGTATTACTCGTCGTTTTAGGCATCACGTTAATATTTCTTTTATCCAGACGAATTCGCCAGCGTCGTGGTTCACCCCCCGTGGCAGTTCAATTGGAAGCAAGTTTGCGCCGTTTCGGACTGAAACCACCGGCTTTCCTTCGCCGCTGGGTCTATTATGCTACCCTCTCCCCTCTGGCACATGCATACCTGGAACTCAACCGGGCCTTATCGCGCTTAGGTAGTCCCCCCCAGCAGAAAGACACACCAAGCGAGCGAGGCGTAACACTTAGCCGATTGATCCCAACAATCGCCGGCTCGATCGATTATCTGTTGAATGAATACCAGAACGAAACCTATGGTTTCCAACCAGGAGATGCTCTAGCTGCCCGCCAGGCGGGGATTGACATCCGCAACAGTTCGATCGTCGTCCGATTTCAACGCCTGATCGCCCGCTTTCAGGAACCCCTCAACGAGAAACGAATTTTATTCACCCGTTAACCACGATGAGCTCTCCCGTGGACGACGATTTACTCAATTCCTCTTCTTCCTTACCTCTAGATAAACAAATCCTTCGCTTGTGTGAGCTTGCTGATCAGATTCGGGAAGTGCTCCAAAAAAGCGCTTCTCAATTAGACAGTACGACTCTAGCAGAAGTTCTGGATGATCTCACCCAATTGGTGGGAGCCCTTAACCGAATCGGTCGGAAGATATCTAAAATCGAAGAAGAACACCATAATCTCTTTTCTTTGGTGAGCATCAGCCATGTAATCAATTCCTCATTAGAACTAAACGAAGTGTTGCGCATCGTAATGGATACGATCATCCGCCTGACTGGTGCAGAACGTGGATTTCTCATGCTGCGCGATGAGGCTGGCAACATGACCATTCAAATTGCCCGAAATTTAGAGCAGGAAACCTTGGAGACTTCCGACTTCGCCATCAGCCGCAGTGTGGTCAACCAGGTAGTATCGAGAGGTCAGCCGGTCTTGACCACAAATGCCCAACAGGATCCGCGCTTTGACAACCAGGAAAGTGTTATTGCCCTGAATCTTCGCTCAATCTTGTGTGTCCCCCTAAAAGTGAAGGACGAATTGACTGGCGTAATCTATGCCGATAACCGCATTCGTACCGGGCTTTTCACCGAAACAGAGCTGAATCTTCTAACCGCTTTTGCCAATCAGGCTGCTGTAGTGATTGAGAATGCTCGGTTGTTCGAATCAGTCCGGGATACCCTCGCTGAAGTTACCGAATTGAAAAATTTGATGGGTGATGTCTTCTCCTCAATAGTAAGCGGTGTGATCACCCTGGATGCTCAAGATAGAATTACGCTTGCCAACCGTTCAGCTGAAGTTATTCTCGGCTTTGACGAATCCGAGCTACTAGGTCAGGACATAGTAGATATCTTCCCTACCGTCTCCTCCGACTTCACTTTTTACCTGGCTTTTGTCCGGAAGACCAACCGTCAGATCATTGGTCGCGAGTTCCAGCTGATTTTGCCGAAAAGGGGTCCCGTCACGCTCAGTTTCAACCTGGCTCCTCTTAAAGACGCGGACCAAAACACCCGCGGTATCGCCATCGTGCTGGACGATCTCACCGAGAAACGGAAACTAGAAGCCCAACGACGCTTGTTTGAACGTATGGTTTCTCCAGCAGTCATCGAGCAAATCAACACCAATGAATTGAAGCTGGGTGGCACACGGACCCAAATCACCACGCTCTTTGCTGATATCCGCGGATTTACAGGTTTCAGCGAGCACTTTGACCCCGAACAACTGGTATCTGTGTTGAATTGCTACCTGGGAGCCGCTACCGAAGCCATACTCGCCCACCAAGGAACCATCGATAAATTTATCGGCGACGCCGTTATGGCATTCTTCAACGCCCCTATCCCCCAAACTGATCATGCCTTGCGAGCTGTGAACGCCGCCTTGGCAATCCGGGAGGCTATCATCGCAGTTCATGAAAAAATGCCCCCAGAATTCCGGCTCTCGTTCGGGATTGGCATTCACTACGGTGAAGCTGTTCTAGGTTTGATTGGCACTGAAAAACGCATGGATTACACCGCCATTGGTGATAGCGTGAATACCGCCAAACGCATTCAGGAGAATGCCGCAGCCGGGCAAATTCTGATAAGCGCCAAGGTTTTCCAACAAGTAAATCACCAGGTCAAAGTCCGTCCGGTCGTACCAGTCCAAGCAAAAGGTAAAAGCCAACCCATCTTAGTGTATGAGCTATTGGCAATGAAGAAATGAAACCTTGATTCCAAGGCCTCTATGCGTTTAAGATATCGAGACAGGCTGGTGAAGGTTTTCCCCGATAAATCGAAACAAAACCCCCTTCGACACGGAAAGCATCCACCTTCTATGCCAACAATTCACGATACTCATCTGCTAACAACGTTGGTGCGCCACCAGTGTGCCAGAAAAGAATCCTTTGATCCTTAGGGAAGAAACCCTTACGAATCAGGTCAATTAAACCTGCCGCAGCCTTGCCGGTATAAACCGGATCGAGCAGCAAACCCTCCTGGCGTGCAAAAAGATAGATTGCCTCTAGCTCTGCCTTTCCCATCGCCCCATAGTTTTCACCAAGATAATCCGAATTAACCTGAATATCTTCCTTTTTAAAGCGTCTGCTCTCTCCTAAACGCTCAGCAATTTCTTCTGCCAGGGATGCTACCCTGTCTTCCATTATCTGCTCTGATTTAGCTATGCTAATGCCTAATATCCCCCCGTGATAGCCAAACAGGTCAGCTCCCGCAACTAATCCTGCCTGGGTGCCGCCTGATGCGGTTGCAAAAACTATCCAATCCGGAAGAAAATTTTGCTCAAGCATCTCTTTGATCGCCAGAGCATAAGCAACTGCTCCGGTTGCGTTAGAGCCACCCGTGGGGATCAGATAAGGTCGTTTTCCGCTATTCCAGGCTTGCTCAAAGGTTTGTTGTAATACTTGCTCTCTTTCAGCAGGATCGCTCCACACAATTTCCGCTCCCAGCAGGCGATCAAGTAAAAGGTTGCCCGAAGGAGATTCCGGTGGTTTGCCTGCCAGTACGAGCATACATTTAAAACCATACCTGGCCGCAGCAGCAGCGGTCTGCCGGCAGTGATTTGACTGAACTGCCCCAACTGAGATCAAAGTGCGCGCCCCATGCGCTTGCGCTTC
>Ga0315548_1002572_pt1 | contig 14004 bp, 12 predicted proteins | sample SalMarSW160110MG_2_FD_202540 | JGI IMG/M metagenome (GOLD analysis project Ga0315548, IMG submission 202540) | Salt marsh sediment microbial communities from the Plum Island Ecosystem LTER, Massachusetts, United States - Salt Marsh Sediment SW1601-110 ... | reverse complement strand
TGATCGCATTGATATCGCCGGTAAGGGTACAAAAGATGTCGCCGATCGGAGCTGCCTTGAGGATAGGCATGACCTCGAATCCATCCATGACTGCCTCAAGGGCCTTTAAGGGATCGACCTCGCAGATAATCACCCTGGCGCCATGCCCTTTTGCCCGTGTGGCTACCCCCCGCCCGCACCATCCGTAGCCTGACACCACGAAGTGGCTCCCAGCGAGCAGCCTGTTGGTTGCCCTCAGGATACCGTCGATCGTGCTCTGACCGGTTCCGTACCGGTTGTCGAAGAGGTGTTTCGTGTTGGCATCGTTCACGGAGATCACCGGAAACTGGAGCACCTTATCCCTTTCCATTGATCTGAGGCGAATGACGCCTGTGGTGGTTTCCTCTGTTCCTCCCATGACTCCCGACACCAGGGAATTCCTGTCCTTATCGCTCAAGGAAAGGCCCCATTGCCTGATCGACTGAGCAACCTCTCCCCACTTTTCAAGGGCGATGAAGTGCAGGGAACTGACCAGATCGGCCCCATCATCCATGGTGAGGTGAGGGAATCGCTCCAGGGCAGATAGGATATGGCTGTAATACGTGTCGGTGTCCTCACCTTTTATAGCGAATACGGGGATTCCCTCATGCTTTACGAGAGAGGCGGCCGCGTCATCCTGGGTTGAGAGGGGATTTGAAGCGCAGAGTGCTACCGAGGCACCGCCCGCCTTGAGCGTGCTCGCCAGCACCGCTGTCTCGGTGGTGACGTGGAGACACGCGGAGATCCTCAAGTGTGAGAAAGGTTTTTCCTTGTGAAATCTCTGCCTGATCGAATTCAAGACGTGCATGCTCTGGCTTGCCCATTCGATCCTTAGCTTTCCCTTATCCGCAAGTCCTATGTCCTTGATGTGGCAGTCCATACTAACGTTCCTTTATCGAGGAGAACCATGAGCCCCGGTGAGCGGTTACAGCGCCTTTTTCAGTTTTTCCACGAGGTCGGTTTTCTCCCAGGTGAACTCCGGAATCTCCCGCCCGAAGTGGCCATAGTTCGATGTCTTCTTGTAGATGGGCCTCAGCAGGTCCAGTTGTTCGATGATGGCAGCCGGCCTCATGTCGAATTCCCTTACGGCCATCTCGGCCATCTCGTGGCTGTGCACCACGCCGGTGCCTTGGGTATCCACCAGCAGGCTTACCGGGTGCGCCTTTCCAATCGTGTAGGCAACCTGTATCTCACAGCGCTCGGCCAAGCCTGCGGCGACGATGTTCTTCGCGATGTAGCGGCACATATAGGAGGCGCAGCGGTCCACCTTGGTTGGGTCCTTCCCTGAGAAGGCGCCCCCGCCATGATAGCCGAATCCCCCATAGGTGTCGGAGATGATCTTCCTGCCGGTCATGCCGCAATCTCCCTGAGGGCCGCCGATAACGAACCTGCCCGTGGTATTCACAAGGTACTGGGTGTCCTTGTCGATCATCTCCGGGGGGATTACCTGCTTCACGATCTCTTCGATGATGGCCTCCTTGAGGGTATCGTAGGTTACCTCGGGAGAGTGCTGTGCGGCGATAACCACGGTATGGACCGTGGTTGGCTTTTGATCCACGTATCTCACGGTGACCTGGGTCTTTCCGTCGGGCCTCAACCAGGGAAGTTTGCCTGATTTTCGAACATGGGCAAGCCGTTCAGAGAGCCTGTGGGCGAGATAGATCGGCATGGGCATGTAGGCAGGGGTGTCGGTGCAGGCAAACCCGAACATGAGCCCCTGGTCACCTGCGCCCCTTTCCTTGAAGAGCCCGGTCCCGTTTACCCCCTGTGCGATGTCAGGCGACTGCTTGTCGATACTGGTAATCACCGCGCACGTCTCCCAATCAAAGCCCATGGATGAATTATGGTAGCCTATGTCCTTTATGGTGTGGCGCACGATCTCGGGGATCTCCACGTAGCAGGAGGTGGTTATCTCCCCTGCGACAACCGCCATGCCGGTAGTCACCAGGGTTTCACAGGCAACCCTGCAATTTTTATCCTGTGCCATGATCTCATCGAGTACGGCATCGGAGATTTGATCGGCTATCTTGTCCGGATGCCCCTCCGTAACGGATTCTGACGTGAATAGGAAATCGGTTCTCATCGTTATGCCCTTTTTTGATTAAAGGTTTCTTCGCCCGCAAGATCGCGTTCATAGCAAAAGTTGGCAGGGGATGCAACCTATTAATGCTCGATGCCGCTCCTCTCCCCCTTTTTTCCTCTCGCCCTTTTCATCTCGTTTGGACCCACGAGCCCACCGGATATGAGAAGCTTGAACGCATCTTCAACGCTCATATCGAGCAGCGTTAGATCCTCTTCCGGCACGAGGACATAGAATCCGCTCGTGGGGTTCGGGGTCGTTGGGATAAAGACATTGATCATCTTTTTGTGGGTTTTCTCCTGAACTTCGCCCTTGCTTTCACCGGTGATAAAGCCGAGAACATAGATCCCTCGCCTGGGATATTCTATCAGGGCCACCCGCTGAAAGGAGTCGCTATTCTGGAAGAGGAAGGCCTGGAGAAATTGTTTTACGCTCGAATAGAGGATCCTCGCAAGGGGAATCCTATCAACCAGATTATCCCAAAACTGGAGCACCCTTCTACCCGCGATATTTCGGGTCAAGACCCCGACAACGAGGATGAGGATCACCACGAGGATGAGGCCGAGGCCGGGTATGTAAATATTGATATAGGTCTCGGGCAGGTATTTCGCGGGGATATATTTGAGAACTGCATCCATGGCCTTGATCAAGTACCAGATCACATATGCCGTGATAAAGATCGGCAGGATCACCAGAAGGCCTGTTAAGAAGTAGTTTTTTAGAACTGTCCTGAGTCTTCTCACCTCTACCTCGATGTTGTGTCCCCTATTACCCTGGCGCTTCAGCGGCAATCTCGGAAGGTTTTTATCAAATCTCGCTCTTCGCCATCCACGAGTCTCTTGTCACGGCGATGGAGCAGCGCCCATAGCTAGCGCCTCGATCCAAGGGGAACGTAGTATTTCGTCCCCTTTTCCATCCTCTCTATCTCCAGGACTAACTCGGAGAGATCTGAGGGCACGTGGACGAAATCGATTTCCGAGGCGTTGATAACCAGAAGAGGGGTGTCGGCGTAATGGAAGAAGAATTCATTAAACGCCTGATTGATTTGCTCTAAGTACTTTGGAGTGATTGATCTTTCATACCCCCTGTCCCTTGTGCGGATCCTCTCCCTTAAAATGTCAGTCCTCGCCTGGAGGAATATCACGAGATCCGGCCTGACAACACTTGCCTTTAATAATTGGAATACCTGTTCATAGAGGCTGAATTCACTGTCATCCAGGTTGAACCTCGCGAAGACCCTGTCCTTATCAAAGAGAAAATCCGATACCACCACCCTTTTGAAAAGATCGACCTGGTTGATCTCCTGCTGCTTTTGAAAGCGTCTCAGCAGGAAGTAGATCTGCGTTTGGAATGCAAATCTGGCAGGGTCTTTATAGAAATTGGAGAGAAAGGGATTTTCCCCGGTTTCCTCCAGGATGGCCTTGGCGTTTATCCTTTCGGCCAGTAGCCGGGCCAAGCTCGTCTTGCCAACCCCTAAGGGGCCTTCGACTGCGATATAGCCTTTTCTTTGCACCTTTATACCACGGTTTAGCGGTTCAAAGGCTACATATCATTGCCGTGGGGAAGTGTCAAGGAGATGTCGTCTCCCGTGCAGGGTACGGTCAACGGTAAGGGTATGGGTATCTCTTTGTTGCTATCCCTTCAACACCGTGCTGAACAGGTGGCATGTATGTCTCTTTTTATCCATGCCTTTCAACTGATCTGCCCGATATCCCGATAATCGGGATAGAGGGCGATGCGGTTTTAGCCGCTTATGCGGCCATGATGCGTTTGCGCCTATCCCGATTATCGGGATCATGCACAGCTTCTATAAGGAGGAATGGATAAAAAGAGACATACATGCCACCTCTCAAAGAGATATACATCGCCACAAATATGCTGAGAAACCAATGAGGTATTTTTTTCTATTACATGGACCTGGTCTCCCATGAAAGGAAAGAGCTGAGGCGGATATAGTCATCTATGGTAAGGGTTTCAGCCCGTCTATTCGACTCAATAGAGGATTTATCGAGTGCCCTTGCGATCGTGTGTTTTGTCACGGGTGCCATTGCCCGTTCGAGCGAATTGAGAATCGTCTTACGCCGAAAACTGAAGGCGGCCCTTACAATCCTCAGGAACCACTCATCGTTCTCCGCCCTGATGGGGTGCGGCATCTCAAGGTCCAACTCGAGAACCATTGAGTCCACCTTCGGCTTTGGGTAAAAGGACTCCCGATTGACCTTGATCAGGGGTGATATTCGGGCGTAGTATTGAAGGGCAATGCTAAGGGCACCATACTCCTTGCTGTTCGGGGAGGCTGTCAATCGCCGTGCCACCTCATATTGAAACATGAGGATTGCGTTTCTCACATAGAGCCGGCTCACAATAAGGTGTTCCAAAAATGGCGATGAGATATTGTAGGGAAGATTACCGAAGACCCGCAGCTTTTGCCCAAAGGCATCATAGATCTGTCTAAAATCCAATTTCAGCACATCCCCGGATATAAGCGTGATCTTCTGTCTATCCTGAGCTGAGAGCCTTTCCCTTAAGGGCTCTATCAAGAGGGGGTCCTTTTCTATGGCCACGAGGTGCCGGATGTGAGGGAGAAGGGGAATGGTCAGGGCGCCTAACCCCGGACCTATTTCCACCACAACATCTCTGGCTTCGAGACCTGCGCGAGAGATGATTTTCTTGATTGCAGGGCGATCCTCCAGAAAGTGCTGCCCCAGCCTTTTTCTGGGTCTCAGCCCGGATTTGGCGAGCAAGGCCCGCGATCCCCTTACGCCTTGACGGGCTTTCGTGATTTGCGCCATGCACGAAGTTTTTTAAAAAGATAATAGGACAGAACATATGAGGGCACCGAGAACATGATGCCCATCACCATGCCTCCAACCAGGAAGATTACCACCACCATGCCACCGCCGCTGAGCATGGTTTGAGTTGCCTTGAGGTACTCCCCTTGACCGATGGCCTCGGTCACGGGCATGAGGAGCCTCGTGTGGTGATCAAAACCGAGGATGAGAACGCCGATCTCGTAACAACACCTATAGATGGGATAGACGGTGATGGGGTTGCATATCCAGGTTCCCGCCGCGGCAGTTATCTTGCTCGCCCCGAACAAGATCGCGATGGCAAGCGCACTTATCATATGAAAGGGAATAATAGGCATCATCCCGATACCTATTCCAAAGGCCAAACCGAGGGCCAGCTCATCGGGATGCCCCCTGAGCCGTATAACCCTTAGGTAGATGAGCCGCAATCTACGGCGAAGTGTGTTTTTGACCATTGCTCAATGTCGTTGTGGTTATCACGTTCATAACAGTACCGAGAAGCACTGAATCTGCGAAACAGGGATATGTCTTTTTTTGCCTTATGCCCTTGAAATTAAAGGGATTGCAAGGTCCCGAAAAACGGGATGAATTGCCTCTCGGCCCTGAGCTCGAGGCCGAAGGGCAACCACCCTATGCCGATAGTATGCGGATCGGATTCATCTAGATTTTCGATTGATGATTGCCGATTTTCGATTTTTTCAATCGCAAATCAAAAATCGAAAATTGCAAATCGCTAGCCATCCTTCTGCCCTTTTCGCCATATGGTTTCTTGGGAGGGCACGAGGCATTTTTACCCATGAATACTGCACTATGCCTGATTGATGGGAAAGCGTGATCGAGCATCCAAGGTGAGTCCATCTCTGTGCCCTGAGATGATCCTGTGATACCCAGCGACAGCTATCATGGCCCCGTTGTCCGTACAGAATTCAGGGCTTGATATAAAAAGATCCACCTTCTCCCTTGCCATCCTTTGCTGCATGGTGCTGCGGAGGCGGTTATTCCTGGCGACACCGCCTGCCAGCACTGCTGAAGGTACCTGAGTCCGAGCAGTGGCGGCCGCCACCTTTTCGGTGAGGATATCGATCACTGCTGCCTGGAAGGATGCCGCGATATCTGCTGCGGTAACCCCTGAGTTCTCCTGCCCTTGCTCGAGCCAGTTCCTCACGTAGAGGGCCACGGCGGTTTTGAGACCGCTGAAGCTGAAATCCAAGGAATCCACCGATAGAAACGCCCTCGGAAAATCGATGGCATCGTCTTGTCCCTGGGCGGCGAGCTTTTCTATCACGGGCCCCCCGGGATATCCAAGTCCGAGAAGCTTCGCTATTTTGTCAAATGCCTCACCTGCCGCATCGTCCAATGTCCGGCCCAGTAGCGCGTAATCCCCAAATCCTGGAACATGGTAGATATTGGTGTGTCCACCGGAGACCGTGAGGGCTATAAAGGGGAAGGAGGGAGGGCGTTTTTCCAGGAATATGGACAGGATATGCCCCTCCAAGTGGTTTACCCCCACCAGGGGGATATCAAGGGCAACGCTGAGTGCCTTGGCGAAATAAATGCCGACGAGCAGCGCCCCCACGAGGCCGGGGCCGGAGGTAACGGCTATTGCATCAAGCTCTTTGCCCTCGACTCCTGCATGCTCCAGGGCTTCACCCACGACAGGAACGATAGTGCGGATATGCTCTCTTGAGGCCAGTTCCGGGACGACGCCTCCGTACTGGTGGTGGACAGGACCCTGAGAGCTCACGATGTTGGACAGGACCCTTTTCCCATCCTCTACTATGGCTGCGCAGGTATCATCGCAGGATGTGTCAATTCCAAGGATAATCATGGTACTCACGTAAATCCCCCGACCAAAGGCCGGGGGATCTTTATGCAGGGTGGATGTTATCCTAATCAGATTTTTGCTGCAAGCAAGCAGCATTATTACTCTTTAGCGGCCTTCTCCTTCTTCAATTGATCGATCTTCTCCAGCACCATTCTGAGATGCGCTGCCATCAAACCCGCCTTCTGGTAACGTTGCTCAACATCCTTGCCCAGGGCCTTATCGATGATCTTTTCCACGACCGGGGGTATCTTCGGGTTGATCTCCCTGATCGAGGGGTGTGGCTCCTTGGAGATCTGAAACATGAGGGAGGTAATGTCATCGGAAAGAAAGGGCTTGCGAGCAGCCAGCATCTCAAAGAGGACAACGCCCAGGGAGAAGATATCCGAGCGCCCATCGATCTTCTTACCGCTCACCTGTTCAGGCGACATATAGGAGGGTGTTCCTAATACCATGCCGGTCTTCGTCCTGGATGATGTGGTGATCCTCGCGATGCCGAAATCCGTGACCTTTACCGTGCCGCTTTCCATCAGGCGCATGATGTTCGCTGGCTTGATATCCCTGTGAACGACTTCCTTGCCGTGGGCATAATCCAAGGCATCCGCCACCTGTGCTATGATCTGAAGCACCTCGGTCAGGGGAAGCTGGTTTTCCTTGCGGGTGAATTTCGCTAGATCCTCTCCTTCCAAATACTCCATAGCGATGTAGGCCAAATCGTGTTCCTCGCCCGCATCGTAGATCGAGACTATGTTAGGGTGGTTCAGCAGGCCTGCCGACTCCGCTTCCCTGAAGAAGCGCTGCTTTATCTCGGCCAACCCCTCCCCTTCAAATTCCGATAGCCGGAGGGTTTTGATGGCAACGGTCCTGTGGATCGTGGGGTCAACCCCCTTATACACAACGCCCATTGCACCCCTTCCCAGCTCCCCTGAGATCTCATATCTGCCGAGCGTCGGTTTGGTATCCAGTTCAGCAATGGTTGCCCCGATGTCGCCGGGATGGCCTCCGCTGGTACCGAAAATCATGGTAGATTCAGCACCCTTGAGCTTGGGTATCCTCTCGGTGAGGTCTTTAAACTCGCTTCCATCCTCGACAATCAGATTATAGGCGGCCAACGCCTTGTTGAACTGTCGCTTTCTCTCGTAATCCAATCCGAGGTTGTACAAAAGATCCTTGACCCCGGGCTCTTCCATGGGGCATTTTCGAAATTTCTCGAAGGCGAGATCAAGCAGCCCCTGTTGCTGGAAGGAAAGGCCAAGGGCCTTGTTCGTTTCAACGGAATCTGCCTCAACCTTCTCCTTCGTTTTCTCGGTGATGAGGAACTGTCTGCTCACCACAAGGATATAGCCGAGGATCAGGAGGACGAGTTGCGGGGTAATCTTGAGCCATAGGCTGGAACGGAAGAAGAGGATCGTACCCGCTGTTCCGTAGAAGAGGAAAAGGATCAAGGTGATAATGGCCCCTGTGCCGGCCTTAAGCCTTGGAAGGAGGAAGGATATGTAGAGGCCGAAAAGGAGGATAAGGGCCAGTTCGGCCAAGGTGGTCCATTGAGGTCGCACAAAGAATTGCTCTTTCAGGATATTGGATACCGAGTTGGCGATTATCTCTATGCCCGGCAGGCTGCTGGATATGGGCGTGACAAAGCGGTCTCCGATTCCAGGGGCGATGGGTCCCACGATGACGATCTTGTCCCTGAAGAGGCTGGTTTGGAATTCCTTGTTAAGGACCTTTCGGAAGGGGGTGGAGTGAAAGGCTATCTCGGGCCCCATGTTCCATTTAATGAGGGTTGGCATGTCAGCCTCTGAGGCCGGTATCTTGATGGATTTGGAAGGGGTTGCCCGTATATCGATTTCCTTTCCCAGGGTAAGCCTGATCTGCTTGTCATCCAATCCCTTGAAGGCCTTTACGATCGCAAGAGGGAATGAGGGCACGAAGATATTCTCTATATAGCCGATGGCATGGACCTGGCTCCTGATCGATCCGTCGCTATCGGGAAAGAGATTCACATGACCGATGCCGTCGGCGATATTGGCGAAAGAGGGAAGAAGCGGTTTTACCTTGCTGAACCACATCACGGAACTCATAGCCCATTCATCGCCGAGACCTTGGATTACCTTAAGGGAGTGCTTGGCAAGGTAGTCCGGGACCTCCTGGTCCCTCCCCGCACTTCTCGTGTCGAAATAGATGGGAAGCACGACATTTCCGGCCTTTTTAAAGGAATCGGCCAATTTGGCGTCATTGTCGAGATCGGCCTCAGCTTTGTGCAACATGTCGTAAAAGGTTTTGGATGGTTGGTCTTGGTTGGGCAGGCCGAGATCAGTGTATGTCTTTTTCAGTTCCTTCACTGTTTTCAACCCCGCGCTCTCCTCCGGCTCGTTGAACATGATATCCATGGCAATAACCTTTGCACCGGCCATCGCGAGGTTGTCTACGGCCTTGGCGAGAATATTCCGCGGCCAGGGAAAACGGCCGATTTCATCCAGATCCTCCTCACCTATCACCACCATCTCGATATCGGGATTTCTCTCCTCAGAGGCACTCAGCCGAGATCGAAGGTCGAAGGTCTTTTTCTCGATTATATCGGTGAAATCACCGATACCGGTGAGCACTATGAAGAGGAACACAAGGGTCAGGATAAGGCCAATCACCCAATCAGGAATACCCTTTTTAAGGACCATGACTTTCCCTCAATGTAGTTAGATTTCCACAAACGGCCGTATTCTCGCGAGCCTGACTTTGCCGATCCCGGGTATCGTAGTTAACTCATCGATCGTGGTGAACGGACCGTACCGGGACCTATGATCGATGATCCTTTGGGCCAGCTCAGGCCCTATTTCGGGAATAGCAACCATCTCCTCTTGGCTCGCCTCGTTAATGGCTATAGGGATCAGGAGGGTGACCCTGTAAGCTGCGGGCAGCGCTTCGGTTGAAACCTCGACACGGCCGTGTTCCGTGGAGATATGAACCATGGTGCCCTGCACAAACGCGTGATACGAACCATAGTCATCATCATCCGATCCATCTCGCAACCCCCCTGCCTTCCGGATCAAATCCCTCAATGAGGGTTCCCTCTCAAAGCAGTATACGCCAGGCTTGTTGACGGGGCCCTCAACGCCCACGAAGATATCATTGTTTTTCCCGGCGAAGCCTTGGGTGCCTTGAACTGACACAAGGTACTGTATCGCCCACCCAGCAAGGAGCAAGAGGATGAGGACCGATAGGCCGGCATACTGATCGCTACGCTTCGGCCTTTTCATCTCCCAAACCAAAGGCATCATGGAGGGCCCTGACCGCAAGCTCGGTGTATTTCTCCTCTATCACACAGGAGATCTTTATCTCCGAGGTACTGATCATGCTTATATTGATATTCTCCTCTGCCAGCGTCTCGAACATCTTCGAGGCAACTCCCGCATGGTTTCTCATGCCTACGCCGATAATGGACACCTTGGCGATATCCTCGTCCCCAAGCACGTTGTCCGCTCCGATATCCTCTGCAATAGAGTGAATCAAGTCAATGGTTTTCCGAAAGTCCGCCCTGGGGACGGTAAAGGTCAAGTCGGTATATCCCTCGACGCTTGTGTTCTGGACGATCATGTCCACGACAATGCCGGCCTTGAACACGGGTTCGAATATCTTAAAGGCGATCCCGGGCCTATCCGGCACACGGCTCATGGTAATCCTGGCCTCGTTCTTGTCGGAGACGACACCTGAGACCAGCACCTTTTCCATTTCTTTTTTTTCCGCAACTACCATGGTTCCCTCTTTTTCCGTAAAGGATGATCTCACATGAATGGGCACATTATATTTCTTGGCAAATTCAACGGACCTGATATCCAGGACCTTGGCCCCGAGGCTCGCGAATTCCAGCATCTCGTCGTAGGATATGCGATCGATCTTTCTCGCGTGAGAGCAAATAGTTGGGTCTGCCGAGAACACGCCTTCGACATCGGTGTAGATCTCGCACAAATCGGCGTTGAGCGCGGCGGCCAGGGCCACGGCGGTGGTATCGGACCCTCCCCTGCCCAGTGTAGTAATGTTCCTATTTTCGTCTATTCCCTGGAAACCGGCAACTGCCACGATCCCGTTTGTATCGAGTTCCCTGAGGATGCGCTTGGAATCGATGGTTCTGATCCTCGCCTTGCCATAGGTGTGGTCCGTATGGATGGCCGCCTGGAAACCGAGCAAGGAGCAACAATCATGGCCCATGGATTTTACCGCTATGGCGAATAACGATACGCTCATCTGCTCGCCGGTTGCCATCAAGACATCCAGCTCTCTCGGGTCAGGGGATTGCGTGATCTCCTTGGAAAGATTGATCAGTGCATCCGTCTGCCCCGCCATGGCGGAGAGAACCACCAGAAGCTTGTTACCCCTTGTGCTCGATTTTATCACCTTCTCGGCGACATGTTTTATCCTTTCAATGCTCCCGACTGATGTGCCGCCGTATTTTTGTACGATGAGTGCCATATCACCTATAGTGGTCTTTGAATGGTATAGTTTACAAGTGTTTCACCCTATGTAGCATTTTCGGTGGCCGGTTCGCAATCCCTTGATGTCGCTTTTTGTGTGACTGGGGTGAGGTTTTCGGTAGTGCCTGCCTTCACTTCAGCTCATTGAGGGAGCTGCCGACCCTTTGTTTGAGGCTCCTCAACACCTCAAGGGATCTGGGATGGCTCCCGAAGAAGCTTAGTTCTCTCGTGTGCTCATTTATCATTCTCAGCTCGACATGGATCGTCTCCTCAGGAAGCTCATCCGGCCATCGATCTGCCCACTCTATCACGGCGATCCCGTTCCCCGTGAGGTATTCCTCAAGGCCTAGGGCCACGATATCAGCTTTGCTCGTGAGTCGGTAGAGATCTATGTGATAAAGGGGATATGTGCCGTGATATTCATTCACGAGGGTAAAGGTGGGACTGACGATGGAATCCGCATCAATCCCGAGGCCACGGGCTATGCCTTTCGTAAACCAGGTCTTTCCTCCTCCCAAATCCCCGATAAGCGCAATCACATCCCCTTCGGCTACCAGGGCTCCTAATTCCTGGCCCAGCCGCATGGTTTTCTCCACTGAAGGGCTCGTGTATGAGATCGAGCGTGCTTTCACCGTGGAACCTCACTTGGAAGCTCTTTCTCAAGCACCACCACCGCTACGCCATAATCGCCATCATCAGAGAGGGAAACGTACCACCCGCCGATTCCCTCATTTTGACAGATCCTGAGGGCCTCTCCCTTGATCCTCAGCTCCGGTCGGCCGCTGGTGTTATGGACGATCTCTATATCCCTCCACCTGATGCCCCTTCTCATGCCCAGGCCAATTGCCTTTGAGAAGGCCTCCTTGGCCGCGAACCTCAGGGCGAGAAAGGAGGCGATCCTCGAGCTGTGCCGGCTGAGATTGATCTCACGGGCAGTATACACCCTGTTGATAAACCTCTCTCTCCACCTCTGGATAGCAAGGGCTATCCTCTTGATATCGACGAGATCCACTCCAATGCCATAAATCATATCAGATAGAGATTATTTAAGTTACCGTTCTCGCAGGCCCATATTACGTAACATCGAGGGCGACCGCTCAGCCATTATCAACCTCGGAAATTCCAGAACCAGGGCTTGCTATCATAGCCAGGAGCCGTTCGGTTTCCTTTTCCATGCGTCGGGCTTCTTGTCGCGATCCCTCATGCTCGTAGCCAAGCAGGTGTAAGAGGCCATGGACGAGGAGCCTGTCAACGGTTCCCTCAAGGCTCTCTCCACACGCTTGGGCGTCTCTCAGCGCAGCATCAAGGGAGATGACTATATCCCCCAACATCGAAGTCTCCAATTCGGGCTGCTCCGCGTCGGTCATGGGAAAGGCGAGTACGTTTGTCGGTTTATCCCTTTTGAGATAGCGGCGATTCAGCTCTGTTATGCCTTCATCATCGGTAAACAGCAGGCTCAACTCGGCCTCAGGATATCCCAAGTCTCTTAAGATTTTCCCTATCCGCTTCCTTATGCTCGCCGGATCCATTTTTTTTGTCGGATGCTGCCAGGTGATTTGAATCTCCATCTTCTCTCTTTTTGCCCAGTTTACCCTTGGTGACGGGTTCCGGGTATTCGATCCTGCTGTGAAAGATTCCGCTTAACGTCTTAGTAAAGCTCTCTGCGATATTGTTGAGGTCCTTTAAGGTTAACTCGCACTCATTAAGCTGACCATCGGAGAAGACATTGTTTATGATCTTCTGGACCATTCCCTTAATCCGTGCGGGGGTAGGATCGACGAGCGTTCTGGATGCGGCTTCCACTTTATCTGCTACCAACACGAGCCCCGCCTCCTTTGTCTGCGGCTTGGGACCGGGATATCTGAAATCCTCCTCCTTGATGTGGGGAGACTTACTGCCCCTCTTTTTGGCCTGTTCCTTGGCCTTTTCATAGAAGTAGGATATTATGCTCGTGCCGTGGTGTTGTTTGATGATGTCGATGATCTCCTTACTGAGCTTGTGCTGTCTGGCAAGCTCAACCCCGTCTTTGACATGTGAGATCAAGATAAGGCTGCTCAATGAAGGCGCGAGTTTTTCATGCCGGTTATCACCCTTCTGTTGATTTTCCACGAAGTAGAGCGGTTTCTTTATCTTTCCGATATCGTGGTAGTAAGCGCTCACCTTTGTGAGCAGGGGGTTCGCACCGATACTCTCAGCACTTGCCTCAACCATGTTGCTCACCACCACACTGTGATGATAGGTCCCGGGAGCCTTCACCATTAAATCCTTGGTAAATCCGAAGAGCATCTCAATAAGCGGAAGAAAACCGGTGGCGATAATCCCGACCAGGGCGCCACCCAGAAAACCGGCCACAAGGGATATGGCCCCTGTTGTCACATATGGGTTTCCCCAAAGGATCTGGATCGATACGGCCATCAACATGTTCAAGGCACCGACCTTTATTCCCGTTTTTATCAGCACCATCCTTTCCCTGCAGTACCTCACCCCGTACGCAGCCAGCAGAGAGCCCATGAAGAAATAGATAAAGAGCTCCACTCCTCCATCAAGGACAATGGAAGCAAGGATGGAGATGATCAGCGAGAAGGCAACCGCCACCTCCAGGCCTTGGAAGATTGACACCAGTATTGCCCCTAATGGGACTGGCAGGGCGAACAGCAGAGAGCCGATCGTGAAGAAGTGAAAGCCGCGGGCTACCTCCTCGGCCACGATTTTGTAAAGAAGCACCACCAGAAACATGAGCAAAAGGGTGGAACCAGCGAAGAGGATGCTTCTCGAGTCCCTTTGAAAGGTCTTCGATTTTCCGAGGAG
>Ga0315548_1002570_pt1 | contig 14013 bp, 8 predicted proteins | sample SalMarSW160110MG_2_FD_202540 | JGI IMG/M metagenome (GOLD analysis project Ga0315548, IMG submission 202540) | Salt marsh sediment microbial communities from the Plum Island Ecosystem LTER, Massachusetts, United States - Salt Marsh Sediment SW1601-110 ... | reverse complement strand
TAGATTATGTCCTCCCCAGGAAGCCTTTTCATCACCTCAGAGGTCACGGTAAGTCCCCCTACCCCGGAGTCGAATATGCCTATGGGATCATCTCTCCTCAAGCTCAACCTCCTCCCTTATACCTCTCTTTGAACTCCTTTATACCCTCGTATAAGGCCTCGGCTGCCTTCTTCTGGAACCAGGTCTGCCTCAATAGCTTTTCATCTTCTGGGTTGGAGATGAAGGCCACCTCTACCAAAACGGCGGGCATAAAGGCCCCGTTGAGGACATAAAATCCTGCCTGATCTACTCCCCTGCCTTTGATTCTCAGCTTAGACGATAGCCTCTTCACCGTTATCCCGGCAAGTTCGCTTGATTCCTTATGATACTCATTCTGGATCATATCGAGGAGAATGAAGTCCAGATCACTCAATTCCTGAGGGGATGGTAGGGGGCTTTCGAACCTTATTGCCGAATTCTCGGCAGCTGCTATGGCCCGGGCATCATCATTTTTGGCATAATCCAAGAAGAAGACCTCAAAGCCCCTTATCTTTCTCTTGCGACTGGCGTTGGCATGAATGCTCAGGAAGAGGTCTGCGTTGTTCTCATTGGCTATCTGAGTCCGGCGGGAGAGGGGAAGAAACTCATCCTTTTCCCTGGTGAGGATGACCTTTAGCTTTAACCTCGTTCTTAAAAGCTCTTTTAACCTGAGGGCGATCTTTAATACCACATCCTTCTCCTTAGTCCCCCCGGGACCGATGGCTCCCGGGTCTTTCCCTCCGTGTCCGGGGTCTATGACCACCACATCCAGGGGGTTCTCCTTCTGCGAGGGGGCAGATGAACCCCTCTCCCAGAGGGAGAGGATAATCCTCGGGGGGGTTGACCTATAGTAGGACTTGTATTTGATATTCGGCCGGCTCAGCTTAAAGGAGATGCGACATAAGCTATCCTCCGAGGAGACAGTTACTCCTCCTATTACCTCTTGCGGCGGAATGGAGGTCAAACCCTTCTTCCAGGGCTTGCCGCCTCGGATGAGCAGGGTGATCTCACCTGGTCCTACCTCCTTGACCTCATACTTCAAGGGTTTGGTCAGGCGAAGGGTAATGAGGGTGCCATTCTCCTTGGGCTTTATCTCCAAACCCGATATGTTGACGGAAGCGGGAGGGCGGAGAAAGGCCGAGTGCGATGGATCCCAGGCCAAATCCTCCTGGGTGAGGATGGAGAGAGCTGGACCTATATATTCGGCCGGCACCCATATCTGACCCCTTATCCACCTTACCGAGTATGGCATATTTAGAGGTTGGTCATCGGCTACCACCACACTGCTCAGGGGGGTAAGCCTTAGTCGGCGTTGCCCGACCTTGAGCACCAGCTTCTGAAGATACGGTTCAAAGAAGACCTCGGCCCCGGTGAGCTTGGCCAACTCCTGGGCTGAGACATACTGGACGCCCTCTATCCTCTTTGTGGCCAACCTATTTTGGGCCTTCAAACCAAGGGTGAGGCAAAACAGAAGGCCGATGAGAAGAATAACCCTCTTAATCATAGTTCCTCTTTAGCCTTCTCTCCAGATCCCTCTTCGCCTCCCTCTCGGCTATATCCTTCCTCTTATCGTAGAGCCTCTTCCCCTTGCAGAGGCCTAACTCCACTTTAGCCACCTTTCCCTTAAAATACAGCTTCAAGGGGATGAGGGTAAGACCTCTCTCGGCCGTCTTTCCCAGGAGCCTTTTTATCTCCCAGCGATGAAGGAGGAGTTTCCTCCTCCGGTCGGGGTCATGGTTGAAACGGGAGGCATTTGGGTAGGGGCTGATATGCATATTATGGAGGAAGACCTCTCCCTTCTCCACTCGGGCGAAGCTGTCCTTGAGATTGGCCCTCCCCTGACGCAGGGATTTAACCTCGGTTCCCTCCAACACCATTCCAGCTTCGTAGGTCTCCAGGATTTGGTAGTCCCGCCTGGCCTTTCTGTTGGTGATAATCATCGGTGAACTTAGCTCCCTTTGGTCGCTAACTTCCCATAGGGTCTGATGACCCTTCCCGATCTAAATCGGGACTCGGATTGCTCCGCCGTCATGATTGAATCCCGCACTTATGCATAAGTGCGGAACTTTAAACTACCCCAACATTTCGGAAATTCCGAAATGTTCAGCTATGGAATATAGGAAAAGCCATCATCCATTGCAAGAGGATTTTTTGCTTGATAATGTCAATTTTTGGTTTATATTGTCATTTTGACAGGAGGATTATCGAAAGTCACCCCCAAGCCTGTGGCCCAACATGGGCTTACCCCTGAGGAGTATGAGAGGATAAAGAACATTCTGGGCAGAGAGCCGAGTTTTGCCGAATTGGGCATATTCTCGGTGATGTGGCCTGAGCATTGCAGCTTAAAGGGCTCTCTCCCCTGGCTGAGAAATCTACCCCAGGAGGGAGAGAAGCTTCTGGCCAAAACGGGGGAGGAGAATGCCGGTGCAGTGGAGATCGGCAATTCGCTAACCCCAAAAAACTCGATGACCAGATACCTATTCGATGGGGTGGTTAGGGGGATAGCTGACTATGGCAACTGCTTTGGTGTCCCCACAATTGGTGGTGAGGTCCACTTCGAGGACAATTACCAGGAGAACCCCTTGGTCAGTGTAATGGCCTTAGAGGGGGGCTACAGAAGGCCAAAGGAGATGGGGAATAAATCAGGGGTAAGGGTGATCGACAAGGTGGGAGGCGATAGGCTGAGAATAACGAACCTTGTGGACTTGGAGTAAGGCAGGTTGGAGAGGGGGTATAGATACTCACTGACCAGAATTATGGAGGAACAGGTTTGAAAAAGATCCTCTTAGCTACCAATGAAGAGGATCTGGCCCTTCAGATAGAGAGATCCCTCAAGGGCTATGATCAGGTCTGGGTCAAGGATCCTGCTCAACTACTTAAGGCCTTAAAAGAAAGGGATTTCTTCCTCTTGCTTTTTGACATCTCCCTTCCGGGCTTCTCCACAGGGAAGCTTCTCCAGCGGGTGGTGAGTCGATATATGGGGACAAGTGTCATCCTCCTGGTCAATCAAGAGGAGAAGGGAAGGGCTTTGGAGCTTTTTGAGCTGGGGGTAGAGGATTGGGCCGAGAAGCCGATTGTCCCGGAGGGGCTTCAGATCAAGGTCGATAGCCTCCTGCGAAAGAGAGAGGCCATCAAAGCCTGTGGCCTAGTAGGAAGGTCAGAGGAGATAAAGCAGATAGCCGAGACAGTGCTGCAGATTGCCCCTACCAATGTTACCGTTCTCATTCAGGGGGAAAGTGGAACTGGGAAGGAGCTCATAGCCAAGGCCATTCATCAAAACAGTCCCCGCAAGGAGAGGCCATTTGTCACCCTCAACTGCGGTGCCCTGACAGAAGGGGTCTTAGAGAGTGAGCTCTTTGGCCATGAGAAGGGGGCGTTTACCGGGGCTCTGGCTCGACGGTTGGGGCTGTTTGAGCTGGCCAATGGAGGGACAATCTTCTTGGATGAGGTAGGTGAACTCTCCCCATCCACTCAGGTTAAGCTCCTGCGGGTTGTGGAGGAGAGGGAGTTAATGAGAGTGGGAGGAAACGAAACAATTCAGGTGGATGTAAGGGTGGTGGCTGCCACCAACCGGGATCTAAAGGAGGAAATGGAGAGGGGGGAATTCAGGAAGGATCTCTACTATCGGCTCTGCGTGGTGAAGATCGATGTTCCCCCTTTGAGGAAGAGAAGGAGAGACATACCTCTTCTCATCTATGAATTCATCGAGAGGTTCACCCGGGAGAACCATCGGGGATTTGTCGGCCTCACCGAAAGGGCAATGAAGAAACTGGTCGATTACCATTGGCCGGGAAATGTGAGGGAACTGAAGAATCTGGTGGAGCAGATGGTGGTCCTCTCTGCCGAGAAGAAGATCGATGCCCCAGACATAGAAAACTACATCCAGGGACGCTCACCTGAGAGGGGGGAATTCCCCATCAGAGTGGGGAAATCCCTGGATTCCGCTGAACGCGAGCTTATCTACCGGGCCATTCTCAGTCTGAAGGAGGATATCTCCGAACTGAAGGAGATGTTCAAGGAAGGGTCGCTCGTTCGTCGTGCTATGGCTGTTCCTCTTGCCGGGGAGGAGGAGAAACCCCCGGAGGCGGGCAAGCTTTCAGAGGTGGAGAAAGAGCTCATCCAGAAGATCCTCTCCCAGGTAGGAGGGAACAGAAGAAAGGCCGCCGAGATATTGGGGATCGGAGAGAGGACACTCTACCGCAAGCTCCACAGGTATGGGCTGAAGTAGACCAGATTCAGTCAATGTTTTTAAGAATCTCAAAAAGCGAAAACTTACCCTTTAATTTAGTCCAGACCAAGCGTTTTCCTCCATTGGACCTTCTTCTCTCCCTCAAAGATCGTTGAAGTTAGCCACTGCAGGGAGCTAATTTCGTTTGTTGTCCCCTTTTAGATAGCGATCAAACCAGCGCAGAATATGCTTCAGCCTTTCAATACGTCGGTCTGTGCGTCCTTTGCGGGAGAGGCCATGCGGTTCGTCTGGGAAACTGACCATTTCGGTGTCTACCCCCAGCTTCTTTAGCGCCACAAAGATTTGCTCGTCCTGCTCGATGGCGCACCGCAGATCCTGTTCGCTGTGGATGACCAGGGTGGGGGTTTTCACATTGCCGATGTATTTCATCGGGGATTGCCGCCAGTAGTTCTCAAGATTTTCCCAGGGGGGCTCGTCTCCAAACTCCATTTGGAAGGCCCAGTTGAAGTCGCTGGAACCATACATACTGATCAGGTTGCTGACACTCCGCTGCGTGACCGCTGCTTTGAACCGGTCCGTGTGCCCGATGATCCAGTTGGTCATATAACCGCCGTAACTGCCGCCGGTGACGCCCATCCTATCGGGGTCAATGTACGGTCTCTGCTGAATGAGGTCAACCCAGGCCATCAAATCATCGTAGTCTGCTGTGCCCCAGTTGTTCCAAATAGCCTTGGAGTGTGCTTCGCCGTATCCCTGTCCGCCGCGTGGATTGCAGAAATAGACGACATAGCCATGCGCGGCCAGGTAGTAGAACTCGTGCATAAAGAAGTTGCCGTACTGCACCCGGGGGCCGCCATGAATTTCCAGAATTGAAGGGTATTTCCTTAATCTATCAAAGCAAGGCGGTTTGAGAATCCAACCCTGCAAATCGTTACCTGCCGCGCCTTTGAACCAGACTTCCTCCATCTCCCCCAGATCCCGATCACGAAGCAGGTTCTCGTTGACACGCGTTAGCTTGTGAGAGCGTGCGGTGGCTAATTCCTGCACCCAGACCTGTCCTATGTCAGTCATATTGGCGTGAAAATAACCCAGCTTCAACTGCTCCTTGTCAAAACTAAACGACCCTACAATCCCCTTCTCCCCAATCACCGTCTGTAAACTTCGCTCATCTCCATCCGGCGCCACCGATTTGAGAACTGTGTCCCCGTGGTGCGCCACCTGAAAGTAGATCCTGCTTCCATCCTTCGCCCAGGTGGGCGGCATCATAGATAGGCTGCCCGGAAGGTCGTTAATCGTCCAACTCGACACATTGAGATCAAACTTCTCCGTCAGATTCCGCGCCGGGCGCCGGGCGTCCACTGGGACGACCCACAGGCCGGTGTTCTTCCACCCTTGTCCTCGTCCCTCTCGCCCGAAGTAGGTTAGCCATCTTCCATTCGGCGAAAAAGAAGGGCTTCCCTTTGGTCCCAAAGGCGTATCAATCTTGTGAATATCTCCTCCCTCTGTCGGAATGACGAACAGATCTATGACATCTGGATCGAGATCGGGGTCATCACTGTGGTTGGAACAGAAGACAATTTGCTTCCCGTCCGGAGACCATTGTGGATCCCACTCGTCATAAACATCGCTGTCGGTTAATTGTTTCCCTCTGCCCGCGCGGGAATCAATCGTCCAGATATGGCAACGTTCTTTGGGCAGGTATCCACTTCCATCCAGCTTGTAGAAGCATCGTGTAATATGACGCGAGACAACGCCCAGTTTCTTCTTTTGCTCATCTTTCTCCCGCTCGATGGACTCCTTGTCCTTTTTGCGGAACTGACAGACGAGCTGCTTGCCATCAGGCGACCATTCAACCCCCTCGAATTCGCCCTTTAGGTTGGTGAGCGGTCGAGCTTCCCCGCCCTGAAAGCGGACAATGTAAATTTGCGACTGCTTTTCATCGCCTCGGTTAGAGATAAAGGCGATCTCACTACCATCGGGCGACCATTTAGGTTTACTATCCTCTTGATCCCCATAGGTAAACTGCCGGACACGTCCCCTATCAGTGGGGACAATCCACAGGTTAGAATACTTCTTCTCGGTCTTTTTATCCACTCGCTGGACACAAAAGATGATGTGTCGACCGTCCGGCGAAATCTGGCAGTCAGTGATCAGTTGAAAATGATACAAATCCTCTGCAGTAATGAAACGAGTTTTTGGTGCTGGCATGACTCCTCCTTTTATGGTCTGTACTTGTTCTGTCAGGGAACCTAACTTTACCCTGGATAGCAGATAATAATCCAAACTTATCTGATTAGATGAGCTAGGGTAAGGTACAGTATTGATTCAGCCAATCACTTCTGAGCCGGAAAGTTAGCCACTTTTCGGAAAAGAAGAAACTTTTCACTTGCTGAAACGTAGCAGAAATTCCGAATCATCGGGGACTTAGGTCTTTTAAAAGGTGTTAGGCGAAGTATGTCTATATTTATCTTCTCTTATGCTCAATTACTAGAGTTAATCTTGCCATTTGGTTGCTATGGTTTTAAAGACGCTACTTTCTGCAAATGTATTTCATAGCCTCCCTTGGCTTTCTGCGCTTGTTCCTCAACCCATTTCTCAAATCCTATTTCCTTAAATCTTTTGTATCTATCCATCGTGTCGGGATCTGCATACTCCTTAAATTTGGAACACTGAAACTCCTCATATTCAAAACAGATACGCAATCCTTTTTCAAAACAGCATTTCTTTACCTCACACCAAGCCGGTCCTCCACCCTGTTGACACCCTGGACATTTTGCATTCTTGATAAACCATTCTAATCCCTTCATAAATTGCTTGAAATCGAACGCTACTTTGGATCGAAATTCGAACCCGTAAAGATCTGCAAATTCCCTCATTTGCTTGGCTGTTTCAACAATTAGTCCATTATACTGCCCACATCCGCCACAATAATCACCGCATGGAGCAACCAAGTCATATTTCCCCAATTTTTTACTCCTTGTTTTTATCTCTTATGTCAATAGACATATTTCGCCTAACGGTTTGCGGATATCTGAAGTTGGCGACGAAGTCGCCTCCATCAATTAGCTTTGCTTGTTGTACTCAATTCACACGACTCAAGATATTCTTGCATTTTTGCTTCGAGATTCGATGCAACATCAAGCCCCAGCATTTTATCAAAACCTCGCGCTTCACCGAAGAAGCACAGTGTTACGGCTTTCGGAGCACGCAAAATATCGGCAGTATCCGTACTCGACACCAAGGTCTGCTGAAGTTCAGCAAGAAATTCATCAGGCATCTGGTAAACCTGCCTGAAATGTTTGTTCTCCAGCCCCCTACGCAAACCAGCGAACTCGACGGTTCGGTTCCGAATGTCTTCAAAATAGTGGAGTGCCTTCCACGGTTGACGTCGCTTAAGAGCGGCAACCACATGAATGATATAATGCCAGATTGAGTTAATTCGGCTGAGATAAGTGGCTCTAATATCCGGTTGAGGCTTTTTCTCAAAACTCGATTGCATGATGGCCTCAATCTTCCCTGAAAGGTCGAAAGCGATCTTCCATTGCTCTCTCTTGGCAGAAAGGTTAGCTAAACATAGGAAACCAACGTCTAGTTCCAAGAAACCATCGAGGGGGAAAGCCTAAAGGTAGTTGTTCGGACCGTATGCTACTTCAACACAGTGAATTACAGGCAATACTTTTTCCATCCGTCCGCGCCATTCACGGAAGACAGCAGCTACATCATCTTCTGCCGCGACTACCACGGACAAGTCGATGTCAGAGTAGACATCGTCAAAGCCAATAGCGCCAGATCCGACAAGCAAGACGCCTGCGATCCGGTTGTCAGTTTGAAGGGCGGCTTAGAATACGATCGAGGATTTCTTGTCTCCTCTCAGGAGAGAAGAGAGGCATCTTTTGACTCTTTTTTCCTATCATTGCCATATGCATCCCTCCTATAAACAATTTCGTCCAACGTTTGCGCATATCTGATCTTTGCTGGCTGTATAATATCGCGAAGCGGTACAGCCCGGCAAATATGGGTGCAGTAAGGAGGAGGTACGATGACGAACGGAACCAGATATACGCTGTTACGCGATGTTGTCTTTTTCACCATTGTTAGTTTGAGTGAACTCAATCGTGAACTTGATGAAATCTTTTACTTCGTATAGTCGATTAAGCTCTTGTCCACTTGACCAATGCAAGGCGACTTCAACCAAATCCTTCCATTCAGGGAATTTTTTTTGCACCCATGTAGCAGCTACAAGTTTGGATGCCATTTCGTTATTAGCAAAGAGAAAAAGGCAGCGACACATTGTTAGCACCGCATACGTTTGGTATTCATCATCTTTCAAACGAGACGATTCACTCAGCATTGGTTCCCAATCTCCACGAAGAATTTTTGCGTTTGCTCGGCGAACGTCATCAGGAGATACTGGGTCTATGAATGTCTCAGGATGCGGCCCTGTCACAATGACTGATTGCTCTCGTATAACATACTTTTCAAGTACCCACTCGTAGCCATAGGGGTACATATTAAGGCTGCCTCCGTTGATATACGGACGCGGTGTTTTTGGCGCTTCGACGCTTTTCAGCCAGTCTTTCGGGACATAAGAGCCCTCCAGTTTTTGGGACCACTTAGGGTCGTGATTAACCAGTTCGCAGAGCATTTGTTGAAGTTTCTGAATCGTCTTGTCTGATACTTCTTTGTCGAGAACGACGATAAAATCAATGTCGTTGCCTTTTTGGTTGAAGTCGCCAGTTGCCAAAGAACCATGCAGATACATAGCTAAAAGATTTTCACCTAAAATTTCCTGCGACTTTTGCAGAAGAAATAGAACGATTGAGTTCACGTCGTCGTATTGTGTAAATTCGTTGTTCATGTGACTTGTTTTGTATCAGATAAGTGAAAAAGACAATTTCGCCTATCGAGGTGCGGACATACGAAGTTACCCGAAGGGTAATTTGGGCGGAGCTATGCGTAGCCATATGTCCGCCGTTATAGACCGTTGCGGTATTCAATTTTTTAGCCATGTATTATCACGAAAGCTGTACTACTATTCACTTCTGTTGCTTTTTCATATTTTCTCCTGCAATACAGCCGTTTTTCAAATATTGATTGGCATAGTTCCACATCATAATCCTGAAATATTTTCTGCAATAAGCTCCTATGGATTAATAACCGTACGCCATATGACAGCAATTCTCTACTGTAACTTTCATCTTCGTATCCCTCTTGCCATACTTCATATTTAATTACACATTTATCACCCTGCCACAAATCAAAATCTTTATAAGTTAATCCACACTGGCTTATAAGATAATTCGGTAGAGACACTATTTCACTATAGCCAAAAAATAGTGGGGAATTAGTCTTCCAAATTAAAATAGGCAAAAATGAATTTTGATAAGCTGGTGTCAAACTACGATAATTTGTTAATAGCTCTCGTGCTTGATCTAAGGTAGCAAATTCATTATCATCAAATCTCCGCAGTTTAAGAACATAAAAACCTTTTTTCTCAAGATCGCCAAAGGAAAGCAATAAACCTTTCTTAATTAAACTGGAATAAAGCCATAATGTTGACCGATATGGCACTTCATAGATTTTATCTTGAGAGAGAATTCTTTGCTCAAATAAAATTATCCATTCCTGACTGATAGGTTCACGAACTACCTCACCTTGTTTGCTATCTAACTCTGATAACCACTTATCTTTATCCGAAAGCACAAGAGGTGCAATATCTTTTGGTTTGGGTTTAATACTTGGGAACTCGTATTCTGGATCAGCAGGTTGAAGAATACACCAGAGGGCTTCAAGTTGATTAGTTGTCACTTTAGACTTTTCAGTAATTTCATCAAGAATTTGATTGAACAAATTAAAAATCCTTATATTAAAGCTGTTTATTATCCAAACAACAGGGTGCCCTTGAGGATGAACATAACTATACCATTCATCCTTTAACCTCTCTTTCTCGTCTCTCTCACTCCACCCTTCTTGTTTGAGAATATACTCAATCTTTGCAAGGATATCATCTTTATCAATAGAAAGAATTTTACAACAAGATTCTATCTGATCTTGAGTTGTTCGCATTATATTTTTTGTGACAAAGTTAATAAACTCATCAGATGGAGTCACGTCAAGCAAACGAAATGTAGGATAACTGATAATTGAAGAGTAACCACGCTGTGCTGAATTCAATCTTCCCTGAACTGTTTCTGAAACGCCACCATTTTGTGTCACAGATTGAAGCAGTTTAATGGTCATCATTTTTCTTTGAAAGTGTCTGGAGTCAAGGAGTGTGCTTATTTTATCTGCATAGGAAAATAGAAGATTCGCCTTTTCAAATGCAATTATATAAAGGATTATTAACAACCTGTTTTTAATTAATTCGTCTGAACTCAATAATCGCTCAACAACGATTGGTAAAGCAATATCCGGTCTTTCTAAACATAGATCTCGGCAAGCATCCACTAATCTATTTCCTAAATCTATTTCAATGGTGCCTAGCTCATTAACAAAAAAATGTATAGCCAATTGATTGAAGTTGTCTGTCTCTGGAGAGTAATTTTTCAACCATTTATACTCTTCTCGTTTTGGCAGTTGTTCAAATAATTCTCGGCAATAATGCAAGTAATCCTGGTATACCCTTTTTAGGTTTTCAATGTCTTTCAGAATATCATAGGCACTGGCAACCAAGGCAGGTACATCATAACCACTATATTTTGTCAAGGAACGGTAGCACTCATTAACAAGTAATTTCGTGGCTCTTTGCCTATCATATTGCGCAATAGCCTTGAAGTCGTGTTGGTTTCTTTTCCATCGCGACCAGTCTATTGTATTAGAATATGCTAATTCCAAACATTCTAACCCGTTTTCCTCATTGCCCAAGTCTATAAATCGGTGACCTAGTTCCCGTAAGAGGTCAGCATTCACCCATTTACTCTCACTCATAAGATAATCCTTGACAGCCAATAAATCTGCAGGTTGGAATGTTTGAGAAATATGAAGTTTTAGAGCAGGATCTATTAAAGCTGACTCGTAGAAACCTTGATTTTCGTCTTTGAGTTCTTGTAGAGTCTCTTTGTAATCTTTAAAGGATGTGTTTAGACGGCCCTTAATCTCCCGTAGTGTAACAGATCTCCCTTCTAAGTTATATATTTTCTGTTGAAATTCAGCACTCGCTCCTTGACTTGATTGCAAATCTTTTTCAGGTAGGACTAACTGTTGTGGTTGCCAATATTTCGAAGTTAACTTTGACCAGTGGCGTGGAGTTATATTGGTTCGGATAAAATGATCTAAACGCTGCTTAAATTCCTCAAAAACTTGAGTGTTCCCGGATTTTTCTACTATTTCAACAACATGCTGTTTTGCGTTAAGTACCTGCTTTGGATATCTGCCATCCTCTGAAAAATGGTTTGCGAAAAGTGAAGTCAACACCCAAAGTATCTCAGGATCGGCATCTTGAATTTGTTTTAGAAGTGTTTCTAAGCAATCTTGCATTTGCCACCTTGCTTTGTTTTTAGCATACATCCGAAGAAGACTTAAAGCAGCATTCTTATTTACCTTTGATACCTGTTCGAAAATATCTTGAGGTAGATATCTAGTTTCTTTACCGTCAGTTAAGTAAGGCATCCAATCAACCATTTCCAGAATATCAGCACATCTCTCTAATGCTAAATCCGGCTCATATTTGTTTAGCATCCCCATAATATCTATCAATTGGAATAGAGTAATGTCTTTATGGTAACCGTAAATCAAAGTTGACTTAATTCCATATTGAAGCCATTCTTCTGCTTTGCTTCTAAAACCGCATCGAGCCGCAATTAGAGCCAATCTGAGGAAGTGATCAGAACGAGTGCTACCTTTGAGGAATGTTGATTTTTTGAACTTGTCCTCGCATATCCGAAGGAGTTCGACAATATGCGTGTGACATTTTGGAATTGAAGATAGTTTCTCATAAATCTTTAACTCAAATGTATAATCCTGAATTGACTCCATTATCCCGTAATGCGTTGTCCATATCTTGGAATTCTGTAAAGATTTCAGCTTTTCAAACCATTCATTCAAACGGTCAGGATAAGACTCTTCCACAGATTTAGTAAGCCAAAATAAACTTTCTGCCAATTCATCACGACATAGATCGAGCAACTCTACTATTCGTTCTCTTCCACCTCGATCGATCTGGCGAAGAATATTAATTGAATCAATCGCAAAACTAAACCAATCCACTTGCTTTTGGGACCAATGGTAGCCAACACACTCTCCCACTTGCAGGAGATATAATAAATAACTTGTCCACCAAGATTTTTTTGTTTTTAAATGATTTTTAATCTGTTCAATTGATTCCTTTTTGCACTCATAACCCAACGCAAAAAATATCATGCGATATTTGTGTAAAGATGGATCCCTGGGTGAAAGATATTCTGGAGCATCAAGAGGAGGAAGAGGTACATTCCCCAAGAAATTAGCAACTATTTCAGGTGAAAGTCCCGCTAAACCAGCATAAAAGGCAAGTTCTGGGTTGGAAGTTGGATGAAAGAGAGAAATGTATTCTTCTATTTCATCTTTTAAAATGCTCTTGCTCTTATGACAAGCTATTGAACGGATTAAGAAGTAGCGAATTAACTGGTTTGAAAATAACCTATTGATTTTCTTAGTTCTTTTCCAACACTCATCTGGTTGATATTTGACAACTGCATCCAGATATGTTTTTAAATGCGGAGCATAATCAGGCACATAAAGCTGTTTACTTTCAAGTATATCAGGCTGAAGTCTTATTTGTGATAGCCATTTTAATGAACGAGCCAAGGATTTACTGTAAATTCCCAAACAATGTGCAAAATTAAGAAGATTATTCCTATTTTCTAACTTTTCTCCACGAAACGACTCCCTAAAAATTAAGAAAAGTTCCTTACCAGTTTCTTTTTTGTTTTGATTTGGTAGTTCTATCAAAAGATTAAGAGCACTAGTAAAGTCAATAAGCCACTGGTTTTGATGTAATGAATAGGAATAACGGATTACATCTTCTTCTTTTCCCATTGCAATAAGTGTTTTTGAAAGAAGATTTCTATCTAAGTGTTGTTCTATTCGTTCTTGCGTTCTCGATTTAAGTGCACCGAGACGACTTAACGCTAATACATCTGATTTCTCTTTAGCGGACTCGGCTGCCCAATAAATCGCATTCTCAATATCTCGATTGGAACGGTAGCAACTTAATGCATAATCAACAAATTCTCGATTAACTCTATGAATCACATAATCATAATCCTTTGCCCTACATGCATATTCAAATACATAACTAAACCATAGATCATTACCTTCCTGAGATTTCAAATGGTCGGTTATGTCTTTGTAGATATCTTGAATCAATACCGAATCCAACTTTGATAAAACAAACTCTCTGAAACTATTATGGAAAATTTCTGCCAGACCATCCCGTTGTTTTAGCAAATGCTGAACCAATTCAAAGCAATCCGCAAGATCAGGACGGTTGATCTCCTTCTGAAAATCAAATAGTTCATTTTTATGGACAGGAAATCGTAAGCAAGCTAGAACACCGCATAAATGTCGGACATTCCCTCTACCAAAAGACTCAAATTCCTGCCATAGCATTTCATAGTAGTTCTTAATATCCCCTTCAGGTATAAGGGGAAGACGCCCTAACTCTGCAGTAACATCGTCAACCTCGCTAATTCTCTCTGCTATGTATCTAAGATAAAGCGGTAGCCCTTCACTTTTTCGGTGGATTTCTTGAATTTGTTCTTCAGATAAGCCAATTAATCTTCTCTTTTCAACCAGGTATCCTCTTGTCTGGGCAAAAGTAAAAAGTG
>Ga0315548_1002568_pt1 | contig 14019 bp, 9 predicted proteins | sample SalMarSW160110MG_2_FD_202540 | JGI IMG/M metagenome (GOLD analysis project Ga0315548, IMG submission 202540) | Salt marsh sediment microbial communities from the Plum Island Ecosystem LTER, Massachusetts, United States - Salt Marsh Sediment SW1601-110 ... | reverse complement strand
CGAGCAGATAGAAGGTGATCTCCAGTTAGTCTTAGGAAAAGATTCGAATTAATCCGGCGGATTTTCCATCTCTTCAATCGGTTCTCTTTGGATAATATTTAAAGGAGCAGAGGCATGGTACTGGTTTTTGGCAAAAGGAAAAGAAGGGGTCTGACTGTTTTTTTTACTTTGTTTTGTTTCCCTGATAAAAAGAGAAAGGTTTTTAGGTTCAATTGATTTAACCACCGCCTGATATTGATTGCCTGATTTGATTAATTTAATTAATCTTAAAGAAAGGTCATCAGGGATTTTACCCAGATAAGTTTTATCATTAGTGTAGACGGAAATAGCTCTTTTTCTAGGAATAAGCTTGATTTCTTCTCCTATGTCTACGCCAAGAAGAGTTTTGTTGTCAGCGAGCTCAGTTAAATGGACCTCTTTGGTTTTTCCGGATTCTTCTAAAAAAAGCTTGGGGTTAATCGCTTGGACTCTATTTTTTTTAGCCTTGATTTTTTTAGCATTAAGCTTTTTTAAAGCTGATTTGGCAATGGGATTAAAACGGTCTAATTTTAAGACCCGACGGTAGCTTTTTAAGGCTTGTTTTTTTTGCCCTGATTCTAAAAAAGCCTTGGCCAGCCGCGATAAAGCTTCAATCTCTGCCGGATTTTGAGCTAGTATTTGTTGATTTAAGGCAATTGCCTTTTGCCAATTGCCAAGGAGGGCTTGATTGATGGCTTGCTGACTTAATTCATCAGTCGTCATAGACTTTACCAATCTTGGCAAGTTTGAATAATTTTGTCAAGAGGAGTTATAATAGGACTAAGAAAGAAGAAATATCCCGCAGAGCGGGATCATCCTTTGGATGAAGTTCATTAAGTTATTAAGTTAATAGTAAAAGAAAAAAAATTACTCATAACTCATAACTCATAACTCATAACTTGTTGAACTCATAACTAATTTGTCCGGACATTCTAAGTGGAGTACGATTAAACATCAAAAAGCCGCTGCTGACCAAAAGCGAGGCAAGAGTTTTTCTAAAATCGCTAAAGCGATTGCGGTGGCGGTTAAAGAAGGCGGTGGTGGTGATCCAAGCAGCAATGCCAAACTGCGTTTAGCCATGGAACAGGCAAAAGCAGTTAATATGCCCAAAGATAATGTCAAAAGAGCCATTGAAAAGGGATTAGGGCAAGCCAGCGGCGGCAACTTAGAAACCGTGGTTTATGAAGGTTTTGGTCCAGAGAAAATAGCGGTGGTGATAGAATGCATTACTGATAATAAAAATAGGATTGGGTCAGAAATTAAATCCTTTTTTGAACGTAAGGGTGGAGGACTAGGAACGCCTGGTTCAGCCACTTATCTATTTGAGAAAAAAGGGCTGATTTTTTTGCAGAAAGATCAAAATGTTGAAGAGCAGATGTTGAAATTAATGGATTTGGGCATAGAAGATGTAGAAGAGGGAGATTTGATTGAAGTTTACACTAAGCCAGAGGCGTTGGAAGTGGTTAAAACCAAGATTAAAGAAGCAGGCTTTGTGATTAAAGAAGCCAGTCTGTCTTTAATGGCGAAGACTTTAATTCCCATTCAGGATGAAAGGAAAAAAAAGAAAGTCATTGTTTTTTTACAAGAACTGGATGATTTTGATGATGTGCAGAAGATTTATTGCAACGCCGACTTTGTTGATACATGACTAAAAGAAGAAAAATTATTCTTCAGGCCTTAATTTTAACACCAGGCCTACTGGCGACCCAATTTGTAGAGATACGCTTTAGACTAGGCGCCATTTTCCTTTTAGGTTTAATTACTTATTTTTTTACTGCTTGGTCATTAAAAGAAGATTTGAAAAAGGTCAGCTGGCTGGTTAATTTACCTTTACCAGCCTTATACACAATTGGCATGGCTTTGTTTTATTTTCTCTTGCCTGAGGTTCTACTGAGCAGAATCATTGTTCTTGTTCTTTATGGTATCGGGATGTATGCGACTTTATTAATAGAGAATATTTTTACTATTTCCGCTTCGCGGACAATCCAATTAATCCGAGCCGCTCAAGCAGTCGGTTTTTTGATTGTTTTAGTGACTAGCTTTTTATTTTACAACACCATTTTTTCTTTTAAAATGAATGCTTTATTTAGCGCGGGCTTGGTATTAACAATTTCTTTTTTCTTGAGCTTTCCGGCTTTATGGAGTGTTAAGTTAAGTGAACAAATTGAAAAAGAAGTTTTTTATTACAGTTTAGGATTGGCTTGGGTGATTGCTAATTTAAGCTTTTTTATCGGTTTTTGGCCTTTGAGCATTAACGCGATCTCTCTATTTCTAGTTACTTGTTTATATGTCTTCTTAGGGATTGTCCAAAATTATCTTTCCGCTCGCTTATTTACCAAGACTTTAAAAGAATACCTTCGAGTTGGCATTATTGTTTTAATTATAATTTTCTTCTTGGCTCAGTGGGGCTAATCAAATAATCAAACCGGCAGACAGGTAAACAAATTTTTTGGATGGATAAGAGGTCGGGGAGAGGGAAGTGGGAAGAGCACATTAATTATATAATGTCCTATAGTAAATAGGGTATTTTCACGGAAATTATAGGATAATTTTCACGCTGGCACTAAAATTTTTTAATTGCTTAGAATTTTTGTTTTCTTCGGTTGACCGTCTAGCCGACGAGGCTGATATAGTTTGATATATCTGCTTTGTGGAAAAGTTTTTTCTTCGGAGAGTAGACCCCTTCTTCTCTAAATAGAAGCAATTCTAAAATAAGTCTTACAGATTTCAAGTTTTCAACCTTCAAGCTTTTATTAAAATTTTTTTTATATTCCCCTTTATGTAGTAGGTGAGTAAATCTTTAAATTGTCGCACAATATACCTTTTGCGACTATTACTCAGGAGCATGGAGAGGAGTGGTCCAAATTACTATTTTTTTATTTTTTAGGTTTTTAAATGCTTTATTAGCACTTAATTATTATTTAAAGATCTTTATAATGGCCCATTGACTTAGTTAATGACATTTTTAATCTTTCTCCATAATTGATATGATTTGTTTATGTTTGAAAAGGAAAAGTTCTTTTTAATACTCCTCTACTATTTTTTTATCTAATTTTATCAGCCTCGTCGGCTTGGGATAATACTGTCTTTATTAAAACAAGGCCCTTAGAATTGATCTAGTAGCCAGGCTTAATTCCTTGATTCTGGGGCTTAGATTATCAATAAATTAATAAATGATTTTATGAATAAATGAACAAAACAATAAATGAAGATTCTGAATATATGAATAAATCAATAAAGCATTTCATTTATTCATTTAACAGTTTAGCAATTTAATCATTTTTACTTTTTACGTCGCACAATATTTACAATTAATTAGTGATTATCTTTGGCGTTAATTTTTAAGCCTTCTTGTTATTTTTTATAAGGCAGACTTGACAAGGAAGGACTTATTCAGTAGAATCATAGTGTCGCAAAATATAAGAGTGTTCCCTACCCTTCCGTAGACAATGAAGATGAATGAGCATTTTTTTATAAGTTTTTTAATTTTTTAATTAAGAGCAATAAGAAAATCAGGACGATTTAGTGATTTCCCTTTTTAAGGGAAGAGTTGATTAAAATAAATGATAGTTGGGTCTTAAGAGCGAATCTTAAGTCGGGCATAAGGCAAGGTTTTAGAGAAAATCTTTTAAAGATGCTTAGAAATAAGAGAAAATTTAATCTGATAATAGCTTAAAAAGATTGATATAAGAGTTTCTTTTATAGTTATCCACAATTTAGCAGAGATTTTGAGGCTTTGCTAAGAAAAATTAGGCAAAAACACAAACAAAAACCGAAAAAATTATGAAAGAACAGAGAGAGAAAATGAAGCGCACTGAACTTGATGGCTGGATAGAAGAATTTTTGGACTATCTTGGTTTAGAAAAGAACTGCTCTAGCCTAACCATTAGGAATTATAAACATTATTTAAAGCGTTTTTCTTTATGGTTAAGAGAGAATGAACCTCAGAAAAAATTGTGCGACCTTGACTTGAAGGTGATTAAAAAGTTTCGTCTTTACCTTTCCCGTTTCGTGGATACAAAAGGTATGCCTTTAAAAAGAATTACACAGTTATATCATTTAATTTCATTGAGGTCTTTTTTGAGGTTTTTAGCTAAAAATGATGTCAAGACTTTATCGGCGGAGAAGATTGAGTTGCCTAAAGCCGAGTCTCGCTCTTTAAAATTTCTTAATGAAGAACAACTTGAGAGACTTCTATCAGCTCCTTCAATTTCCACTTTAAAAGGCTTGCGCGATAAAGCCATTTTAGAAACTTTATTTTCTACCGGGCTGCGGGTTTCTGAATTAGTCAAACTGGATCGCGAGCACCTCAATTTTACAAGCAAAGAATTTGGAGTCATAGGCAAGGGTGGTCGGTCCAGGGTGGTTTTTTTATCTGAACGGGCGATTAGATGGTTAAAAGAATATCTTTCTAAAAGAGAAGATAAATGGAAGCCTTTATTTATAAGATTGAGTGGTAAGGTTTTGGTCACTGATGGTGGCGAAAAAATGCGGCTTTCGGTCCGGACCGTCCAAAGGATTGTGAAAAAATATGTTAATAAAGCTCGATTGCCAATTAAAATAAGCCCTCATGGTTTACGTCATAGCTTTGCCACTGACCTTTTATCTCGAGGGGCTGACATTCGTAGCGTTCAAGAAATGCTAGGTCACAAAAATATCAGCACCACCCAAATTTACACTCATGTGACCAATGCCCAACTGAAAAAAGTCCATCAAAAGTTCCACAGCGGCAATCAGTTGGATTCCTCTATTTCTTGAGCGGGGGATAAAGACTAATAATTTTTTTATTAGTCTTTTCTTAAATAAGTGACGGCGGCAACAGAATCATTTTCTTTGGTAAAACGCATTAAGATAACTCCTTGAGTGTCCCGGCCGCACTGACGGATATTTTTAAGGGGCAATTTAATCACTTGAGCCTTACGAGAAGTGATAAGGATTTGTTTAATTTCTTGGTGAACCAAAAGGGCGGAAACGATTTTACCGGTTTTTTTAGTCACCTTAGCTACTTTTACGCCCACACCCGCCCTTCTTTGGAGAGGGAATTGTTTAACCGGCGTTCTTTTACCTAAACCACGTTCCATGACCACTAAAAGATCTTGGAAGTATTTTCTTCTTTTATCTTGAGGAATAATAATTTTATTAGGCATAGTTTCCGCGGCCACCACATAATCCTCTGCTTTTAACCTAATGCCTTTCATGCCTGAGGCGGCCCGGCCCATTGACCTGACATCTTCTTCAGAAAATTTAATTGCTTTGCCTTCATGAGTGACAAGCATAATGTGGTTGTTGCCTCTGGTAGAAATAACTTTAATTAATCGATCATCACTTTTAAGCCTGATGGCGATTAAACCATTGGTACGGATATTGGCAAAGGCAACAATCGGCGTTTTCTTTACCCGGCCTTTTTTAGTGACAAACAAAAGGTATTGTTTAGTGGTACCTTTTTTTAGTCGTAAAACTGCCTGAATTTTTTCGCCCTGGTTAATATTAATCAGATTAATAATAGCCTGACCTTTACTTTGACGCGAACCTTCAGGTAAATCCCAGACTTTTAAGAAAAAGATTTTACCCCGATCAGTAAAAAAGTAAATATTATCATGAGTATTGGCGGTGATAATTTCGGTAATGTCATCCGCATCTTTAGTGCTCATCCCGGTGACGCCTTTGCCGCCTCGGCGTTGGCTGCGGTAAGTATTGATGGGTAGACGTTTAATATAGCCAGTTTGAGTGATGGTTACCAGACAGTCTTGTTGAGGCACCAAGTCTTCTTCAGAGATATCTTCCAAAGCTTTTTTATAAACTTTGGTTTTTCGTTCATCACCATAAGTTTTTTTTAGGTAATCAAGTTCATTGACAATGACTTTTAAGATTTTCTGGGGATGAGTGAGGAGATCAACTAAGTATTCAATTGTTTCTTGAATCATTTTATACTCATCTTCGATTTTTTGTCTTTCTAAGGCCGCTAATCGGCGCAGTTGCATGTCTAGAATAGCCGTCGCCTGAATCTCCGTGAGCTTGAATTTTTTCATCAAACGTTTTTTGGCTATTTCTGCATCTGGAGAACGTTTAATAGTTTCGATGACCGCGTCTAGGTTTTTTAAGGCAATCATTAAGCCTTCTAAAATATGAGCCCTGTTTTTAGCCGCGGCCAATTCAAACTGACTTCTTTTGGTGACAATTAATTGCCGGTGCTTAATGAATTCAGTCAAAATAATTTTTAAGTTAATTAACTGGGGAGTGCCGTCGACCAAAGCGACCAGATTAGCGGGAAAAGTGGTTTGCATTTCCGTATGTTTATAAAGGTTATTTAAGACTGCCTTAGGTTTGCCTTCCCGTTTAAGCTCAATGACAATTTGCATTCCCCGGCGGTCTGATTCATCGCGAAGATTAGCAATACCTTTGATTTTTTTGTTTTTGACCAGGTCAGCAATTTTTCTAATTAATCTGGCTTTGTTAACTTGATAAGGGAGTTCTTTAACTAGGATTCTATACTTCCCACCCTTAGTTTCTTCAATGAAAGCTTTAGCTCGAACGGTGATTTTGCCTTTACCAGTAGTATAAGCTTCTTTAATTTGAGACCAGTTATAGATTTCTCCGGCCGTCGGGAAATCCGGTCCGTTAATATGTTCTAATAGATCATCAATGGTAGTATCAGATCTAAATTCTCCAACAAGATCTTTAGCCTTTGTTTTTTCTGGATTAATGCTTTTAATTTCTTTTCTAAGCTCTACCTTACCTTTTTTAATCATTAATTTAATGGCTTCGACTACTTCACTTAAATTATGGGGCGGAATTTTAGTGGCCATACCGACGGCAATGCCGTCAGCTCCCATCAGGAGTAAGTTGGGTAATTTAGCCGGTAAATAGGCAGGCTCTTTTAGAGAAGCATCGAAATTATCAATGAATTTAACCGTTTTTTTATCAATGTCTTGAAGTAATTCTTTAGTAATTTTACTCGGCCTGACTTCAGTGTACCTCATGGCGGCCGGCGGATCGCCATCAACTGAGCCAAAGTTACCATGACCATCAACTAAGGGATAACGAAGAGAAAAATCTTGAGCCATTCTAACTAAGGCATCATAAATAGCCATATCTCCGTGGGGATGATATTTCCCCATGGTTTCACCCACAACTTTGGCTGATTTAGTATAACGGCTAACGTGGGTGAGGCCCATTTTTTGCATGGCATAAAGGATTCTTCTTTGGACTGGTTTTAAGCCATCGCGAACATCTGGTAAGGCTCGAGCAACAATAACGCTCATCGCATAATCCAGATAAGACCTTTTCATTTCTTCGGTGATTTCGGTGCTTAGAACTTTACCCACACCGGCTTTAACCAGCGATTGGTTACGATTACCGTTATTAACTTGATTGCTTTCTTTTTTTTCTTTCATGATTTCAGTTTAATTAATCGAATTATTTACTTTAATTAATTAAAGTATTGCTTTTTCGATGGCCGGAGCAATTTCTTTTTTACGTGACATCAGAGGGCCAATGTCATATAGCCCATTTTTTATTCTTTTGGCTTTAGGAAAAGCCTTAATTATGAGACTTTCATCTTCTTGAACTACCAGTGCCTTGCTATTTATCTTAAGAACATCAGTAATCAGACAAACGGCATAATCAAGTTTCATTCCCCTTTTAATATCTTCCAGATCTTTAATTAATTGAACAGATTGTTTGATCAAAACTTCTTGTGCAACAGTTTCTATTTGATTAATAAATACTTTCTTATCTTTAAAATCATAAAGCTTGTAATCCTTGGTTAAGATTTGTCTATTGTTTAATCCTTTAAGACTAGACTTAGCTTTAAAAATTTCAAAAATCAAGTTGTCGAGGTTTTTGATTTGAGCAATCTGATTGAGTTTTTTTACTTGATCTTTATCAGTTTTAGTGGTGGTGCTGGATTTAAAGCCTTGAGTATCAGAAAGAACGGCGCTGATCATCAAAGAGGCTAAGTTTTTATCCGGCTTAACATCACTGATCTCCATAAACCAGGCAACTAAAGTAGAAGTTGAACCCCAGGGTTTGATATTAATGAAAATAGGCTGGCTTAAATAGAGGTTAACTTTGTGATGATCATAGATGTCAATAATTTGTTCTGGTTTAATCCCTTTAAGCCTTTGTGATTCTTCATTATGATCAGCCAAGATAAAGGTATCACTATTTTTTATTTGTTCAGATTTTAATACCCGAGGAATAGGGGTATTAAATTTTTGAAAAATAGTTTGAGTCTCAAAATTGGCTGGACCAGCTAAAACTGGAACTGAGTTTTTGTAGCCAAAACATTTAGCCTGGTCAAAAAGGTATTTTAAAGCCACCACTGCTACCGCTGAATCTAAGTCTGGTTTAGTATGACCGATGATGTAAAGCATCATATTAATTTAAAATCTAAATCTTAAAACTTTAAATCTTTTATTTAGATTTTAAATTTGACATTTGAGTTTTAAGTTTATTTTTATATATCTAAGGTAGCGAGCTTCGCGTGTGTTTGGATAAAGCGCTTTCTGGGCGGGACATCCTCGCCCATCAACATATTAAAAACTTGATCTGCCTGAGTCGCCTCTTCAATAGCCACTTGTTTTAAGGTTCGGTTTTTAGGATCCATGGTTGTCTCCCAAAGCTGGTTGGGATTCATCTCACCCAAACCCTTATAGCGTTGAAGGGTGTAATTTTTTAATTTTTTGGTTAATTTTTCTTTTTCTTCTTCATTATAAGCATAGCAGATTTCTTTACCTGATTGGATTTTATACAAAGGAGGCATGGCGACGTAAAGGTAGCCGGCGTCAACAATAGGTTTAAGATGACGATAAAAAAATGTTAATAGTAGAGTGACAATATGTTCGCCGTCTACGTCAGCATCACACATAATAATGATGCGGTGATAGCGCAGTTTTTCCAAATTGAGCGTCTCCCCTATTCCCATGCCCAAAGCAATGATTAGGGCTTTTAATTCTTCAAAATTAATAATCTTATCTAACCTGGCTCTTTCCGTGTTTAAAATTTTTCCTCCTAAAGGAAGGATAGCTTGGAATTTTCGGTCTCTCCCCTGCTTAGCGCTGCCGCCGGCCGAGTCGCCTTCTACTATATATAGTTCTGATTTGGCTGGGTTACTTTCCTGACAGTCTGCCAGTTTACCGGGCAAAGTCATGCCTTCTAGGGCTCCCTTTCTGACGACGGCGTCGCGAGCGGCCCGAGCCGCCATTCTAGCTTTAGCGGCCAAAAAGACTTTAGCCAGAATCTTTTTGGTTTCAGCAGGATGTTCTTCAAAATAGACGTCTAAAGCTTCTTTGGTGGCATTATAAACAGCTGATTGGGCTTCAGCATTATTCAGTTTTGTTTTGGTTTGGGATTCAAACTGGATGTCTGAAGCCGGCATTTTAACGAAGATGACCGCTGTTAGGCCCTCCTTCAGGTCTTCACCGGCGAAGCCGTTTTTTTCTCCTTTTAAAATGCCTTGTCTGAGAGCATGATCTTTAACAGCTTTGGTCAAAGCAGTTCTAAAACCGGTTAAATGAGTGCCTCCATCCGGAGTGTTAATGACGTTGGCAAAAGACATAATGTTTTCCGTGAAGCTTTCGTTGTATTGTAAAGCCACCTCGACGCCAATGGGAAAAGGAAAATCATCATCTTGTTCAAACTGATGCTGGAAGTAAATGACAGGATGAAAAACTTTTTTACTTTTGTTTAAGTGCTTAATTAGTGATTTAATGCCGCCTTCAAAGTAAAAATGACATTCATTATTGCTTCTTTGATCATAAAGATGGAAGAAAATACCGGCGACTAAATAAGCCCGTTCTCTTAAAGATTTTTGGATGGTTTTAAAGCTGAATTTAGGATTTTTCTTGAAAATGATTGGGTCATAAGTGAAGCTGGTTTTAGTGCCTGAGTTAAAGACATAAAAATCTTTTTTCTCTTTGGGCACTTTTTTTTCCAAGACTTTAGTTTGGGGCTTGCCTCTTTTATATTCTTGGGCATAAAGTTTATTTTTTCTAATCACTTCCACCTTCATTCCTAAGGAGAGGGCGTTGACGGCTGAAGCGCCGATGCCATGAAGTCCGCCAGAGGCTTGATAGGCGCGGTTGTCAAACTTGGCTCCCGCATGGAGACGGGTCATGGTTAATTCTAGACCAGAAAGACCGGTTTTTTTATGGACCTCTACCGGTATGCCTCGGCCGTCGTCGTAAACAGTTAATTGGTTGTTGGCTTCGATAATGACGTAGATATTTTTAGCAGAGCCAGCGATGGCTTCATCGACACTATTATCAATAATTTCTGTGGCTAGATGGTGAAGGCCGCGGCTATTAGTGGAGCCAATATACATTCCCGGTCTTTTTCTAACCGGTTCTAGGCCTTCCAAGACCGTAATTTCATCAACCGTGTATTTACCAATGGGTTTAAAAGAAGTTTTTGCTTTCACCTATTCATACTAGCAAAAATAAAAGACCCTGACAAGAGGGATTTTAAGAGAAATAGGAAATGAGCCTGCCTGCCGGCAGGCAGGCTATTGGTTATGAGTTATTGATTTTGAGGGAGATTAATAACCAGGTTTTCGAGGGTGAGCTTAACATTGACATTGGCCTGAAGAAGAGAAAGAGTTTTTATGAATAGTGATAAGTGATAAGTGATAAGTGATAAGTCTTTGGCTGGTTTATTTCTTATTTGAAACCTTATAACCTCGATCATTCCCTGGCAGAATTTAATGGCCTCTTCCCTAGTTCTAGTATAAGGCTCGATTAATTGTAATCGTTTACCAGAAGAAGAATTTAAGACAGTAGTGAGAAAAGAGTATTTAGTGTTTAAGGTTTTTACATCAACTTCTATTTCTGTTTTTAGTTTTAGTCTAATTATTTGGCAGCGGGAGGTGATGGTGGGTAAAAGTTGATCTTGGTTTTGACTGCAGAGAATAATTAAACTATTGGCTGGTGGCTCTTCCAGAGTTTTTAAAAAAGCATTTTGGGCCGGAATAGTCATTAGTTCAGCCTTATCAAGAACCACGGCTTTAATTTCTGCCTGATAAGGCCGGCGGGAAAGAAATTTTTGTATCTGACGGATGTCATGGATGCCTACAGAGGGATGAGCCTGGATTAGAAGAAAATCAGGATGTGGTTCCCAAAAGCCAACTAATTTTTTAGCTTTTTCTATTCGTTTTTGATAATGGCCATTAGTGATTAAAAAAGAATTCACAATATAATCGCAAATGTCAAAACGCAAAACCAAAACTTAAATTTTTAAATCTTTTTAGCTTTAAGTTTTTACATTGAGACTTGAGTTTTGAGACTTGAGTTTTGAGATTTAATATTGACATTATACTAAATTTAAACAATAATTATTATTAACAGACTATTAACAGACAGAGCCTGAAAAGGCTTATTTTGTGTATTAATTTTAATTAAATTATTATGGTTTCTGCCCAACCACCAACCAGTGAACCAAAAACTATTTTAGACGTTCTAATTAGCCAGGGAGCGATTGATAAAATAGCCTATGATAAAATTAAGCTCGAAAATGTTAATAGCGGAAAAACTTTTGAACAGATAATTGATGAGAAAAAATTTGTCTCTCCAGAAGAATTGGCTAAGGCCAAGGCAGAACTTTTTAATCTTCCTTTTGTTGATTTAAAAGAAATCAGTGTTTCTCCTGAAGCGATTCGGTTACTGCCTGAATCAGTGGCCCGGCGCTATGCCTGCTTTCCTTATGCTTTAGATAAAGAAAAACAAGAGTTGTCATTAGTGATGAAAGACCCTTCTGACTTAAAGGCGATTGAGTTTTTAGAGCAAAAAACTCAAAAAAGAATCAAGCCGGCCATAGGTCTAAAGCCTAATATTCTAGAAGCTATTAATCAGTATTACCGGCAGAGTCTTTCTACCCAGGTGACGGCGGCCTTAAAAGAAAGTGACAAAGAAGAAATCGAAGGAAAAGTTTTAGATGTAGAGAAGATCGGTAAAATTATCAGGGAAGCGCCGATTGCCAAAATTGTTTCTACTCTACTTGATTTTGCCATTAAGGCTAAGGCCTCTGATATTCACATCGAACCCCACGAAGAAAAAACGCGCATTAGATACAGAATTGATGGTATTTTACATGAGAAATTAGTTTTGCCTCGTTCAGTTCATGAAGCGGTAGTTTCTCGGATTAAAATCTTGTCCCGGATGAGAATTGATGAAAAAAGACTGCCCCAGGATGGAAGATTCAGTTTTAGATCCGGAGTAGAAGAAGTTGATTTACGGGTTTCTTCCCTACCCTCGGTTCATGGTGAAAAAATCGTGATGAGGCTTTTAAAGAAGACTGGCGGCGTGCCTAGTTTGGCTGACCTAGGAGTTCGCGGTCGGGCTTTAAATAACCTTAACCAGGCGGTTTTTTTACCTCACGGAATTATTTTAGTCACCGGCCCGACTGGTTCGGGGAAGACCACAACTTTATACTCAGCCATATCTAAGATTAACACTGCCCGCGTCAATATTATTACTTTAGAGGACCCAGTAGAATACGAGATCGCCGGGGTAAACCAGGTGCAGACTAACCCAGGTGCAGGTTTAACTTTTGCTTCAGGATTACGTTCTTTTTTAAGGCAAGACCCAGATATTATCATGGTGGGTGAAGTCCGGGATGAAGAAACAGCCTCGCTGGCGATTCAAGCGGCTCTAACCGGCCATTTGGTTTTTTCTACTTTACACACCAATAGCGCGGCCGGAGCCATCCCTCGGCTTTTAAACATGAAAGCTGAGTCTTATCTTTTAGCTTCGGCGATGATTTGTGTGGTAGGTCAAAGAGTGGTGAGGAGAATCTGCACTCACTGCAAAGAAGAATATTTACCGCCCCAAGAGGCGGTGGAGAATATTAAAAGAGTTTTGGGACCCCTTTTTACTTATGAGCCGGGAAAAGCTAAACTTTATCGAGGAAAAAAATGCCCTGAGTGCAATGAAACAGGCTATGCCGGCAGAATTGGGATTTTTGAGGTTTTACCTATTACAGAAAAAATCAGTCATCTGATTTTAGAAAGAGCGCCGGCCTCAAAAATAGAAACGCAAGCTCAAAAAGAAGGGATGATCAGCATGACTCAAGATGGCTATTTAAAAGCACTCGAAGGTATAACCACCATTGAGGAAGTGATGAGAGTTTCTAGAGACTAGGAGCTCTTTAAATTCGAAATTCGAATATCGAAATTCGAAACAATATTTAAATTTTAACTTTCAAAATTCAAAACATTTTGATCATTTGAATTTAGAATTTTGAATTTGTTTAGCATTTCGGATTTCGGGCTTTGGATTTATTAACTTGGATATTAATCAACTTTTAGAACTTACCATAAGATACCAAGCTTCAGACCTTCATTTATTGGTAAATTCAGCACCTATGTTAAGAATCCAGGGGGCGCTTACCCTCCTGTCACAAGAGGCTTTATTATCCCCTGAAGAGGTAAAGAATTTAGTTTTTTCCCTTTTAACGCCGGAGCAAAAAGAGAGTCTCTTAAATAATAAAGAAATTGACTTTTCTTATAATCATGAAAATAAAGCCAGATTCAGAATCAATGCTTATTTTGAAAGAGGCAGGCTGGCGGCGGCCTTAAGGCTAATTCCCGCCAGAATTAAAACTATCGAAGAACTTAATTTACCTAAGATTACCCATCGCTTTACTCAACTTAAATCAGGTTTTATTTTAGTTACTGGCCCTACGGGTCATGGTAAGTCCAGCACCTTGGCGGCGGTGATTGAAGAGATTAACCAAACCAGAAGTGAACATATTGTCACTGTCGAAGACCCCATAGAATATATTTATCAGAATAGGAAGAGTATTGTTTCACAAAGAGAAATGCATTATGACACCCATTCCTGGTCAATCGCCCTGCGTTCGGTTTTAAGGGAAGATCCTGATGTAGTTCTGGTTGGAGAGATGAGGGATTATGAAACCATTGCCGCCGCCCTAACCATTGCTGAAACCGGCCATTTAGTTTTGACCACCTTACATACTAATAGTGCCGCTCAGACGATTGACCGAATT
>Ga0315548_1002565_pt1 | contig 14023 bp, 5 predicted proteins | sample SalMarSW160110MG_2_FD_202540 | JGI IMG/M metagenome (GOLD analysis project Ga0315548, IMG submission 202540) | Salt marsh sediment microbial communities from the Plum Island Ecosystem LTER, Massachusetts, United States - Salt Marsh Sediment SW1601-110 ... | reverse complement strand
TAATTTTCGGTTTCCAATGCAAAGCTATATTCTTTACCGGCTTCCAACTCTACGAAATCAGTATAAACTTCGACACTCTGGTATATAAAAGGAAGTTGTTTCCCATTCAGAAAAATTCTTTTGGGCCCAAAACATTTGATATGGAACTGATGTTTTCCTGTCTGAGCTGCGATAAGTTTTCCTTCCCACCGGATTGACAACGTTGAATCAGTAACATAATCGGGACGACCTGAATACCAGAAAATGTTTATTGTTGAATCAACTTTTTCAAGCGACAGATTCTTGAATCGAGTGTCCTTATAGTATTTGGCATTCAAACCTATCCTGCCGTCAATTGTTCGGAAATGTTCGGAGGTGATCGGAATACTCTGTCCCGGTGGGCGATGAAGCATATATTCAGTGACAGGGCATACCATCATTGCAGGACCAAACATGAATTGATCATCAATAGAAAATGTCTTTTTATCATTTACAAAGTCCATCGGTAAACCACGCATAATTGTATATCCGTTTTCTGTAACCTGGCGTGCTAACGAATAAATATAGGGGAGCAAACGGTATCGGAGATTATCAAATTTTATGAGTATCGGAGTAAAATCCCCGAATTGCCATATTTCCCGGGGTGTTTCAGAACCATGAGATCTGAATATTGGACAGAATGTTCCGAATTGGAACATGCGTGTATATAATTCCTGATAAGCCGGGTCTTTACCGCCGGCGGAGAACACTCCATCATAGCTTCCTATCACGAATGCACCTATATCGAATGTCCAATAAGGAATACCGGACATACAATGGTTCAATCCTGCTGATATCTGATTTTTATAAACATTCCAGTTGGCCCCAATATCACCCGACCATGTTGTTGCAGCAGCTCTTTGTTGTCCCGCAAAAGTTGAGCGCGTTAGAATAAACACGCGTTTCTGATCGGTCACCTTACGTTGATTCCTGTACATGTCCTCCGTAATACGAAGAGAATAAGGATTAAGATATCGAGCAAAAGAACCTAAAAAATTATTATCCATTCTTTTTAATTCGTATTCGGTGGATTCTTTAGTCAAAGCGTTAATAACATCCGGTTCAGTTGAATCAAACCACCATGCGTCGATTCCCTTTGAGAACAATCCTTCTTTTGCGTATTGCCAGAATAAGTCATTTGCAGCCGGATTATATGCATCGTAATATTTAAAACCGGCCCAACCGACAGGACGGTAGAGGAATCCTCTTTGCTGCATATCTTTGTACACCGGAGTATTGGGGCCTAATCCGGGCCAAACAGAAATCATAATGTGAAAATTTTGTTTATGAATAATATCAATCATCTCTTTTGGATTTGGATATTTCTTTTCGTTAAAAAATAATTGTCCCCAATTTGCTGCGCCATCCCAATAATCCCAATCCTGAATGATATTGTCGATGGGAATTTTTCTTTTTCGATATTCGTGGATAACACTTAATAGTTCATCCCGATTTTTATAATGTTCCTTGCTTTGCCAATATCCATATGCCCACTTACCATACATCGGTGCTCCACCGGTAAGGTCTCTATAGCAAGCAATGACGCTATCCAATGTTTTTCCATACATAAAATAGTAATCCAGGTTGCTGGAGACATCAGACCAAAGTGAAGTTTCTTTTTCGTTATCGGTGAATATTATCTTAGAATAATTGTCCCACAAAATTCCATAATTCCGGGTTGAAATAAAGAACGGAGTTACTGCATCGGTGTTCGTTTGAACAAGCTTTACTGTTCGACCGCGATAATTCATATACCCGTATTGATGCTGACCCAGACCGTAAATCCCTTCATCAGGCGACAATTTAAATTGTTGTTTTATGCTATATACGCGTTCGTTTTTGATATTAGCCGGAGTAAAGTCTGCCTTTCCATTTTCCTGAAGAATTATATCTTCGCTGGGAGACAGAAATTCGATCTTACCTGTTGCCTTCGAAATTAGAAGATGTAATCTTTCTGAACTTAAACTGATAGTAGTGTCATTTTCTTTCAATTGAAGATTAATTACCGGTAATGCCTTTGGCATAACAATTAAACTTGAAGAGTCAGGTGTTGTTCCAGAAGGCCATTTAACGACCCTAACCAGATTGCCTGCATAAAATTGAACTTTTACGTTTTGCCCATCGATTTCGATCTGAATTCCATTATCGATTTTCATTATTACATCGTTGCTAAATAATGATTGAGAGTTACTTAAAAACAGAAATAACGAAAACAAACGAATAATAGTAGCCATCGCTTTGCACCTTATATTTATTGTGTTACTAATAGAGAAAAAAGACTTGACTTTTTTAAAAAAATCCGGCTATATTTAAGCATTAAATGCAAACGTTTGAAATTTAGAATAATTACCTGCAAAGTCAAGGAATCAATAGCAGGTTAAAAATTTTAATACCTCTCAACAATTTTTTTTAGCTTTTAATAAAGTATCGAAATAACAAAAAGTACAGCACGATAAATCCGTGTTTTTAAGAATTTGTTGACGATTTCAAAAAAGATTGCTAACACGCCTGGGAAGTATTGTTTAAGAAGGAACCTGGTTTTTAAAAATATTGTATTATCTTCAAATATCTTCATAAAGAATAGTCACGAATGCTCTTTGAAAAAGTGATTATATGCCGTCTTAATAGCTTATTAATCAAGCCGTATATCATAATCTGTAGATCTATTGCTCAATCATCATTTAATATCTTAATAATGCTGGTTTTAAGAGATTAATTAAATAAAGTATCTTGTCTCATAAGGTGCTTATAACTTTCGGAAATGAAGAAAGGAGGTAAAACATAAAAGAACAATAATTCAGTTTTTATGAAGAGAACAATTGTTCGGATAGAAATATTCTAATAAGTATTTCTATTCGAATAAAACGTCTTTGAGAGTCTCTTCACCAGCCTATTTAATTAATAGGGAATTATTATTGTGAATTTCAAACAATGATTCTTTAATACAAATTCAACAAATCTTCAAAAGGAATAAATATGAAAAAGTTTTCACTTCTTTTTGTTGTGCTGATGCTACTATACAATTATTCGGGAGCTCAAACCATCTCTGATTTTAATACTACTATCGCCAACTGGGAAAAAGGGAGCGATAGCGGCTATGGTATAGATTCGTTATATCAAGCAACGGATCCCGCGAACAGTGCCCAAAAATGCTTGGCGATTCATTTCACATTCCATGATGCCATTGCTGATTCAATAAGTAATCTCCATGGCCGAATAGATTATGGTACTATTGGAAATCCCATATATCTTCCAACGAATGGCGCTCTGTATATGACCTATTGGATATATTTAGATACCTTGCAGGCGAATGGATTTCCTGATAGTCTTGTGTTGACAACCTATACAATGGATAATAAAAATTGGGGTTGGCATGATAATAAGGTCAATGCGAATGATATTCCAAAGAATGTCTGGTACCCATTGCAATATCCCCTGGGAGAGCGCGCTATAGACAATCCTGGTGTTTTGACGGGCTCCATTATGTTCGGAATGCAATTTGAGCCGGCACATCCTGATTGGAACGGCGTCATATATATCCAAAAGGTACAATGGATTGGCGCGAAGCCGACTGTCGTCAGCGATTTTAACAACAGTATTGCCAATTGGGAAAAGTCAGACGACAGCGGTTATGGTATAGATTCGTTATATCAAATGACGGATCCATCGAACAGTGCTGAAAAATGTATGGGAATACATTTTACATTCCATGATGCCATTGCAGATACAACGAATAATCTCCATGGTCGAATCGATTATGGCACGATCGGAAATCCTAAGTATCTACCGCTCGGTGAATATCAAAATATGACGTATTGGATATATTTAGATACCTTGCAGGCGAATGGATTTCCTGATAGTCTCGGATTGACAACCTATACGATGGATAATAAAAATTGGAGTTGGCATGATTATGAGTTCAATGCGAATGATATTCCAAAGAATGTCTGGTATCCATTAGTATATCCGCTGGCACAGCGCGCTATAGACAATCCTGGTATTCTGACTGGTTCCACAATGTTTGGTATGCAATTCCAGCCGGCAAATCCTGATTGGAACGGTGTCATTTATATCAAAAAGGTATTACTTTGCAATGAGATACTTGGTTTGCCGCCGACATGGATTGCTTCAGACTTTGAAGATAATAAACTGCACAATTTTTATATTCCAAGTTACGGAACAGGAGTATTGTCAGTTGTTCCGGATATGAAGACCAGCAACGCAACTAGTGTACTTCAAGCTGCCGTAGATCTGGCGAATGCGCCTCACAAGCTTGCAGTAGTCCGTGATGGTGTTCCAATGCAATGGAATTCAGATTCTGCAGCCACATCCGTTTCATTTGATATTTATCTCCCGTTAACCGGAAAAGCTCCCAACGGCGGAATTGTGACATTTTTCTTATCCGGCGCAGGCGATAGTCTATCAATTGCCGATACAATCGGAAAACAAATCACTGCCGGTTGGACAACACTTACGATTGGTAGTCTGGATTCTCTTGCATCGGCCGGTAAGTTTGATCCATCAAAAAATGCAACCATTGGTGTAATGCTTTCATATCCCAATGATACATCGACCTGGAAGGGCAATGTATGGTTCGACAACCTGGTTATTGACGGATCTTATAATACTTCGCAGCTTCCCACAAGAGTTAAAAATCAAGCTGGGATTATAAAAGCTTTTACACTTCATAATAATTATCCGAATCCGTTCAATCCATTAACAAAAATTCAGTATGATGTTGCACAAAATTCAAAAGTGCAAATCAAAGTCTACGATATTCTCGGAAGGGAAATCGCGACTTTGGTGAATGAACAAAAGGGCGTGGGATCTTATGTCATTGAATTCAATGCATCGAAGTTGACAAGTGGTGTATATTTCTTTAGAATGACTGCTGGCAGCTTCACGAAGACACAAAAGATGATGCTTATTAAGTAAACCCGATTGTTCTTAGAAATACTGTTCCTGAAAGGCAGAAGAAATTCTGCCTTTCAGGAAGTTTAAATAAAACTTTAATTCAATTTATCACTCGTATACACAAGGATAATGTGAAAAATCGAGAGGAGTGAAAATGCATATTGTACCTTCTTCTTTTAAGAATAGATTATTCATTATATCTATTATTGTTTTTGCAGTTTTTTTCCATTGTGCGCTTGCCCAGGATTCCGGAATTATCAAAGGCCGCATTGTAGATAGAGAGAGTGGAGAACCACTCATCGGGGCAAATGCCATTGTAGTCAATACAAGTCTGGGAGCATCGGCGGATTTTGACGGAAGATTTGTCCTTTATCATATTCCAGCCGGTAAACAAGCGATAAGAATTTCATATATCGGATATTCTTCTACCGATGTTAAAATCGATATCAAACCTGACGAAACCATTGAAAAAGAGTTTCGGTTGTCAGTTCAGGCTATTGAAGGTGAAGCCGTTACCGTTACAGCGCAGGCAAAAGGCCAAATGAATGCAATCAACCAGCAATTGAGTTCAAATAGAATTGTCAACATGGTATCGGAAGATAAGATAAAAGAATTACCCGATGCCAATGCTGCTGAAGCCATAGGACGACTTCCAGGTGTCTCAACACTAAGAAGTTCGGGCGAGGCGAATAAAATTGTAATCAGAGGTCTTGCTCCTCAATATAACTTAGTGGCAGTGAATGATATTACAATGGCCGGTACGTCGAAATACGATCGAAGCGTTGATTTAACGATGATTACCCCGTTAATGCTGAAATCCGTGGAAGTAAGCAAATCCTTAACTCCAGACATGGAAGCAAATGCCATTGGTGGATCTGTCAACATGCAGCTCCGCGAAGCACCTTCAGGATTTCATTCTGATCTGATGTGGCAATCGGGATATACTGCAAAAAATAATGTTTATTCCAATTTTAAAGCATATGGAGCGGTAAGCGATCGTTTCTTCGACGATAAGCTTGGTGTATACTTCCTCATTAGTGGGGAAAAATATGACCGCGATGCCGACAATATGAACGCCGGTACCAGAGTTGCAAGCGAAAATCCAGGCGGAGTTTCTCCTATCCAGATTACAGATGTGACCCTTAATCGGCATTTTGAAACACGAAGCCGATATGGCGGCAACCTGATTTTAGATTATGGGATTACAAATGGCAGTATCCAATTAATCAACATGTTCAGCAGGCTTAATTCTGATTATAAGGATTATAAGACAAAATATAATTATATAGGCAGTTCACTGGAGTGGAATTATCAGGATGGTGTGGCAAAGACAGATCAAATGATCAATGCACTGCAAGGGAAGTATGATTTTGGATTTCTTGCGATGGATTTAAGTGTTGCTAACACATACTCCCGAAATTATAATCCCTATGTGCCAAACTATTATTTTGGCGAAGGAACTTCGAGTGATACAATATATGGATTTGTAGGGATTAGAGGCCCAATTCCGGAAAACACACCGCCTGAAAACCTGTTTCAATTAGCCACTTTTGTGCCCCAGAGAGCTTATCTAGATCAACTCGGGTACAATAAATACGATTATAAAGAAAACGATCAAACATTGAGTGCAAATTTTAAGATACCTTATAATTTCATGTCATCATTTGTTTCGGGATTTTTAAAACTTGGTGGTAAGTACCGATACTATCATCGCGTCAATAATGAAAATGCACCTTATCTGCAGCTTAGATATCAAGGGAATGACGTCATTCCCCTATTAAGAACTGATTTCCCCCAGCTTGTATATGATGCCAGCAAGCAAGGTTTTGGAGCTTTTAATTTTACCGATAATGATTCGAAATTATTGTCTACCTTTTTAGATAACCAATTCGGAGGTTTGCTCTGGGCTCCACAGGTTACTTTGCCGACTCAAATGCTAAACTATACGAAGGTAAACTGTGCGAATGCCATCAACTGGCATGACGGTGCCTATGAAAATCTTATTAATGATTATGACAACGTCGAACGATATACTGCAGGCTATATAATGACCGAATTAAATATCGGCTCCGATCTATTAATCGTCGGCGGTGCCCGTTATGAAAAAGATGTTATGGAATTTACAGCTTATCAGATAAAACAAATGCAACAATCTCTACAGGTGGTCACGACACCTGTAACTTCAAAACCATCGAATGAATATTGGCTTCCGATGGTACAATTGAAATACAGTTTCTTGGCATGGGCAGATATACGATTTGCCTATTCCAAGACTCTGGCGCGACCTAATTTTGATCAACTTTCACCGTATGAAAATGCAGATTTGAATGGTAATTATCTCAATGCGGGAAATTCCAATTTAAAACCGGCTGTTTCCCATAACCGCGATTTGATGCTGACTCTGCATGACGATGAATTGGGGTTGCTGTCTGTAGGAGCTTTTTCAAAGACTATTTCTAATTTCTCATATTATATCAGTTACCCGCTTTATAGGAATTCAACTGTTCCCGGATTCGACAGTCTGGCGCAGCATACAATGGCCGTTCAGGGTGCGAAACTTGGCACTTTCTATAATAATCCATATGAAGCAAAAGTTGAAGGAATCGAGGTTGATTATCAAACTCGTCTCTGGTTTGCTCCGGCACCGTTGAACGGAATAGTTCTTGGTATCAATTATACGCATATTAAATCGAGTACAAATTATCCAATGATTCTTGTTAAGACCAGGGTAGACACCCCTGCAGTTGGCAGGCCGTATGTCGTGAATTTTATTTATGATTCAACACGTTCAGGGCGGTTGATAAATCAACCGAACGATATTATTAATGCAATCGTTGGATATGACTATAAAGGATTTTCAGGAAGAGTATCATTTGTGTTCCAGGGAAATGCAGTGAGTGGAATCGGTATTCGAGAAGAGCAGGATAGTTTTACAAAGGATTACTTCCGAATCGATGCTTCTCTTAAACAGAGTTTGCCGATAGAAGGATTGGAAGTGTATCTTAATATTAATAATATCAATGAACGAGCCGATATCTCTGCGCAGAAAACAATAGGTGCATTTACATCGGAACAGTTTTACGGGCTTACTGCTGATTTAGGAATTCGATATACACTTTAATCAAATTAATACAAATAACGATTGATTTCATATGACTTCATGAACTATTCATGAAATAATTTGAAAGGAGGGCAATCATTAGAAAGCGACTAAGACAAATGAAGAATTTTCTAATGTGGGTTCTATTAACCATTTTAAGGAGATGTATCATGAAAAAATTGGTTTTATGTATGTTATTTCTATGTGCTATTGTACCGACGACTTTATATGCGACGGTAGACACTGTTGTTGTTCCCAATGATTATAATCCTGGAACTATCAATAATGTCATCCAGGGTGATACTACAGCTTCCGGAGATCGTGTAAATCCGGATCGTGTTTATAAACTGCTCAGGGGCGGGCTCTATATGTTAAATGGTTGGATAACAATCCAACCCGGGACAACAATTACAATCGTCGGTGAAGATGCGCCTGCGACCGGTAAAGATTATGGAATGCCGCAAATTATTCCTAATCCGATTGCCGGTGGATATTATAATTATAATATCCAGTCTTACGGCAATTTAATAATGAGAAATGTCTGGCTTGTCTATGCTTATACCGATGGAACGCAAGACTGGTGTTGTCTCCAATTTGAACAAAACGATTCACCGCAGGCATTAGGTGATTTTGAAAATTGTATCTTTGACTGCACACGTGCAATTGCGGTAACATCAAATCGAACCGGTTTCAATGGAGCGTTTAGAAATTGTATTTTCAGAAACAGTATCGATCCGTCGCAGTATTGGTGTGGGAGAATGTTTGCCACAGTTTCTGCAAGCGCTTCGGTGGATTCAATCAGTGCTGAGAATTGTACATTTGCAAACCAGGGTTTCAGTTTCCAGACGGACTATGTAACGCCTGTACGCTGCTGGTTCAATCATAACACTTTTATCAATATCGCAAAGTTTGCATTTAAATTTTATTATATGACGCACCTCGTGTGTACAAATAATATTTTTGTGAACTGTCATTTCACGAGCGAACGATATGAGGATCGTATCGGACAGGATCCGGATGACTTATTGTGGGGAACCACGTTAGATATTGATACTATACCTTCTTCTGTTAACTATAATAATGTGAAAGAGGATGATCGTGTTGTGGTATTCTATAATAACAGCAACTATATACAGCCGGAATTTGCCGCATGGTATCAAACTTATAATGATACGGTAACTAGTGGTAACAGAGGAAAGATTTTCCCTCAGCCAATGATGAATGACCGTACCCTGGATATGTTTGATTGGCATACTTATATGAAGATGGATAATGTATATGATGAAACAGATCCCGGCTTTATAAACCCTCCGACAAATCTTGACAGCATTTATGCTTTCCTGCATGCAAGATATCAGGTTGGCGGCAATGTATTTTGGGGAACTCCGTTGGATTCGATTCTGCAAGGCGTCTGGCCGCTTCCAGAAAATCTGGCATATACGAATGCAACGGTTAAGACAGCAGGTATGGGTGGATTCCCGCTTGGTGATCTGTATCATTGGTTCCCGGCGGAATATGCAACCTGGAATGCGCAGCGTCAGTCAGAGAACTTAGCAATTTATAATATCGCACCGCCGCCACCGGGTAACGCATCGCCCATGACAGGTGTGGATAAATCCAGTATTCCTGGTGTATTTGCACTTGAACAGAATTATCCTAATCCGTTCAATCCAACCTCGACTATTACTTACTCGATAGCTAAAAAAGGAAATGTCGAGCTGAAAGTTTACAATATATTGGGTCAGGAATTACAGACATTATTCTCAGGTATTCAGAGTGCCGGCAGTCATACAGTGAATTTTGACGGCAGCCGATTAGCAAGCGGCATTTATTTCTACCGCTTAAATTCAGACAATCAATCCATCACAAAAAAGATGGTGATGATGAAGTAACGCTGATTCTTCTCACTTTTTTTCTGCCAACCATGCAGAAAAATAATCTGAAGTCAGAGCTTTTTGCAGGCTCTGACTCCAGAGGAGAAGAAGAGAAATAAAGCGGCGGAAGGTTGTGGAACTCATCTGACAAGTAAAATTGTGGTAATCATCGATTCAATTTCCCAATCAATCTCTCTGTTTACAATCAAGGCATTTTTATTTAGTTCATACTGACGTTGTCTTTTCTATTGGATTTTGTTTTTTCCCAAATAAGAATATATTGTTGCAAAGAAATATTTTGCAAAACGGAAGGATTTATCTGATTAGTAAATTCTGGATCTCAGGATTGGAGATAAGGGAAATGAAAACGGTTTTTAGCTGTTTCTCTATAGCAGCTATGATGGTGTTCCTGCCGATTGCGGCTGTAGCACAATATGCATTAATTAATCAGGCCGGTTATTTACCAGACCAGGTGAAGTATGTTTATTTCATCATGCCTGATGATAGCTTCTATGTAGTTAATAAGACGAGCGGAGAAATCCAGTATAGAGGCGCCATACAAATGACGGCATCGAAGGATCTGGCAACCGGATTGGCAACGTATCGCGGAGACTTTTCCGCATTCACTCAGACCGGTACCTATCAGATATCGACGCCAAATGAAGACACTTCTTATTCTTTTTCTATATCCCAGACGGTATACGAATCGGTTTACAAAAAATCACTGAAGGGATTCTATTTCCAACGCTGTGGACAGGCATTGCTTTCTCAAAATGCCGGTGTCTATGCGCGAAGCATATGCCATACCAATGATGGTACATATCATTCTACAACCGGAAAAACCGGGACTGCTGAAACAACCGGAGGATGGCACGATGCCGGTGATTACGGGAAATACATTGTTAATGCCGGAATTTCAGTAGGTACATTATTGTATGCATACGAATCGTTTCCGGAAAAATTTTCACATGATGATCTGAATATACCCGAGAGCGGTAATTCCATTCCGGATATTCTTGACGAGGTGAGGTACGAGTTGGAGTGGTTTTTGAAAATGCAGGATACAACTGACGGCGGTGTATTTTTTAAAGTTACTACTGAAAATTTTGATGCATTCGAAATGCCCAATAAGGATGCTGCCACAAGATATATTTATCAAAAATCGTCCACTGCTACCGGAGATTTTGCAGCAGTAACTGCACAAGCAGGACGAATCTATAAATCGTTCGACACGACATTTGCAGCAAGATGTTTGAATGCATCAAGACTGGCATGGCAGTATTTGCAGGCGAATCCATTGATCGTTCCTACCGGAGGATTTAAAAATCCTTCTGGAACAGGCACAGGAGAATATGGAGACAACACAGATAGTGATGAACGTCTGTGGGCAGCCGCGGAATTGTACGTTACTACAGGTGAAGATACATACCATTTCTATTTTAAAGCACATTATAACGGTCAATCATTGTTTAGTTCCAGTATGGGCTGGCCTAATGTAAGGCCACTGGCTCATATAGCATATATTATGGGAAAACAATCGAATCGCGATCTGACAATTCAATCCAATTTAAAATCTGCTCTTGCTTCTTACTGTACGGCTTTATGCAGCATCATTGCAGCAGATGGACTTAATGTGTCGTTACTTCCTTCCGGTTACGGATGGGGCAGTAACAGCGGCGCACTTAATAATGCTGTTATATTAATTATCGGTTCAGAGACAGCAAATAACACAGATTTTTCTATTGCGGCACTACAGCAATTGAATTATGTTCTTGGATGTAACAGGCTCAACATGACCTTTATTACCGGTGTAGGGAGTGCATATCCGATGTACATTCACCATAGGCCCTCCGGTGCTGATGGAATCGCCGAACCGATTCCCGGATTGATTGCAGGAGGCCCCGATAAATATTTGGACGACACAGTACTCCGCTCGCTGTTCAATTCATCGACTCCTCCGGCTCGTTGTTATGCTGATGATCAAGGTAGCTATGCTTCAAATGAAATTTGTATAAATTGGAATGCACCGCTGGTTTTTGTGGCTGGATATTTTAATGAATCGCCAGCTACTTCCGTACAAAAGCCGTCGGTAGCAGCGCTGCCGACTCGTTTTGTGCTTTATCAGAATTACACTAATCCGTTTAATCCATCAACAGTCATCAGTTATGATCTACCGGGAAATTCTTTTGTCAATCTAAAAGTTTTTGATATTCTGGGAAGAGAAGTAATACAGTTGGTTAATCAGTGGAAAATGGCCGGTACTCATTCTGTAACATTTAATGCATCCTTGCTCCCGAGTGGCGTTTATTTTTATCGGCTGCAAACCGGCATTGGAACGATGACAAAAAAGATGTTATTGATAAAATGAAGAATAGCAGTCCTTGAGATCTGAGTTTGCAGTTGTTGAATCAGAAATAAAAAAAATATTCATATATTAAATAGTCAGGAAATAAGATTGTCACGGATTATCTCAGTTATATTTGCCGTCTCTTTTATCGCAAATTATGTATTTTCATTGACGGTCATAAAAGGTAGGATTCTCGGAAGTGACGGAAAACCGATGCAGGCAGCGCACGTGTCTCTTCATCACCCCAACGATACAAAAGTAATTAAGATCGTCCGTGCTGAAAAAAACGGACAATTCTCTCTTAGTATCAATAAACCGGGTATATGGATGCTTCATGCTGCGGGTGTCGGTTTCAGGGATAAGTGGATAACTTTATACATTGAAAAAGAAAAAAAAGTGCAGGTCGAAGTTTGGTTGGGTAAGTATCGATATCTTTCAAATCTAGATCACGCATCTGTTGTTGGCGATTTTAATAATTGGCATATCCTCAGAGCTATCCCGATGAAAATTTCACCTGACAGCATTCTAAGTGCAGATGTGATACCTATTGCAGACACCATTGCGTATAGGCTTATTAATGTCTGTGACGGTGATGCCGTAGAAGGGATGCAGGCAGACAGGTATGTTTATGATCAGAAGAAAGGATATATCAGTGTTCTCGATGTGAAGAAAGCTAAAAAAGTTAAAATTACTTTCGATCCACAAAAAACTCCCAAAATAGAATCTCCATCGAAAGTAGTTTTTGCACAACCTGATGCAATTATCTCAAAATTTGCAATGATCATGGACTCTCTGCAGCATAAACAGGATTTGGCACAGGCTGCATTGATAAATTATAGAAGATCTTTTGGCAATAGCTCCAATTTTCCATTTAATTGGGCCCAGCATATTTCAAATGTTGAGAATCAAATAAAGGATGAGAAAATCGGTATTTTACGTCAGGCTCTCTTTATGAGTAATCTGACAATGTGCATGGCTGCAAAATGTACGGATGCAGCAATCTATAAAAAAGTTTTAGATGAAATCCCCCCGACATCGATTATATGGGTTATCAAACCGCATAATCTGTTTTATGCTGTCGGGCATTCAGGTATAACGGAAGCACAGCAAGAAAAATATATGGATGAGGTCATCAATTATCATTCAGCGCGGAGCGTAAAAATAGCGGCTCTTTTTGATATGTATATGGCATCTAAACTTTCTGACCAGAAAGAAAAGGCGGCTAAGTATTATAACCTCCTTGTGAAACGATACGGTAAAACGGAAGAAGGAAAGAAACTTATTTCTCGTTATCCGATCCGCTGAAATGCATGATCTGCATATTTTTAAGTTGACAAACGGTGCATTTAGAGGAGTAAATATATAAACGGAGTAATGCCGACTACTTATCCGACCAATGGAGGAATCCGGACATTGCTATATTGCCGATCATGAGAACCTTTTCAGTCTGTATCCCCCGGTTTCCTTATCGGGCACAATCTCATTGTTGAACACCTGCACCCGAATTTGCATGGCTATTATCTTCTTGCAAAGAACTATAGCAGGGTAATGCAGGCTCATGGAATATTAGTCTCTCAGCAGGAATGGAAATCGGCTGATACAGTCAACGAGAATATTTTGTGGGATTGCAGAAGTATAACCGATCTGGATGAAGGGATAGCTGCCCAGAACACTGCAGTGCTGACGTCAAGCTGACCGTTTAAAAATTAATTGCCCAGCTTTAAAGCAGTTCTGGAAACAGATACTATAAAATGGATTGCTCAACAGGTA
>Ga0315548_1002561_pt1 | contig 14046 bp, 13 predicted proteins | sample SalMarSW160110MG_2_FD_202540 | JGI IMG/M metagenome (GOLD analysis project Ga0315548, IMG submission 202540) | Salt marsh sediment microbial communities from the Plum Island Ecosystem LTER, Massachusetts, United States - Salt Marsh Sediment SW1601-110 ... | reverse complement strand
TTGTCTCATAGCCCGCCTGTGCCGATACTTGAGCTATGCCACTGCCCATAGTCCCCGAACCAATAACACACACATTCTTTATTGCCATATCCATAGCCTCCAAAATTTCTGTAAGCCGTGCACCTGCCCTCGATTCCAAACCGGGAGGCTGCCTTTGCCAGCTAGCTCCAACCAGGCAACTCTATATCACACTGGAAATGCTATTTACCGCTGCTTCCTTCCGGACCTGACGGGGTTCATAGCCTCCAGCTGCATAGAACCCGACTATCAACACCACTCAGCAAAAACAAATCTGTCCGGCCGTAAACCTCAAGCAGGAATTCAGCCCCGCTATAGCGGTTTTCGGGTACAGGGCACCGCTAGCTCCCCGCCTAGCACGGCTCAGTTCATGATGTTAGCAATAAGTGTTAATCACGTCAACATTAGGATAAGCCGGGTTAGATCCTTCGCTAGGCTCGCAATGACAAGAAACGAAGGACTCTTGCAGCTAGTTCTGGGTCAAGTCTGTCTCTTTGAGCTTCTTTCTAGCTACCTTCCCCGAGCTAGTTTTAGGTATGCTGTCTACAAATTCAATTCTCTTAGGGAGCTTAAAATCAGCCAGGTTTTGGTAACAAAGGTTGGACAGCTCTTTTGCCGTGGCATGTTGCCCTTCTTTAAGCACTACGAAGGCTGTGGGTATCTGTCCTCCATAACCATCGTCAATGCCTACATAGGCTACCTCGGCTACACTAGGATGGCTCAGCAGCACGATTTCAACTTCTGACGGGCCAATCTTGAGTCCAGAAGACGTGACTATTATGAACGACTTCTTCTCTATATACTCCAGGTAGCCCTCTTCATCCATCTTGACTAAATCTCCGGTATAAAACCAGCCATCCTTAAGGACTTGAGCCGTGAGTTCAGGAGCTTTATAGTATCCTTTCATCACCCAGGGGGCATTGAACACAGCTTCTCCTATTTCGCCCCTGGGAACTTCCTTGCCGTTGTCATCCAGTATCTTAAGGCCGCAAATTGGCTTGCCAACAGTCCCCAGTTTACGGCTGTTAAAGGTGCTTATGGAAACGGCTGAAGCTTCCGTGAGACCGTATACCTCATAAAGGGATAACCCGAACTTGTCCTCCAAAGTCTCCATCAACTTAGTAAAGGACTTTGCCCCCGCGCTAACAGCCAATCGCAGTGAAATCAGGTCATATCTTTCCAAAATTTCGTCACGCACCATAGCCAGAGCATTGTACATGGCAGGAACACCAAAGATAACCGTGCCTTTTTCTTTCTCCACAGCCTCTAGGACAGCTCTGGGTGTGAAGTTAGGGATAAGCACGACGGTAGAGCCTGTGATGATCGAACCAAAAAGAACCTCGAATAAGCCATAAAGATAAGAAAAGGGAACAAGGTCTATGATGACATCTTCCCTTTTCCGTTGTATGCCTGCGGAAACTATGGGGGGAGTTCCCATAAGGGAAGCATACGTATGTACCACGCCTTTTTGCTTCCCCAGTACGCCAGAGGTGTAAAATATAGTAGCTTCGTCTTCGTCTTTTGTATCGATAGCCGGTGATATAGAAGAGCTGTTAGCTACCATCCTGGTGTAAGAGCCTGCATCAACCTCAATTATGCGTTTTAGCAAAGGAATGTGAGGCAAAACTGAGGAAAGCATCCGAGAAAATCTCTTCTCCGTTATCATAATTTCCGAGTCGGAGTCTCGCAGCAAAGAATCAAGTTCAGGTGCTTTAAGCGCAGTATTGAGTAGCACAGCTACACCCCCACCCTTGATTACCCCGAAATAATTGATGACCCACTCAGGGCTATGAGACATCAAGATAGCCACATGGGCACCCTTTTTCATCCCCAACTCCAGGAGGGCGTTGGCTATTCTGTTAGAAGCTTCATCTAATTCCCCATAAGTAATCCTCTGAGCACCTAGAATAATGGCTTCTTTATGTGGTATTTCGCTGGCAGTATCTTCCAAGGTCTGTTTAATATTCATCTCAGCCTCCGGAAAATCCTCATAACAAAAAGTATAAAAGTATATCGTAATAAAAGGTATGTGGTAAAGTCCTCAGTCGCGATTGCTGGGGAAAAGAATAGATTGCTTTGCAATAACGAGAGGTGGAGATATCGCTAATATCTTGGACGAGTACCAGCTATTGACAACTTGAGAAAGCATTCCATTACTAAAAAGAAGAGATTGCCTTCAGAACCACTGAAGTTTCAATCTGCCTCTCGGGGATGTTCCAATATGTCTGTAAGAGCCCATCCTTTTCCCTGGACGACACCAGTTTGAAACCATGTTTCTCGTAGAATCGAATAGCCCAGGTGGCATCAGCCCAGGTCCCTACCAGAATTTCCGAAGTCTCGGCCAAGCCTATGAGATATTCCAGTAGCCTCGTGCCAATTCCCCTCCTCTGGCATCCTGGGAGCACATAAACATGCCTGATCAAGGCAGTATCTTCAAGAGCTTGAATTCCTACCACTCCTAGCAAATGCCCACCTTCCACCCAGCCAAAGAATCGTACGCCAGCTTCAATTTCTTCTCTCAATTCTTCGGCTGACATATACGGTTCTTTCCATCTATCATTCGGGATTACTCCTTTGTAAGCTTGCGCAGCATCATTTATGACTTTGAGTACAGCATCGAAATCTGAAGGCAATAGGCTATGAATCATTCCTCTGCCTTCCTAAGTAGACAAGAACTTAAGTTGCAGTTGGCGTACACTGTTGGTCAAAGTTTTTGTCAGCACGCTTCAACTTCTATGGTTAAGTCGAACCAGCCTTCCCTGCCTCGGCCCGCCGCTTCCTTTCTGCTGCCACTACTGCTCCTAAACCAAAGATGACAACAGCCAATCCGACGACAAAGCCGAAGTAAGGGATTAGGCTTAAGAGCTTAAGAATGGCGAGACCTATAGCTAAGGCTCCAACCATGATAGCTTTGCCTTCCACAACTCTGAAGCGGCCAATAATCCAGCGCCCGATAAATAAGCCCACAGGGATCTGAGCAAGGTAAAGAGCTATCCCATAGAGCGTTAAGGCAATCAGTCCCACGGGTATGCCGATAATTGTGAGGCACACTATTAGAGCGGCGATAGGAGTAAGAAACACAATGAGCGCTCCCCAGCCAGCGCTTGGCCCCGGTCGGGTGCCTATAGCCTCAGCGATAGACGTCAATCGCCTCGGAGCAAGGAAAATGATAACTATCCCTGCTACCAAAGCCATTAAGAAGCTCAACACCTTGGCCAGTACGCCGAAGAAAATGACAAAGGGGAAGACCTTAGCCCAATCTTTCTTCACTTCGGGCAGCTTATGGGTAGTGGCGCCGGTGATTTGGGCACCTGATTGGATATCGGCTTCCTCTTCACTGGTATAGTTTAGGTCACCTCCGATATTTGCTGTAGACAATATGGTTAGGCTCTCTATTTCGAGTTCAACATTTCCGTTTACCCCATTGCTTATGGTGACTTCCCTTCCACTACCTCTGATGTCGCCCTCAATAGGTCCATCAATGCGGACAATATCAGCTCCAAAAAGAAGGTCGCCACCAATTCTGGCTGTGCTCGCTATATTCATCTTTCCACAACCAGCCATCAAATCGCCGCCAACATCGCCATTAATGTTGATGGTTTCAGCCACTGCCCGCACAGCGTGCGTAATATCACCGTTGATATTGACTATCCTGCCAGCAGCCATGACGCTGCCATTAACTATGCCATTGACGGTGATCGTATTAGCAGCAGCCCAGACGTCGCCGTTAACGGTGCCATCAATAATAATGGTCTCGGCAGCCACATAAAGGTCATCATCCACTACCTCTTCACTAACGACGGTGACAGCCATTCCACTGCGAGCATCAAATGCCAGAACGGGCACCGCAGTCAATATCATCAATAATGTAACTATAAGAATGATAGCCAGACCTTTGCAAATATGCTTTGACATACTTACCTCCTTACCAGCTTCATATTTTGGTTAACCACGATTTTATCTATTAAAGGGGCGAAAGTAAACACCCGCTAGTATAATAAATAGTATTCCAATAGTTTACTCTTTGCCCAACTCCCAATAATGGTTTATTGCTTATTTGGAATGAGCCATAGTGGAGTGCACGCTTCCCGGCTAATGTTACAGCTTCCGTGGTGGTGGTGGTTGTGATTGTGGTTGTGGTCGTGGTTGTGCTTGTTGCTGAAACTGTATGGCAATTACTTCGCTTCCTGCTTCAAATAGCTCTGACTTAATTTCGTGTACCAGGCCCCATGACTGCGCCTCCTCTGGATTCAAAGTTGTCCTCTCAAGCATGGCATCAGTAATATCTTTGACGTTTTTGCCTGTATTGGCTGCGATTATCTTGGCAATGTTCTCCATATCAATCCTCAATCCCTTTAACCTTTCCTCCAGCATTTTCTCCTCTAAATTCTGCTCCCCCCTAAACTGCGCACTAACACCATGAAACAAGAATCTCGCTTGGGGTACTGATAGCCTTCTCGAACCGGCACAGTATATGACAATGCCTATTGAGTCCACGCTGCCAAAATTGTGCGTAGTTATGGAAGCAGGTAGTCCTTTCAAATAGTTATATGCGCTTAAACCATGGATAACAGAGCCGCCGGGCGAAGAGATAAGGATGATGAACTCTTGTGTTCCCTGCTTCATTTTCTGGTCGACGGCACTCATCAAAGCATTAACAGTGGCATCAATCACGGGGGCGAAGAACCTGATTACAACTGGTTTCGTAGCCATGTTTTATCCTCCTTAAGAAATTCAGACGTTGCCCAACATGTCACAGATTTGAGAAGTCAGAGCGACAAAAGCCAAGAGCTGAGGCTTTATGTTTCCCGCTATGCCAAGTCAGACAAATCACTCTGTAAACCTCCCATTGTCTTTCGATGTTGAAAGCTTATGCACATTTTTCTCTAGCCATCCTATCCTTTCCACTTCCCTTATGTCAAATTCGGGGATATAAGGTTTAACATCCAGGAGGGGGGTCCCATCTACAATGTCCACATCTCGAATGTGGAGCATGTTTCCTTTAACCCTGACAAGGCACACTACCGACATGCCAATAGGATTGGGTCTACTCGGACCTCGCATGGCGAAGACCCCATGTGTTTCGTTATCCATATAAGGCTTTGCTATCAATGCCGGCCCTTTGGACAAGTGAAAGTGGTATAGCAAAATAATATGAGAAAAACCTTCAATATCTTTCAGGCCTTCAGCATATTCCGGGAATATCTCGACTATCCCATTTGTGCCTTTAGCTCCTGCAGTTTGTATAGGTGTCCCTTTGGGTTTCTTGAACGGAGAATGAATAATCCCGATCGGTTTGTACTTTATCTCATTCATGATTTGGCTTTAACATATATAAACTTGGATATTGCCTCCGGATAAAGCAAGGGAAATCATTCCTCATGAGACTCGTCTAATTATAGCAGACATCATAGGTTCAATGATTTGGAGGAGAGATAGCCGCAAGTCAAGATTAATAGAGGGGAGTTTTGCTATACTATAAATAGGGATTAGCTTTATGGGGGACATAAATAAGGTCAAGCAGAGGATAGAAGAGCTGCGGGGGGTAATTAATCACCATAATTACCGCTACTACGTGCTGGATAGCCCTGAAATCAGCGACGCAGAGTACGATGAGCTGATGAGGGAGCTCAGGCAGCTTGAGGCTGAGCATCCTGAGCTTGTTACCCCCGATTCGCCGACGCAAAGGATTGGGGCGCCTCCTGTGGAGGCGTTTGGGGTTGTCGAGCACCCCCAGCCCTTGTTAAGCCTGGCCAATGCCTTTTCTTACGAAGAACTGGCAGCCTGGCATAAGAGAGTAAGCAACCTTTTAGAAGGGCGCCAGTTTGACCTAGTTTGCGAGCCCAAAATTGACGGGCTGGCAGTAGCCCTGACCTATGTTGATGGCTTGCTCGTCACAGGAGCAACCAGGGGGGATGGCTACCGGGGTGAGGACATCACCCAGAACTTGAGAACCATCAGGAGCATCCCCCTTTCCGTACCCAGAGAGGCGCCGCCCAGATTTGAAGTCCGCGGCGAGGTTTATCTTCCCAAGGCTGGTTTTAAAAAGCTTAACGAAGAAAGGGCCAAAGAAGAACTGCCGCTTTTTGCTAATCCCAGGAACGCCGCTGCCGGCTCGGTAAGGCAGCTCGATTCCAGCATCACTGCCAAGCGCCCCCTGGATATATTCATCTATGCTCTCGGTTGGGCTGAAGGCAGGGCGGTGCCCGATACTCACTGGGAAATCATGCAATACCTAAAGTCTTTGGGCTTCAAGATAAACCCCAATATCGCCCTGCGCCACTCCCTCGATGAAGTGGAGAAATATCACCAGAACTGGGCAGAAAGCCGGGAAAAGTCACCCTACGAGGCCGACGGCATAGTGGTAAAGGTCAATTCTATTGCCCTCCAGCAAAAGCTGGGCACTGTGGCCCACGAGCCGAGATGGGCTATTGCCTACAAGTTCCCCGCTGTTCAAGGCACCACAAAGCTAATTGATATTGGCATAAATGTAGGGAGGACGGGGAGCCTTAACCCTTACGCTATTCTAGAGCCGGTTCGAGTAGGCGGTGTCGTTATCAGTTCAGCGGCGCTGCATAATGAAGAAGACATCCACCGTAAAGATATCCGCATCGGAGACTGGGTGGTGGTGCAGCGGGCTGGTGAAGTCATTCCTGAGATTGTCGAACCCATTGTCAGCCGCCGTACCGGCAAGGAGAACATCTTCTCCATGCCCGGCCGTTGCCCTGTGTGTGGAAGCGAGGTCATAAAGCCCGAAGGTGAGGCTATGCACCGCTGCACCAACGCCGCTTGCCCCTCTCAAGCCCTGGAGAGAATTAAACACTTTGTCAGCCGCGGGGCAATGGATATAGATGGCGTGGGTGAAAAACTATGTCAGGCTTTGTTCGAGGCCGGCTTGGTCAAGGATGCTGCTGATTTATACTACCTCACCAAAGAGCAGCTTCTCGGTCTGGAAAGGATGGCGAATAAAAGTGCCTCCAATATGCTTAATTCCATCGAAAAAAGCAAGGATAGACCCCTGGCACGGGTGATTTTCGCCCTGGGAATCCTGCATGTCGGTGAGCAATACGCCGAACGACTGGAGGAGCATTTTAACAGCATAGACGTGGGTGACCAATATGCCGAATTATTGGCAGAGCACTTTGACAGAATAGACAACCTGGCTAAAGCGAGTGAGGGAGACCTTTCAACCATTCCATCTATCGGCCCCAAGATAGCTGAAAGCATCGTTGCCTTTTTCAGACAGGAAGGAAATAAGCAAATTATCAAAAAGCTGAAAAAGGCCGGTGTGAGGCTGGAAAGAGAGAAAGTTAAGGAGGCCGAGCCTGAGGAGCGACCTTTAGCCGGACGGGAATTTGTTTTAACCGGAAAGCTGGATTCCTTCTCCCGCTCAGAAGCAGAAGCGAAAATAAAGGCTCTGGGCGGCAAAGCAGGCTCGGATGTCACCAGGAAGACATCTTATGTGGTGGTGGGCGCCGACCCCGGCTCTAAGGTAGCTAAAGCAGAGAAGTTAGGGGTAGAGACACTCAGCGAAGCTGAGTTCCTCGATTTCTTGAATAAGGCTGAAGGCAAATTACAGAAACACTCTTAACTCTAAGTCTATCGGATTTGTATTTACTAATCTTATTGGGCTATAACGCTCTAGCTTTGCTCTGAGTTCGTTAAACCCAAGGCAGAAGTCCCCAAACTACGATATTTTTGGATTCAGAGTATTTAAATGCCTAGTTATTATTTAACTTCTCTCTGAATGGCCTATAAAGCCTGGAAAATAAAAAGCGGGGTGTATTTCTAATAGCAATTGTATTCTGTCTTGAATACTAACATTACCCTGCACGTCTGATAGCCATTGATGAGTTGCATCAATAATGTCATTACAGAAAATATCGACTTGTAGTTGTAATACATTATTACGCTGGTTACGGTGCAACATACCTCCGTTATCTGGAGGTTCGTTGAAACGGACTGATTTTAAAATCGTTGAGATTTTTTGTTTTTCTATATCTCCCGTTCCTTGATGTAAAAGGGAACAACGTAAAGCGAAGCAATCGTCACCTGACAGGAATACATGTGGTTCGTGGAGAGGCCCTATGGTTGAACTGTATTTTGCCAGCATATACTTGTTATACCAATTGACATATCTAACTCCAGGCTTTTCATTAGGGTGTTCTAAGGCACCGCAAATGTCTGGTATAACTAAGGCTATAAAAAGAGCACCATACCAGTTCTTAGATTCAAGCGATTTTATTATTGAGTCTAGATATCTATCAATCACTATCAATCACTCGAAAATATTAACTGGAGTTTTGATAATTGTAAAGATTTACATTGCTCAGTGGAGTGGCTCGTCCCCACCTCCTCAAAAATCAGAGTCAAAAATCAAACATTGAAAGTCAAAGATAAAATGCGATATTTTGGAATGTGGTTCGCCCAGGCTAGGGGTCAGCGAAGTTTGAGGATAAGCCATATTTGATTTTCACCCACTTTTCGTGTGCCTTCTTCATATTCTCCCAATCCTCCCAGCTAATCGTCATCTGGCTAGTCGCTGCAACATTAATCGGCTTTGTTATGTCAGTAACCGTTACATTCTCGCCCACAGCCAGTTCAAACTGCTGCTCACCTTCAGATGAACTGACAAAAACAAGGCAAGCAACGTTACCTACATTCTGAATCATGACCCCGTTATCTATTTCAGTTCTGGAAATCTCTAATGAAGTTCCCGGCGTGTATGATAAGCCTATCAAGGCTAACAAGGCTAAAGCAAGAATACAGCAAATTAGAATAGCTATTTTCATTGACAGGCTCTCAATACAATTATACCACCAGCCAACCCCATTAGGCTTGTTGGCAGTCAAAGGCACAAGAATAGTCTTTAAGAGGCTATGCCAACTAGTTCTGTTCCTAGGATTGGGTGACGCTTCATATTAAGAACCAGACAATCGCTCGTGTGGTATTACAATGAATGAGAACGCTTATCGGAGGGCATCTATGGCAAAGAAACTTCGCTTTTCTAAAATTGATTTTGTAGAACTCGCTGGGGCTTAATACTTATGGCACTATCTCCAGAGTTTGCGGAGACACGTGCATTTCTGCTCCACACGTAAGGCATTTGATGACGAAGACCTTACCTGCGTTAATTGCATGAAAAATTTCCGGGTTTGATGGTAGTGTGTAACTATTTTCATGGTCACTTGGACAAGTTAGAGCTAGGCGACTTTCTACTGCGTCATATCTTTGCATGACATGATGTCTTACTGCGTGAATAACTTGATAAATCATTTCATCCGGGTTTTGGGCTTGATAAGGTATCTGTCTTATCATTTGAACGAAACCTTTGTATTCAACCTCGTCTTCAACAACAGGCACAATTACTCTACCAAAAGCATAAGCGATGCCGAGTTCTTGTTGAACCCATTGCGAATTAATGCCATAACGTGTTAAGAAGGCTATACACATCACACACTTCTTGAGAACGTCTCTAATTCCAGTCGGTATATCTTGCCTATAGTTAGGATATAGCTCATGCATATAGGTCGCAACATTCAGGCGATACAAGATACCCCAAACGCGGTAAACCAGTTGAAAGTCTTCTTGCGCATGGCTTAGAAACACTTCGAATCCGTCTGGCATTTCTAATTCCTTATGTGTGATGTATCCCTTTCTTAAATATTATAGCAACGAACTTCTACTTATGGCTAGGGCGTTATGTTTACGCCTTTCTTACAGACGACGTGGTCATTCGACCAAGGTCGCACTCGACAAACAAATATGAGCAAATAGAATCAGAAGACTATTCACCACTAGAACAAAAGAGGTAATTCGACAAAATTCGGGATTTGACTACTTATAAAAGCCATTTAATTAGCTTGAATATTCCCGAACGGTTTAAGTTAGTGTGGTTTATGCAGCCTTTCTACAACAGTATTTATTAAAGTGTAAGGCTAAATACTACGAATTGGAGAAAGCTATTATCGAGTCGTGTTTATTTGTTGCGAATAATAAAAGCTGTTATAATAGCACATTTTCCAAGCGAGCAAAGGTCTAATGAAATAGCCAGGAGGGGCTAAATATGACGATAAATTTCGAAGACGGAAATCTAATTTTAAGATTGTGGTACGTGTCGCACCGAACCCGCGCCCTGCTTAAGATGTGTGAGGACCAGATATATAGTGAATACAATCTTACTACGGAGCAGTTTACAATGCTTGCGACTATAAAATACCTCGATGATCCTGTAAGAGTAGTTGACATAGCCCGGTGGGCAGCCCGTAGCACGAACAGCATCAGTATGATAGTCGACCGCATGGTCAAAGCTGGTCTGGTCAGAAGGGTAAGAGACAAGAGAGACCGCAGGGTAGTAAATGTGTCGATCACCAGCAAGGGGGAGAACGCCCTTAAACCGGCAATTCTGGCAGGCTGGGAGTTTATCCAGAAAATCACGTCGCCACTAGCATATGAGGACAAGCATACCTTTATCATGCTGCACGATATGCTAAGATACGAGATATTGAAGTATCTCAATCCCGGAGTGAATGTAGAGGAAATGGCAAGAAATGATGACGAGAGCCATACCAATTTAATGGAGCGGCTGATCCAGTACGCTTTGCTCTCCTCTCCGAAATAATCCCATGGGATAGTTTAAGTTAGTGTAGTTTATGCAGCCTTTCACAACAGTATTTAATAAAGTGTTAAGGTTAAGAATACGTAGAATCCAAGTATTCTCCACAACCCAAGCTTGAAAACCGAAGACTGAAGTGAGTTAAATCAATCAGGCTTGCTATGTGGGGTAAGGAGCATTTGCTCAGTATCAGCGGAATCAGCCATAATATCGGGTAACTGAATTCCCATAAACTATAAGCCAATGAAGCTCATTGTCGGGTTAGGGAACCCTGGTAAGACTTATGCCCATAATCGCCATAATATTGGCTTCCGGTGCCTTAATTACTTCGCCAGGCTTCATTCTATTCGCTTTGACCACAGGCAATGCCGGGCTAGAGTAGGCATTGGCGAATTAAGGGGCGAGAGGTTGCTGCTGGCCAAGCCTAGGACATTTGTGAATCTCAGTGGCGACCCCGTGACTGGTTTGGTGCACAAGCATAACATCCCTCTGAGCGACCTCTTGATAATCTATGATGACCTCGATTTGCCCGTGGGTAAAATTCGCCTGCGGCAGAGCGGAGGCTCAGGAGGACACAAGGGAATGAATTCTATTATCTCCGCCCTGGGAAGCGAGGCCTTCCCTCGAATCAGGGTGGGGATTGGCCGGCCTCAGGGAGACAAGCAATCCATTAGCGAAGACGCTATAGTCAATTATGTGCTCAGCGATTTTTTCCCTCAGGAAGAAGCAACAATTAAGCCTGTAATTGCCACAGTATCTGAAGCCATTGATTGTTTTCTTACCCAGGGAATAGAGGCAGCAATGAGCAAGTTCAACTAGCTGCTTTACGGGGATTGGAGAAGCGCCAGGTTGATAGCTCAATTCCACCTTTCACCTTCAGATTTTTGTAGTTGCTTGCTTTACCAGGTTGTGCCATTTTGATCATCGTCAAACAACTCCTAATTGCACGTTTTAGCATTTCGTGCAATCATCAGAATATTACGTAATTTTGCGTCGGGTAGTGTATCATTTTGAATAAGAATATATGAGAATGAGTAAATGATGTTACCCACGCAATTAGCCATAATTGAGGTGATTATTTACCTGCTATGTTAACGGTTTGACTATTACTTTACAAAGTCGTAACTTATTATCAACATTGCAAGCCCTAAAATAGTTGAAAGATACAAATATAGGACTCTCGCTCAAGCAGCCAAGTTACTTGGCATGCTGTTTCGGCTCATAGTAAATGAACCGGATATAACTTTGGTAATTTTAGAGATAGAAGGTGAATAAGAGATGTACATTTATTCAACACTTGAAAACACATCAGTTCAAACATTGTTTCTTGCATATTTACAAGCATTTGAAGATTTCCCATCAACAAAAAATGTATCCATTGAATCCTTTCAAAATATGCTTCAAATAAGGGGATACATTCCAGAAATTTCGATGGGTGCGTTTGACAAATCTAATCATATTCTTGCTAGTTTCATTCTAAATGGGTTTAGGACTTGGAATGGAAAAAGTACAGTATATGATATTCTTTCCGGTACTGTGCCTTCATACAGGAGGCAAGGCATAGCAAACACTTTGTTTGAAAAGCTCCGGATATTATTAAGGCAAGAATATGCGGAGCAGTATTTAACAGAAGTAAAGAAAGAAAACACCGCCGCCATTGAACTTTATAAAAAACAAGGTTTTGAAATTCGTAGAGGGTTGTCAAGTTTCAAACTTAAAAAAGAAAATCATAATAAAACGACATCGGCTTATAAGATTGAGTATTTCACAGAGATTAAACAAAACGAGTGGGAACAGCTTAAATCATTTTGGGAATTTCAACCATCTTGGGAAAATTCCATTTCTTCCATTAATGCAGTTAAAGGAATTATGAATTATGCTTTAGTATGTTTAGATAATAATATTATCGGCTACGGAGTGGTTAATAAAAATACGGGGGATATACCTCAGTTGGCAATACACGTTGGCAATACACAAAGATTATAGGCGCAATGGAATAGCAGGGAGTATTGTTTCAGCTTTGTTTGAAAAGGTGGCAATGAATCAACTAAATATCTCTAATGTTGATGATGCTTACGATGGCATGAAATTATTTTTACTTAAATTGGGATTTGAAAAAACAATTAGTCAATATGAGATAGTTTTAACTCTTTAACAAAAATCCTCAACATAACAGACCCCGGTTTTCCCGTTAAACTACCGCCCCACTGTTGATAGAATAAACTTATTTCGCTAATGATACAATCTCTTCTGTAGACCAGACATGTGTACTGATACCAGAAGCCATAGCAGGTGTTCGAGGATACGGATTAGCCAGTGACTTATGGGTAGTGTATCATTGACAACCTGCCAATATTAGTATATATTGCTAACTTTATATAATGTATACTACCTTCTGTTTCCTCTATTAGGATAAACTTAACAGTGCGTGAAGAGATTCTGGAAAAAGTCGCCGCAGACTTACTTTCTATTCCACCGCTTATCTTCAGAGAGATACGCAGAAAGTTGATTAAGACGACCCTTGCCGATATCGATGCGGGTATTACGCCGCACCATTTTGAGATTATCAGGTTACTAGAAAAAGAGGGCAAATTGCATGTTACCGAAATTGGGGACAGACTTCAAATTGCCAGAGCACAGATGACCAAACTCATAGATAAGCTGGTAGATTTGGAGTTAGTGGAAAGACAGACGGGTGTTGCTGACAGGCGAACTTGTACTATTACCTTATCAACTCGTGGGAAGGCTGTTTTGGAAGAACACAGAGCCAGCATAATGAATGCTATTCGGGAAACCATGGGGCAACTGTCGGACGAAGACTTGCAAGATTTATCTGATACATTGAGAAAGCTCCAGGATACATTGGCAAAATTGCACTAGGGTACACCGGCTGGCACTTAAATAAATTTACAGGTGTGCACGGTTTAGCTCTATGAATAATAGGCAAGCAAACATACTGGACGATGACCGAATCGGTCAGTTGCTGTTGAAACTATCCCTGCCTGCATTTATGGGCATGTTTGTCATGACTCTCTACAACGTGGTTGATACGATTTTCGTCGGACACTACGTTGGTCCCCTCGGTATTGCGGGGCTTTCTATAGTTTTTCCTGTTCAAATGCTGACAATGGGGATTGGGCATATGATGGGGATGGGTGGCGCATCGCTGATCTCCAGATTAATCGGGGCCGGTAATACCCCCAGAGCTGAACATGCTCTGGGAAACGCTATAACCGCTGCCGTTGTGCTTTCCGCTCCAGTGATGATAGCTGGCTTGTTAAATCCAGACTTATGGCTCAGGTTCATGGGTGCATCGGAGACTATCCTTCCTTATGCCCGGGACTACATGACAATTATTCTTACTGGTTTGTTTTTCCGAACCTTTGCTATGTCACAAAATGCTCTGATAAGAG
>Ga0315548_1002558_pt1 | contig 14055 bp, 10 predicted proteins | sample SalMarSW160110MG_2_FD_202540 | JGI IMG/M metagenome (GOLD analysis project Ga0315548, IMG submission 202540) | Salt marsh sediment microbial communities from the Plum Island Ecosystem LTER, Massachusetts, United States - Salt Marsh Sediment SW1601-110 ... | reverse complement strand
TATAACTTATTACTGTTTTCGGATTGAATGGATTCGGATAATTCTGACAAAGCTGGAACGTTGTAGGACTATTTTCATTTTCTACATCACTCGCTGATATTCCTCTGCCGCTTACGTAAACACTCTCTGCCTCTGCACTGCCTCCGGTATTAACAATGCTCCCAGTATAGTTTTGTACTGCCGTCGGAGAAAACCTTACATAGATTGTTGTTGCCGAAAGTGTTCCGCCTGCATATCCTATTCTCTGTGACGAAGCAAAACCGGAGCCGCTCACGGTGGATATGGCATATCCCGTTGGTGTTGTAATCGTTAGAGAATCAATCGCAGGTGATAAATTCGAACCTTGTATTGTATATATTCTTTCACTTGATATTGTATCGATACAAACAGTACTGAATGCAAGTGTATCGGGATTTACCGTTAATGTGGGTATTGGTGCAGAGATTCCTGTTCCTGTGACAGTTACGTTCTTCGTCGTCGCACTTCCTCCCTCAATAGTAATATTGCCGCTATAGCCCTGCAATGCTATCGGAGAAAATCTGACGTAGATTGTTGTTGCTAAAAGCGTATTGCCGGAATAAGCACACGTAATCGATGAAGCATAACCGCTGTCGCTTATCTGAGAGACTGAATAACCTGTCGGAGCTGTGATTGTTATATCTCCTGCCGCTGGAGATAAGTTTGAACCGGATACCGTGAAAGACGATTGACTTGTTGTATTCACGAATACATTCCCAAAAGAACGGGATGATGGAGTGACTGTAATAGTTGCTGTCGTCGGACTTGGGTACCATACAGATCCCTGTTCATAACCTGTCGCCGCAAGTAATGCAGCAAGCGTGGAGTAATTAACTTCATTCGGCCAAACGCCGGTCTGCCATCTACCAACACCGTAAAAAGTATTATTGATGCTCGTAGTATTGGTGGCTCCAAGTCTGCTAAGATTGGTATTGGAAGCCGTGCCGGATACCGTGTTATTCTCAAACAAAATGCTTGAACCTGCCGCACATTTCGATGCCCATAAACCGGAACCCCTTGCTATTATCGTGTTGTTATACACATGCGTTCGACCGCCGGTAGTAAGATATGTATTCTCACCCCAAGTGTAGCTTATATCGACCTTGAAACCTAAATCCCCGGAAACACCCATTGTTGTATAAGTATTATCATGTGCAACCCAGCCGACACCCTGTAACATGTATCCCCTTGGACTGTTCTCTACTTTGCAATACCTTATGGTATCATTAAAATTATAGAATGTGTCCCATCCGGACATATCTCCGCCGTATACATAACAATATTCCCACACCGTAGCCGTATCGCGTTCTGCTCCGAATCCGGCTTGTTCAATATTTGAGTATATACCCATAATGGTATCTCGTACCACATAGGCAGTATCGTATCGGTATAAATTTCTATGAGAATACCAGGAATAGAAAGCTGTGTATGCTCCTGAATCTATCCTGCAATATTCGACTAAGTTTTCGCATGACCTTCCAGCGAGGAAAAATGTTATGCCGATGAAGTTCCGCATATACAGATTTCTGAATATTGAATTATTCGCCGGGTAAGTATTTAATGCATGAAAACCATTTCGGAAATCAAGATTCTCCATTGTCAGATAACTGGCTTCGAAAAAATTCTGCCTTATTATTTTCACTTTCGGAGGAAGTCCGTCATGAGTTCTGCAATAAACCGTATCTATCGGCGAATCTCTGTGTGCCGGGCCGTAACTTGACGGAGTAAAATTATTGAGATATTGTGCCAACGAAACAGGATTATTTAAATCGGTTATATTATCGCTATATTGCGTCATTCGAGACCATTCGCCATTAATGTATTCGTAACCGTAGGAAGAATAACAGAATCCAATAGCGGGTGCAGCATAAATTGAATTATATCCTGCCCTCTTAGTCCAGACTAAATTGCCGCAATCCATCATTATAATCGGTTTATCGCCCGTTCCATATGCGCCTATATAAAAATGATTCGAAGGCGTGCCGACATATCCTTTTTCCCACAATGGCTTTGAAAACTCACCGTAAAGTGTATCTCCTCGTTTGAACAGTATCCTGTCACTTGTTGCAAAATCTGTAGTAGCCACTTTATTCAGCGTCTTCCACGGTGTCGCCGTCGAAGTGCCGTTATTGGCATCATTGCCGGTCGAGGAAACGTAGTAAGTCGTTTGTCCAAACACAAAAGCTGTAGGGATTTGAAGAAACAATAATCCGTAAAAAATTAAAAATCTTAAGGACTTCCAGGATTTTACACTAATTGTCTTCATGCCAGAGGCTTTCTGAAATATATCCCTCTATAATACTCTGAGTCTTTTCTAATTCAAACTGTATTTATGTTTGCATCTGATACAGCATGAACACAATATTCTTGCTCGTGTTATTTCGCAATTCCTTAAATATTTACTACTTTTTTCTATTTTTTCCCAATCACCTTATCAATCGTTCTTCGCACAACACTCACATCTGCCGGCAAGAGAATGGGCGGATTTGCATAATGTGAATCAATATCCTGAAGCTTTTTTTCATGGTAATCCACTTTGAACTGCGAGAATTTTAGTCCATGCGCTGTAGAAATCACGACTACGCGGTCTTTCTTTTTAATAACTTTCCGCTCGATCATCTTCTGAAGCACAGCAAGGGCAACGCCAGTTTGCGGACAGGTAAACAATCCGGCCTTATCAGCACGTGCGGCAGCATTCGCAAGTTCATGTTCCGTTGCCTGCTCAACAATGCCGTCAAATTCACGCAGTACTTTCACAGCACGCTCATAGCTTACAGGCGCACCAATCTGAATTGCCGATGCAAGTGTTTTCTTGGCTTGTACCGGTTCGTATTTCTTATATCCGTTTTTAAAACTTAAATATAACGGATTTGCATGGGCTGCTTGAGCGCAAATAATCCGCGGAAGTTTCTTGATAAGTCCGAGATCGCGCATCATCAGCAAACCTTTGCCCAGCGCACTAACATTGCCGAGGTTTCCTGCAGGAATAATCATCCAGTCCGGAATTTCCCAATCGAATTGCTGTATGATTTCAATACCGACCGTCTTCTGGCCTTCCATTCGTAATGAGTTCATAGAGTTTGCCAGGTAAATCGAATTATCGGATGTGATTTCTTGTACAATACGCATACATCCGTCAAAATCAGTATCAAGTGAAAGTACTGTTGCACCGTTTGCTATTGGCTGAACAAGCTGTGCTGTAGAGACTTTTCCTTTAGGCAGAAAAACAATGGTGGGAATTCCTGCAGCGGCACCGTACGCAGATAACGCCGCCGAAGTATCTCCGGTTGAAGCGCATGCCACAGCACGAATCGGTTTCCCGTCCGCTATCATTTGTTTGACAACAGACATAAGGACTGTCATTCCAAGATCCTTAAATGATCCTGTATGACTATTGCCGCAGAGTTTTACCCACAGATCAGGGACTCCAATATCCTTGCCTAACCGTTCTGCCCAAAAGCAGTTGGTATGCCCTTCATACATTGAGACCACGTTTTCATTATCGAGAATCGGACATACCCATTCCTTCTTTCCCCATACACCGCTTGCGTAGGGCCATTTGTTGGTTCTCATCCTGTAATCAAATAACTTTTTCCATGCTGCTGCTGTCCGGCGTTTAAGTGTTTTAAGATTATGCTGAACATCCAGCAAACCGCCGCAATTCTCACAATTGTAGATTACATCATAGATGGAATATTTTTTTCCGCATCTGATACATTCTAACCAGCTCTGCTGCATATTGATATTCTCCTGTAACTAATTTATAATAGTCAATATTATCGAAAAACTTAATATCAATGATTAATTTTCAATATTCTTTGTAAATTAACTCGGTTTTCGGGCAGTTATAAGTGATCTGAAACCCATCGTTGATTTAAAGCATATATTGGTGAATCCAACATCTTGCAGCATTTGCTGCATCTCTGAAACAGAGTAACATTTGCCTCTTGTTGACAGCATAAGTAAAATTGAATATTCAGCCGCTTCGACCGGTCCAGTCTTTTGCCTGTTGATATGAACATCATGTATTACCAAAAGGCCTTTAGGTTCGAGCGAATCAAAGGATTTCTCTAAAAGAAACCTTACACTCTTAGCATCCCAGTCATGCAGAACATGAGATAACAGATGCATATCGAAACCCCTCGGCCATTCGTTTGAAAACATATCCGCCGAAATTACAGAAATCTTTTTTGATAGACCTTGTTTTCTTATTGCTTTCTTTGCAATACTATCGACGGGTATTCTTTCAAGAATAGCTGCCCGCAAATGCGGATTTTTATTTACAAGTGCACATGAGTAAATACCCGATGCTCCCGCGATATCGAGAAGTCCAGAATAATCTGAACAATTTATCTTCTCTGCTAATACAGGTGCAAAAATTGCACCCCGACTATCCATCGCAGCAGTAAAAGAATCCGCGAAATCCTTTTTTGCCATTGCTTTTGCCCATTCATCTCCCTTTGATGAATGTGCCCAATGTAATGGTGTATCCGTTTTTAATACATCCAATATGTCCCTGCAGATTGGCCGTTCCTGCAATGAACTGAAATACCCGCTAAGATCTGATTTTGAATCTGCTGTTAAGAATATACGGGCATTTTTACTGATGCGGTATTCAGTTCTCACTTTTCTAACAAGTTCTAAAGATGAGAAAAAAGTAAGCATCACATCTGCCGGCCGTTCTGCCAGTTTTAAGCTTTTGCAAATTCCATAAAGATCGGATGGCTCTTCGCTTAGCCAATTGAAAAAATCTAAGTATCCGATAGCGGTAATGAGAAGATCTGAAGAAAAGACACCGTCACGCCTGCGGAGTAATCCATTAAAAAAACGGCTGTTCATCATACCCAGATTGTTATAACACTGATAATCATCAATGAAAACATCGTATATCCTAATACCTGACTTGCTTTCATCGATTTGACAATCTTAGCAATCATATCGCCCATCTTTAGCCATATCAACATACAAGGGAATCCAACCAATCCGAAGCTTATTGCATAAACAAAAACATTTAAATGAATACTATCCGATTGCGGTAAAAACGCACTGGCTCCGGTGATTGCCATAATCCATGCTTTAAGATTGACAAATTGCATGAAAAACGCCTGACCGAATCCAATTGCCTTTTTTTCCCGGGATTCTGTCTTTACACTGATTTTTCTCAACACAAACGCAAGATATAGCATCCACAACGATCCGACAATTTTCAGCACCAAACCAGCTGCCGGGCTGTTGGCAATAATACTTGCAATTCCGTATCCGGCTGAACAGAGCATAAGAAAAAATCCAAAAAAAATTCCAAATATAATTTTTTTCGAATCATTGAAACCATACGCCTTTCCATAAGAGAGAAGCATCAGGTTATTCGGACCCGGAGTAATAGACATTAAAGATGCATAAAGAAGATAGCCGAATAAATTAAAGCTCATAGAATATATATTTTTCTTTACTTCAGAAAAAATTCCATCAGCCGGTAACCGCTGTCGAACATTATTCCTGTTCCAGCGGCATTTGCTTCCCCGAGAGGCAAGTGAATATCACTTTTAATACCTTCACCCGCCATAGCAAACGGGATTGCCTCATTTGTATGTCCGCGTGTCGATATTGGTGTCGGATGATCCGGCATAACAAGAATACGCCAGCTTTGATATTTTTTTAATTCAGCCATTATTGGACCAACAATATGTTTATCAATTTCCTCCAGCGCTTTTTTCTTTATTTCTGCATCGCCTGCATGTCCCGCTTCGTCCGTAGCTTCGACATGCACAAGCACAATATCATATTTCTTCAGCGCCTCAATCGCCGCAATCCCTTTTCCGCGATAGTTAGTGTCAAAATACCCGGTTGCACCTTCCACTTTTATATGATCGAAACCAATAAGATATGCCAATCCTTTAACCAGATCAACCGCAGTTATAGCTGCGCCCTTCAAGCCGTATTTTTCTTTAAAAGCTTCCATTCTTGCCTTTTTTCCATGTCCCCAAAGCCAGATAGAGCTTGCTTCATTCTTTTTAAGGTTTCTGCGTGCAATATTAATCCGATGATCTTTAAAAAGTATTTCACTCTTATTTATTAATTCGACGAGAACTTCCGAATTCTTCCCCGCTGGCAGCAAATCAGCGATTTTCTTTCCAATATGATCGTGCGGAGGCTGAAGTTGAAGATCCGAAAAGTCATAACCATTCACAATCATAAGGTGTCTATAACCAACTCCCGGATAAAACCGGATACGATCGCTGCCGAATTCTTTATTTAACTCACCAATAAATATTCTACCTTCTTCACTTGAAATATGTCCGGAACTGTGATCAACCATTTTTCCTTCAACTGTCGTCACAAGGTTACATCGAAATATCCAATCATTTTCCGCAACATCGATTTCTTGTGCAACCGCTTCAATCGGCGCCCTGCCTGTATAATATTTCGCCGGATCATAACCGAGTACTGCCATCATTGCTACATCACTGCCCGGCTGAAGAGCGGAGGGTACAGTTTGGCATAATCCTTGCTTGCCGGTCATCGAAATTGAATCGATATTCGGTTTTTCTGCTGCTTCAAAAATTGTCTTTCCGCCGAATATAGGTAACGGCCTGTCAGCAGCTCCATCGGGCACAACAACGACATATTTCCTGCTCAAAAAATTCTCCTTTTATCAATGCGGTAAATAGTGCAGCAGTTTCAAGAGATCAGAGAACACTCCGCCCGCTGTTACATCGGCGCCGGCGCCGGGGCCCTGTACGACTAACGGTGTTTTTGAATACCGTTGTGTGGTAAATGCAATAATATTATCGCTGCCTTTGGTTGAAGCAAGCATATGATTTCGTGGGATTTCAAGAATACCTGCAAAGGCTTTTTTGTCTTCCAATACCGCAACATATCGAAGAACGGAATTATGCATATGAGCTAATTCCAACCTGCGTTTCATTGCTTCGTCATATTTCGCATATTTTTTAAAAAATTCCTTCGAAAAATTGCCTCGCCGCAGCGGCTTGGGTACAAGACTTTCCACTTTTATATCACTCATATCCATTTGTAAACCGATTTGCCGTGCAAGTATCAATAATTTCCTGGCGACATCATTGCCGGAGAGATCTTCGCGCGGATCGGGTTCTGTGTATCCAAGTTTGAGAGCATCTTCCACTAATGCACTGAACGGCATTGATCCGTCAAAATGGTTAAAGAGATGACTGAGTGTGCCTGAGAACATCCCTTCAATTTTTATGATCTGGTCACCGCTTGCTATTAAATCCTGCAGTGTCGAGATAATAGGAAGTCCGGCACCGACATTTGCTTCATAGAAAAACATTTTTTGCCTGCTTTTCACCAACTCGGTCAATCGTTTATAGCGCTGCCAGGGAAGAACATTTGCTCTCTTATTGGGTGTCACAATGTGCATATTTAGCTTAACAAAGTCCTCGTAAAGGTCAACTATTTCAGAACTTGCTGTACAATCAACTACAACTCCATTTGTTAACTGCAGTGCAGCAATATTTTGGAGAAATTCCGAATACGCCATTTTTTTAGCTGAACTGCCAAGAATTTCTTTCCATTGTCTGAGATCAATCCCTTTCGACGAAAAAACCGCTTTACCAATATCATAAATTCCGCACACGCGGACATCAAATCCTTCGGAACGGAGATATGATTGCTGCTGATGAATCTGTTTAAGCAGAGTGCCGCCGATATTTCCCGGACCGATCAAAATTACTCCAAGTTTCTTCCTCGGCTCAAAAAATGCTTCGTGAATAACATTCAACGATAAAAGTTTCTGGTTTTCATCGATAACAAAAGAAATATTGCGCTCTGATGCACCTTGAGCTATTGCTGAGATATTCACATGATTCCGGCCCAACGCCTGGAAAACTTTTCCCGATACGCCGGGAGTGCCTTTCATACCGTCGCCGACGATTGCAACAATAGTCTGGCATGGTTTCTCGTCCAATGATGTCAGTTTAGATTGCAATTCAAAGTGAAATTCACGATGAACCGCTTTCTTTGCTTCCGCTGCATCACTTGTATTAACCGCAAAACAAATCGTATGCTCTGAAGATGCCTGCGAAATAAGAATAACATTTACATGATGCGAAGCAAGGGCGCGAAACAGCCGCTCGGCAATTCCCGGAACACCAACCATGCTCATACCGCGCATTGTAAGAAGCGTACAATTATCAACGGAAGTAATTCCTTTCGCCACACCTTCCCATCGATCGACATGATGCGAGATATGTGTTCCTATTGCTGCCGGATTTAATGTGTTTTTTATGAGTATGGGAATATGCTTGGCAACCGCAGGAGCTATGGAAGATGCATGAAGCACTTTCGCTCCAAAGTATGAAAGCTCCATCGCTTCTTCATACGACATATTCGGGACCACGAACGCTGCAGGAACGGAACGCGGGTCTGCGCTCAAAATCCCGTCTACATCGGTCCATATTTCAATCATAGATGCATTTAACGCCGCTCCAAAAATAGCTGCCGAATAATCCGAGCCATTTCTTCCAATAGTTGTTGTCAGCCCTTCGTCTGTTGAGCCGATAAATCCTGTTACGATCGGTATGAACTGCTTCCTGAACACTTTAAAAAGTTTTGAGAAGTACGATTGAATAGCATGATTTGTTTTCTCAAATTGAACTGCAGCATGTGTAAACTGGTCGTCTGTTTTCACCAGTTCACGTGAATCCACAAAGCAAGCCGGATGTGTCCGTTGAAGAAACGATGCAACGATTAACGCCGAACATCGTTCGCCAAAGCTTGCTGTTAAGTCGAGCGCCCGCGGAGAACTATGCCGAAGAAGAAATATTCCCTGCAATGTATCGCGGAGCTCCGAGAGAATCGCCTGAAGGTCTGCTACAACCCGCTTCGGCGGTTTACCGTCATGAAGACTCTTCAATGCCGACATGTGGCGGTCAGCAAGTTGTATATACATCGATTGAAATTCTTTATTCCCCAGTTCCGCTTGTCGAGCACATTCCAACAAATTATCGGTTACATCTTGAAATGCCGATATAATAACAACAACTCGTTCTTTTTTTGCAGCACCAAGAATAATCGATGCAACATCACGGATGCGTTCCGGATTGGCTATCGATGTTCCTCCAAATTTCAACACTTTTTTTACAGACATAAAGTTTCCTGTTTCTTAGAATTCACTAAATGGAACTGAATCTTTAGTATTCAATTATTTATATTCCTGCGGCAACCATATCGCCGATTTCTTCTGTTGAATAGCCCATTTTTCCTGCAGCGAGGTTTTTTAATTTACTCTGGACAAGTTTGATAACCGAATTTTCAACCGCCTTGCCCGTTTTTTCTTCACCGATTGTTTCAAGAAGCATTCCAAGTGCGCAGATTCCTGCAAGCGGATTAATTACATGTTTTCCGGTATACTTCGGTGCAGACCCGCCGATGGGTTCAAACATGGATACGCCTTCAGGATTAATATTGCCCCCTGCTGCAATACCCATACCGCCCTGTACCATTGCACCAAGATCCGTGATAATATCACCGAACATATTATCTGTCACGATCACATCGAACCACTCCGGATTTTTCACAAACCACATCGTAGTCGCATCAACGTGAGCATAATCGGTCTGGATATCAGGATATTCTTTCTTTACCTCGTCAAATGTCCGCTGCCAGAGGTCCCATGCAAATGTTAAAACATTAGTTTTACCGCAGAGCGTCACTTTACGTTTCTTACTGTTTCGTTTTTTACAGTATTCAAATGCATATCGTACACAGCGCTCAACACCCTTTCGTGTATTATGTGAAATTTGGATTGCAACTTCATTTTTTGTGCCTTTATTTTCAAAACTTCCCAATCCCTTATATAATCCTTCCGAGTTTTCACGGACAACTACGAAATCAATGTCCTCCGGTTTTTTATTCTTTAACGGACAGAATATTTCATTGTACAATTTTATAGGCCGCAGATTAATATACTGATCGAGTGCAAAGCGTGTCTTTAAAAGAATACCTTGTTCAAGAATTCCCGGTTTCACATCAGGATGTCCGATAGCGCCGAGGAATATCGCGTCAAATTTTTTTAATCCTTCAAGTTCCTCGTCAGTGATCGTCTTGCCCGTTTTTAGATATCTTTCTCCGCCGTAATCAAACATTGTGGTATTATACGAAAATCCGAATTTATTCGATGCAGCTTTCAGTACTTTCAATCCTTCGGCCACTACTTCCGGGCCGGTGCCGTCACCGCCGATCACTGCAATATTGTATTTCTTAGCCATTGTTTTCCTTCTCTCGGATTTATTTTATAGGTTATTTAATATTTTACTCAATTCCCTTGATCTCTCTGTTGCTGTCACAACTGCATTAATCAGCATCGCGCGCAGTCCATGCGACTCAAGCTCATGAATAGCGTTTATGGTTGTTCCTCCCGGAGTCGTTACCTGATCACGTAAGATTGCCGGGTGCAGTCTGGATGTTTTTGCCAATTTTGCCGATCCAAGCACGGTTTGAATAGCAAGCTTTGTTGCAACATCGCGGGCAAGTCCCATCTTAACACCGCCGTCAATCAGCGATTCAATTACCATATAAATATAAGCAGGGCCGCTGCCGCTCAGTCCGGTTACTGCATCAAGCTGGTCTTCAGTGACAATAACAACTTCGCCGACAGCTTGAAAAATAGATTTTGCTATCTTTTGCTGCTCAACAGTGACATGGTCGCCAAACGCAATCGCAGCAGCACCTTCATCAACTGTTGCAGCGATATTCGGCATGGTGCGAACAATACCGAGTTTTGTGCCGAGGATTTGCTGGATGAACTCAATCCGAACACCGGCCACGATTGAAATAACCAGATGGTTTGGCTTTATGGCCGGTTTGATCGTACGCAAAACACTCGCAAGTGTCTGCGGTTTTACGCATAGGAGAATAATCTCCGATATTTCCACTGCCGCACTCAGATCGGCTGCAATACGAATTTTCCATTCAGCAGATAGCGCTTGAAGCCGGGGAAGATTAGTATCGCATGCAAGTATCTTTTTCGGCGGTGTCAGCTTTGCGTTAATGATACCCTTCATCAATGCCGACCCCATGTTGCCTGCACCCAATATTGCAATATGCTTATCGATATGGTGATGCTCTTCGTGACTTTGAGTCATATTTTATCCTTTCGATGCATTCCCGCTTTCCTCATAATTTTTCATTTGATGTTTCGTACTTTTCGATTTCCTTAATAAACCGCCGCAGGTATTCTAATTCATCCACTCCATTTAAAAGACAGAATTTAGAAAACGGATCAATAGGAAATTTTGCTTTTGTTCCTGAAGGAAATGTGATTTCCTGTGCTTCCAGATTAATTGTTATTTCCGCATTCGGCGAATTCTGTATTTCGTCTTTCAACTGTCTATGCTCATCCGCCGACAAAATTATAGGAAGCAATCCATTCTTCATAGAATTGCTGCGGAAGATATCTGCTATCATTGTGCTGATAACTGCGCGAAATCCAAAAGCGGTGAGTGCCCAGGGTGCATGCTCACGAGATGAACCGCATCCGAAATTATTTCCTGCCAGCAATACATGGGCTCCGCGATGCTGCAGCTGATTCAAGACAAAATCCGGTTTAGGTGAACCGTCTGAATTATACCGCCAATCGCAGAATAACTGCTCGCCAAGTCCTTTTTTATCCGTGACTTTTAAAAATCGCGCAGGAATGATCTGATCCGTGTCAATGTTGTCTGCCAACAGAGGAACAACACGGGATGTAAGTGTGGTAAATTTTGCCATATATTTTATGTTCTTTTTAAGTGAATAAATAATTACAATTTTATGGCTTCGACTTCAAGCCGCATCATGTTCACATGGACAATACCGTTTTCGTCGGCAGGATGCTGCTGCAGATATTCATCGGCCAATTGTGAAATAAATAGTTCTCTTTTTTCTTCCGGTAAATGCTGTGTGTATGGAAGCCACGTTGTTCGAATCCATGATTTAAAGCCGGATATTCCCTGATGCACAGCATCCTTGGAAATCAGTTCCGCTCTTTTGGCATTCAATCCTGCTTCGCGCAGCCATAAGCTATACTCATCGGGACTAAAAAATCCATAGGAAAAATTGAATCCGTCAAAGTACTTCCGCCATTCATCTTTCTTAAGCATTCCCGCAAGTGCATTAATTACCTCGTCTGCATTCCCGTGTCCGCCCATTTGTAAAAGAATTTTACCGCCGTGTTTCAGACTTTTATAAATTCCCTTCAAGACAGGGCGATGATCAAATATCCAGTGTAAAGTTGCATTCGAAAAAATAATATCGAATTCATTCTCAAACGATAAATTATTGGCATCGTTAAGTTGAAACCGTAAATTCGTAAAAATATCCGCAGAGAACATACTTTGCGCAAGCTTTATCATATCTTCCGAGCTGTCAATGCCGATAACAGATCCGTTTGGTAAATGTGATGCAATTTCTGCCGTTACTTTACCGTCTCCGGATCCAATATCAAGCAGTCTTTCACTACCTTTCAAATTAAGCTTACGGATAAGCTCGCGTGCCCATCGCTGTTGAACACTCGAGCTCTTAGTATAATCGACTGCATTCCATTTATAAGTTTGCATGTTAATTTATCCGCGTAATAAGGTTCGGACATCCGTAATTTTACCAGTCACAGCTGCTGCTGCTGCTATTAGCGGCGAAGCGAGCAGTGTCCTTCCTCCTTTGCCCTGCCGTCCTTCAAAATTTCTATTGCTGGTTGAAACAGCATATTGTCCTGCCTTAATTTCATCGCCGTTCATTGCGATGCACATCGAACAGCCCGATTCGCGCCACTCTGCGCCGGCATCTGTAAAAATTTTATGCAATCCTTCCGCTTCTGCTTGCTTCTTCAATTCCTGCGAACCTGGAACAATCATTGCACGTACATGCGTCGCAACTTTGCGGCCTTTGAAGACTCGTGCAGCATCGCGCAGATCGGACATACGGCCGTTTGTGCAGCTGCCTATGAAAACAACATCTATCTTTTTTCCGGCAATAGGTTCATCCGGTTTAAATCCCATATATTGGAGTGCCTTTTCCAATGTCTGTTTGTCCATCGCATTCCGCAGACTCGACGGATCAGGAATACGCCCGGTAACCGGTATTCCCATTCCCGGATTAGTGCCGAATGTCAGCATTGGCTCAAGATTAGATATATCCAATGTCACGGTTGCGTCATATACAGCACCGACATCCGCTGGTAATGAACGCCATCGTTTCAATGCCTTTTCCCAGGCTTCGCCTTTTGGAGTAAACTCGCGATTTGCCAGGAATTCAAATGTAACATCGTCCGGCGCCATCATACCGGCACGCGCACCGCCTTCGATAGACATGTTGCAGATTGTCATTCGTTCTTCCATTGTCAGCGCACGAACTGTGGATCCGGTATATTCAATAACATTTCCAGTACCGCCGCCGACACCGATCTTTGCCAACAGTGCAAGAATAACATCCTTTGCCGTTACACCAGGGCCGAGTTTTCCTTCTATACGGACTTCCATCGTTTTTGGCAGACGCTGCAGCAGGCATTGAGTTGCGAGAACATGCTCGACCTCGCTTGTTCCTATGCCGAATGCTAGTGCGCCAAAAGCTCCATGAGTTGCCGTATGGCTGTCACCGCACACGATTGTCATTCCCGGTTGAGTATAACCAAGTTCCGGTCCGATTATATGTACAATTCCGCGCTGAGGATGATCTTTACCATAGAGACGAAAACCAAATTCCTGCGCATTAATTTCCATCTGACGCATTTGCTTTGCCGCAAGTTCGTCAGAAACCGGAATAGACGGTGGAAGCGTCGGAATACTATGGTCCATAGTTCCTACCGTGCGGTCAGGACGTCTGACTTTGAGTCCCCTGTGCCTTAATCCGTCGAATGCCTGCGGCGATGTTACTTCGTGAACGAGTTGCAAATCGATATACAGGACAGCCGGCGAATCCGGTTCCTGAACAACGACATGATTATTCCATACTTTTTGAAAAAGTGTCCGTGGTTGAGCCATTTTGTAATCCATTTGTTTTAAAAATACTCTCTTTCACTTTCAGTTT
>Ga0315548_1002553_pt1 | contig 14085 bp, 9 predicted proteins | sample SalMarSW160110MG_2_FD_202540 | JGI IMG/M metagenome (GOLD analysis project Ga0315548, IMG submission 202540) | Salt marsh sediment microbial communities from the Plum Island Ecosystem LTER, Massachusetts, United States - Salt Marsh Sediment SW1601-110 ... | reverse complement strand
CTTCTTTCTCCAGCCCCATTTTTTCTCGCCACTGCTCCGGGGTCGGCATCTTCTTCTCGGCAGCTTCTGAGATCTGCCAGTCTTGCATCTTCACAGCATCATAAGCCATACTCTCTGTCCTCCTTTTGATCTAGATTTTTGACCTCTTATCTAAAGAACCTTCTTCCCCATTTTGAACTTTGTAAAATTCCCCTATCAAAAAAAATATGCCCAGTCAAGTCTTACAAAACTAATTTTAATGGTATTTTACCGATTCCTGAGTTTTTTATAACTAGAAAATAACGGTTCATCCGGCTAATGAATACGGAAAGGACTTTATATAAATACTTGGTTTGGCCCATGGGGTTCTCTTTGCGACAGGCGAACTTGTTTATGTGCAAGGCGCGGGCAATAAGCCGAACGAGGCGGGCGGCGGGCTATTGGAATAGTATACCAGGACCGGAAGTCCGGCTATCATCTCAAAAATTACCCGCCCGCCTGGCAGGCACCTTATGCTATTATCTTGCTTCTAACCTTTTCGCCGCTGCAAAGAGAGCCCCATGGGCCAAACATCACCAATCTTGCTATAGTTTTATCATTAAGTGTACTCATTTGCCGGATGATCCCAAAGAACTGATCTTTACCTGCATGGGCGATAAATCCTGATCCCTATTGAAATACGCTCCATTTTCTTCTAATGTAGTGCATAATATTGCAATTGATGTATTATAAAGCCTCAAGGGGTCTAGGTTATTTATTATGCCACGGCTCCGATTGTGTTTTAAACCTAAACACGAATGGGAGGCAATATGGATTCAGATGACATAACCATCGGTTTTATAGGCGCTGGAAATATGGCTGACGCCCTTATAAAAGGGCTGACCACCAGCGGAACGTATTCCCGGGGACAACTGGCCATATCCGACAATGACCCGGAAAAATTGAATAATACTTGCGAAAGATTCGGATTAAAAGGGTATACTTCAAATATACAACTTGTGGGGGCATCCAATGTAATACTTCTCGCCGTGAAGCCACAGGTAATCAGAGTCGTCCTTGAGGAGATTAAGCATGCAATCAAGGAAGGACATCTGATTGTATCCATCGCCGCTGGCATCCCCATAAAAATGATCCAATCCATTGTGGGCAATAATATACCGATCATCAGGGTTATGCCCAATACCCCTGCCCTTATCCAAAAGGGAATCAGCGCCATTTCAGCGGGCGGAACCGCCACCTCTGCTCACCTGGACACTGCAAAAAAGATATTCGAGGCGGTAGGGAAAACCATGGTAGTGGATGAAGAGATGATGGATGCGGTTACTGCCCTTTCAGGAAGCGGGCCGGGTTATCTGTTCAAGATCATGGAACACCTGGCGGAGGCAGCCCGGAAATACGGGTTTGATGACAAGACATCCCTGTTATTGGTTATTCAGACTGTCCTGGGAGCCGCTCACCTGGCCGATGAATCGGAGCTGTCCCTTTCCCGCCTCAGGGAGATGGTTACATCCCCCGGAGGGACCACAGCAGCCGCCCTCGATTTTTTTGAAGAAAAAGGGCTGGGAGACATCATTGAAGGGGCGATAGACGCAGCTTACCGGCGATCAATAGCCTTGGGAAAAGGCATATAATAGAATTGGACACACCCATTCTCCCCGTCATATGGGGAGAATGGGTGTAGGGAGGGTACACACAGAATCCCTTAACCTCGCCCCTGTTCCTCATTGCTCCTTTTCCGGTAAAAGTGAGTTTTCAAGGGAGGATCTTGAGAATGTGTGACATTGGATATTGGTGCAATATTCTTGCCATTAGCCGGTTACAATCACCATTCTCTGCTCAACCGCATACAGGATCATTTCCCGGCAAGCTTAATTCCTTAATTGTTTCCGGAGATATAGATACGGCAACGGGTCTAACAGAAACAAATAGACAAGTGGACAAGGTGCCTGGAAAACACCGGATAATGCACCAGGAGGGACGTATTGTGCATTTATTTAAGTGCATAATGCACATGATCTTGTGCAAATCTGAAAAAAGCTACTTATCGATTATATCTGGCCCAAAAGGGTTGCTGGGGAGTGGTCAGGTTCTCAATGGAGATATATTGGTGGTGCGCCCGGGGTCCTATATCCCGTGGATGGGAAATACCTTTTTCCGGATGTAGTCCACCACCCTTCGGGCCTCCTGCATCGCTTTCTCCTTGGCCTCCCCGGTGTTAAAGTAGGGACGGTCATAGAGGCTGCCGACTTCCATTTCGGGACCGAACATCATGCCCCCTACCAGGCCGGCAAATTCATCAGTGGGTTCCACACTATTAAGGGCAGACCAGGCAAGGGTCCAGCACCTGGCAGTACGATAAAGATCATATCCACCGCCGCCCAGCGCAAGGATTCTGGGGGATAATTCAATCATCTTTTTCACCGCCCTTATATAGCCGTTATTGGTGAGCTTGAGGTGGGTTAAAGGATCGGAGATCAGTGTATCCGCTCCCACTTCCGCAACCACCATGTCAGGAGAGAACCGCTCCATAAGGGGAGGGATAATCCCGTCAAATACATAGGTGAACACCTCGTCGTCCGAACCCGGTTCTATGGGGATATTCACCGTAAACCCTTTTCCATCACCTTCCCCTGTCTCTTCCTCACTTCCCGACCATGGATAAAGCTTCTTGCCTGTCTCATGTATGGATATAAAGAATACCCTGGGATCTCCATAGAATGCCTCCTGAACGCCATTGCCATGGTGGGCGTCTATATCGATATAGGCGACCTTCATGCCGGGGAATCTTTCCAATGCTTCCCTGACTGCTATTACTATGTCATTAATATAGCAAAAACCCTCCGCCCGGTCCGACCTGGCATGGTGAAAACCACCCAGAGGGTTGAACGCCACAACGGCATCGCCTTTGACCAGGCTGTCCATAGCCTCACATGTGCCGCCGGTAACTTGAAGGGACCATTCAAAGATACCCGGAACTATGGGATTGTCGGTAGTTCCAATACCCCTCTCAAGTATTTCCAGACTAACCTCTCCGCGGCTTGCCTGTTCCAGTATCCGGAGATAGTCGGCCTCATGGAAAAGGGTGAGCAGGGACCTGTCAACAGGTTTGGGATTGAGGACCCTCATCCATTGCCTATCCATCACCCCGTAACGGTTGCAGAGTTCGTATGTCTTGGCAGACCTTTCAGGCCTGAAATAATGGTCCGGCCCGAAATCAAAATCCGCCAGTTCATCCGAATAAACGAATATGGAACCCAGTTTTTGGATATCGCCTCTATTCAACCAGCCGTCCTCCCTTTTTTACTTTATATCGGACCATTTGATTATTAGGGAACCTGCTACCGAATGAATTATATCATCGATTTGACTGAGTCAATGAAAAATAGGCTATGTGATACACCAGATCGCTAATATCCGGTCACGGCTATTCTTTTCAAGACGACATCTACTGTATTCCGTGTACGTGGTCTTATTTTCAAGGGTTTGGCAAACCTTTTCCTGGTGGCAACGGCATATTCTGCCAGGGGTTCTGGTGGAGCAAACCCTTGAAAATAAGCCCACCGCAGGCCTTGGGTGGAATTCTTTTTGAGATGTCGTCTTTCCAAGAACAGCCGTGACCTCAAATTATGATAAATTACGCTATATGGCGCATGGGGTTCTCTTTTAAGCGGCGAACTTGTTTATGTGCAGTGACCCTGCACAAAACGTTTAATCTTCTACTTCTTTACGTACTCATTAACCGGATGATTCACTCTTTGTTCGATGGCAATAGCCTCAGCCATCTTTTTTTTGACAGGAAGGCCAAAATATTCTAATGATATTAAATTGATGAAAGGTACGATATGGGGTGGATTCAACAAATAAACCGTCTCAACCAATATCAAAAGGAGGGGCTTTACCGAATCCTTATACCTCCCCCCCTCTTCCACACGCTCGGAATCAACCCCGTTACCTTCCATAATAATAAAGGGATAAAGGCCGTTCGTTTTTTTTGTCCCGAGGGTGATAGTACCTGCCTTACAGAAATCAAGACTGAGGAGATGGAAGAACCGGTCTATTCCACCCAGCTCTCTGATTCCATTGACCCCACTGTGATTGAATGGGATTTTCTAATAATAAACGACCCTGGCTCCGTACAATTTCACACCCATATAGATAAAGAAGGGAAAGACACCCTGTTCGGATGGGCGTCAAGGAATCTGGAGGAAGAGGGGAAGGCCTTGGAGGCCGGATATTATCCCGGCCAGACCAGGAAAGGTCTGGGTCTAAGTCGCAGGGCGGACCACGCTCTTGAGTGCTTTTGCCGGATCCTGGACATCAAAAGCATAAGAATGGAAGCCCTCTTTTACCACAACGCCATCACCTATGAAAGATACGGGTATGCTTATTTCCAAGGATATAAAGGGATGAAAAGGATCCATGAGCTCTTTCAACCCGGTAATGAGCTGTTCACGAGACTTGACAACAGCACCCCTTTCCGGAGGCCGGAATTTGCCCGCACCATAAGGGGGCGTAGCTGGGCAATCCATGACGGCATACTCGATGATGTTCCGGATGACGCTCTGGAAGGGGGATGGGTTTCGCCGATCATGTACCGGATGATCGCAAAACCCAGGCCGATGATCACCTTTCCGGACCCTGTATATTAAATACTGATCAATGATTTCAGGTTAAGACATCCCATATCGTTGTTTATCCCTTTTAAAAGCTACATTCACCCCGCGCATTAAGCTCCCGGTTCTAAATAAGGCGTATTCTTCTTGATTCCCCTGATCCACCATCTAGATGTCATCTGCCATTCGGCAGGCCGTTCGACAAGCTCACGGTCCTGAGCCCCTCGACTTTGCTCGGGGTCGAAGGGCTGCGAAGCCTGCGGTCGCTCCTTGACGCCTTGCATCTAACATCTATATGGTGGCCAGGGTTATACCAAAATTCTGTGATAATATAAATTATCCGCAAGTTTGATAGTGGATTTTGGATTCCAACACACTTTACATTTCTTAAAAAAATATGCTTTAATAAATCTATAACCATCTGGAAATATCCGTCCGGGACAAAAACATGCTCAAATATTTGCGAAATATGAAAATCAGGCCAAAACTGATCAGCGTTTCTATCTTCCTTGTTCTCCTTCCCCTGCTGGGCGTTTCCTCAGTTGCCATGATCCGATTCGGGAGCGCGCTTCGAAAAGCTTCAGAGAAAGATCTGGAACATCTTGTTATTAACATCCATTCCATGTGCAAGGTCCAGCAGGAGGTAACACGGGAAAAGCTAATCTCCCGCCTGAGAGTCGCAAAACATGCCCTTTATGGATATAATGATGAAATAAAGATCTATCCTGACAAAGGGGTTTCTCTCGATGCTACTAATCAGTCTACCAATGAAACCATCCCCGTCACGGTCCCCTACTGGGAAATCGGTAACACTCCTATAACCCTAAACAACTTGATTGTTGACGAGATCCAGAATCTTGTGGGGGGAATCTGCGCTATTTTCCAGAGAATCCCTGGAGATCGCTTTCTTCTAATATCCACTAATGTCATGGGAAAGAGCGGGGAAAGAGCAACAGGGACATTCATCCCTTCGGGCCATCCCGTTTCCCGGGAACTTTTGAAAGGACAACCCTATACCGGCAGGGCGTATTTAGCTGATGACTGGTATATCACAGCCTATGAACCCATAACGGCAGTAGACGGCGAGATTATCGGGGCCTTATGTGTGGGTGTGGACGAACACAGTGCCTATTCCCTGAAAAGCGAAATCAAAAGGATCAGAGTGGGAGAAACAGGCTATGTCTACGTTATCGACAGCACCGGAAACCTTATAATCCATCCAGCAAAGGAAGGCTCTAATATTATTGATTCCAAGGATTCGTCAGGTTTTGAGTATATTCGCGAAATGATAGATAATGCCGTCACCCTCCCTCAGGGAGAAGTAGGCACCATCCGTTACCCATGGATCAACCCCGAGCTGGGAGAGACAAAACCCAGGCAAAAGATAAATAAATATATCCATTTCAAACCATGGGACTGGATTATAGCCGCGGGTACATATGAGGAGGAAGTGTATCAGGATCTCTACGAGACGGAGAGATTTATCATCATCATATTCTTGATAAGTGTTGCCATGGCACTTGTCCTTACTATCATGCTGTCGAAACTTCTAACAGATCCAATCAGGGAGCTCACCGAAGTCACAACCAAGATGGCAAACGGCGACCTTTCCCAAAGGGTCAAAGTAACCGGCACGGATGAAATAAGTATCCTTGGAAATTCATTTAACCGTTTGATAGGCCAGATCCAGCATTACACATCAAACCTGGAAACGATGGTGGAAGAAAGGACCGGGGCGTTAAAGGTATCAAGGGAGAAATACCGCGGTCTATTTCAATTTCTGAATAGTATTCTCGACAGTTCAACGGAATACGCCATAATGGCCCTTGACCTACAAGGTAAGATCATCGAGTTTAACAGAGGCGCTGAAAATATATTCGGATGGAAAAAAGAGGAGGTCATCAATAAACAAAATATCAACATCACCAACATCCCCGAAGACAGGGCCAGAGGGCTTCAAAAACAGATTGGGGAGAGGACCATAAACGAAGGTGTCTTTGACCTGGAGATACATCGCATGAAAAAAGACGGTTCCATATTCCCTTCACATACAACCATCAACGCGATACGTGGTCCTTCCCATGACGTGACGGGCTTTGTGGAGATAGTCAGGGACATCACCAAAAGAATAATTCTTGAACGGGAGCTTAGAGAAACAAAAGATTTTCTGGAAAATATCATGGAGAGTTCTGTCGATGGTATTGTAACTACCGATCTTAAGGGAAAAATTACTTACATGAACCGCGGCATGGAGGAGGCGATCCAATATAAACGGGAAGAACTATTAGGGACTCATATCTCCGGTTTCTATGTAAGGGGCATCCAACAGGCGAGAGATATTATGGATGTGCTTAGAAAAATGGAAAGAGCTAAGAATTACGAAATAGAGGTCAAGAGGAAAGACGGGAAAGACCTACCGATCCTGACTTCCCTCTTTCTCCTCAGGGATGACAATAACGACCTTATCGGAACAGCTGGAATCTTCAAGGACATATCCGAGCAAAAACTTTTGGAAGCCAAACTAAAGGCAACCCAGGCCAGTCTTATCGAGGCATCCAAGATGAGGGCCATCGGAGAGCTGGTAGCCGGGGTAGCCCATGAAATAAACAATCCTCTGATGGCCTCGCAGACAATTCTGTATGTCATATTGAAAAATCTTCCCCAGGACTCCCCTGAAAGGCAAAGGTTGGAACTCATAGAAGGGTGCAATGCCCGCATTGAAAAAATCGTGGAACATCTTAGGGAATTTTCCAGACAGACAAAACCCGAATTTATTCTTATTGATATAAATCAGCCTATTGAAAATGCAATGATAATTACGGGACAGCAACTCATGAACCATAACATTAACATAGAAAAACACCTGTCCGATGACCTTCCCAAGATCCTGGGAGATGTTAACCAACTCGAACAGGTCTTTCTGAACCTGATATCCAACGCCAGGGATGCTATGGAGGACACAATGGAAGAGAGGAAACTGACCATATCCTCATATTCCGTGGACGAGAATGGGAATCCCTATATAGCCGTGTCCTTCAAAGACACAGGCGTTGGGATACCCAAAGATAACCTGGATAAGATTACTGAACCCTTTTTCAGCACCAAACCAGCAGGAAAGGGTACCGGTCTGGGCCTTTCCCTGTGTTTTGGGATTATTGAATCACATAGTGGAAGGATTGAGATTCAAAGTGAACCGGCAAAAGGAACCGAGGTAAAGATCTTCATCCCGGCAAACAAGGACATATAAAAAGAACCCTGAAGGAGTAATACAATGGCAAAACGCATTCTAATTGTAGATGATGATGAAATGGTTCGTATTGCGGTAAGTGAACTCCTTAAACCCGAGGGCTATGAAATCGATTCAGTTAGCAGCGCTAAAGAAGCCCTCGATAAAATAGAAGGGGAAAAATACGACCTCTTGGTGCTGGATATTATTATGCCTGAGATGGATGGGCTGGAATTGTGCAGGAGGGTCAGGGCGAACAAAGATCTCGTTGAGCTCCCGATTATCTTCCTGACGGCAAAGAGCAGGGAACAGGACAGGATAAATGGCATGGAGGCAGGTGCCAATCTTTTTCTGTCCAAACCCATATCTCCGGCGAAGCTTCTTGAGCTTGTATCCGAGACCATAGGCTAAAATAGGGACATCCCTATCATTACATCGATTCTGTAAGCCTGTTAAGATAATCGTCCCTATCCATCATGGACATAAAATGTCTAATCTTCTTTTCATCCGCCGGAGAAAGATATGCCGCACTCTTTTCCAGACGCTCCTGGGCTGCGAAGCTGTCATCCTTTACCAGTATCAACGGAATCTGTGCTTTCTTTGCCGCCTCCAGGACCTGGTCGGGAGGTTTCCGGTTCCCGGTCAAAAGGACTCCGGCGATCTTTCGTGAAGTTGTGGATGGTTCAAGAAGGAATATCTTGTTATAGACCCTCTTGAATATCATTAGGCCTCTATCCAGACCGGCCGTGCCCACGGTCATACCGCCCACCAATCGTTCACGGTATTCCTCACAACAGATGATCCTTCCCTCCAGCATCTCCCTTATTTCTTCAATGCTTCTCAAGGAGAGTAAAGGGTCTTCCGGCAATACAGCGACATTGCCTATGCCTTTTTTATCAAGAACAGACATGACCTGTTCCTTTACAACCTCAAGCTGTTCCGGCTGAACCCTGTTGATAATAATCCCTTTGACCCTGTCCCTGAGAAGTGAATGAACCGATAGTATGGAATAAAGTGTGGTGGAGGTCTGCCGGTATCTATGAACCAGCACCAGGTCCGCATTCAATTCCGATATAAGGGAAACATCAGGAAGTGAATAGGGGACATCATCAAAAAAGATATGTCTGGAGCCCATTACAAGAACAATATCTTTGCCTTCCGAAAGTCCATTGGCTATAGACTTTATCTTATCGAGCATTTCAATCTGTCCGTTAGGTATTTCCACCTTTTCTGACATCGGATAGGGGCAGATCATTTCCAGGGGCTCCTGGAGCCTTAATAATCCCTTGAGCAGATGGGCGTCCGGATCTGTCCACATGTCATCCATGCGCAAGAGTCCTGTTCCAAATGGTTTAAAGACCCCCGGGGTAATCTTCTTTTCCATAAGCCTGAGCGCAATAGAACTCGTGATCAGGCTCTGTCCGGCATGATCACCCGTTGAACAAACAAAAAGAAAAGACATTTTTCTGTAAGAACTCCTTAATTTGCTTAGATCCCCTTCAAAGGTTATTTCACCTCTATTTATAGGTAACCCTGAAGACCTCTTCTATAGTGGTAATGCCGTCCATAACCTTCTGTGCACCGTTTCTGCGTAGGGTCACCATCCCCTGCTCCACTGCCTTTTGCTTGATGATGTTGGCGTCCGAGGTCTTTAATATGAGATTCTGAATGGCTTCACCGATTAGCATGAGCTCAAATATACCGGTCCTTCCTGCATAACCGGTATTCAGACAGGCAGTACACCCCCTGCCCCTGTATAAAGGTTTTTCTCCCAGCATTTCCTTGGTCAGGCCGATGCTTTCCAGGGATTCCCTGTCGGGTTCATATTCCTCCCTGCAATTATCGCAGATGACGCGCACCAGCCGCTGGGCAAGTATGGCGATTACCGAAGAGGTCACCAGGAACGATTCTATGCCCATGTCGATGAGGCGCGTTACCGCGCTCGCTGAATCGTTGGTGTGCAACGTGGAAAACACCAGATGACCGGTAAGGGCGGATTGAATGGCTATCTCCGCTGTTTCCATATCCCTTATCTCTCCTACCAGTATCACGTCCGGGTCCTGTCGCACGATTGAACGCAATCCATTGGCAAAGGTGAGGCCTATCTTTGGATTGACCTGAATCTGCCCGATCCCCTCGATCTGGTATTCGATAGGGTCTTCTATGGTTATTATATTTATGTCCGTTCTGTTTATTGTCGAAAGGACGGCATAGAGTGTAGTTGTCTTTCCGCTGCCGGTAGGACCGGTTACCAGGATGATTCCATGGGATGCCCGGATAAGCCTGTCGAATTCCTTCAGCTTTTTCTGAGGCATGCCAAGATCGGTAAGACTCAGGATTATCCTGGTCTTATCGAGCAACCTCATTACCACGCGCTCTCCAAAGGCCGTGGGTATGGTGGAAATCCGAATATCAATATTTTTATCTCCGATCCTGATCTCTATCCTGCCGTCCTGGGGAAGCCTCTTTTCAGCTATGTCCATCTCCGCCATGATCTTGATGCGCGAGGTCAGGGCGGATTGAATGTGCTTGGGCGGAGACAGCATGTCATAGAGTATTCCGTCCAGCCTGTAGCGGATTCTCAGGCGGCTCTGGGTGGGTTCGATGTGGATATCGCTGGCCCTGTCCTTTACCGCCTGGGAGAGCATGAGGTTCACCAGTTTTATTATGGGGGCGTCGCTTGTATCATCAAGTAGATCGCCGGCGCCCTCAATGGCGGAGATTATCAGGTCGCCGTCTTCGTCGTGCATATCCTGTATAACCTGTTCCGCGGAGTCACGGCTCATGTCATATGCAAAATTGATGGCGGACAGAATCGTTGAACGGGGTGCCAGAACCACATCTGATCCGCTTATGCCCAGAAGGAGCTTCATGTCGTCCAGGGGTTGAAACAGGAGGGGATCATTGGCCGCAATAAAGGCGTCTTCGGCTGTAATAATCGGCACCATCGTGTACTTTTTGAGAAACTGTATGGGAACGGTTTCGGTAAATTCGGTCTTCATCTCCTTTATCGGAACGGCAGCCAGGAAATTCATGCCGTACTGTATGCCCAGGGCCTCCAATAAATCCGCCTCCGATATGGCCTTCTGCCGGATCAATATCTCGCCGATGCGCCCGCCTTTCTCTTGCTGTGTGTTTAACCCCTGGGAGAGCGCCTCCAGCGAAAGGCCATAATCTTCAATTAATATTTCCCCGATCAATTTCATTGATTATCTATGCTTTCCTGCAGATTCTTTAAATTATCCCTGGCAATGTCTGAAAGTTTACGTCCTGTCTGCATGGGGTCCGTGGATGTATATGCCCTATCATCCGGGTCAAGGGCGATGAGCCTTTCATACATCTCGGCAGCCTTTCCCTTTTCACCCCGTTTTTCGTGGATGAATCCCATATTAAGGATTACGTAGGGATTATTCGGATTGATTGCAAGGGCCTTTTCATAGTATTCAGCAGCCTTGTCATAGTCCTTGGTCTGAATATAACCATAACCCAGGTCCGACAGCCTCATATCTTCCGTTTGTCCGCTTCTTCCCCGGTACATCCTGATAACACTCTCCTCAATAGAGTCAATATGTCCTTTCTTATCCTCATATAGATCTTGAGCCTCAGCAGGATTTTCTATGATATGGGGTGTAAGGAATATATAAAGGTTTTTTTTGTCCAGTGATCTGGAGGTCGACCTGAATAGATAACCCAGTATGGGGATATCTCCCAGTAGGGGCACCTTGTAATTGGTCCTGCTTTCCGTCTCATCAATAAGGCCCCCTATAACCACTGTTTGACCATCTTTGATCACTACAGTGGTCTTGGCCTCTCGTTTGAGGGTGGTAGGCAAGCCTATACCTTCCTGTTTGACGACCTGGCTCACCTCCTGTGCTATCTTGAGCCGGACGAACCTTTCCTGGTTTATCTGAGGTGTTATATTCAGGGTAACGCCCACATCCTTGAACTCATAATTGCTGTAATCCACCCCTGCATCACTGGTATCTTTTCTGGTGAGGAAAGGGATATTATCAGCCACTGTTATCTCCGCCTCTTCATTATCGGTGGTCATGATCTGAGGTGTGGAGAGGATATGAACATCGGAATCTGTCCCGTATGCCCGCACAACCGCACCTATGCTGGGAAATCTAATATCGTTGATGGTGATGGTGTCTCCCAGGACCCCGAGAGAAAAACCTGCTGGAAGGCTAACCATACCACTGGCGTCAACTGAAGGCATATTCGTTGCGTCGGGCTTGGAGCCTCCGAAAACTCCAATAGCATAATCACTGATCTCACCCGCAGGCCTTCCTCCAAGCCATTCTACGCCCAGATCCAACTGCTTTGCCATGCTCACTTCCATGATAAGGGCCTCGATATAGACCATGTTTCTGGGTATATCGAGTTTTTTAATGACATCCTCAAGGATTAGATAGTCTGTTTTTTTTGCGGTGATTATCAGGGAATTGGTCGCCTTGTCCGCCACTATCTGCACGTCTTTAGAGACAACCGGGGAAGTGCCTGTTGGCGCGGTCCCACTCTGTTTGGAAGGAATTGCCGCCAGGACTTCCCTTATATCCTCGGCATTGGCGTTCTGCAGATAATACACATGGATATTCCCTTCTCCCCTGGGGGTCTCCTTGTCTATTATGCCTATCAGTTCCCTTATTTTAAGGGTGTCCACTTCAGACGCCAGTATTATCAGGGAATTTGTCCTTTCATCCGACACAATGGTAATTGCTGTGGAATCACCTTTTGCGCTTGTTCTTGTCGTCGTCTTAAAAACCGATGTCAATATATTGGCCGTATTTTCGGCGCTTGCATATTCCAGGGGGATCACGGAGATCACCTCACCCGTTCCCTCCACATCTATTATATCTATAATCTCCATCAGGCGTTTTATGTTGGACAACACGTCCGTCACGATAAGCATGCCGGTGGGTGCGTATGAGACCATCACACTGCTCTTGGATATAAATGGTCCGAACACATTTTTTATTTCTTCAGGATTGGCGTACTTCAGGGGTATCAACTGGGTTATGACCTTATCAAAGACCTTGTACGCCTCCTCCACAGTAATCTTTGTCGGAGAAATGATGGTCACCTTCCCCTTTACCGCTGTGTCTATCACAAAGTTCTTGCCGGTCAGCTCGCTTATAAATTTTATGAACAAGGCGATATCCACATTGTCAAAATCTATGGTCACGTACCTCGTCTCTGTAGTGTCTGATTCCTGTAATGTCTCAGCGGCGGAGGCACTTGCTTCCCCCTCGCCAGAGAGGTCCGACCCCCTGGCATATCCCAAAGGTAGAAAGCACAGCATCGGTAAAACAAGAAACACCATCAACAAACTTTTTATTCCATATCCCATCGTTACCCCTTCATAACTACTCTGTTTATCATAATGTGACAAACCTTTCGAATGCCTTGCACCCTCGGATCCTGACTAAAATGTCGAATATGGAACTCCCAGAATACTTGGCCATTTAGACGCTTGTATCCTATTTTTTTCTGATCCCAAATCAATCCCTGAAACTGTAATTCAGGGACATTTCCCGACCCCTTCTCGTTATCTGTAACGATACGTCTGTTTCCGATTTTAGATCATTATACAGCGCGATAACGTCTTCCGGGGACTTTATTTCGTTATCGCTCACACCCCGAATAATATCTCCATTTCTTAGGTCCATCCTCCTGAATATGGACCCGGCCTTTATACCGGTGATAGCCAGTCCGTCCGGCTGGTTATCGGTATAATGAGCCCTGATGGATGCCTGGGACAAAAGATCATTGATATCTTCAAGAGATTCATCAATACTTGCGCGTCTAAAGGTTATAGTCCTTTCCATCCTTTCAACGCCTTGACTCCGTTCCATCTCCGATTCCTGCCGGTCGTCGGTACCCCCTGAAGCAGGTTCCTCCATCACCAGTATCTCATCCCTGTTACCTACAGCCAGGACTACCTTTCCCCTGAGGATCGATTTTACCACCGCCTCCTGAACACTATCCCCTACCCGATATATCTCCTGCGTCCGTTTGCTGGTATCTTCAATGATTGCCACCGAATTCGCCCGGTCTCCGGCAACAGTGCCCAGGAGACGGATCTTTAATGATGTGGGTTCGAGTTCCTGTACTTCAGCAGCATAGCCCTTTGAGTCCAAGCTTTTGATTTTACTGAATATATTCCTGTCATCAATAACATTATAGACACTTAACCGCGCCTCCGCCCGCCTTTCCGTATCCGGGACATTCTGCATGGCAATCCCCTGAGTGTCGTTACTGTTAAGC
>Ga0315548_1002551_pt1 | contig 14088 bp, 12 predicted proteins | sample SalMarSW160110MG_2_FD_202540 | JGI IMG/M metagenome (GOLD analysis project Ga0315548, IMG submission 202540) | Salt marsh sediment microbial communities from the Plum Island Ecosystem LTER, Massachusetts, United States - Salt Marsh Sediment SW1601-110 ... | reverse complement strand
ATGAGGAAAAGCTGCGCAAGGCGATGCTCTACAAGATACGGCGCCTGGTCGGCCGGACCATCACCGTAAACAACGCTCTGACGCTCTGATCTCATCCAGGTGGCTGGTGTCGTTTAGGCTTACCAGCGTAAACTCCCCCTCCTGTGCGGAAAAACGATTGATGGCACAGGGCTCCTGAGCCAGCCTCCAGAAGCGATCGTTTCCCAGGCCCAACACGCCCAGCAGGATCAATCTGTTCATCACGGTATGGGCCACCAGGATGATCGTTGAACCCTGGTGCTGCCGCGTCAGTTCCTGAACCGCGGCCATCCCCCGATCCCGCACGACCTGAAGTGTCTCTCCCGAGGGAATCCGGGCCGCCTGGGGTGCGTTGTACCAGGCATCCAGCTCTGCCGGCCAGCGCTCCTGCACCTGCCGGGGAGTCAATCCCTGCCACCGCCCGTAGTCGATGTCGATCAGGCCGTCGTGGAGCTGAACTGTGAGACCGTGGGGTTGGGCGATCTTTCGGGCAGTGACCGCCGCCCGAACGAGGGGACTGCTGTAGACCGCGGCGGGCTTCGGCTGCCGGGCCAGACGCCGAGCCGTGGCTTCGGCCTGGGCCATCCCCGTCCGGTTGAGGGGAATGTCGGCACGGCCGCGAAAACGCTCGATCCGGTTCCATTCGGTTTGGCCGTGCCGCACGAGGATGATCCGGGTCACGGCTAACCGGTCCTTTGCAGCAGTTGATCCTCCTCTGCGAGACTGCCGTACAGGAGGGGAGATTGCGGATCGTGCAGGCGGCGGCGTTCAAGCGCGGTTTCGTAGTTGCTGTTGGCGTAGCAATACAGACAGTGATGCACACAGGTGTCGTAGGCACCGATATCCGCGCTCTCCACGCAGAGGCAGGAACCCCGCTGGGATCTGTCCTTCCTCCCTCTGAACTCCTCGCCGCTGATCCGGGAGATCAGCAGATCATCGATGCACTTGCCCGCCGGCACCCCGGCCTCGACCATCTCGGCGCAGGCGCAGCTGGTCATCCGAATGTCCAGTGGTGCAGCGATGGCCTGCAGGCCCCGTACCAGGTCGGTCTTCCGGGCTGGAGAAACCTCCATCAACTCGAAGGCGGTCAGGTTCCGCCGGCACTTGTTGTACATCGTGAGAAAGCTGACGATGCAGCGCCGGGTCGAACCGGCCAGCTCCCGAGCCAGCTCGGCGAACAGGCGCAGATGCACTGGGGGTGAGTACTCCGGGGTAAACAGAATCGGATCGTAGCGCCAAACCACCCGCTCCGCCCCCAGACGCCGGGCCAGGGTGAGAAAGGTGCGGAGGATTTCCTTCTTTTCCGGAAGATTCCGCTCCAGCTCGGTACCGTAGCCGGTGAGGGTGAAGAGAAAGTAGAAGGGAATGCCGAAGTCCTCCAGCTCCCCGAGCCGCTCGACCAGGGCGGCCGGGTTCTTGGTCCAGAAAACGATGCAGCGGGTTTTCACGGCGGATATCGGCACGTGATACACCAGCCGGGAGTTCACCGGATTCCGGACCAGCGCGTATCCCTCCCGCAGCCGCTTGAGCAGCCAGGGGGTGTAAAAGGCTGGAATATCGGTTCTCCTGCTGGCGCTGATGATCATTTGCGCGCGGTTCACGACTCCCGCTTCAGAATCCCAGCTTGGGCAGGGGCAGCTTTTCCAGCTGGGATTTCAATTGAGATTTTACAGCGTCCGTGGCCTGTTTCTGGGTGTCGGCGATCCGCTTCTCCACCTCCACCCTCTTCTGGATCAGAACCGCCTCATGCGCTGCCGCCTCGGCCAGGTTTCCGTCCGAACGCTGCACCAGATCCGCGAAGGCTTGCGAAAGGGCTTCGTTTTCCCGGATCTGCGAAGCCATTCGCGCGGTCAGCTCCTCCCGGAGCCTGCCGCGGTACTGGGCGGAGATCTCCGTGAAGCGCTTTTCCAATACGAGGGCCAGCTGCCCGTCGGCGCTGCTGCGCGCTGCGACCCGGGCCAGCTTTCCGCTTTCCACAGTGTAGTCGAAGTCCACATCCACCTTGGAAAGAGAGCCGAGGGTTTCGTAGAGAATCGTGCCCAGCTGGTTGCCACCGGCAGTCGGCCGGAGAACCAGATCGTAGAGCTCCAGCAGTCCCTGTCCCTCGGCGGCGTTCCCCGGGCGGGAACGGGAAAACTCGGTTCGCAGTCGATACCCGGACGCAAGGGAGCTCAAACCCAGATTTTCCAAACCCTCCGTCAACTCGAAGGTGAAGCCCGCGGCCCGCACCCCGAGCTTCAGATCCGTATCCCGTCGCTCGCGGTTGTCCAAGAATCCGTCGACGGAAAGCCGCTCCCCCCCTTCGCTGCGATTGTACGTGAAGGTTACCGGCCGATCGATCAGATCAGGATTGCTGGAGATGTTCCGGATCGTACCGTGGATGATTTTAGAAGCATCCTGCACCGAAACATCGGCATGTTCCAGCAGAAAGCGGGGATATTCCGCCACGCCGAAAGGTACATCCACCCCCCGCTGCATGCGGTTGACCGTCTCTCGATCTTCCCGCTTCTCCTTCTTGCGGGTGATCAGCCGCTCCGCATAGCCCCTGGCTCTTTGGGCGTACCCGTAATAGCGGCCCAGTATCTGCTGCAGATAACCGGCCACCAGATCCGAGACCAGATTCTTCAGCTCCCCGCTGGAGAGATCGGACAGAGAGTACAGATAGGCTACGTCGGCATCTACCGCCGCCTCGAACTCCCGTCGGTCCGAGGCGATCTCCCCTCGATCCGCCTTGATCTGACGGTCCGCCGCCCGAAGATCGTCCCGCACCCGGTTCAGAGCCGTTGCCGCCTGCTGAATATCCGTCACCGCCTGCTGCAGCTCCGGTACCGTATCCAGGGATCCCACATCGATGGCGCGAACCGCATCGATTCTTCCGGCAAGCTCATCCACGTCGTTCCGGCCCTGTTCCACCGTGCCCTGCCACCGTCCCTGCAGGGTTTGCAGCCGGCTGTTCAGCTCGGCGATCCTGGCCGGGCTGCTCAATCTGGCCCGCTGGTCATCGACAAGGGCTCCGGCATCCAGGCTGCCCAGATTCAAGAACAAACCCCTCGTTTCGGCCCGGCTCGCCGTTTCGACGTCGGATTCCGGCTCGGTCTCCCGATCCTGGGGCAGGGCTCCGGAGCTCTGCCGGGGGGTATGCCAGCGGACCTCCCGCGTCTCCAGGGTCGATATGACTACCTTGGCCTTGAGCAGCTCATTGGTGTTGAGGTCTGCTTCGGTGGCCCCCAGCTCGAAGAGATTACGCATAGGCTGTTCCCGGTCGGCTACACTGAGGTGGGTGAAGGACAACCTTCCGGCGAGAAGCCGAAAATCCAGCTGCTCCACGTCGGCCCGCGCGGAGAACACCGCCTCCAGCCCCCGCTCCAGGGCCTTCTCCAACAGCCTGTTCTTGAAGGCGAAGTTGAATACCAGAACCGCGGCCACGATTATGGCGATCAAGGAGACTTTTCCGGTGCGCACCACCCCTTTATTCTTCTTGATCGAACCGGCTAGCTGCCTGAGCCGCCTGGCGTCTTCATCGCTCAACTCCGGGGAGCGGCGGTAGCGGCCATCCGGACCTCTGCTGTACAGCCGGAGCACGAAATCTCGCTCCGATTCGATGTAGATGCGGCCCAGGATTTTCTTGCGGAAGCGGCGCTCCTTGAGCTCCTCCTTGAACAGCTTGGGCACTTTCATCGCTTCCCCCCTACCGCAGGCTCACGGCCGCGCCGCCGATCTTGCGAACGGCGTTCCCTATTTTCATGACCAGGGGCACACGCCGCAGTGCCTTCACCAGCCGGCTGCCGGCGATCCTGTCCCTCCACCTGCGCCGGTAGAGAACCACCAGCCGCCGGAACAGAAGGAACACGGGCAGCCACAGCCCGATCCCGGCAATCAGACCCCCCATCACCACGGTGTTGTTGAAGCGGCTCAGAGGCAGCAGGGGCAGATTGTAGGCGCCGGTGAAGATATCCGCCAGAGAAGGTTGGCTCAACATCCAGAGGCCGAGTCGGTGAAGCAGGCCGTCGGCCAGGGGCGTGAGCAGTTTGAAAAACGCCAGGAACAGCAGCTCTGCGGCCAGATTGATCTTCAAGAAAAACGTGATTACGAACAGGCAGAACCAGAGCAGGTTGCCGGTGGGAATCAGGGCAAGCAGGAGGGCGAAGGACACGCCGGCGGCAACCTCCCCGGCACGGTTGTTGGCATTGATGGCAACGATCAGCGCAGCGATCCATTTGACGAACATGACGGCGTTCTCCTCTTGTACTGCCCATTATATACGCACTTTCATGTTGAACAAAGCAAGGCTGTCGTTTTATCCTTACCTCGAGCTGTAGTAGATGCACATCATGGAAGCCTACCAATCCTTGTCCGACCAGGCCTTCTTTGCTCATCTGAACAGGAGAATCGGGAAGCTGCTGACCCTGGCCGTGTACGTCAGCAAGAACGCCTCCAGCGAGGGATGCTTCACCCGCCCGCTGCTGGCGGACCTGCTCTCCGAAGCGAGCAAGATCGAGGAGCTGCTGGACGCCTACGGGGTGAAGAACAACAGGCGCTGGTATCCCCTTCGGCAGGCCGTCGCCCCGATCAAGCTGTTCTCCAACGTGAGCTATCTCCTGATCCACATCCTTCGCTTCCTGCCCAACTACCGTCTGCTTCCGATCGAGGAAGATTTCCCGAAGGCCACGGAGGAAGCCCTTTCCTTTACCTGCTCGATCCTCATTGAAAGCGCCCGGGCCCTGATCCGGCAAGCCAGGAAACTGGACATCGAGATTCCCGATTCGATACCTGCCCTGGAGGATTTCGGTGATGAGATCCTCAGAGGGCATCTGGCATCGGATCGCCCGACGCAGAAGGTCGCTTCTCCGGAGGAGACGGTGGTGTACCTGGCCACCGCCTTTCTCAACCTGGCCGAAGAGAGCACCTTCCTGCACGCCGTGCAAAACCAGCACATCGACAACTACGCCGACTGGATCCCCGACCCCATCAGCGAGGAACGGCTGCGCAGCCTGGAGGAAATGTTTCACAACCTCCAATCCATCTACGACACCCATATCTCCGATTCCAATGTGGAAACTCTGGACGACGATCTGCTCGTTCTGCGCGGGCAAATCACGGTGATCTACCATCTTCTGGAAACGGCAACGGCCTTTACCCACTTCTGCGAGCGACACATCCTCAGCTTTGCCTCCCACCCGAAGCCGTCTCAACGCGGCCTGATCGATCCCAACAAACTGCTGGATGTGCTGATCCACTACTCGGTGGCCTTCGCCAGCCGCTACATCACCCGGACCCGCAGCCTCTGTCACGAGATGCTTCGGCGTTACGCCATCCAGGGCAAGATCAGCGTGCCGGCGCCTCGCTACAGGGGCTTTCACGTCCGCCCATCGACCCTGGTAGCCAAGATCGTCAGCCATTACGGCAGCGAGGTACAGATGAAGTTGGCCGGGGAAACCTACAACGCCGGGGTGACGTTGGATCTGTTTCGGGCCAATGAGAAGATCAATGCGGGGAAGAAGCGTTGGCTGAGAACGGAGGTGCACAAGCTGGGACTGGACTGCCGTCCCGAGGTTGCGGACAACTTGAACGGGCAGGAGGAGGAGAGGACCAGGCTCATGGAGCGGCTGGCCCACAGCGCTATCCAGGCTCTTTTCTCGCAGAATAAACTCGTGCTCTACGATAGAAATCTTCCCCTCGACGAGATCGGGCCCCTGCCGGACGAAACGGCCTCCGAGTATATCGCCCGAGCCCTGATCCAACTGCTCACCATGGGCAAGATCGATGTGGTTATGGATATCAATGTGACCTTCACGGGTGACCAGAGGGTGCTTCAGGACATCAAGCTTCTGGCCGAAAACGGATACGGAGAGGATGACTTCGGCAACAACCTGCCGCTGCCGCCGAAGCTTTCCTACCTGAGGCGCTGAATCGCCGCCGTACGCTTCGCGGCTCATCCCCGGGGACCGCCTACGCCCCGCAGGACCCTATTATCGTCCCGCTCGATCCTGTACGATTCGGTACGCCTGATCCGGGTCCTCCACCTCGGCCAGGAGCATCTCCGTCTGACAGTCGATCCGCTCCACGGTTTCGACGGCGGAGTACTGCACCTGGTAGCGCTCCAGCACCTCACGGCCCAGCCTGCTCAGCACCCCGGCTTTCACCTGCCGAATGCCGAGTCGAACCAGCAGCAGGGCGGCGGCCTTGCCTACTATCTTGTCCTCCAGCCGAAGCGATTCCGGCTGGTAGGATGAGGTGCCGAGGAACTCCTCCAGCTCGAACAGCGGATAGAGCCATTTGCCGGTGCTGGAGAAGATCTCCCGCTCCTCGTGGTAAGCCCGGAGGGTCACTTCAGCCGTCATCAATCCTCCCTATCGTCTCTCGGCATGGTGCATTCCGCAATCCTGATACCACTTTCTGCCCTGCCGGCTCAGCAGGTCCTCCGCTTCTTTGGGACCCCAGCTCTCCTGTTCGTAGAAGGTCAAAGGGGAAGCGGCGGGCTGCTCCCAGGAGGCGAGAATGTCATCGATCAACGCCCAGGACAGCTCGATTTCATCACCTCTGGCGAACAGGGAAGCGTCCCCCTGCATGGCATCCAACAGCAGCCTTTCGTAGGCTTCGGGCAGGACGTCATGGCCGAAATCGTCGGCGTAGTGGAAATCCATGTCCACGGAACGGGTCCGCATGCCCGCCCCGGGCTGTTTGGTTTCGAAACGCAGGTGAACGCCCTCGTCGGGCTGGATGCAGAGGGAGAGGATGTTCGGGGTGATGCTCGCTTCAGCCTCTGCGGGAAACATCAGATGCGGAACCCCCTTGAACTGGATGGCGATCTCACTGGTCTTCATCTTCAGCGACTTGCCGGAGCGCAGGTAGAAGGGCACCGCCTGCCAGCGCCAGTTGTCGATGAACAGCTGCAGGGCGGCGTAGGTCGGGGTCCGGGAGTTCTGATCCACTCCCGGCTCCTTCCTGTAGCCCCGGTACTGGCTGCGCACCGATTCGGCACCGGGGCGCAGGGCCCGCAGCACCTTGACCTTTTCATCCCGCAGGGCGTCCGCTTCGAACAGCGAGGGCGGTTCCATGGCGGTTAGGGTCAGGAGCTGAAGCAGGTGATTCTGGAACATGTCCCTCAAGACCCCGGCCCTGTCGTAGTACCCGGCCCGGTGCTCCACCCCGACCCGCTCTGCCACGGTAATCTGCACGTGGTCGATGAAGTTCCGGTTCCACAGCGGCTCGAAGATGGCATTGGCGAAGCGCAGGGTCAGGATATTCTGCACAGTCTCTTTTCCCAGGTAGTGATCGATCCGGTAGATCTGCCGCTCCTCGAACACCGAATGAACCTGCTCATTGAGCTTTCGGGCGCTGGCCAGATCGTTGCCGAAGGGCTTCTCGATGACGATCCGCCGCCAGCCGTTTTCAGAAACGTTCAATCCTGACCGGCCGAGTTGATCCACGATCACCGGATACAGATTGGGAGGCGTGGCCAGGTAGAACAGGGCATTGTCCACCTTGAGTGTCTTGCCCATATGGGCATAGGTCTCGGGATCGCCGTAGTCGCCGGCCAGGTAGGTGATTCGGTCCCGGAAGTTTGGCCAAAAGCTGCAGATCTGAGGTTTGAGCCGGGCATAGCTCTGCACGCCTTCGAAGATGTGGCTCTGAAATTGCTCATCGCTCATGGCACTGCGGGCCACTCCGATGACCCTGCTCTCCCGGGGCAGAAGTCCTTCACAGGCCAGGCTGTGGATCGCGGGGATCAGCTTTCTGCCGGTCAGGTCGCCGGATGCCCCGAAGATCACGACGGTGGCAGGCGGGGGTTTTCTCAAACTCCTCTGCATTTCGGGACCAATAAGGTTTGAGGCCGTCACTTTTCGAAACCGGACAGCAGTCGTTCGAGATCCGTTGGAACATCCGTTCCCAGATGGATGCGGATCACCCGGCGCTGATTGTCCTTCAATGCCTGCTTATCCCCCAGAGCCTGGGCCAATTTGAGAACAGCGAAGCTCACCGCCGACTGTTCCTGCCCCGCGGTATCCGGAATCGCGGCGTCCCGGCCCGGCGTGTTGGTGAATTGAATGAATAGTCCTGCACCGCCGCCTCCCTTGTGCAGCTGTCCGGTGGAATGCAGAAAGCGCGGACCGTAGCCCACGGTGGTGGCAACCCGGTAGCGGTCCCGGATCCGGGTGCGCAGCTGCTGCAGCGCCGCGGTGGTCGCATCGTCCGGTTTGACATAGGCCTGCAGGCAAACGTAGTCTCCCGGTTCGGCTTGGGAGAGGAACTCTTCGAGCACGCCGCCCTCCGGAGCCTCGGCCCGGTCGTCCGGAAGCGCACCGGTTTCGGTATAGGCGCTCATCATCTCCCGGGCTCGCACCTTGGCGCTCTCCACGTTGGGCTGGTCGAAGGGATTGATTCCCAGAAAGTGACCGACAACCGCCACGGCCATCTCCCAGAGGAAGAACTGTGCACCCAGATCGTAGAGATCCCGAAGATCGATCCGCACCACCGGGTGGCCCGCCCGCTCCAGGGCTCCCACCGCCGCATCCAAGTCATCCGCCGCGGCCAGTCGCAGATACAGGAACAGCCGATCCTGCCCGTAGACCTCCGCCGCACCCAGGGGCTCTCCGATCACCGGCACGATGCCCCTGCCCTCCTTTCCCGTGCTCTCGGCAATCAGCTGCTCCACCCAATCTCCGAAACTCTCCAAGCCCGGGGAGGTGAAGATCGTGAGTTTGTCACGACGGGATCCAGCGGCCTTCTCCGAGGCCAGCCGGCCGAGAACGGCGCCCAGAAGGGCGCAGGGGTCAGCGCCCGAGGCGCGCTGGCCGGCGCTCCGGCCTGCCGTGCCGCTGCCCGCGCTTCCGCTTCCTGCCCCGGCACCTCCCTTGGTGCCGTCGGAGCAGTCGGGATTACCGCAGCCGCAGGCCGCCTGGATCGCCCGTTCGAGAAGACGAGTCAGATCGATCCCCAGCAGGGCTGCCGGAACCAGGCCGAAGTAGGACAGCGCGGAGTAGCGGCCGCCGATATCGGGATCGTTGAGGAAGATATCCCGGAACTTGTACTTGCCGGCCAGATCGGCAAGCTTGCTTCCCGGATCCGTGATGGCCAGAAAATGCTCCCCTGCCCTGTCCGCTCCGACGGCTTCAACCGTCCGATTGTAGAAATACTTGAAGAAGGACAGGGTTTCCACGGTGCCGCCGGATTTGGTGGACACGATGAACAGGGTAGTCGAAAAATCGAGCTCTTCGGCAAAGGAGAGTATCAACTCCGGATCCGTGCTGTCGATCACCGAAACATCGAGATAGCCCTCGGCCGGACCGAAGGTTCTGCCGAACACCTCCGAAGCCAGGCTGGATCCTCCCATGCCCAGCAGGAGGGCTCTCCGATACCCGGCTGTGCGAAGCTCGTCGGCCAACCCGGTCAACCTGTCGATATCCTGCTTCGATGTTTCGGCGATCCGCAGCCAGCCCAAACGATTGGTGATTTCGGTGGGCTCGGGTTTCCACACTGTATGGTCGTGAGACCAGATCCGCTGGATCACCCTCTGTTCCGCCATCCGCTTCAACGCGGCTTGTACGCTTTGTTCGTACTTGCCCAGACTGACTTCAATCATTTTCCTCTCCTCGTGCGGCCTGTCCCTCGATGAAGAAACGCAAGCCCGTTCAAAAAGTAGTCACAGCACCCTATAAAGGTCAAACGGATTCCACTCCCGCTCCAGTGACAGCCAGACGGCGGGGATATCCGAGGGATCGACGAAGTCGTGGTGGAAGCGAGGGCTCCCGGTTCCAGGTGCGGAGGGTCGCTCATCCTCAGCTCTCCCCTTTGGTGTACGCCTCTCCCAGTTTTGCCGGGGCCAGCAGGCGGCGGTGGTCCTTGCGCAGTCCCCCGCCCAGAAGAACGGCCAGAGTGGCCAGGTAGGGCATCATGGCCAGGAGGTTCGGAGGCACGCCGATCGGCTGCAGCAGATACTGCAGCACGAAGATGCAGCCGAACAGAAAGGCGCCCAGGAAGGCCCGCAGCGGATTCCAGAGGGCAAATATGGTGAGGGCGATCACGATCCAGCCGCGGCCGCCGGTAAGCCCCTCGGTCCAGGACTTGCTGTACACCAGGGACAGGTGAGCTCCGGCCATGCCGGCCAGGGCGCCCCCAAGAAGAACGCAGAGATAGCGGATCCTGGCCACATTGATTCCCTGCACTTCCGCGGCCGCCGGGTTTTCACCGACCGAACGGATCTCGATGCCCCAGCGGGTACGGGTCAGCAGAAACCAGAGCAGGATCCCCAGAATGACAGCCAGGTAGAACAGCGGATCCTGGGAGAAGAGGATGCGTCCCGCCACCGGGATATCCGCCAGACCCGGGATCGACAGCGTGCTCAGCTTGCTGGGGAGGGGGCGTCCGATAAAGGGCCTGCCGAACAGGCCGCTGACCCCCAGGCCCAGCATGGTCAGAGCCAGTCCGGAGACCACCTGATTGGCCTTGAGCGTTATGGACACGAAGGCATGAATCCCCGCGGCCAGCGTGCCGGCGGCAACCGCGGCCAGCAGGCCCAGCCAAGGACTTCCCGTGGTCATGGTCACGGTGAAGGCGGTCATGGCCCCGATGGCCATCATGCCCTCAACGCCCAGGTTCAGCACCCCGGATCGCTCGGTGACGATCTCTCCGAGGGTTCCCAGCAGAAGGGGGGTTCCGGCGAGTAGAGTGCGGATCAATGTGGAGATGATCATGCTTCCCATCCTCTATCCCCTCCTCACCAGAGAAACGACAAGGCGTTTGTTTACGAAGGCGTCCCCCATGATCAGAAAAAACAGCAGCACTCCATTGAATACGTGAACCGTGGCCGCGGGCAGCCCCAGGGAAATCTGGATGGCGTCCCCTCCGACCAGAATCCCCGCAAAAAACAGGGCGGAGACGATCGAAGCCAGCGGGTTCAGCTTGGCCAGCCAGGCTACGATAATTGCGGTAAAACCGTAGCCGGCGGAGATGACCCCCGGATAGGTCAGATGATGATGGATCCCGGCCGTCTCTCCCACCCCGGCGAGCCCGGCCACTCCGCCGCTGATCACCATCAGCGTGACGGTGGTGCGGAAAAAGTCGATGCCGGCGTAGCGGGCCGCCTCGGGATTCTCCCCGACTACCCGCAGCTCGTAGCCGAATTTCGTAGAATGGACCAGGAAGAAGAGGATGACGGCACAGGCCAAAGCGATGAGCAGGGTCAGGTAGTGGATGCGGGTTCCCGGGATCACGGACAGTGTGGCCGAGGGGGGCAGATCGTCGGTGTAGGGAAAACCCTGCTGGGTGATTCCCTTCCACGGTCCCACGATGAGCAAGTTCAGAAACTCCGCGGCTACGTAGTTGAGCATCAGCGTGGAGATGACCTCATTGACCCCGAATCGCACTTTGAACAGGGCGGGGAGCGCGCCCCAAATCGCACCACCCAGAAAACCGACCAGGAACATCAGTGGGATCACCATCCAGCCGGGCAGCCGCGGTCCCAGATTCAGCCCGATCCAGGTCGCGAAAATAGCCCCCATCAGCAGCTGGCTCTCCGCCCCGATATTCCAGAATTTGGCCCGAAAGGCCAGGGTCAGCCCGGATCCGATGAGGATCAGGGGAATCGCCTTGGTTATGGTTTCCGAGATCCCATAGAGGCTGCCGAAGGATCCGGCCAGGATCTTCCAAAGGGCGTAGAGAGGATTCACCCCTTTGACCGCGAATACGACCCCAACCGCGACAAATCCGACCAGCAGAGAGAGCAGCAGCACGACGATCTGACGGCCGGCAGAGGCCTCGTGTCGGGGCTGCAGACGGATCGAGATTCTCACTCCTGATCTCCCGCCGCTCCGCTGGTCAATGGGCCCGCTCCGCCGGGCACGGCGCCGGCTCCTGCACCCGCTCCCTCGGGCATGGAGCCTGCCATCATCAGCCCGATATTCTCCATGGTCGCCTGAGCCGTAGACACGATCCCCATGAACCTGCCCTCATACATCACCGCAATCCGGTCGCAGAGCTCGAAGATTTCCTCCAGATCCTCTGAAACAAGGAGCACCGCCAGGCCCTCTCCCCTCTTTTCCAGAAGCTGCTGCCGAATGTACTCGGTGGCGCCGACATCGAGGCCGTAGGTAGGGTGGGCCGCGACCAGCAGGGCCGGCTGACCGGAGATCTCCCGTCCCAGGATCAGCTTCTGAATGTTGCCCCCGGACAGATTCTTGACCGGGGTATCTATGGTCGGAACGCTCACGTTGAATCGCTCGATGATCGTCGAGGCGTACTTGCGGATGCTGCCGAAATTGAGAAACAGAACCCGGGAGAACAATCGCTGACGATGCTGCTTCAAGACCGCATTCTCGTACACGAACAGATTGGGCACGACGCCGAAGCGAATCCGCTCTTCCGGCACGTGGGAAATGCCCCGGCTGGCCACAACCCGGGCGTTGGCATTGGTGATGTTCTGCCCGCCGAGCAGGACCGCCCCTTGGCTCGCCTTGCGTAACCCGGTGACAGCCTCGACCAGCTCCCGCTGCCCGTTTCCCGAAACCCCCGCTATGCCGAAGATCTCGTTGCGGAAGACCTGGAAGCCGACGCCCCGTACGGCCATCCGCTGCCGGTCTCCCGGAACGACCAGCTCCCTCACATCCAGGACCAGCTCTCCCCGTTCGAGCTCCGGCCGTTCGATCCGGAAGATGATCTCCCGGCCTACCATCATGCGGGCCAGCTCCCGTTTGTCCACGTCTTTGGTCTCCGCCTTCCCCGCAACCTCCCCCTTGCGCAGGACCAGAACGCGGTGACAGATGGAGAGGATCTCCTCCAGCTTGTGGCTGATGAAAATCACCGAGTGCCCCTCCTCACTCATGCGGCGCAGGATCACAAAGAGCTGCTCGGTTTCCTGGGGAGTGAGGACGGAGGTCGGCTCGTCCAGAATCAACAGATCCGCCCCCTTGACCAGAGCCTTGACAATCTCCACGCGCTGCTGCTCCCCGGCGGACAGCTGCCAGATCCGTTCCTGGGGGTTTATCTTCAACCCGAAACGCTCCCCGAACTCCACCAGCCTGCGCGCTACATGCCGGGAAGGGGAGAGGAAGGGAGCATCACTCAATCCCAGGGCGATGTTCTCCGCAACCGTGTGGTTCTCGATGAGCATGAAATGCTGATGGACCATGCCGATGCCTAATTCGATCGCATCCCGGGGGCTTTCGATCCTCACCGCTTGCCCGTTGATGCGGATCTCCCCCGAGTCCGGGGCGATCAATCCGTAAAGAATGTTCATCAGGGTGGTTTTTCCCGCCCCGTTCTCCCCGAGCAATCCCAGGATCTCCCCCGAACCAATGCGCAGATTCACCCGCTGATTCGCTCGGGTCCTGTGAAAGCTCTTGGAGATGTCGATCATTTCGAGCAGATCGATCTTGGGCATGACGCTCTGACTGTACCGGACTACGGTGCTCGTGACAATCCCGTGGCGGATCGTGGCGGAGAACCGCTGGATCCCTGCCCCCAGCATCCGCTCCCCCCCCCGGTCTCTCGGGTGGGTTCGTATTCTCGGCATTCTGTGATAGGATAAAGAATAACGATATAGGGAGGATTCACCATGGAATTGAACAAAGAAACCAGACAGCGCTACCAGGCCAGAATGCTCGAGGCGATGAAGGACCAGGGGAATGCCAAGCTCAACTGTGATTTTTTCGCCAAGAAGCTAGGTATCTCCAGAGACTACGTTCTGCAGCTCATGAGATTGATGGCCGAGCAGGGACTCGTCGAATTCGAGGAGGCCAAAAGAGCTCCCGAAAAAAAATCCTGGATTCGTCAAAAACCAGCAGAATAGCCGCAAGTCATCTGCCGGTTCCCAAGCCGGAGCTCTTTCTGCGCGCTACCTGTATTCGAATAGCGAAAAAACTCGAGAAATTTCAGAAATAAATTTGTCAACTCTCCCTCTCCGGTTTATGATTATGCTCACCATAAAAAGAGACGTGGAGCATGAAACCTACGATTGCTGTTGGTTTCGGGCTTCTGCTCCTGCTGTTCCTCCCGTGCCTAGCCGCTTCTGACGAGCCAGAGCCGTTCAGTCAATTCCCTGAAACACAAACCTTCCCGGAGCTGTTGCATGTC
>Ga0315548_1002548_pt1 | contig 14097 bp, 4 predicted proteins | sample SalMarSW160110MG_2_FD_202540 | JGI IMG/M metagenome (GOLD analysis project Ga0315548, IMG submission 202540) | Salt marsh sediment microbial communities from the Plum Island Ecosystem LTER, Massachusetts, United States - Salt Marsh Sediment SW1601-110 ... | reverse complement strand
GGTCGCCGAAAACTATACCGCTATGGTGATACTCGACAATCTGCTCGCACACTATGGTTATCAACAGCTAAAAAAGGAGATATCCGGCTGACTCGCCTCGATTCGTCGAAGCGGGCCTTCGCGCCGAGGGGCCGCGGGAATCAGCCGGTACAAAATCGATTGAATCTTTTTCAATAAAAAAAAGCCCTGTACCGTACGGGTTACAGGGCTTTAATCTTCAAAAATTCAAAGCCTTTAATCAGGCGGGATTACTATTATCTCCGAGCACGAAGGAAAACTGCCGTCCGCATTATAGCTGGCGCATATCCTCCAATGTAGAGCCCAGCCGAAGGCTCCGTCTTCCTTAACTGCCACTGCATACGATACAATTGTACCGTTAAGTGTTATCACAACATCCGGGAAACCCGGGTTGACAGGATGCGGCAGAACCATTGGGAATACCGCTGTGGAATCAATCCAGTCGCTGCTGAACTGCCATCCTGCCCCATCCGTACACTCGAATCTGAACCAGAGCGGAACTCCATCCGCCAAATCACCAATTTCTCCGGCAACCAGATGGTACCAGTAGTTACCGTCAATATATTGCGTACTGTTCGGGTCATCGTCGCCGATTATCATATTCGGCTCGTTCGGCTCATAAACTATGAACGTCGTTGCTGTCGCCTCATTAGAGTAGGCCGAGTCGCCACCACCATTATAGGCACAGACACGATATATATAAGTTGTCGAGTGCTGCAGACCAGCATCCTGATAAGCAGTTACATTTGCACCGACCGTCGCTATTTGAGCAAACGGGTTAACTCCGGTTCTTCTCTCTATCTTGAATCCAACCTCATCGTAAGCGTTATCTGTCCAGTTCAGGTTAATCTGATTCTCCGACACAGCCACCGCCGTCAGAAGAGTCGGCGCGTATGGAGGCGACTGCATGCCGACAGTCACATATGCAATCGCCGACCATCCGGTCTCATTACCCCTCGCATCGCGAGCCTTGACCCTGTAGCCGTACCTCTGGTCAACCACAAGGCCTTCATTAACGTACATCCGATTTGGATCCCAATCTCGGTAATGTCCATCAGGCACACCGCCTCCATCGGTCCGCTGGATATAATACGTTATAGTCCCGCCGTAATTATCTCTTGCCTCTGTCGCAACCATTTCCGCCCAGTCGGCGCCCGGTTCTGAGGTCGGGTAAATCTCCCAGGTCATCGGGTTCGGCTCAGGCGGTACCGTCTCCTTTTTACCGAAATTAGCCGCATAAATTGCATAGTCCTTATTATTTACCGTACCATCCATATTCAGGTCAGTGCCGTGGCACCAATCCGGAAACTCACAGCCGACATCGAGGTAGTGACGAAGCCACCTTGTCAGAAAATCAACAATATCAACCTGGCCGTCAAAATTGAAATCTCCCTTAAATTCTGTCGTCCTGATATAGTGATAACCCCTGTCAACCAGCGAATCGAGGTCTTCCACAACCAGGTCGGTCCGGGTCGTATGCCTGTATTTATTTGCCGTGTGAGCATCCGTACTGCCTGAATCAACATAATGGCTGTCAACACCCTGACCAGCGGCAATCTGGCTGAGATGGTAACCCTCGACGAAAAGCGGGTCGTCATCGACAGGAAGGTTATGACTGTCCGGATCCCATGTCATAGTATCGGCGTCCCACCAGTCGTATCTTATCTGACTGTTTTCTCCGATATAAATCGGCCCGGCAAATATGGAGCTTATCGCATTGCCGAGGTTGACACGAGGCTTGGTTATTGCGATCTTCGTATCTGTAACAGGGTCTCCGCTGGCAAACAACACGGTTTTTACCTGTGCAGGCGTTAAGGGAACACCCATCGTTTCGATAGCTGCCGACTGCAGGCTGGCTACTACGCCGGCTGCGAAAGGACAAGCAGCTGACGTGCCGTCGAAGGCCGGAAAATAATTACCCGCATCGTAACCAGCCACACCAATTATATCGGTAGTATAAGTAGGGTCAGCCGGTGCTAATATATCAAGTATCTGGGCTGTATTTGAATACCCTGCCACCTCGTCCGCCAGGGCAGGGTTGTCGGTCCCGTCATAAACCGTACCAACACTTATGACATTAGAAAGGGCCGCAGGGAAAGAGATACCGACGCCGGCATAACCGTCATTTCCCGACGCAGCAAGAATAGTTACCCCCGCTTCTGTAAGGTTTTCAGCCATAGCAGCCATCGCCGGATAATCCAGGTCGGCATCCTGTGTGTTATCATAAACTCCACCACCCAGGCTGTTGTTTATAACCAGAATAGGATTAGCCGGGTCATCAAGACGATGCGTCAGGCACCAGTCCCAGGCATCAAGAATCGTGTCTTCAGCAAATTCGTTTGAATCGTCAAGAGTTGCCTTTAGTGCATACAGCTTGGCATTAAAGGCAACACCGCCGATATAATCACCTACATTACCCAGATCGCCTGCTGCAATTCCAGCACAGCAGGTGCCGTGTGCATCATTACCGGCGGGAAGCGGATCCTCATCGTCTTCAGCAACATCGTAACCGCCTATTACTTTCTCGTTAGGAAAGCCGCCGTTGCCGAGCATCGGGTGACGATAATCAATTCCTGTGTCAACTACCGCAATCGCAACACCGGTGCCGTCATATTCCTGACGAGCCGTCGAAGCATTAGCCAACGGTATTGCCTGACGAAGCATTCTATGAAGATGCCTGACAGGCCCGATATGTTTGACCTGCGGATTTAACAGCAGCTTGTTGAGCCCGTTTAATGTTACAAGGCCCGAAAATGCCGTCACATTATCATATCGATAACGTAAAGTGAACTCACCTGCTGTAAGCTGTGAAAGTACCGCCTGCTGACGCATGCTTACCTCTTGCCGCAACTGTTCCACCCACTCAGGCGAATCCCAATCAGCACTTTTCTTTAAAGTAACAGGCTCAGCCAGAGTAACAACAGTTTCAGCCCAGCCGGTATCATTAATCTGGTCATAAATGCTCTGGCCTTCGATAAGCTTAGTACCGCCCGCGCTGCCTCCAACGCCGCCGTCTTCCTCAATAAGCTCGCCCAAAGCATATTCAGGCCCAACACCGCTGTAAGAAATCTCTACTACCGACGGCTCAGGATAATATTCGTCATCGCTTGCTATGGCAATCTGGTGACCATCAACTGCAAAATTGCCCCAGATAATGCTGTCGATTATATGTGTATAGCTGTTATAACCACAATAAAGTCCTCCGCCTAAATTACCGCCCACATTATCCGCTATTGTACTATTTACAATATTGCAGTCTGAATAAATATTGACTGAAACACCTCCTCCGTCTCTGCCCGAAGTATTTTCAGTTATCAAGCAGTTCCACAATAAAGCATTGCTATCAGATACAAACACACCGCCACCCGACGCCACAGCCTCATTAGTCGTGATATAACTGTCGGCAATCTTAATATTACCGTCAAATACAAATACAGCTCCACCCTCACCAACTGCGCCTGTCGCAGTATTATTAGTGAACGTATTTTCGACAATTTGAATCTCACCATTTACCGAATACAGCGCACCACCGTGTAATGCCGTATTATTTTCAAATGTGCACTCATCCAGTAATACCTTCGAGTCGCTTACATAACCGAACTGACAAAACAGTGCACCTCCGTTCGTAGCCTCGCTGCCGCTAAACCTGCAGTTCTCGAAAGTAACCTCCGCATTCCTGAAATCTACCGGCATGCCCTCAAAAGTAACCATCGTGCCGCTCATTGCAGCCGCTCCGCCAAAAGCTATATATTCATCAAGAGGCACCACAGGGGCATTATCACCGTACTCCCATCTCCATAGCGGGTAAAATCCGCTCGTACTGACCATATTATTGATAAAGTCACAGTTGGTAAACTTCACCTTACTGTTTGTTTCACAATATACAGCACCGCCAAAGCTCTCGATTCTCCTGTGCTCCTCAGGCAGACCAACTGCTTCACCTGTACTGCCGCCCTGTGTCACATTATCCTGGAAGGTACAGTCAATGAAGTGCGGCTCGCTGTTAACATCGCAAAAAGCACCTCCACCCATTCCGGTATATCTCCAGGGCTCATCGAAAGGACCCCAGTACCAAATAGGGTCGGTTGGGTCACCGGCGTTTCCACCCCAAATACAGGCGTTACCGCCGTCACCGCCCGTGGCGTTGCAATCACTTATAATACAATTCTTAAATACAGGCTTACAACCTATACCTACATAAATCCCACCACCATAGGCCTTGCCTGCCCAGCCGCCGTTGCTCTCTTGCGGACAGGGGCAACCGTTACCACCATCAGCGGCGCCAAGGAGGATATCATCGATTACACAGTTCACAAACGTCGGAGAGGCTTCATAAAATTGATAAGTATCTGGAAACTGAATATTCCAGAAATTGTCATAACCAATCCTTATCGCGCCGCCATACTCTTCAGGAGCAGGAATACCATCAATACTACCTTGAGCCAGAGGGCAATCAACATTCGCTAAAGTCGATATTAAGTAAAAACTAATATCAGTGAACGTCAGGCCTGCCAAAACGGTATCAGGACCGACATCATCAATAAAGAAACGGTCGTGAATAATCGTAGCCGCCACTGTATCAGGGTCATCGGGATTTGTACTGCGAATTGTAATCGCCTTGTCTCTGAGCCTGAAACCTGCATCCACCCAATCCCCATAAGGCGGCAACGGCTGACTAGGGTCGAAGTAAATAAGGTCCCACGTGCCGGCATGCACAACAATAGTATCACCGTCCTGGGCATCAAAAATCGCCTCCTGAAGGTCCATATATGCCCCCGGAATACCGCCGCCGCCGACAATAAGAGTCTGCGGCTCTTCAAGCCAGACATATACATCCCTGTCCTCGTCCAACGTCACCGTATTATAGAACTGCCTCGAAGTGTCGTCATCGGTTCCCGACCACGTAATCCTGTGCGAGGGATTCAGCGGCAGAACTGTTATTGCAACCTTCCTGCCTCGCAAGTATAAATCACGACGAGCATCGTCAGGCGGCGGACTTAACTCATACGTCCCGTTGGCTGTCACTATTGTAACAGTCAAACCAACCAGACTGGTCTCAAATTCCGCCAAAACGCTCTTGTCGGAATCCATCGTAACCACATTGTCCTGCGTATCTAACGGAATACCATCCTCGTCAAGTTCTTTTTTGCTGTCATCATCTGTACCATACCAGGCCTTGAACTGATAGTCCGAATTGCTTGCAGTCGCTGTAAGGTTAACATGAGTATATTGATAATAACTATGAGTACCCGGCGCCGGCTCTATCGAACCCTTTCCTACCGGGCTGACTGATGTCGTTAATGTAAACATAACAGGCGCATACGGGTCATTATAATGGAAACCCATATCAACCATTCCATCATCCGGAAAATTGTTCGTACGCGTGGAATATAAATGCATCCCAAATTCAGACGCCATTTTATCGCCCGCATCCACAGCTGGAGAATCATCGAACTGGCCGGAATCAGTCTGACTAAGATAATAATCACCAAGTTTGCCCGTAACAAAAAGCGGGTCACCATCAATATTGTCACTGGCCTGTGGCAAAGAATTAATCTGGGCTGCTCCTGTCTTTACTTGTAATGTATCCGCATCGTAATAATCGCCGTCGGGATTTCCATAAAATAGACAATAAGATACAGTCGGATCTGAATCCGTATCTTCCTCGAAAATCGCATAACCGGGATTTCCACTAATTATACTGTAGTGAATGTCTGGATCGACATACCAGTAGCAGTAAATCCCGCCGCCAAGGCCGTCCATAACATTTACCAGATTATCGGCTATCGTGGAATTTATAACGTTAGGTTCACCCGACGGTGATGGACCGTTGAAATAAATACCGCCGCCGTCCCTGTTGGCTCTGTTACGAACTATCAGACAGTTTCTAATCAGCGGAGACGAATCAAAGCAGTAAATCCCGCCCCCATCATTACCGCCGATATTATTACTAATCGTACAGTTCATAATATTAGGGTCACCACCATCTTCGCAGTGAATACCACCACCGTCGCGTACAGCATGATTGTCGGTTATAACACAATCGACAATCGTCGGAGTAGAACCCTCGCAATATATGCCTCCTCCGCTTTTGTCCCATATGGTGGCTCCCGTCGCATAGCCTCCGGTAATTGTAAAGCCCTTAAGAACGGCACTGCTGTTCTCGCCGCTGCTAAACGTCACCGCATGTGTATTCCTGCCCTGTCCGCTGATAACAACCCTTTCCGGATATATCGTTTCATCCAGAGGATTATCAACATCGCCGCTTCGAAGAATTACATTTTTGCCCTCAAAATCTATTACCCCAAAGTAATAAATCTTATCTAAAAAGTTCGGCCCCTTATCTACTATCAGCGTATGTCCGCTGTGCGTGCTGGTATCATCAATAGCTTCCTGAATCCTGCTGTACATCATAGCCGTATCTCTATTTAAAACCCGGGTATTCAATGACGACAACATAGCCAGTAAATTAAGTCTTCCTCCGGTAACGCATAGCCCGTCAAGAGCAGCAAGAGGGTCGGCAGTGTTCAAAATCGCATCCCTTACCACATCATAACTAAGCCCCGGCGAAAATGACCAGCCGAGCGCCGCCGCTCCTGCCACGTGAGGTGCAGCCATCGATGTACCGCTTATCGTTTCGTAATCCGTATTGTAACCGTACAATAACATATCAGTCGTTTCATAAGTAGGAAACGTACTGAGAATGTCCTCTCCGGGAGCTCCTATATCAACAGAAGTATGTCCATAGTTGGAAAAATAAGATATCTGATCGTCATGGTCTGTCGCCAATACTGATATTATATTATCCAAATCATAACTTGCAGGGTAAGATGGCATGGGACCATCGTTATTAGTTCCCTCATTTCCCGCTGCCGCCACAAATAAAACCTCTGCATCCCTCGCAGCCTCTATCGCATCATACAATGCCTGACTATATCCATATCCCCCCCACGAGGCATTTATTACCCTCGCACCATTGTCAACCGCATATTCAATACCTAATATTTCTAAATCATCATAGGTAACCCCAATATCATCCGGAAATATCTTCACCGCCATAATTTTGACGTCCCAGCACACGCCTGTAACACCCATAGCGTTATTACCAACCGCACCTATTGTCCCCGCTACATGCGTACCGTGAAACATAGAATCATTCGGCTCATTATCATAATCTTCAGGGTCTAAATATGTCGCTCCGCCAAAATCATAGCCGTTAATATCATCTATATAACCGTTCCCGTCGTCGTCAATACCATTGCCTGGTATCTCATCTTCATTCACCCACATATTTGCCGCTAAATCAGGATGTGAAAAATCAATACCCGTATCTGTTACTGCAACAACAATTCCATTGCCGGAATCGCCGGTATGTATATCCCAGGCCTCCGGTGCATCAATATCAGCATCGACTGTTCCACCGGTTTGACCTGTATTGTTCATCCCCCAAAGATCCGCAAACAAAGTGTCATTAGGTATCACCGTGAAATGACGTTTATAATTAGGCTCTGCATACATTACTAATGGTGACCGCATATACGTGTCCATCGCCTGCGACACAGTTATATCTTCCGGCAGCTGCACCAGGCACAGACTTGGTACTATCTTATAATCTCTTGCAATATAACTTCCATTTACGAATCCACTTAATAACCTTAATCTTTGATATGGTGTTAATTCTTCCCCATTAACTGCTGTAAAACGCACAAAAACCTGATCTGTCCTGTATGCTTCGTCAGCAAGTGATATGCAACTTCCCAAGAACAATAAAGTAAAGAACGCGGCCGTTATTTGACGCTTCATTATTCTACTCCATAAAGATTTAACTACTTCATTGCCGAATTATCGTCCAAAAAAGGCCATAAGGTGATTACTTAACCCAAATTACCTAATCTAAAGAACTATCTATGCTCTATTATAATAACATTAGTACTTTTATACAAGCAAATTACACATTGGACACTTAGTTATTGAGACTATAAAATGCCCTCTCAAGCATTTTATAGCACCATAGGTTATAAAGAAAAGTAAATAAAACATAAAAAAGCGGCTTATTTATGCTTTAGTCGCTTCTCTAAACAGTTTTTTAATCTCAACAACACTGCCGAGAATAACCTCATCTATCCATCAAAAAGCGAGTTCGGTCGCAGCTATCGCTTCCTCGTCCTTCTCTTCCTGAAGAATGATTGTTGGCTTCACCAAAATCAACAGAATCTTATTATCCTTTACCTTGCTTCGATTACTAAACGCCCTGCCTATTACCGGTATCTTGCTCAGAACAGGTACGCCCACTTCGGTCTCTTCTTCTGCTGTTATCTTCAGACCGCCAAGAAGCAATGTACCGCCATCAGGAACACTTACTCGTGTCTGTACACTCGAATACTCCGTCTTCGGTAAATCAACACTATACTCCTGCACTGTAACTTCCCCGCCTTCCGCACCCAAAGGCACCTCAACAACATACGTCTCAAATCCAAGCAGGTCCTGAAGATAAGTTGTAATATTCAGAAGAACGTGCTTTTTATCCCGCGAAATAATTGGCGTTACTGTCAAAGTCGGACCGGTAAATATAGAATTAAAATTCTGTGATATCTGACTTGTACCGGTATAACCACCAGTGTAACCACCGCCATAGGTCGTTGCTCCTACATCAGGCGGAAGTGCATAAACGGTTTCCGTCTGAACCTGAAGAGAAGCCGTCTCTCCGCTCAAGACTGTTACCTTCGGTGCAGTTAATATCTTCGAATCTCTATGAGCCTGAGTCGCCCTTATCACAAAATCAACCTGCAAATCATCAAGAAATATATTACCATAACCGCCGGTTATCACAGCTGCAATGGCTGATGCCGCAAGACTGCCCGGAACCTTGGTAGCCGAAGGAGCCGCCCAATTGTAAGAAGTCTGGTCAATCTCTATCCTGTCTTTCAGCTTCTGGCCTGGATCATATATAATGTCCATATCGAGACCGATATCTTCGAGAAAGTTCTCACCTACAACAAGGAACATCGTTTCTATCGAAACCTGCTCTCCGAGAGATTTTCGCATCTGATTAAGAAGCTGTTCAATTTGTCTGTGAACCTCAAGAGTCTGTAAGACTACCATATACTTATTCTGGTAGAACCTTATCTTCCCTAGGTCTCCCTCTTCAAGCCCGGCAGCAGGTGCTGCTGCTTGTACGCCAGCTGTCACACCTAACTGACCTTGCTGTAACGTCTCCCATGGAATTATAACCTCTGTCGTACTATATATAAGCTCTTGTAACTGGTACATTCTGTATTGTCTGGCAGCTTCTGTATCTATCATCTGGCCGCCGCCGTAGCCGCCGCCATAACCGCCGCCGCCCTGGCCATAACCGCCGCCGCCATAACCGCCGCCGCCCTGGCCGCCGCCACCGTAGCCGCCGCCACCGTAGCCGCCGCCACCGTAGCCGCCGCCACCATAACCGCCGCCACCGTAGCCGCCGCCACCATAACCGCCGCCACCATAACCACCGCCGCCATAACCACCGCCGCCCTGGCCGTAACCACCACCGCCCTGGCCGTAACCGCCGCCGCCCATACCCATGCCCATACCCATACCCATGCCCATGCCCATGCCCATGCCCATACCAGCAGAATAATTCGCGGGCTGGCCAACAAGGTCGGTTACATCATAAATCAAAGGAACAAGCTCAAGCGGAAGTGCATCCTCAGTGGCTATTGTTACTACTCCACTGTCTACTATATAACTAATCGTTGTGCCGAAAGGCGAAACTGCTTCAAGCAAAAGCTTAAGCGCCGCCCTCAATGGAACACCTGTTATAGCATCCATATTTATACTGCTGAATCTATCAACACCGGCACTTTGCAAATCACTCCAATTAACAAATATCTTCAAAGGCGGGTGAACCGAATCACGTAACTCTTCTATCGCCGCCGCCAGGGTCATCTCAGGATACAGAGTCGGCAAATCAACAGTTTTATCTAATTGTTCATAAGTTGCTTCATTGGCCGGGTCCTGACCAATCGGGCCAGCGGTTTGACGGTGAGGCTTCTCAAGAATTTCCCGCCAGGTCTTCGGATATGTAATCTCTTCCTTATAGGGTATACTTGCCTCATCCGCCGAGAGCAGAACACCCACTCTCTCTCTGTTAGATTCTCTCTGCACTTCGAGCTGCTTACGATAGCTTATCATATCTTCCAGAGTCTGTTTCAGCCGCAACGCCTCATCATTCAATGGGTCAACGACAAGAAGGCTATCCAGCTGGCCAAGAGCCTCTTCATATCGCTGCTGCTCCTGGTACATCTTTGCTGTCTGCAATAACTCCTTTACGGTTGCCGCTCTTTCTTCTGCCATCCTTTCACGGAATTCTCTCTGCGCCTCTGCAGCTTCTCTGTCACGCTGTCCGGCAATATTTATCTCCCAGTCCTGCTGTCTGCTTTTCACTTGCTCTGTTAATGCATTCAGCTTATCGTTATATTTCTCATAAAGCTCTTTACCGAGCTGGAATTGGTTTTCGCTTATAATCCTTTGACCCCTCTCGATCTCAGCTTGTGCCTTATCAAACTCGCTGCTATCTATGTAATACATTGCCTTATCGTTGACGTCGTTAATAACCGCTTTAGTGTGGCCGCGTATAATACTTATCTTGCGGTTAACCGTTTCGATATAGCTGCCCGTCCCCACACCTTCGCCTTCAACCCCAATAGCAGGCATGAATTCGAACATATCCTCACCAACGCGATACTCGCCCTCAGCCTTCCCAGCCAGAGCTGCATCTATCTTAGCCAGGTAATCTTCAGGCCTGTGACCTGCGGGCGGAACCAGTAATTTACTGCCGGCAATTCTCTGGAATCCCTCACGCGCCATCTCAAGCCGGCCGGAACGATAGTACTCCACGCTCCGGTTGAAAATCTGAGCAACTTCTTTTCGCTTCGCATTTATCTGGGCGTCGATGTTCCTGATGCCATCTGCTATAAGGTCCCGCTCCTCGGCCGTCAAATATTCACTGTACTGCACCTTTTCGAGCCTTTCTCGCGCATCGACAAGATTGCCTTCTGTAACAAGCCTGTCTGCCACTCGAATTATCCCGAGAATCTCCTTTCGTTCGCTCCTGGCTGTACGCGCCATCTCAAGTAGCTCATCCAAACGTTTCCGAGAGTCCTCGCTAAGATATTGACGGTACTCCCCTGCCTTGAGGAATGTCTCTTCGGCCTTTTCATAAAAGCCCTGGCGATACTCTTCAAGTCCCGACTCCATAAAATAGTTGGCTATGTTTTGTGCTGTTTTTTGCTTATCTAAATCGGCTGCAGATATCGAAGATTCTCCAGCCTGAGAAAAAGCTGGTACTGAAAACAACAGAAGAAATGCCAACAGGATTAACATGGATATTTTTCGAACCGGTTTAATAATGTATCTTGACCTTTTCAAAATTAACCTCCTGCCTAAAATTAAGGTGTATATTACCCAAACTAACCCACAAACCACCCTCAGCTTCAAGATGGGGTATCTAATAATGTGCAGTTTACAAAGAAATTGCCCTTCTTGCAAGTAAAAAGTCGGTTTTCACACAACCGGCCGATAATACTAAAAAACTACGATGTTAAAATAGGAAAAATCTTACTTAAAAAAAACTTTTTTTATGCCAAAATCGCCCATACGGACACCAAAAAATACATTTTTCAGCGCCCTCTATTAAAAAAACCATAAAAAAAAACTCACGAAAAAAATCGAATTTACGCCGGCAAAAATACTTCAACCGACTCGAATTGAGTAAAATTCCAAAAGCCTGATTTCTCGAACTCACTAATGTACAACACAATCGTATAAATGGGCTCAAAAGAAACTATGGATGTGCAAATGAGGATATGGTTGAAGATATAAAAGGAAAAACGCAAAAAAATTAAAAAATCATCACTCCAAAAACCTGCCCAAACAATCTACTGTAACGACACCGTTATCATTCAAATGCCCTGTCACCGTTAAAGCCGCCCAGCCATTTTTTTCTCCCCTCCGTTATTTGTTGTTCAAGTTGTCCTAACTGGGAATTGTACTGCATAAAAACATCATCAGCCAGATACAAACGATTTTCTTCCAGGGCCTTTTGAGCATTTTCTATCTCTTTTTGGGCCCTGTAGAACTTGCCGACATCCAGATAATCTTTAGCCTTGGTCACAGCATCTGTCACCACCGCACTTGTATAACCTTCGACGAGTTTTCTTTTCCGGCTCACGGCCTCCATATAAGCCTCTTCCGGCCGCTGTAATCCTTTTATCTTTGTCTCTGCCCTGCTGCCGAGCAAACCCTCTTTAACAACCAAGCCGCTTTGAATTTCGCTTTGCCTTTCAAACAATTCAATATCAGATACGGTAAACGTCCCGACGTTGTCGCCCAAAAGCAGGTCTATCTTGTGAACATAATCTTCCGGAGTCTGGTCTTCCGGCTTTACCACAAGGCCGCTGCGGGCGACCCTGATAAAACCGGAACGGGCATTCTCAAGCTGGCCGGCGTTATAAAGCTCAACACTGTGATTATAAAGCTCTTCGGTCTGCCTCTGATGTTCAGCAAGCCACTTCTCTATCTTCTTAAGCGCTTCTTTTACAAACGACTTTTCTCTTTCGGTCAGTAGCTCACTGCCCTTTATCTCCTTAAGATGGGCCTTGGCTCTTATTATTTCTCCCTCTCTGACCAGTGTGTCAGCTGCTTTTATATGTTCTAAAACGCCCTTACGCCTGACCGCAGCCTCTGCTGCGCTTTTCAGATACATACTCAGCCGGCTTCGCTCCCGGCCGGTCAAATACCGCCTATACTCCTTCGCCTTAAGAAGGGTCTTTTCCGATGAACCGAATAAAGACCGATTATATTCCTCTATACCGACCGCCAGAAGCTCGCTCGCCACCTGGCGGACAGACTCTCTTTTGCCGATACCGCCTATCTCAACGTCGTATATGCTGCTTTCAAATGTCTCAGACTCGCAAAAAGCAAAATCCGTACAAAAAAGCAGACAGAATAATGCAGCCAATAATATCTTCTTAAATAAAAATCCCTTCAAAATTCTCACCTCTTTCAAAATCACACTCTTTCTTAAACTATGGAGAAAAATTTGATTTATTTACACTTCAACAGTATTATCTTACGACGTTTTTTTACTTTTGACTTCTTATAGTCCCAAAATGTTTTATCGGCATAAAAAACCGTCTGTTATGAGCAAAATTACCAATAAAAGGCCTTTAATTATTGCTGTTGAGACCTCAGGTCGCATCGGCTCTGTCGCTCTCGCTCAAGCCGGTCGGCTGCTTTCACAGACTACCTTCCGAACGCCCGTAAAACACAGCAGCGAGCTTTTTCCCGCTATTTCTGAGCTGCTGAGCCGCTTCGAGCTAAAACCGCTGCAAATCGACCATATTTATATATCGCTCGGCCCGGGCAGCTTTACAGGCCTGAGAATCGCTGTCACCCTCGCTAAAATCCTACATCTTGCAAACAACAAAGTCAAAATTGCTGCCGTGGATAGTCTCGACGCAATAGCTGCAAATGCAACAGAATACATAAAACAAAATCATACTCAGCTCGACAAAATAGCAGCCGTCACCGACGCAAAAAGAGGACAGTTCTTCATCGCCGCTTACGAATTCGACTCGCAAATGAACCCAGCCTTTCCCTGGAGCAAAATCCTCGACGACTGTCTAATGTCACCGCAGCAGTTCACAGAAAATTTCGCCGCTCAAAGTGGACCCATCTGGCTGCTCGGTGAAGGCCTGGTTTATTATAAGGAAAAATTCGAAGCCGACGGCATAAAATTCCTCGATGAAAAATACTGGCCGCCCAAAGCCTCGAACATCCATCTTCTGGGCTATCATCTTGCTCTGGAAGGAAAATTTGCAGATCCTTTAACAATTCAGCCGAAGTACCTCCGCCGACCAGATATCCGCCCCAGGTAAATCGTAATTAATTAAGTTTATCACAGTTTACCTGATTACCGCAGCAGCTTTATTATTTCCTCATCGTTTAGTTTTGACGCGAGTTGAATGGCGTTTGTGCCGTCATTCATAATTTCTGAAGGGTCAGCACCGACACTAATGAGATATTCGATTGTCTTTT
>Ga0315548_1002547_pt1 | contig 14099 bp, 11 predicted proteins | sample SalMarSW160110MG_2_FD_202540 | JGI IMG/M metagenome (GOLD analysis project Ga0315548, IMG submission 202540) | Salt marsh sediment microbial communities from the Plum Island Ecosystem LTER, Massachusetts, United States - Salt Marsh Sediment SW1601-110 ... | reverse complement strand
TGCGGAAAAGGCATATACAACATCTGAATTTCCGCTTAACTTCACAGTGAACGAGGCAGTCTGTAAAATCACTTATGTTTTGGATGGGCAGGAGAATGTGACTGTTGCTGGAAACACAACGTTGGCAAACCTACCTTATGGAGAGCACAACGTCACGGTTTACGCAACTGATAACGTTGGAAACATCGGGTCCGAGACAATAATCTTCACTATAGCGGAGCCTGAAGCAGAGCCTTTCCCAACAACACTTGCAGCAGCTTCCACAATAGCAGTGGCTGTTGTCGGCGTGGGTCTGCTGGTCTACTTCAAGAAGCGCAAGCGCTGATAGAAACTATTTGTCATTTTCTTTCCAATAGTTTACTCCCTTCATTTCAGATAATAGCATTCCCAAATGGATACGTTTATATGACAAAATAACGGTTGTAGTGAACACTCGAACTTAGTCATTAAAAAAGGGACATGTGAAATGTCAGTTTGGCATGGCAGCTTACGCAAAAGGAAACGGACAGGCGGCAGAAAACGAGCCTACAGAGTGAAAAGAAACTTTGAGAAAGGCTCTTTTCCAGCAGAAACCACCCTCGGAGAACCAAAAAGGAGAAACACAAGAGGCTACGGCGGAAAAACCAAAACCAAAGTCTTAAACGACAAATACGCTTCTGTGACTGACCCGAAAAGCGGCAAAACCGAGAAAACCGAGATTTTACGCGTCGTCAAAAACCGCGCAAACGTGGATTACAACAGAAGAGGAGTAATAACGAAAGGCGCGGAAATAGAAACCAGCTTGGGACTGGCTCGTGTCACCTCCAGCCCAGGCAGCGACGGCGTTATAAACGCTGTTCTCATCGGCAAAGAAGAAAAAAGCTGAGTTCACTGCTGTTTTGGGTTTTCGCTTCTAATCTTTAACAGTTGTTTTGCAATTTTTCTTATTATCTGCTCTTTTGAGCCTTTCTTTTCAACCATTATCATCCCAGTCTTAAGCCAAGGAGTTTTGGGGTAACCAGCTTCAGGGGCGAACTCATGTTTTAAACCGAGCTTTTCCACCGCTATTTTGATTTCGACGATTTTCGGAGATTGCACTGCTAAACTCTTTGGAACTCGCCGTCCTTTCTTTCTTGTTTTGGCTTGGTCGAAGTATGCTGGCCAAATTATGGCTTTGTCTTGCTTGCGCATGCCAATTTTTCACCTGTCCTTATTTGTGGGCATAATAGGCAGTTAATTTTGCATCGTTTTCGTTTATGCGAACGAATCCGAAGCGTTCAAACTGTATTACAGTGTTCGGCTTTAACTTTTTGCAGGCGCTTTCCGCGATTCCCTCGTTCACTGCCGCATCAGGCATAACCACTTGGCAGGGAAACTCTTCGCCTCTGGGTATCCAATGGATAAGCTGGGCTTTCGTTTTTCTCACTGCCTCGTAGGATTCGCTAGCAAACGGCGCTTCCACCGAGTCGGCGCTTACGCTTTCTATCTTTACATTGAAAAGCTCCATGAGCCGAATTACCTTTCCAACCTCTGCATTGGCGGCATCTTTCTTTGCTATCCAGAAAGTAGCTGCCCCTTTTTCTCCTTTAGGCGTTACAGTATATTCTCTGAACCCCCGTTCAGGCTTCTCAGGGTGCAGAGGAAGCTTAGCCTCGAAAACTTTTGGGACATGTTTAACTTTTAACTCAATCGGCTCTGACACAAAGAAGTACCTGTTGCTCTGGGGATCCAGAATCTTGCGGTTGTAAGCGTACAAGTTCTCCCAGCTTAACGTCACATCAGCAGTTTTGGGTCCAACGTCAATTATCATTTTCTTGATGGCGTCTGGCGTTATCCCACGTTTCCTTAAAGCGGCGAAGGTTGCGAGGCGCGGGTCATCCCAGCCTTTGTAGAGGCCTTCTCTTATGCCCTGAACAATTTTTGACTTGCTCAAAAAAGCGCCTGTTATCTTCAACCTTCCGTAGTGTATGGCTTCTGGGTACTTCCAGCCTAAATGCTTGTACATGTACTCTTGTCTAACCTTGTTTGTCAAGTGTTCTTTGCCTCTGATTACGTGCGTAATGCCCATAAGATGGTCATCTATGCCAGCAGCCATGTTGTATAAGGGCCAGACGCGGTATTTGCTGCCTACTCTAGGGTGCGGATACTTCTCTGTGTCGATAACCCTTAGTGCGGGCCAGTCTCTGACAGCAGGGTTCGGATGCGCTAAGTCGGTTTTGACGCGGACTACGGCTTCGCCTTCAGCGTAACCTCCTTCTAGCATAAGCTTCCATCGCTCCAACTGCTCCTCTACTGGAAGGTTTCGGCAATCGCACGGTTTGCTATCTAATGCCTTTTTCCTAAACTGGTCGGGTACGCAGGTGCAGACGTAAGCGTTGCCTTCCCGCAGAAGCCGCTCAGTATACTCGTAGTAAATGGGAAGCCTGTCGCTCTGGATATACTCCTCGTCAATTTTACACCCTAGCCAATCCAAGTCTTCTCTGATGCGATCGTAGAACTCCAAGACGGTCCTTTTCACTCGGGGATCTGTGTCCTCGAAGCGCAAAATGAATTTGCCCTTGTATATGCGCGCGTACTCGTGGCTTAGTATTATGGCTCTTGCGGAGCCTAAATGCAAAACGCAGTCGGGGTTCGGCGAAAAACGCGTAACAATTTGCACGTATTTGTCCGCGTTTGGCAGGGGTGGAAGCCGCTTTTCTTCTTCCTCTGCTTTTTCTTTCTTAAGGGCTTCTGGCCACTTTTCCTCAACTAATCTTCTCTGTTCTTCGACGGAAAGGCTGTTGACCTCGTTAACTACCTTGCTGATCAAGCCTGAGAGTTCTTTTGCTTTCGTTTTTAGTTCCTGTTTTTCGCCGATAATCTTTCCAATAATCGCGCCTGTTTGAGCCTTGCCGCCATGTTGCACTGCGTTTAGCAAGGCAGCTTTTCGAGCAAGTTCCCTGAGTTCCTTATCATTCTCCAGTGTCAATTGTTTTACGCTCGTTGGAAGGTTAGTTGGTTCTTTTAATCAAGAATTCCGCGAATGCTTTTAATTTTTCCTTAGCCTGAGGCGTAGGCAAGAGTTTATCCACTTCTTTCCAGCTCTCTTCAACTATCCGTGCAGCAGTGTGTTTTACGTGTTCTACGGCGTTGTATTTTTGCATTATCGAAATGGCTTCGTCGCGAAGAGTTTGGTCTGAAGTGTGCATGTTAAGAATCTGAACGAGGCGCTTCTTGTCTGCGCTGCTTGCGATTTTCAGCGTGTGGATAACAATTAAAGTTCTTTTTCCTTCGGTTATGTCCTGTCCGACCCCACCCTTCTTTTTCGCAAATTCCTTTCCCGTTAAATCTAGAACGTCATCCTGCATCTGGAACGCTACGCCTATGCTCTCAGCGAAACGCCCGAGCTTTTCAATCAATTCCTTGTTCGCGCCTGCTATAACGGCTGCGATTTTAGCTGCCATCCGCGCCAAAGTGCCAGTTTTGTAAGCGCACATCTGCAAGTAATCCTCTTCGTTTAGGTCATCTGCGTTAGCTATGCCCCTGTGCCATGTGATGTCCATTGCTTGCCCCAAGCTGAGGTTCATCATCTCCTGCACGTAAACCTCGTATATGTCGCGGACTGTTTCCGCGGGGAGCTGCGCTTTTTTCTCCATCAACGGCAAAAGCGGCAGATAGTACATGGCGTTTCCAGCGTTAACGGCTATGTCCACGCCGTAAATCTTGTACGTGCACGGTTTTCCCCTTCTAAGCTCCGAAGAGTCCTCTAAGTCATCAACAATCAGAGTGCCGTTGTGAATGACCTCTGGAATTATGGCGAAGTCCAAGCAGTCTTCAGAGTTTTTGCCCAGTGCTTCGCAGATAAGCAAAAAAAGTGCGGGTCGCCATCTTTTTCCGCCTCTGTCCAGAATTTCCCAGATTGGCTCAGCAATTCCCTTGTTCAAAGCTTCCAAGTTGCTGCTGTACTTAGGCGGGTTAACCTTGAAAAGAATAGACTTCTCCGAAAATTCTCTCGGAATGTACTTCTCAATCGCCTTATCTATTAAAGGTGCTTTTTCTTCAAGAAACCTTTCAATATCCACGCCTAACGCGCTCCTCTCTTGGCGTAGTCCTCGACGTCGAAACCTCTCGTTTTCAGCCACTCGGCAGTTTTACCCGTTACCACAACAGGAACCCTTGCCAAATTCCGCACTTTTTCTGCTCCTACAAGAAACATAACATTTCTCAGTTCCTCTATCAAAAACGAAAGCATATTCTCCGTGTCTTTCGCACCTTTAACTGCGGCTTGCAGTGCTGGCTGAGAAACACTTGCTAAACAGGCGTTAAGCGCTAAAGCCTTGGCTACATCCCTGCCTGTTCGCACTCCGCCAGAGGCGATTACCGGTATTTTGACTGTTTGAGTTGTTTCTGCAAGGCTTACAACCGTTGGGATGCCCCAGTCCCAGAAAACGTCGCCCAAAAAGTGCTGAACACTGTTTTCCTGTCTTTTCGTACGGTAATACTCGACAGCTGCAAAGCTGGTTCCTCCCGCTCCACCGACATCTATCGCGTTCACACCTGCCGCTTCAAGTTTTTTTGCGTCTTCTGCGGCGATGCCTGCACCAGTTTCTTTAACGATAACTGGCTTGTCAAGTTCTCCTGCGATTTCGCCTATTTTAGCGAGAACTCCCTTGAAGCGTGTTTGTCCCTCGGGCTGAACCGCTTCATGCAACGCGTTCAAGTGTACAGCCACGGCATCTGCATCTATCATTTCTACGGCTTTTTTCACTTCTTTTACGCCACATCCGTGGACAAGTTGTATTCCGCCTATGTTGGCGATTAGAAAGGCGGTGGGCGCTTTTTTTCTCGTTATGGCGAAGGTTTTTTCGAGTTTCTGGTTTTCTATGGCGGCTCTTTGGCTTCCTACTCCCATCCCTAACTGTAGCCGCTCCACGGCTTCGGCGATGGCTGCGTTTATTCGTGTTGCTGCCGCTGTTCCACCCGTCATAGCGCCCACAATTAATGGTGCAGAAAACTTGTGACCAAAAACGGTCGTGGACAAATCGATTTTTTGTTTATCAATCTCTGGCAAGGCTCGGTGAATAAATTGGACATCTTCAAATCCTGCGGTGGCTTTTCTTGCTTGAGCTTTCTCGTTTAGGCAAATCTTGATATGGTCTGCCTTACGTTTCTCTGTTTCTTCTGCCAATCTTACTCCTTCTCTATGACAGTACCTTCTACCATATCTCCAATAAGAGCTTTATAAGTGCGGTTCGGCTTCGCAGCGTTCACGATTGCCACTGGAATTCCCTGCTCTATTGCTGGAATGAGTTCGGCTATTTTGCCGAGCATGCCGCCTGTAACGTCAGCCGCAGTAGACTTGCCCAGCGTATCCTTAATTTTTTTTAGTTCTTCCAAAGTCAGATGTTCATACAACTTGGGGTTTTTTGTCACTTTAGGGTCTGCGTCGTACAATCCATCAGTATCCACGCCTATCACTATCTTGCCCGCGTTGAATTTTCTTGCCAAGTGTGAGACAATCTGGTCGCCAGAAAGCACAGTGAACCCCAGTTTTTCGTCCAACGTTGTGTCTCCGTAAAGAACCGGCACGAAACCCATTTTCAACAGCATTTTCAGAATCGTGTCTTCAAAGAATTTGATTCTGCCGTTTTCAGTTACCATACAGCATGATGGCGTGATGCTTAGTGCCGGCATGTTGTGCCACAGCAGCGAGTCCATTACCAAGCCATTGAGAACGGTCATCACGTGATGGGTCTCAGCAAATCCTACTTTCTGCGCGTCCTCTTTTAGTCCGTCTTTTATGCCGTATTTTTGGGCTGTGGGATGCCCGAAGCTTCCGCCGCCGTGCACTATAATCAGGTTCTTGACGTTTGCCTTTTGTATTTCTTCTGCTAAGCGGTTCATGACTTCGGTTCGCGCGGCAAGTTCTCCGTTTTTGTCTGTAATCACAGAGCCGCCGATTTTCAAGATTGTAGGTTTTGCCTCGCTCAATTTTTACACACTTTCACTTGTTTTATGAGCCGCTTGCTGATTAATTTTACATTAAAGTGACGGTATCGTTCTCTATTCGAACGAGGTCTCCTGTTTTTATTTTGGAAATATCAATCTTGTCAACGCAGGGTATCTCTGATATTATCGCTCCAACAGCGACCACAGTTTCGCATTCTTTATTGATTATTCCGGCAGGAGCCGTGCCGTTCTTCTTCATCCGATACAGCGTATAGGAGCCAACGGTTGACCCTTTCCCATTGGGAAAAACCAGTATTTTGCCCTTCACACTTTTTCCTTGCAGCTCATGCCCTTTCTCGATTATTTCACCCGTGTTTGGGTCTACTCCACCGTAAAACGAGATTGGCTGCGAAGTCGCCAAGGCTTCTTCTTGCGCCTTTCCTTTTAAAATTATTCTTCCTTTCAGCTCCATTTTCCCGTCACCGCCGCTTCTATGCATTCTTTTATACTGCCCATCTTTGTGAGCATTTGGTTGTGTCTGGAATAGTAGCATCCTTTCGCTGAGGTTGTTGCCACTGACTTGAATCTTCCCTTCAGCGGGGCTACCGCCATACAGGTGTCGCAAGCGAACTTTCCTCCCGCTCGCTCAATTACCTCAGTGTAGCCGCGTGCGTCTGCAAGTTGTTTCGCAACCCTTGAACTGGCAACCCAGAATTCCGTGTTCGGAGATGTCTTTTTGCCTTTCAGTAGTTCGGCTATTTCGGCGATTTCTTTAATAGAGCAGTGAGGACAGCCTATGCATACCAACTCAATATCGGTAACGTCGTCGTTGATGTTTTCGTACGCTTCCTTAATGTCCCCGTCTTCGACCGTGACCTTCTCTTTTGGGGGCTGACGATTTTCTGCTCCGGGAGTTATGCCTTTCATGTAGAAAAGCGGTTTTGAACCATAAGTCACTACCGAAGCACAAAAAGACTTCAACTCGTCCACTTCAGCGTCTTTTATGCCCGTTATGTACGGTATTTTGTTTTCCGCTTTTTTTCCGATGCTGTAACCGAGCGCACCCCAATCTGAGACCTTTTTCAAACTGGCGTTTACTTGAACGTGGATATTCGGCGCTCGATTCTCATCTAAATGAAGCCCGTAACAAGGCGTTTTGCCGACGAAAGCCGCTGCCAGAGCTGACGGCCCGCCTTCTCTGTTTGTTTTGGCTCCGATAACAGAGTTTGCGAAGGTCACTGCCGAAGATTCGGACCAAGCAATGTGTTCTCCGTATCGGGGCAAGTTACCTATTAAGTATGGTGTGCATGTGCATGAGATGAGTATGCCCATTTTCTTGAATGCTTCTATTACCATGTTCTGTTTTTCTGCGAACTCTTCGCTGATGCCGAGTTGCCGCCAGTTCTCTAAGTCCATTCCCGCAGGGTTCAGAGTGGTGAGCACTTTGACTTTTCCGTCCTTTGCCAATTCGTTTAGAAATTCCAGTCCCGCATCGCCGAGGTTGTGGTATGACACTCCTGCCACTTGGACAGAGCCCACTTTTATGAGGCGTTCAGCGCCGTAGATGTCGCCTAAGGCAACGAGTATCTCCATGGACTTTTTTACGGCGTAACCTTCCTTGCCTTCCAGCATTTTTTGTTCTTTTTCTGTGAGGTACATGAGAATCACAGGAACTTGTTTAAGTCAACTTTTCTGTATTTCTCTTTCGCGAAGCTTTTGTCTGTTTTCCCGAAGGGAATTGTGGCGTCTAAGCCCATCTTGCATGTTCTCGCTTTTTTTCCTTCAGTTAAATCTCCAGACGGGTCAAGAGACGAGCCTCGCTGGTTTGGTAAGATAACGGCGTTCTTATCTGCTTGGAATCTCGTTGCGATAGCCCATTCAACGTCATGAGGATTGTATATGTCTATGTCGTCGTCCACTATGACACAGTGCTTCAGCGAGTTGTGACCTTCAAAAGCTGCACTGATCGCTCTCTTTCCATCATCTGGGTTCTTTTTCTTTATTTGCACGACTGCATGTAGCCAGCTGCACCCGCCGGGAGTTACGTAAACGTCTTTGCACTCGCAGATTTTGTTCACTTCGTTAAAGATTGTTGGTTCTCTAGGCATCCCCATTAAGAATTGATGTTCTTTTCTTCCAGGGAGCAGCGCTTGATAAATTGGCTTTTCTCTGTGAGTTATGCATTTAATTTCTATTGTTGGTTGCTGTCTTATCTTATCAATTGTTCCTGTTGTGTCTAGGAATGGCCCTTCTGATGTTTTTTCTCGGGTTATTCGTCCTTCTAGCACGATCTCGCAGCCTTTTGGAACTTCAAGATCAATAGTTTTGCACTTCACCAACTGTGTTTTTTCTAATGCATTAGCCATTCCTAACTCGTCAACGCCCTTCGGCAAGGACGTAGCAGCAGCAAGAAGAACAGCAGTTGAGTTGCCTATACACATCGCGATGTCGAGTTCTCCGCCAGCCTTCTTAAGAGCAGTGTCGGTTCCTCTGTCTTCCACGATTCTGGCTACAAACTTGTTCTTACTCAGCAGCATTAACCTGTGAAAACACATGTTTCTGCCCAATTCAGGGTCCTTTACTATCGCAACGGCGGATGTTATGTATTTTCCGCCATCTTTTTCCGTATACCGCATTATTGGGAGCTTTGTCAAATCAACAACTTTCTCGACGATTTCTTGGCATTCGTCTTTCTCCGCAACTTCTGGAGGTACAGGATTTTCTATGGCATTAGATAACTGGTGCAACAATTCGTCCCTCTTTATGCCTAAAGCTCTAGCAATCCGTTCTTTAGAAGACAACAAGCCTGCTACAACGGGGATGCTGGATTCTTTCACTTTTTCAAAGAACACGGGCTTTTCGCCGAGAGCCTCTATTATCCCTGCCATTTCGTACTCGGTTGACACTTCTTTGCTTATGCGAGTTAATTCTCCGCTTTTGCTGAGCTGTTCGAGGAAACTTCTAAAATTCAAATCGTACTCGACCTTGTTCTCTAATAGGTTCAAATTATCTTTATAGCTTTTCGACCCCGATTTTAGTTCGTAACACTTCAAAGCCCTCTTTTTCGATGGCTTTTGCAACTTTTTCTTGCAGTTCTTTTCCAGGAGTTAACGCTGTCATGCAACCTCCGCCGCCCCCGCCAGTAAGTTTTGCTCCAAACGCCCCTTGCGCTCTAGCCAAGTCCACCAGATGATCTAGTTCTTTGCAGGAAACCTCGATTTCTTGTAGCAAACGGTGATTTTCGTTCATTAACTCGCCAACTTTTCTTAGGTCAAACTCTTGGAGGGCTTTTTTTGCTGTGAACGCTAAATCTTCCGCTTGCTTAAACAGCAAATCGTATTTTTGTGGGTTTTTCTTCCTTCTTTCTGCAACGCCTTCAACCATTGCTTTAGTGTTTGCTACGATTCCCGTGCTGCCTATGATAATTTCAACTGGTTTACGTATGCTTAACTTCTCGATGGTGTTTGGGCCGCCGTTCATGTTCTTCTTGAACCAGAGTAACCCACCGTAAGTGGCTGCTGTGTTGTCAATGCCTGAGGGGTTTCCAGCATAAGCCTTCTCAGCTTCATAAGCTATCGCATTAATTTTTTCATTTGACAAGTCTTTTCCAAACTCTTCTGCTATGGCTCTAGCAATCGCCACGCTGCTTGCTGCAGAAGCACCGAGTCCGCTGAAGCCCGGCAGGTTTCCTCCTAGCCAGATGCTAAAGGAGGCTGTTTTGGGCTCAATTCCCATTGTTTTGAGCATCCTTTCTATAGACTCTATCTGTTGGGCTTTCTTTTCTTCAGCGTAGCCCTTAGAGCCTTTTCTTTCGTCTTTGATGGTGATTCCCTTCGCGGTTTTTGCCACTTCCGCGTCAGTTGTGGAATCAACCGCCGAGACGATTCCTGGCACGCCGTGAACAACGAAGTGTTCGCCGAACAAGATTACTTTTCCGAAGCCAGAGCCTTTTCCCATTACAGAGCACCTTGAAAGAATAGCTATTATACAAATTAGATAAAAACGTTCTTTTAACTGGGCAGTTTCAAGCACAGCAAACTGAAAAGTCAATGTTGCCTGAAAAAGCAAAAGTGGCAAACATCTGCAGTTATTACTTACGTTTATTGAGGTAGACTGACAGGCCAACGCCGACAGCAGCCACTAACACTACAGCCGCAACTACAATAGCAGCGGCTGCTACCAAGCGTATCGGGAAAGTCTCTGGTTCTTTGGCTATGGTGAAAGTGATTGTTTCAGAGGTTCCCGTGTTTTCAAACGCGTCCTTCGCGTAGACCGTAACATTATGCAAACCGCTTGATAATCCCGACAGAGTAGTGTTTTCAGTAATAGTTATGTTGTCCTGTCCGTCAAGGCTGAAACCCGTCCAAACAGCCGGCTTGTTTACCGTAAAGGTTAAAGAAACGTTGCTGGAAGTGTAAGTCTTGTTTTCTGGTGACAGCACCGTGATTTCTGGTGGAGCGTCCTCGGTTGGCGGCACGTAAGACGGGTCAGGCGTTCCGTAACCGACTGGTGTGTATTGCTCATTCACCGCACTGGTTGTTACGTTCCCAAAAAGGGAGTTACTGGGAGGCAAGAATTCACCTCCCACTGCATAAAACAAGTCGTTAACAACTGCAACGCCAACATTACTGCGAAGCGTTGGCATGGAAGCCCCAACCGTCCAAAGGTCATTTGTCGGATCATAAACTTGAGCCCCAGTTTCATCAAAAAAGTAAATTCGCTTAGGCGCATTTATGCCAGTTGTTGCACCCGCAACAGCGTTTATCCCATATGTGGGTGCATATGCCCCAATGCTCCATTTATCATTTAGAGTGTCATATATTTGGATAAATGGACCTGACCATAAACCTGAAGTAGTATAATCGGTAGCTATGAAGTATATTTTGTTATCAACGACGGCTGAAGCGTAACTCGTAATTTCATATGGCGGTGGAGTTTTTGTGTTCCATGAATCAGTTTCAGGATCATAGACATAGTTTGAACTGCTATTATATGGCGCACTTATCACATAGATTTTACCGTTTACAATATTTGCGGTTATAGAACTTCTAGGAGCAGGCATGGGCGCCTTGGTTTCCCAAGTATCCGTTGCTGGATCATAGACTTCGTTTACTTCGGTATCGCCATTATGATTGAAACCGCCTATGCAGTAGATTTTGTTTTGGTAAACTGCTATACCAAAATGGCCTCTTGGAGTCGGCATGGGCGCCTTGAAAGCCCACATGTCCGTTGCGGGGTTATATTCTTCAGTTATATTTGTATAACTAAGCATAGCCCCATAAACCGCCCCGTATAAGCCGTCGACATCGCCTCCAATACCGTATATCTTTCCGTTCACCACGGCAACGCCGAGGCGTCCCCTTGCTTCGTGCATAGGCATCTTCGATACCCAATAGTCATCGCCTACATCAGCAGAGGACAACGCAGGCTTAGCGACGATTACGCATGACGCTGTTAAGAAGACGAGAACAAGCAGCAGCGCGACGCTTTTACTCATGCTTATCCCCTTTGTATTGGGCTGTTTCTGCTGTAAAAGCGTTTTTGTCAAGGTTTCTTGACCAAACACGCCAGCATCGCCCGTTTTTAGTCAAGATTTCTTGACTAAGAGACAGCCGTTCACCCTAAGCTTTAATGTATATATAAGGGGGGTAGGTCAACCGCAGCGCACTAGTGCCCAACCGCACAGGACCGCATGATTAAAATGTCAATAAAGATTTTAGTCTGCACTATCCATAGAAGTAGCTAAGGTCAAGAAGCGGGATGGCGCAGAAAAGTTTACTCGAATACTCACAGGTGCAAAAAAAGCCCTTAAAAAAAGAGGAGACAAAAGCGGAAGCGCCTCCCACAGCCATCGCCACTACAGAGACTGAAAGAAAAGAAAAAATAAAGAAACGTCGCGCCTTTCCCCCAGTGGCGCCTGAAAACCTGCCGCCGTCATATTTCGTTTCCGCAACCTATGATGGACGTTTAAGGAAGGCGCTGATTAAACTGTACGAGCCGACAAGCGGCAAAATCTACTTCTGGTATGACAACACGGGGCATAAGCCCTACTGTCTGACTAACCTTTCACCGTACGAACTTGAAAAAATCGACCGCCTAATGAAGCATGAGAGCTTTAACCGCTTCAAACTTGAAGAAAAGTTTGACGCACTCCTTGACAGAAAAGTGCAAGTGACGAAAATTGTGGCAAATGACCCGTTAGCCATCGGCGGTCGCCCACAAGGCTGCATAAGAGACATAATCCCAGAAGACTTCCCGAAGGTTTCAGACACGCTAGTCCAGCCTGAAGACGTTAAAGTCTGGGAAGCAAGAATCAAGTATTACCAGTCTTACATTTACGATAGGCAACTTTTGCCAGGAATGATTTACGAAGTAAAAAGCGGCAATCTTGTTCCTGTAACTTTGGAAGAAACCGAAAAAACTATCGCGCAGATAAAAGCGATTTTCAAAGAAGATTCAACTGAGGAACTTGAATACGTCGAGGGATGGGCAAGACTGCTGGAATATCCTGCTCCCAAGTTTCGCAGAGCAGCCATAGACATAGAAGTGTACGCGCCCATATCCACGAGAGTGCCTGACCCGCGTCAGGCCGCTTATCCAGTCATTTGCGTGTCTGTTTACAGTTCGGACGACCAGAAAAGAGTGCTACTTCTGGAACGCGAAGGCATACGTGAAGGAAGCGAACGGTTGCCTGCGGGCGTAACTCTCGAATACTTTGACACTGAAGAAAAGCTACTCAGAGCTGTCTTTGAAGTTCTATGGGATTACCCCTTCATATTGACGTTCAACGGCGATGATTTTGACCTGCGCTATCTAACTCACCGCGCGCTGAACCTCGGCATAAGAAAAAGCGAGATTCCGATAGAGGTTGGCAAGCGGGTTTGCCTGCTAAGATACGGCGTGCACATCGATTTATACAGGTTTTTCTTCAACAGGGCAATCCAGATTTACGCTTTCAACAACCGTTACCGCGACGTGTCGCTAGACGACGTGGGCAGCGGCATCATCGGAGTAGAGAAAATTAAACTGGAAAAAACCTTCGGAGAACTATCCTACACTGAACTCGCCCGATACTGCCTCAGAGACTCGGAAATCACTTTCAAACTAACTAGCTTCGAAGAAGAATTAGCCATGAAACTAATCCTCGTTTTAGCGAGAATCAGCAGCATGCCCATGGAGGACGTAAGCCGCCAAGGTGTATCACGGTGGATAAGGAACTTCATGCACCGCGAACACAGAAAAAGAAACATGCTAATCCCAAACGCTGAAGACATACTCGCCAAAAAAGGCAAAACCGCAACCACCGCCATAATAAAAGGAAAAAAATACAAAGGCGCCATAGTGGTTGAGCCTACTCCAGGAGTCCACTTCAACGTGGCAGTAATGGACTTTCCAAGCCTATACCCATCAATAATAAAAGTTTGGAACCTCGGCTACCAATCAATACTCTGCCCGCACCCAGAATGCCGTGAAAATGTAATACCAGGCACGCCCCACTGGGTCTGCACCAGAAAACGCGCTCTGGAAAGCCTCCTAATCGGTTCATTGAGAGATTTGCGCGTGCGATGGTACAAACTGAAATCTAGAGATAAAAACTTGCCCACTGATCTAAGAAGCTGGTACAACGTCACTCAAGGAGCGCTGAAAGTGATTTTAAACGCCAGCTACGGCGTGTTCGGCGCCGCCAGCTTTGACCTATACTGCCCTCCAGTAGCTGAAGCCACAGCAGCCATTGGTAGGCACTCCATAACCCAAATACTCAACAAAGCCGAAGGGTTAGGCATCCAAGTGCTCTACGGAGACACAGACAGCCTCTTTCTCAAAAATCCTTCCAAAGAACAAATTGGAGAGTTAGCCCGCTGGACCGAGCGAGAACTGAAAATGAGCATAGACGTGGAAAAAGTTTACAGATACGCGGTTTTCAGCTCCCGCAAAAAGAACTACTTAGGCGTTCTGGAAGATGGAACAGTAGACGTCAAAGGGTTAACGGGCAAGAAAAAGCACATACCAATATTCATCAAAAACGCCTTTAACAAAATGAAAGAGAGACTTGCACAGGTTAAAAACCCAGCGGAATTCGAAAAGGCAAAGAAAGACATAGCCAACATCGTCCGCGAACGTTACACGCGGCTTAAAAGAAGAGAGTGGGAAAGCCTCAGCGAACTTGCCTTCCACGTGGTCTTGGGAGAAGA
>Ga0315548_1002546_pt1 | contig 14099 bp, 12 predicted proteins | sample SalMarSW160110MG_2_FD_202540 | JGI IMG/M metagenome (GOLD analysis project Ga0315548, IMG submission 202540) | Salt marsh sediment microbial communities from the Plum Island Ecosystem LTER, Massachusetts, United States - Salt Marsh Sediment SW1601-110 ... | reverse complement strand
AATATCCTTCTTGTCTCCACAAAATAAGGCCTGGAGTCTTCAGGGTTTCCAAAACGGGGTCCCATGGTCATAAGACCCATCAATTTGATATTTCTAAGACCGGATATTTCTCTTACTAATTGTTCCACATCCTCCGGGGGCACTCCCGATTTCTGGGGTTCTCTCCCACTGTTTACCTCAATCAATATCGGCATTATTTTGCCAATTTGAGCACACTTTCTATCAATTTCCCTAGCTATTTCTAAAGAATCGACACTTTCTATCATGTCGAATATTTCCAGCACCCTTCTCCTGACATTATGCTTTTGAAAGGTTCCAATAAAATGCCATTTCGCTCTCTTTCCCACCAGTTCATATGCCTCCTTTGCTTCCTTGACATAATTTTCTCCAATGATTTTTACTCCCGCCTGAACAGCTTCCAGGACTTCCCCAGGTGTCCTTGTTTTCGCTGCCGCCACCACCTCGACTCCGTCAGGGAGTTCAGCTAATAATTTGACAATGTTTTGTTTAGTTAGCTCGCTTGCCACATCATGATTGTAATCCATTGAGCTTACAGCTTCAAGGATCTGAAGGCTACATTGCCTTTATGTTCGCCGCTGGGATTTCAGCTGCACGCCAACGCGGGAGTCATATTCTTCCGGGAGACCGGTGTGAAAGCCGGCTTCGAACGGCATAACCACTTCTTCGCGAAATAATGTATTACGGTATCCTTTGACAATGCCCTTTTCTTCTTATAGTATAGCAAGTGAGATGCAGCTGAATTTATAGTTACAGGAGGTAAGAATATGGGACTTAAAAATGCAGCAGAATATCGAGAGAGTCTGAGAGATGGCCGAGTAGTCTACCTAAATGGGGAACAGGTGGAGGATGTCACTACACACCCTGCATTGAAGGTAGGTGTAGATACAGCAGCGTTCGATTACGAAATGGCAGAGATGCCAGAATACCGGGGTCTGGCAGTGGTTACGGATGAAAAGACAGGGGAGCCAATAAGCAGATACTACTATAGTCCGAAAAACAGCGACGACCTGCTTAAGCGACACGAGCTAATGGTAACCGGGACGAGAGCAAATCAAGGCATAGTACCTTTTACCAAGGATATTGGCGCCGATTCTATGAATGCCGTCAGCATGACTGCTCAAATGATGGGCAAGCAAGAATATGTGGAGCGGGCCGAAAATTTTCGTGCCTACCTACAGAAGAATGACTTGAGCATGGCCGGCGCTATGACTGATGTAAAGGGCAATAGGGTACTCCGTCCTTCCGACCCTAAACAGGCTCATCCTGATTACTATCTCAGGATCGTTGATAGGAATCGCGACGGCATTGTGGTCAGGGGAGCAAAGGTCCACATCACAGCAGCTGCATATTTCAACGAGCTGTTGATAATGCCTTGTCGAAACATGTCCGAGGCTGATGCCGACTATGCAGTCTCTTTCGCCATACCTGCTAACACCAAAGGTGTTGTGCAGATATGCCATCCTTTCCATTACCAGATAGGAGCTGATGAGTTTCCTATTGACATTCCGATCAGAACTCATACCGATTCTATGATTATATTTGACGATGTTCTGGTCCCCTGGGATAGGGTGTTCCTCGCCGGTGAGTGGGAGTTTGCCATGCCACTTGTTTACAACTTTGCTACCCTCCATCGCCATACTGGTTGCAGCTACCATATTCCCATACTTGAAATCTTGGTGGGAATGGCCCAAGCTATAGCTGAATATAATGGTATAGATAGAGTCTCGCATATAAGGGAGCAAATCACAGACCTGGCAATTCAACTTCAGACTTTGAAGTCGCTATCCAAAGCATCCTGTCTGGACTACGAGATATACGGGGGCATTCCTATCCCAAATAGAACAATAACCAATATCGCCAAGTATAGTTACGCAAATAGCTGGCATAACTGCACCAAGCTCATACAGGATATCGCTGGTGGTCTACTCGTTACTGCGCCCACTTACCGGGACTGGCAGAATCCCAAGACCCGAGGCTACATAGAGAAATACTTGGGTGGCAAGGTGGGGATATCAACTGAGGACAGGTTGCGAATGTTTCAGATTATAAGGCATGCGCTAAGTGCTGAATCCGAGGTAGTAGCAATACATGCTGAAGGCTCTCTAGCTGCACAAAGGATGACGATTCTAGCTGAAGCAATGGGCGACATTCAAGAGTGTAAACAACGGGCAATTAGTCTCGCTGGGAATAAAGAGGCCACTGCTGATACTTAGCTGACAGCAAGACCAATGAACACGGTACTTCGTGACTGCAGGCCGATAACATGCTTTTGGCCACTTTCGTCTATACCGATAACACCCGCACCGAGACCTTCTCGATAGTCCTGTCAATCTGCATCTCAAAATAAAAACCATCACAGAGCAAATACTTGAACTTTATTATGGAGAGGTCATGGTTATGCCAGTCCTCGGTGGCTTTGCCCAGCTCCCGGCTAAAACCGCCTGGCTTCACCTCTATGCATGATTGGTCACACAGGAGAAAGTTTAACTTTTAGGGCTAGGTTTTTGCAGAAAAAACCTGATATGACGCCAATAGATTTCAAAACTGGCTCTGAGAGGCGATTTTAGGGTCATGAAAAGGACAGGGATACATGTTATAGTACCTTCCTCTACTTTGAGCGGATTGTTTAATTAGTTGATATCTTGGGGCATGGTTGGCCTAGGGTGGAGTCCTTTAGTGAGTGGGGATTGGGGACTGGCTCCAGAGAAAGGACTGATTGGTGGGAAAGAAGCTCCGGTCTCATCATTGTCTATCAACGAAAAAGTCACCCGTATTTCAGAGTAGGGGCCTGAGTTTTCTGGGTGCTCTCCCTTGGTTGTTTATTTCTTCATGAGCAGGATAAGCACTTAGGTCTTTTGAATATATTGAGCAATGTCTTTTTGGCTCGCAGGTGGTAAGTATTATTTTGCCCTGAAGACGAGAGGGCACTTGACATGAAAATATAGAAGTATTAACATAAATTGGTTTCGTAAACTGTCACTTTTGCGAAAAGAAACAATCTATTAAACATAAGAATTAAAAATGACCCTGGACTTATTGATCGCCGAGTTCTTAGAATACCTGGAAATCCAGAAAGGCTGCTCTCTTCTTACCATTCGTGAGTACAGACATTATTTGAAGCGTTTCCACAACTGGCTTACCGAGAATTGCCCTGCCGCAAAACCTGAAGACATAAATCTGGAGCTTGTCAGAAGGTACAGGTTATATTTAGCGCATTTGCGTGCCCGCGATGGCGTACTACTGCAGCGCGTTACCCAGAGCTACCATATCATTGCGTTGAGAGCTTTTTTGCGTTATCTCCTGGTTCAGCGTGACATACCTACCCTGTCCCCTGACAAGGTGGAACTTCCCAAACAGGGCTCTCGTTCTGTCAGTTTTTTGAACTCAGATCAGATAGAAAGACTACTAAACAGTCCCAAAATAGCAACTAATGCAGGACTGAGGGATAGGACTATTTTAGAAACCCTGTTCAGCACAGGATTAAGAGTATCGGAATTAGTCAGTTTGAATCGCGACCAAATAGACTTAGAGCGTAAGGAATTTGGCGTCAAAGGCAAGGGAAATAAAATACGGGTAGTTTTTCTATCAGATACGGCCGCCCAATGGATTGAGCGCTACCTGCGGTCGCGCCAGGACAATTTTAAGCCCCTGTTTATTCGCCGTAGCGGCAAGGTAGACGCCCGGAACAATGGTGAAAAAATGCGGCTGACGGCAAGGTCTATCCAAAATATAGTTTCCAAGTATGCAAAAAGAGCTGGCTTGCCAATCGAGGCAACTCCGCACACCTTGAGGCATTCTTTTGCCACAGACCTTCTGATAGGTGGAGCCGATATTCGCTCTGTTCAAGAAATGCTGGGCCATGAAAGTATAAGGACAACCCAAGTTTACACCCACGTCACTAACAGGCGTCTGAAAGAGGTTCACAAGGCTTTTCATAGCAAAAACAGGCAGGCATAAATCTTATGTCAAGGAAGGATAGAAAGTTTACAGAAACGGGATTGCCTTGGCACATAGTTGAGGAGGCTATCAATCGTGAAATTGAATGGCTGAAGAGAGTCATTGAGCAAACGGTCATAGGCAAAGTGCCAGGCTGTGACGACTGTAGATATACTTTCAGGAAAATCGCCCTCTTAATTATCACCGGCAGAATTACAGCAAAAGAGTTAATTGCCAGAGATGGGCATGACTTGTGGGATGACCTGACACAGAAGCATGGCATAAAGGGATCCGCACGTCATGGCGGCGTCTGGCATAGGAAAATGATGGATGTTGTGACCGAATACTTTGCAAATCAAGGTTTCGAGGTAATTCCCGAGCCTTTCCTCAGCCAAGGACGTGCTGATTTAGGTATCCATAAGGACGGCCATATAGATTTGTTCATAGAGATAGGTGATACTTCTGCTTATAAATTATGGTGGAATTTGCAGATGTTGACTAATTGCAGGATTTTACTAGTGCCGGATGATAAACGAGTCATAGAGTTCATCTGCCGCAATGAGCAGCATGATATACTTCGCAGACCATAAGGAGATAGGAGCAACTGAAGATGTTACCACATATTGATGACTTTCTGCTGAACTTAGAGGCTGAGCATTATTCTCCATACACAGTTCGCGACTACGAGCGATATCTGGAAGTTTTCGACCACTTTCTGAATGAGAGCAGCGTTCCCTTTGATAAAATCAACAGGCAGACTATCACCTCCTATAAAGCATATCTCGCCGCGCACGGTAGAAACATAGCGAAGTCAGGCAATCATAGTGACAAGCAACTTGCCCCCTCCACCATAAACTACAAGTTGATAGCACTCCGGGTTTACTTGCGCTATCTAATCGGTATCGGCTATCCCTGCCCTTTATCGCCCGAAGCAGTCGGAAAGCTGAAAGCTGTCCCAAAACGGCCTCAATTGCCCGAGCTTAAAGATTTAATCAGGTTAATTGAAGCGCCATTCCCCGAGGCAAATACCATAGAGCTGCGGGATAAAGCTATTCTGGAAACACTGTTCAACACGGGATTAAGAGTATCTGAATTGGTTAGTTTAGATCGTGGCCAGGTAGACTTAGAGCGGAAACAACTTGGCCTCAAAGGCAAGGGAGATAAGATACGCATAGTATTTTTATCAGATACAGCCGAACAATGGGTTGGCCGCTACCTTCAATCACGCCGAGACCACTTTGAGCCGCTGTTTATTCGCTACAGTGGTAAGGTGGACGCTCGGAAGAGCGGTGAAAAAATGCGACTGACACCGAGATCCATCCAAAATATTGTTACCAGGTACGCAAAAAGATGTGGCTTGTCAATCAAAGCAACGCCTCATACCTTGAGACATTGCTTCTCTGCTTATCTGGCTGAGGAAGGCGCTAATCCAGTTCCCCTTCAGGTTCTCTTTGGTCATAAATCCTTGGATGGCGTCACCCGCTATGTCCACGCCTCCGATAAGTATGCTGAAGAGACTCATCGCAAATATCATCCCCTGGCTAAGCCAGATTAAAATCACGTACTTAGAACATTATGTCAACTATAATTAAGGGAGGGCTAACTGCCAAAAATTAACCGCCAAATTTTTAAACTTCTTACAGCAGAATTTTGATAAATAGCATGTAACTAAGACTCTGTGGTGCCTTTACAGCCACAGCCCCATCCCTAATGACCTCAGTCAAAAAGCTCATCCACCATTCTGCCCACGTATCTGGCAATTGCAGGAGCGGCAGTTAGACCCGGGGATTCTATCCCGATTAGATTTATTAAGCCCGGGAAGCCTGCTTTCTCTTCATGGGCAATGACGAAATCTCGGAAGCCTTCGCCTGGCCCCTGAAGCTTGGGCCTTATGCCAGCAGATTCGGGGGCTAAATCTTCAAGTTCAACAAGGGGAAGGAATCTCTTGGCTGAATTGTAAAAAGCTTGCTTATGTGTCTCATCGACTCTATAATCTACTTCCTCAACATAGCGAGCGTTGGGGCCAAGCCGCACCCTACCATCGAGCCCCACGGTCACATGAATTCCATGTCCAGCTTGCTCTGGGGTGGGGTAGATGAGCCTATTTATAACATTTCTATATTTTGAACTTAGACTAAAATATTCGCCTTTGCAGTAATGGAGCTTGTAACCTGCTTTAGCTACGTCTATCCCAGCAAGCTGGGCTATTCTGTCAGAGTTTAAGCCAGCGCAGTTCACGACAACATGGGCAACAAAAGCAGAAATGCCATCTCGGTCCCTTATTTTAACTCTGTATTTTGCCCCCATCTTTTCTATTCCTACTACCTCAGTGTCAAACACAAACTCAGCTCCTTTTCCCTTCGCTTGGCTGTAAAGAAACTTCAGCAAAGTATGGGAATCCAAAATTCCGCTGGATGGGGATAATAGTCCGGCTCTAGCTTCGATGTTTGGCTCAAGCTTCTTAAGTTCTGTTTGGGAAAGAAGCATTAAATCTTCGACGCCATTTTTTCCTCCTTGCTCGTAAAGCTCTTCAAGGCAGCTAATCTCATTTTCGTCTGCTGCCACGATAATCTTGCCAGTTTTCTTATAAGCGATATTATGCTTGTCACAAAGCTTGTAAAGCAGGCTTTTGCCTTCTACACAGAGTTTAGCCTTAAGGGAGTCCTCAGGATAGTAGATGCCGGCGTGAATCACTTCGCTATTCCTGCTACTAGTCTCGAGCCCAAGGGTGCGGTTCTTTTCAAAGACGAAAACATCTTTTTTTCCTTGTGCAATTTCACGAGCCGTAGCCAGGCCAATCACTCCAGCACCAATGATTGCTACACTGATTTCAACAAGCATTTATTCTCTTGGCTCCTATTCGTGACATCGGTCAGGACTATTTACCTGCATTTTATAGAGGTTGATTAATTACTCGAGCTTCCAGCCGAGTCTTGAGTATAAGACCGTACCGACAAGGAGAAGTGCAAAAGAAAGAGCTATGGTGAGAGTTATCTGGCCGGAAGTTAAAGGATTATACGCAACCATATCTGGTCCGGCCAGTAAGTGTACGATTGATGCTTGTGCTGAGGAAATGGGATAGACTCGAGCAAACGTCTGAAGCGGCACCGGCAGGGCCTCGTATGGAGCAAATAGGCCTGATATGGCAGATGTTATTACTGCAATGCCGACCCCTGTCATAATCGCGCCCTGAAGATTCTTAATCAATGTGCCAGCTATAAGCCCAACTCCAGCAGAGGCACAGATTACTAGAAAGACGAAGCCAATCGCCTGTGGAATCTCGACTCCAGTTCCTGTGAAACGTGCACCTACTGCGATACCAATTACTATAACCAGAGCTGCTGCCAGTAAAGAAAGGGTAATAACAGCAGAGATTCTACCAATGAAATCCTTGTAAGGTTTTATGGGCATTGATATGAGTTTGGAAAGTAAACCGTTCGCTCTATCGCCGGCAATACTGGCGGGGAGATTAGACATGCCGGCTATCATCAGAGCGAAAACCATCATTGAAATGGCAATAGAACCCCTGATATAGGGAATCACTCCTTGAGGGGCGCTACCTGTAAATGAGAAGCTTCCAATGAGTACCCAGATTATCGGCCAGGCTATGGTCCAAAACAGTGCTGCCTTCTCTCTGAGCAGCTCCTTCACTGCCTTGTTATAGGCTGCAGATATCTGCCTCAATTATCCGGTTGCCTCCTGTAAGTGCCTTTCGGTCAGTCTGAAGAAGACGTCTTCGAGGGTGGGCCGCGCCATTTCGATCCGCATAACCTTATGCCCGGTCTGGTCAAGGCTCCTTACCACATCTGCCAGTACCCTATCGCCATTGCTCGAGTAAATCTTGTAGCCAGTCTCCGCTTCCGCTACCTTTCCATTGATGCTGTAACCCTTTAAAACTGAGAGCACACTAGCAGTCTTCACAGCCGTCTCCACGGTTATCACGTCCTCGACAGCATGTTTCCTCTTGAGTTCATTAGGAGTGCCTTCGGCTATCATTTTGCCATTGTCTATGAGACCCACTCTTGAGGCTAGCTCGGCATCGCTACCGATATGAGTAATCAGGATAATACTGGTTTTCCTGCCCATAATATCTTGAACCATACTGAAAAAGGACCTTCTGGCAGCAGGGTCGAGTCCAGTCGTCGGTTCATCCAGGATAAGGACCTTTATACCAGGGAAAATTGCTGTCGCAACTTCTAACCTTTTTCTCATCCCACCAGAGTACTTGTCCACTCTCTTATCCGCTTCTTCAGAAAGCCCAACGTTTTTTAGCACTTCAACCACCAGTTGATTTGCCTGACTCCGGGAATATCCCAGAAGATTAGCGAAGTACACCAGGTTTTCTTTTCCTGAAAGCTTGGGCGAGGAGAAATTTTCCTGGGGTACATACCCTATGAATTCCTTGGCCTGTGCCGGCTTATTTCCATAGACTTCAACAATACCGCTATCTTGCGTTTTCACCGCAGCAATTATTGAAGCGAGGGTGGTCTTCCCCGAACCATTTGGCCCCATCAGAGCATAGAACTCGCCTTCCTGCACATCAAGGTTAACTCCATCAAGCACACGTCGGCTATCATATGTCTTGACTAGATTCTCTACATGTATCGCAAACACTTAGAAATGCCTCGATTCTGCAATCGGAGACAGTATTATACCTCATGAGTCGACTTATTTGTATAGCCAGCATTTGACTCGAGAATATCACCTTCCAAATGCGATGCGCAAATATGACATTCCGGGCTATTGACAGAATCAACCTAGCATGATACTATATCGGTAGACGGTATAGCGACATACGATATATCAGTAGCTAATATAAAGGACGACTTCAATGTTACGTGACGATAGTAACAAATACCTTCCTCTTACTGAATCCACATGTTATATCATGCTGACTCTAATCGAACCTCTCCACGGATATGCGGTCATGAGGAAGGTAGAAGAAATAAGCAAAGGCACAGTCAGGGTCGGCCCTGGGACCCTATACGGTGCGTTCACATTGCTTGAGAAAGAGGAGCTGATTGTCAAGGTCAAGGAAGAGAACCGACGAAAGAGCTACGTTTTAACGCCAAAAGGGAAGAATGTGCTAATGAACCAGATAAAGCGACTGGAAATAATGACCAGAAACGGTCTGTCCGTCATAGATATGTTATGAGCTAAACCCTAGTGTAATGAGGAAGTGATGGCAGAAAATACGATCCGAAAAATCAAATGGTTTTGGCCTTGGCAGGATGAACAAGAAGAAGCATGGCTTAGGAGCATGTCCCAAAAGGGCTGGCACCTATCTTTGGTAGGGTTACTGGGTATCTACAGATTTCGGGCTGGTGAGCCACGGGATTATGTCTACCGCCTGGATTATCAGACGTTTCCAAAGAAGGATAAACAAGAATATCAACAGTTATTTCGTGATGCCGGTTGGGAGTATATTGGCGAGATGTCTGCCTTGCAATACTTCCGCAAGGAAGTTAAGGAAGAAGAGCCTCTGGAAATCTTTACTGATGTTGAGTCGAAAATAGCTAAGTACAAAAGAATACTACCCTTCTTGTGGCTTTTCTGGATTATATTGATTGTAGTCTCTCCGATAGGTATATCGATTGATAATCCCTATCCATGGTGGGGTGCTATTCAAGCTATTCAAGTGTTCGTTCTTTTGATATGGCTGTTTTTTACTTATGTCATCATCAAACTCATGCTAAGGATCAGACAGCTAAAAAGGCTTTGAAAATTCCCGCCCCAGCTTACAGTCTCCCGGCAAGCCAGAACCGGCTCTTCGTTCTCATAGCGTGATCTCGGCTCCAGGTCATACACATCACACGGCAAAGCCCACATCCATGACACCTGTCTGATTCAACATTGATCCGATCCTCGGTCATCTGTAGTGCGCCTGAAGGACATGCTGGCACACAGAAGGGTTCGGCACAGTGCTTCACACAAACTGTTTTTAGCATCTTTCCCCCTTTATCCTAGAATCCTCTCTACTTCTTCAATATCGGTTTCCATTATATAGGGAATTCCAGAAACAGCTGCTGCTTCTCTGGTGAGTGTCATTAGGTCGTTTCTCTCCACGAGATTGAGGGCAAATTTGCGCTCTCCAGCCATGAGTTGCCTGAGGCCAATAGCTAAACGGTCGTAATAGGTATAGATGCCTATGGCCGCCGGCGGTATCCTATCGAAATCGCTCCCATATTTCTCTTTAAGCTGTTCCGCAGCAGTAAAAGTACGCAGCAACATTTCCTGATATTTTTCACCTCGACCATAGGTCTCTTCCAAGAGTTGCCCGTGTGTCTTCCCCACCATTGCTGCGGTAAGGGTAGATCGCCCCATACATATCGCCTTGATATAGGGCGCACCCAAGGCTATAGCCTTGAATATCTGGTCTTCGAGAGCGATACCACCAGCAATAGCACAACTGGGAATAAACTCGCCTTTTTCATCCAGCCGTCTAAGGAATTTATAAAGAAGGCTTTCGAGATAAACTGTGGGGATACCCCACTCATTCATCATCCGCCACGGACTCATTCCAGTGCCACCGCCGGCACCATCCACGGTGAGGAGGTCTATTCTAGCCTCCGAGGCGAATTTCACTGCTCGAGCCAGATCCGCTGGCCTATAGGCACCGGTCTTGAGCGTGACATACTTGGCACCGATCTTCCTTAATCTCTCTACTTCTTTCAGAAATGATTCCTCATCTACCATCCCCAGACGGGAATGCCGCTCAAACTCGGCTATACCGCCCAGCTTATGTGCCTCCTGGACGTAAGGATTCTCTGGGTCAGGGATAACAATGTATCCCCGTCGCTTAAGCTGGAGTGCCCGTTCCAAGGTCGGCAGCTTAACCTCGCCCCCGATGTCCTTCGCTCCTTGCCCCCACTTTATCTCAATACCCTCAACTCCCAGCTTTTCTACGGCATACTCTGGAACACCGAGGCGAGTATCCTCGACATTTGCCTGAACCAGTAGCGCTCCATATTCTTTATACCAGTCCTGATATACTGTTACCCTCCTTGCCAGTTCCGGAGACCTCATAATCTTCCCATTTTTGAACTCGGCATTGGGGTCCATGCCACAAACATTCTCACCACAGACAAGAACCGCGCCACATATGGCTACGGCAATAGCCGTGCCTTCCCAATTCACCCTGGCTATTTCTGTGGAGCCCAAGGCACCCGTGAAGAAGGGAACTTTCATCTTAATCTTCCGTCCCTCGGCACCAATCTCAGTGGAGAGGTCAACGGCAGAGAAGACAGCCTTATCTGGGTCAGCTTCAATGCCAACCGCCCCAACACAAGTCCCTTGAATGTTAAAATGAGAGAAATCCACCGGATAGTCCTTTTCTGACCCGGCAATGACCTTGCCAAAGGGCTGCGGGTAGATAATCTCTCTTCCCCTGAGCGCCGACCGTCCTACTTCACAATAGCCAGGGCAACCATCAACACAGGTGACGCATAGTCCTGAGATAGGTGCTGGCGCTACTCTGGTCGTGGTTACCGTGGCCGCACTGGCATTTGGCTTGCTTAAAGTCATATATTACCCCCTTTATATTTTTACTGGTATCCCCTTTTCTTTTAGATATTGTTTTGCTTCAGATATAGAAATTTCCCCAAAATGGAAGATAGACGCGGCTAAAACTGCCGCCGCTTTGCCAATTGTCACAGCTTCATAAAGATGCTCAAGCTTTCCTGCTCCGCCGGAGGCAATGACTGGAATCTTGACGACTTCAGCCACGGCTCTGGTCATCTCCAGGTCATATCCTTCCTTTGTGCCATCGGCATCTTTGCTGGTGAGCAGAATCTCCCCAGCCCCCAGTTTTTCCACTCTCTTTGCCCACTCAACAATGTCTATCCCTGTAGCCTCGTTACCACTTTTGACTACCACCTCTAATCGTGGAAGTCCAGTTCCACCCGGGTTTTTTCGACCATCAATGGCAACAACGAGTCTATCTTTGCCAAACTTGTTCGAGGATGCTTTTATCAGCTCAGAATTTCTAACCGCAGCCGTATTTATCGAGACCTTGTTCACCCCAAGGTCAAACAAGGTCTGCATGTCCTCAAGGCTAGCGATACCGCCTCCCACGGCAAAGGGAACCGTAACCACCTCACAGACCTTTTTCACCCATTCAAAACGCGTCTTTCTACTCTCCATGGTAGCGAAGATATCAAGGAATACCAATTCATCAGCGCCTTCCCGGCAATAGGCCTCCGCTGCTTCTACAGGGTCTCGAGCATCCCTCAGATTCACGAAGTTTATTCCCTTGACCACTCTGCCATCTTTCACATCTAAACATGGTATGATTCTCACTATATTCATTTCATAACCCCCAGAATTTAATCAGGTCTTGGTATTCCATTACGGTACTCATAGCATGATTTTGCACTTCTATGCCGGATTCAACAGCAGCAGCTACAGAGTTAAGCCCCCCTGTGAGTATCATTCCGACCTTATTTAATTCCACAGAAACCTCACACACAGACTTGCTCACCTCGCCCATCATAAGCACTCCACCCAGATCAGCTTCTTTTAAGACGGCAACGACCTTTTCTGCTTCGGGTTGGCATATAGCCGGTATTTCTCGAAAGTTGGCTAAAATCCTCCCCTCACCCTTTCTAACCACTTGACCAACGCCAGTCATCTTGCTGGTAATATATATCTCTGAGGGGTCTAATGATGAGCCTGAATATTGAATAAGCTCCACAAATCGCAAAGGCTTGTGGTTCTTAATTTGCAAAATACCGCCGAATTTGGAATCCATAGGAATGCCCGCTTTAAGCAAAGCACCATTAATTATAACGCTACAAACAGTGGCCAGACCTATTTTACCCTGGGGCACAATTATCCCCCCTAATTTTTCACCCTGGCGAGCCAAAGCCACAAGGTCACTAACACAAATCCCGGCCTGAAAAACTCTTTTCATAATTTCGATGGCCTTCTTAAATTGTTTCTCAGGGAAAAAGGAGACATTAACAGGAACTTTGCCCTGACGCTTATCTATGTCGAAGTCCGTTTGGTAGGCTAGAAGCTCAATTTTGGAAGCTACAAAACCAACCTTGTCCCTGACTAGAGCACTTTCTAATTCTTCGAGGCCTAGCTGTGTAATCAACCTCCCGTCCCTTCCTATGCTCTCTGTGAACCCGCGCTCATCCATTAGCTTAAGGTGGTACCGCACCGCCCTTTCGCCTAGCTCAACCCCGTGGTTCTTCAAACTCTGTGCAATAACCCTGGCTCCAAGAGGCTCAGGCGAGTCCCTCAGAATTCTCATGATGGCGATTGTCTTTCTTTCTACGTCCTGTGTTTCAAAACCCATGGTAACACTCTGATATTCTGGGTAATAGGAAACCGTTTTCCACAATACCAGAGCGAAGTCATGCTTGTCAACTATAATCCGTTCCTATTATTTTTTTCAGTATACCGATTCAGAGCTTGCTTAGTTCCGTCGCTTGGTGTATCATGAGCCTTGGCCCGAGGGATAATCGCTTGAGTCTGCGATTGAAGCGCGAATTTAGCCATCAAGAATCGTTTCAGGACATCGACAAGATATGAGGGTGGGGGTTCTCGCTCTACAGGGAACGTTCATAGAGCATATTGAAATTATGCGACAATTGGGTGTGGAAGCCCTTCCAATTCGCCTGCCCCATGAACTCAATACACTGAATGGGCTTATTATCCCCGGCGGGGAAAGCACTACCATGCTGAGGCTAATGGAGAGTTTTGGGTTGATTCAGCCTATAAGGGAGATGGCTCGAGATGGTTTAGCTATCTGGGGGACCTGTGCCGGGATGGTCTTGCTTGCCAAGAGTATCTCCAACTATGAAATGGAGACTCTAGGCCTCATGGATATGAAGGTCAGGCGTAACGCCTTTGGCAGCCAGATTGATAGCTTTGAGGTAGACTTGGAGATACCGCTTGTGGGCGAAGAGCCATTCCATGCTGTTTTCATTCGAGCCCCAGTCATTAAAGAGGCTGAGTCAGGTGTAAAAATTCTGTCCCGTCTTCCCGATAGCACCATCGTCGCAGCCAAGCAAAATCGGCTGCTGGCCTGTGCTTTCCACCCGGAGTTCACCGACGACTTGAGGTTCCATAGCTATTTCTTGAATATGGTCAGCCAAAAACTGTCCCACAACCCTGAGGACGGAATCCTTCAAGGT
>Ga0315548_1002544_pt1 | contig 14101 bp, 15 predicted proteins | sample SalMarSW160110MG_2_FD_202540 | JGI IMG/M metagenome (GOLD analysis project Ga0315548, IMG submission 202540) | Salt marsh sediment microbial communities from the Plum Island Ecosystem LTER, Massachusetts, United States - Salt Marsh Sediment SW1601-110 ... | reverse complement strand
CAATTATGGCATCAAATTGACTGGCTTCAACCTTATCGGCGGTTGTGTCTACTGTCACTTCGGCCAGGCTTCTCTTTCCCCTGTAACTTTTCTTTGAGCCACTGCCCACAATCAACACTCTAGCACCGGCATCTTTCATCGCTCGCAGCGGTTCCGTGAGTTCAGAGTCTTCAAAATGCTCCTCAGCCAGAATGGCAATGCGTTTTCCCACAAGCATGCGTTATCTCCTTTCTGAATTGGTCGTCTTTCTCCTGGTTTTAGCTTTTTCTCACCTTCCTTTTGCGTGGTGTGGAATCACTTGAAGTAAGGAGGTCAAGTGAAATCTCGCTATCTTGAGTCACCAGCAGACGCAGGCCTTCGGTGATGCCATCAATGCATTCGAGAACCGGCATTATCGCTTCAGCCAGGCTTTGCCTGTCTGAAGCTTCAACCATGGCAATGATATTGGGATACCCTTCCAGCCGGTCAGCAAGAATAACCTCTGTCCTGCTCCGCAGCATTTGAACCGCGTATTCGCAGCTCCTATCTACAATATCAAGTAACATGTATGCCCTTACGCTCATTTCTTTGCACCTCTTTATTCACCCATGATTTCTGGACGATGCCACGCTGCGATAAGATGGGACTTGAAGCAATTAGATTACCTCTGAAGCTTGATGTGTCCGCATGAGGCAATACCCTGGAATTACGCCCTATCACAGTGTGAGATGGCACATTAACTCCTTTCCCTAACACGGTAATGTCACCGTCTCCTGAAAGGAGGGACTTTCCGAAGCCGATGTAACATAGTTTGCCTATGTTTACTCCCTCATCTATGATGCAGGTATCCACCACGCTGTGGTATCCGATAAAGGCGTTCGGCATTAGCACCGAATTCCATACCTCAGCCTTTTCATCAACCCAAACTCCCGGCGATAGTATAGAGTTCTCCACATATCCCTTAATTACGCAACCAGGACTGACTAAGCTATTTACCACTGTGGCTTGCTGAGATATGTTGGGTGGCGGCAGGTTCAGCCCTTGGGTGAGAACCGACTGTGTTCCGTCGAGGCTGAAACGAGGCTGTGCAGAGAGAAGCTCCATATTGGCGGCGTAATAGGCCTGGGGTGTACCGATATCCTGCCAGTAACCAGTGAATTCATAGGCATTGACCTTATCCCTGCCTACCATGCCAGGGAGAACGGCATAGCCGAAGTCATGTGGCGAGTCCGGCTGGACGGCATCCTCCGCCAGACGCTGCGCAAGGATATCTCTATTGAAAATGTAAATGCCCATTGAAGCCAAGTTGCTCCTGGGATTCCTGGATTTTTCCACGAAATCCAATATCTCATTACCATCACCCAGGGTAACTGTGCCGAAACGGTGAGCCTCTTCAATCGGGACCCTTATAACTCCCACGGTTACGCCAGCTTTTGTCTGCTCATGAAAGGCAATCATCTCGCGATAGTCCATCTTATAAACGTGGTCGCCAGCCAGTATCAGCACATTCTGTGCATTGAATTTGTTCAAATGCGGGAGGTTCTGGAATACAGCATCTGCAGTTCCTTTATATGAGCCTGTTTTTGGCTCCAAAATATGGAATGTTCTCACAGCATTTGACAGGCCCCATTCCCTGAGGTACCTCGCCATGTAGGAGCGATGATAGTCAGTCAATATAGCCAGATCATTGATTCCAGAGTAGACGCAATTGCTCAGCGTGAAGTCAATGACATTGAATTTCCCGGCGAAGGGTAACGCCGGCTTCGGCCTTAGGTGGCACAAAACATCCATCCGCTTGCCCCGTCCACCAGCCATAATTAGAGCAACTGTCTTTCCCATGACTCATCCTCCTTTTCCTTTTGGTCATCTCCGCTCTCAAATAATGCCGAAGCACTCAATGTGTCCGAAGCAGGCGGCAGCACTCTGACGTACTGCAGTGGTGAAACACCTGTTTACCCTGCTGCCTGAACTTGCGAGTTTGCATTAACGAGCCATTTCTGAACCACAGAGTTTCCAGCGTTTGCCATCCGGGGCAGAAGAGCACAAGCTCATGAACATCGAGAATTGAACGCACTCCTGTCCTGTTTAAAGACTGAGTTTGCGGATGTTGGGCTAATGCAACCACCATTGATTTTCTCCAGGAGTACTTCGGTAGGGATATTCTATAAAGCAGGCAATGAAAAAGTCATAAAATGCAGGTGGAAAAAGTTACAAAACTATGACATTTGGGCAAGTATTGGAGAGGTCGGGCAGAAAGCACTTTCAGGCGGACTGCAGGTCCATGATGTAGCCTGTCTTGGGTATGGTGCGAATGAGCTTGGGATTGTTAGGTTCACTCTCTATCTTTTCTCTTAGGCGGCTAATCCACGTGCGCAGTATCTGTATATCGTCCCGATACTCAGGCCCCCAGATTCGTGTGAGAAGGTCACTGTACAGCATAAGACTCCCGGCATTCTGGGCAAGCTCGTTGAGCAGAAGCCACTCGATACGGGTCAAGCGAGCTTCTTTCCCTCGTACAATGACAAGGCGCTTTTTGAAATCAATGACCAAATCACCCAGAGAAAGTTGGTCACGGATTTTCCGTTTATGATCTGGTGACAGACGCCTCCTCACCGCCTCAACTCGCGCTACCAGTTCATCGGGGCTGAAAGGCTTGGCTAGATAGTCATCGGCACCAAGGCTGAGCCCCTTCACCTTGTCTGCATTGGTTCCCTTAGCGCTGAGGATGATAACCGGTACCGGGGAAAAGGTGCGGAGCTCCTTTAATGTCTCAAAACCGTCCTTTTTGGGCATCAAGATATCAAGCACCACCAGGTCCGGCTCCTGCGCCTGCACCTCCTCTAAAGCCTCTACTCCATTGCTGGCGGTAAGAACCTCGTAGCCTGAAGCCTTTAGCTTGGAGCTGAGGAAGTTAAGAATGCGCTGCTCATCATCAACTACCAGTACCTGGAACTTTTTCATGGTTTGACCCTTTGTATGCCTATTCACTATAAATCATATGCGTAAATGTTAACGATGTCAAAGCACCTCTTCAGCATTTTGTTGACTGGCTAGCCAGGCAGAACTAGAATATGAACAGTTGGCCTGATTAGTAGGCCGATGCAAGGAGGATGCCGATGGAAGATGAACTTAGAAACAGCGGTATTGATGTGATTGGCGGCGTACCCTGGGGTACCCACTTCTGCCAGTTTTATAAGACCAAAAAGGACCTGATTGATATACTTGTCCCTTACTTCAAAGCCGGTCTGGAGAGTAATGAATTCTGCATGTGGATTACATCCGAACCCCTCATGGTAGCCGAGGCTGAAGAAGCCATGATGAAGGCAGTTAACGATTTCCACGAATACCTGCGCCGGGGGCAGATAGAGATAATCCCATATAACGAATGGTATCTACTGGGAGGCGCATTCGATGATGACCGTGTGCTGGAGGGCTGGGTCAGCAAGCTGGAGCAGGCCCTGGCCAGGGGTTTCTCTGGGCTGCGGCTGACGGGCAACACGTTCTGGCTGGAGAGAAATCAGTGGCAGGCTTTCACGGAATATGAGGCAAAGATAAACAACTTAATCGGCAAGCATCGGATGATAGCAGCATGTACCTATAGCCTTGATAGATGTGACGGCACCGACGTGATCGATGTGGTCAAGAACCATCAGTTCGCCCTGATCAAGCAGGAGGGAAAATGGGATATCATCGAAAGCTCTATCTGCAAGCAGGCTAAAGAGCAAATTGCTCACCTGGCCTCATTCCCGGAACTTAACCCTAATCCCATCCTCGAGCTGGACATAGCCGGAAATATCAAATACCTGAACCCCGCTACCGAAGCGCTTTTCCCCGATTTGCCGTCACAAGGATGCCAGCATCCCTTTCTGACAGATTGGGACCTCCTGCTTCGTGCACTCAGGGAAAAGGAGCCGCACACGCTCACCCGTGATATCAAAATTGGTGAATTCTGGTATGAGCAGTCATATGTTCTGTTACCATCAACCGGTGATGTGCGTCTCTACGCCAGGGATATCACGAATCGCAAGCAGGCGGAGCAGACATTGCGGGAGAGCGAACAGGACCTGAACCGTGCTCAAGCGGTGGCCCGTACCGGTAGCTGGCGTCTGGATGTCCAGCGCAACCAGCTTTTATGGTCCGACGAGACCCACAGAATCTTCGGTATCCCCAGGGAAACACCAATGACTTATGAGACTTTCCTCTCAAGCGTTCACCCCGAGGACCGGGAATACGTTGACCGAAAGTGGGCGGTAGCCCTCAGAGGCGAGCCATATGATGTTGAGCACCGTATCATTGTGGGCGACGAAGTGAAGTGGGTTCGCGAGAAGGCCGAACTGGAGTTCAATTCAAAGGGTGGGCTTAAAGGCGGATTTGGAACTGTTCAGGACATCACCGAACGCAAACAAGTGGAAAATGAACTCAGAGTCAAAGACTTCGCCGTTACTTCATCTGCCAGTGGCATTGCCATTGCGGACCTGGATGGCATTGTGACTTATGTGAATCTTGCCTGTCTCAGCATGTGGGATTACGAACAGGAAGAAGAGGTGCTTGGTAAGCATGCTAACAACTTCTTTGCCGATAAAAATGAGTTTGGTGTGGCGCTGAAGGCAGTCTTGGAGGAAAGTGTGTGGCAGGGCGAAGGCAAGGCTAGGCGAAAAGATGGGTCGACTTTTGATGTGCAGGTCCTGGCAAACCTAGTTACCGATGCTGATGGCGAACCTTTTTGTATGATGGCTGCCTTTGTGGATATCACCGAACGGAAAAAACTTGAGCAGCTTAAAGATGAGTTCATTGGACTCGTCTCGCACGAATTGCGGACACCATTGACTGTAATCGGTGGTTGTTTGAGTACTTTGCTCACTGAGTGGAACCGCTTGTCACCAAGCGAGGTACAGCAACTCCTCAAAGATGCCCTTCTAGAAAGCGAGTCCCTCTCTCACCTGATAGAAAACCTGCTGGAGCTTTCACGAGCCCAGGCTCAGCAACTGGCCCTTTATTCGGAAATGATTGACATTAAAAGCTTGGTTAGAGAGACACTCCATAAGATAAAACAACAGGCTCCTTCACACCGGTTCGTCACCTCTGTCCCGAGTGGGCCTATGTTAATGAATGCTGACCCACTGAGAATCGAACGCATCCTCTATAACCTTCTGGATAACGCAGCCAAGTATTCTCCGCCGGGCAGCCAGATAAAAATCTCAGCTAATGCAGAGCCGGAGCGTTTAGTCATAGGGGTCAGCGACCGTGGCGAAGGTTTATCCTCCAGCGAGCAGGCCAGAATCTTCGGCCCATTCCAGCGTCTGGAGAATAGCAGGCCCGACCAGGCCAGAGGGGCTGGTCTAGGCCTGATGGTTTGCCGGAGACTGGTGGAAGCTCATGGTGGGGAAATCTGGGTGGAGTCTAAAAAAGGTAGGGGTTCAACCTTTTTCTTCAGTCTGCCTCGTAGAAAGGGCACAGATGCAGGCAGGGTTAGACTTAAGATAGCAAAATGAAACTTATTATTTGTGACCTGGACCAGACGCTATATAGCAACCCTAGCTCTTGAAGACATCCTTGCCAAAAGGTGGCGTACACCCTAAAATAGTAGGTGAAAGGTTGGGGCACGCCAACATTGGCATTACCCTTGACACTTATAGTCATATCTTGCCGGGGTTACAAGAGAGAATGGTGTCAAGGAGATCTGACCTGGCCAGTATGGGCCGCTAGCTCAATTGGTAGAGCAGCTGACTCTTAATGCTCAGCTCCAAGATGAGCCACGAGAGACGACAACATAAGATAAACCAACGATTGCGACAGCAAAGTTAGACGTCAGCGTCAAGAGAGCAAAAGCGTCAAGAAGGAGGAGCGACGAGCTTCTCCTTCTCTCTTTTCCCTATCCGCCGAGATAAGATATTTACAACCTCCCCCCCGTGCCATAAAGTTGCCGCCAAGTCCCGACCTGACAGGCGGGCAGCACGAAGGAAAGGAGGTGACGATGGAGCATACTGGGGAGGTGGAGGTGGAGCTATAAATGAATCGAAAAGGAGATGAAATGAAGAAGAGATTTCTCGGAATCCCAATTCCCGTGATAGTCGCCATATTGGCTATCGTACTGGTCGCAGGCGGAGTAATGGCTGCCTGGTTATGGCAGCGAGAAGTGCCTGCCACAGTCAAGGTCATCAGCGCTGAGGTCGAGGCATATGCAAACGAAGGCTGCACTATACCCCTGACAGATCTTGACTTCAACGGTATCAGAGCAGGAGAGACCAGTAGTCCCGTGCCCTTCTGGATAAAGAATACAGGGGACGGCCCCGTCTACTGCGCTCTGGCACAGGATGGTCTCATCCCCGAACTGGCGTTCTATGCCAATGATAACCTCGTTCCCGCAAATCCAGGACGGTCGCTCATAGTAACTGGCTCAGACTATGAAGTTGGCTACTGGGCAGAGGGTATAACTACAAGCACTGCCGAAACAGTGACGGCCACGACCACTAGTGTCATGGTCAACGGTCTCCTCTTTCCTTCAAGTGGGAAGATAAAGATTGATAGCGAGATCATGACTTATGGCAAAGTCACTGTCGTCGGCGCTAACCAGAGACTTGATGACCTCGTCCGTGGTTTGGAGGGGACGACTGCTGCTACTCACGGACTCGAAGCTAAGGTTGCCATAGTGCAATGGGTAGGCGAGACTGGCGGAGACCTATACGACCTGGCTCCTGGCGAGGTTCTACTTGTCGCCGTCCATCTCGAGGCCAATCCCGAGATTGACCGTGGCGACTATCCCTTCACCGTCATCATCGAGGCGAAGGACACGCCTTACTAAGCCCACATCCACAGAAGCAGGATAGGGGAGAGGTAATCTCCCCTATCTCATTTTGCCAGTAGAGTGTCGCTCTATCAGGCAGCGGCTTCGGTAAGCAGAACCAGAGCCTTATTGGACGGCTTTATGAGATAGCCTCCCACTCTGGCGTGACACTTAAAGCCAACCATGCCTTGAATCGCATATAGCTCGGATAGCCTCTGCACGGTCATTCCCTGCCTGTCCAGTATGCGATAGCCACGCTGGAAATTGCCGAATATGGCTATGCATTCTGCTGTGCCACCGAGATGCTCCATGTTATCGTCGGTCAGGATGGGATAGCCTAAGAATGTGGGCGGCGCACCAGCGATCAGGCTAGGCTGCCATAAATAACTACCCTGGCCTGAGACTTCAGCCTCTCCCGCAACTACAGATAGAGACGTCCTCAGCTTCCTTAGTTCTAGCTCGGTCAGGCTATTCACTATCCATGTGCTGCCCTTCCGATAGACGGCAGGCACGGCGTAGATACACTGAAGGAAGTCCTCGACGGTCACAACGCCTATTTCAGCGGTCTCGAGTGTGGCACCTACCAGGGTAGCGTCGAGGGTAATGCCGTCAGGTTCTTCTGAGGCATGACCTGCGCCTTTGATGAAAGCGGCATTCTCGGTCTCGGCTATGGCACGGCCAAAGCTATCGGAAAGGTAAATGGCCAGATCAATATCGCTATCCATCAATTCGTCTTCCCCGATTTTAGCTAGCCCATAGAGGTCTTCCACGTACTTGTCCACAGGCAATACGGGCGTAGGTGCGGAATCTGTTATATCTGGAGCCATCGCAATCTCGATTTTACCCCAGGCCATCGTGACCTCATCCATCGCTCTCACCTGGATACGGTCCTTATTGATCGTGCGCTGCGAGGCTAACGGCCTTATGGTCACCAGCTTCTCCACAACACGCTCAATCTCGGTCGTTATCACAGGCGAGACCAGGTATTGACCTGTGGCATCTTCGACCAGTTCCTTCATCTCAGACGGGCCGATCTGTCCACGGACATATGCCAAAAACTTTTTATCGGCATCGCCCAGGTTCATGGTGCGTCTCTCGCTGCCATCTGGCAAGCCATAGTAAGGGCTTGGTTTGACCAGACCTTTCCGAGCCTCCTTCAGCTCTCGGATATCGTTGAAGGTTCTGAGGCGCTTCGTCTCGCTCTCCAATTTCTCTAATAGTTCATCTATATCCATTATGGATTTACCTCCTATCTTATTATTCTATGGCAACAAAATAGCCGCCATAGTGCCTTGTTTGGCATCATATGCGGCTCTTACTCGTCTAGCCTGACCAGTGTCCTTGCTCTGAAGTGCCGAGGCGGCTTCTTCGCCTATCTGCTGGCTTCGACTACCCTTTCGTAGTGCAATGCCTTGCCATTTCTCTAGGTGGGCATGAGGGGCCAGCTCGACAACCGACCCCCCATATCGTCATGAGAAGAGATATAGTCCCTAAAGACTTTAGCACATCAATCTTATCAAACGGTCTCGCCGCTTGAACATAACAAGCCGTTACGCCTGACCCTTCCCTGACGTCATGCTACGTTTGCCACGGGAGGCACAAGGGATAAGCAAGGCTTGCCACGGGAGGAAGTAGGATATGGTTTTAGCCGTCCGAGGCCTCTCCTGCTTCCCCTTGTGGCTCCTGCCTCAGCAGGCTAGCTCCCTTAGTTCGATAAGCCTCTGCCTTCTCAGCCTCGGCAGCTGCTTCTTCCTCTGGCGTTGGCACAGATGGATTCGGCGTCTCGAACTTCTTCGCCCAGTTCATGAGGTCCAGGCGCAGGTTGATAAGGCGCTGTCGGAGATCTTCTGTCTCATATGTTACGCTATCAAGTCCCTTCCCATAAAAGTTGACCTTAATCGCCTTATTGAGAATATCACGCAGGTAGCCCGTGAGGAACTCCAGTATCCTGTCCACCTGATTCATGCAAGCCATGATCTGCTCATAATTGTTAGGACACCATCCATCTATATCTTCCTCGGCTAACGTGATTATCCGATTCGCCATAGCGTGGACGTCCCTGAGTGGTCGCCTCGCTCCTTTCAACTGGCTCGAGATGTGCCTATACGCTCTCACCCGCTCCTCATCTACACTATGATTACCATTATCCCTACTCATATTGCACCTCCTATATTCAGTCTATCTGCGGAGGCTCGTCGCTGCGAACCTCCTCTCCTCTGCTCATATCGCCGTCCCTATATTGCGACGCTATCTTGACGTCTTCCTATGCTTGCCCTCCACCAGATCGCTATCTCGCAAAACTTCCGAGTCATGCACACAGAGCCTTTACCTTACCAGATGCAGGCTTCCTTCACGCTAGAGAATGACTCTGCTTTCAGGAGAGATGCCTCTCTTGGTTCATATCGAGCCTTTCTTATCTTAAGAGAGGTTCTATCGCCTCTCCGACCCACGTCAAAGGAGAGAATTTTAAGCAACTCCTCTCTCTCTTGATTCAGGCTTGCAGAAAGGATCGTGGAACAATTTAAGTCACACATGTCCCACCTGATGTCACACCTGAGAATAGTATCATCACTATCATATCCTATCTAATGTCACAGAAGTCCCACATGTCACACTTTAAAATTGAAGTGAAGACAGCAACTCAAAATTTCTCCTTTAAGGGGTGACGTCGCCGTCCTCCAGCGTATCTCTTATAAAGCCAGGAGGCGATACCCATAGCTTGATGCGCTTCTTATAGCCTCTCTTGGTAGGCTCGAACTTCATGGCATATAGGTCTGCGATCACGGTCTTATCGTTGACATTACCTCTATGCGTGTGGACGGCGACCCACCTGACCATATCAGGCAGCCTCACGTAGATGCGCTTCTGCTCATCAATCGCTATACTATTGTTCAAGTTCGACCAAAATATCTTCTCGAAGCCCCCATCCCTTTCTATCTGGGGGATAACTGTTCGATGCCTGATATAATCGTCGAGCCACATATGAGCTTTTTCCTCTTTGGTCTGGCCCTCCCGTCTCTCCACTGAACTCACAATCAACTTCTTGGCCTTCTTTCGCCACTTCTTAATCGTGCTATCACTCAGAATGATTCCTGCATCCAGGAATCGTTCCTCTGCGTTCGTGGAAGATAGGAAAAGTTTGGCGGTCATCCCCATGAATATCTCTCTGTCATCTGTGAGCACAATGGTATATGTGCAGTCTTCCTGCCCGATCTGCACCACCTTTTTCACCTCGATATGCCCACCGTCCTCCAAATTGAGTATCCCTGCTGTTCCCGTCCCCTGTCTTGCCTTTGCTATCGTCCTGGGGATATAATCGTCTCTCAGCGCCTTCTGGAAGTCTGCATCATCGCCACGTTCCCACCGAAAACCGATGATTAGATCAGCTATCTCTTGGTCACTCCAACCGTCTTCGATGGCTAGGCACGCCAGCTTCCAATCATAGGCGGACATATCCGTGCCAAGGCTCTCATCATTATATTCCCAGGCAGCCTTAAACTCCTCGTCCTTGAGTAGCGCCTTAAGTTTGTTCTCTGGTGGCCTAGCCTTCCGATCAAGCACCACGTCCACGGCCGAAGGCTTAGTCTCTGTGGTTTCCGTCTCACCGAAGGTCTCCTGACAGAGCCAGTTTAGTTCATCTTGGCGGTCTTCTATGGTGGCTCGGCCCTCCCAGAGTTCTCCAGTCATGGCGAAGTAGCGGCCTGTCTCATATATCTCGACCCAGTCCTTTCGGCACCGACTGCTCGGCTTATTCGCACGCACTATAATGTGGATTCCGTGACCGCTCTGGCTGACCTCAGTATAGGAGTCCAGCTTGTCTATGATAATTTGAGCCTCGGAATCTATATGGCCGTCATCGTCAATAATTTTGTCCAGGTCGATGAGGACATAACCGTCATCTTCTACGGTCACGAACCCCACGCCTTTACCCGCATAGTCTTTGACTGCTTGGATGGCCTGCTTAAATGTACCCCATGTGCGTAGGTCATTAGTTTTAGCCTGCGTGTTATTATGAGGATTGTGTGGCTTCTTGTCCGCCTTCCAGAATACCCACTGCTTTAGCTCTCTAAGTTCGGCAGGTATGTTATTGAGGTTAGCCATGCTGCACCTCCCGCCGCTCTGCTATCTCCTGATTGAGTTTGCGCCTTAGACTCTGGCGGCACGGCTTACACCGCTTAGGGATGTTTAGTCCCTTAGACAGAAACCACTCAGACTCCCCATATGTAAGGTCAAATTCCAGGCCGCAATCGCAGCAGATAATCGTTTCCTTGACTTGATCCTTGTTCACTCTCGTTTACCTCCTATCCTTATTTGGCTTAGTTCGACTTCTCGCCCTGCATTAGTTCATCGAGAGCTTTCCTGGATATCCGCCTTAGCTTCCCGATCTTGAAGCTGCGGATTATTCCGTCTCTGATTCTGGCATGGATCGTCGCAGTGCTAACGCCCAGCATTATAGCGGCATCCCTCACCGCAACGGCCTCCGTGCCTGGAGCATATTTTCTCGGTTTTGACATATCGCACCTCCTACACACATTAAAACACGGCTCATTCAATCCATGTCAATGACATCTTGTGGTATCAGATAACATCGGGCAACACCCTACCTGGGGAAATTTTTCAGACCTCTCGCCTGTCGTCATATCCGCTTGGGTATTTACAACGCCAAACGTCTGCGAAATTATTGAGTGTAGGCGTAAGCCCTGACCGCAAGGCAGGCAGCCAAGAGGAGAGATAGATGGAAAAAGACGAGATTAGGGACGCCAGAATCAGCGCACTAGAGAGCAAGGTCGCCGAGCTTCAGGCCAAAGTGGCAGTGCTGGAGACGGGCAAGGCTGAGGTCAAGCCCAGGAAGAAAGCCAATAGGCGAGAGCGCACACCTGAGGAGAAGGCCGAGAAGGTTCGGCAGCTCAGAGCGGGTAAGGTAGCAGCCGCCAAACGCAGGGCAGCACAGGCAAAGATAGACGCCGAAGCTACCAGGGCAAAGGAGAAGGGCAAGATCAAGCAGGTAGTCAAGGTGACCAAAGAGGCGCAGGCTAAGGCAGACGCCAAGAAGGATATGGCAGCCTCCGAAGCGTAGGCATAGAAGCCCAAACCTAAGAAGCAGGAGGAGGTTAAGAATGAACAATAGGCAAGAGCAGTTCAACCTTAAAGGATGGAAGTTCATCTTCACGTTCGGACGTAACCTCGACATCTATAGGAAAGGCAGGAAACGGGTCGGCATATGCAACGGAAAATTGATTATCCTCTATAAAGTGAAGCGTGGTAGTATAGAGGAGAAGGAGTTGATTAATGGGACACTTACGAAAGAGAGGTAATAGTTGGCAGCTCTGCATCTATACCCCGACTGGTCGTTTCCATGAGACGGTCCAGGGAAGCAAAGCGGACGCCAAGGCCAGAATGATAGAGCTAGAGGCCGCTCATAGCAAAGGCGTCCAGCTACCCAAAAGCGGCATCACTCTAGCGCAGCATCTTGATAATTGGTTGGAGGGCTATGCCAAGTCGCAATGCTCACAGCGGACATATTGCGGTTATGAGAGCATAGTCCGTGAGCATATAAAGCCAGCACTCGGACGCATCGAGTTAAAGAAGCTAACGCCGCAGGTTATTCAGGCTTTCTATGGAAACGAATGCAAGAAAGTATCGGCACGTTCTGTGGCTGCGTATCATCGGCTACTGAAGCAGGCACTGAGCTATGGCGTTCGGCAGGAAATAATAGGGCGGAATATCTGCGACCTGGTTGACCCGCCACGATGGACAGGGAGAGTGATGCGCACGCTCACGCCAGATGAACTAGCTACCCTGCTGGAGATGGCGGAGACCAGCCAATTCTACCCTATTATCTACACAGCAGTCAGTAGCGGCCTACGGCAGGCGGAGCTTCTAGGACTGAGATGGAGAGACGTTGACCTCGATATGCTCTCGATATCGGTATCTCAGACCTTATATAAGCGTGGTGGGGTCGTCATGTTCCAAGAGCCTAAGACGGCTCGCAGCCGACGCAGAGTTGCTATGACGCCAAAGCTGGCCATGTTCCTCAGAGATTATAAACAGGATTGCCTGTGGCTGGGAAAGCCAGTCGGCCTTGACAATCTGGTGTTCTGCCGACAGAATGGAGAGCCTATAGACCCTGGTGTCCTGAGCCACGAATCCGCCAGAATAGCTAAAGCTGCCGACCTGGGCGGCCTAAGATTCCATGATCTTCGGCATACGTTCGCCAGCCTCATGTTCCTGCGTGGAGCGAAGCCGAAGGTCATAAGCGAGGCACTCGGCCACTCGAGCGTGGCCTTTACTATGGATACGTATTCGCATATAATAGAGGGTATGCAGGAGGATGCTATGGCTCTGCTGGACGAGGTGATACCGCCTGGCACTAGACGTCAAAGTCAAGCGTCAGGCACAGCAGGCCCATAGTGCGGGGGCCGCTAGCTCAATTGGTAGAGCAGCTGACTCTTAATCAGCAGGTTCAGGGTTCGAGCCCCTGGCGGCTCACTTTAGATACCGAATTACCCTCGAATTATCATTCTAATGACTTTCCCGGCTTCTATTACCCCTCATCGTCCCTCTTGCGGCACAGTGCAACCGATAAGCTTGTAAGCTAATTTAGCCAATAGAAAAGCGCAAGAACCTGGCCCCTCCCCGGGGCAAAATTCCATTAAATCGAAGCCCACTACATGCTTGTGAAGGGCAACCGATTCTATTATATCCAGGACTTGCTGCCAGGGCATACCATTGGGCTCGGGGGTGCCTACTGCCGGCATAATGGAAGGGTCTAGAACATCTACATCTATGGTGACATAGACATCTTCGCTAAGCGAGTCTACTATTTGGTCTATAGAAGCTTTATTTGACGCCAAATCAGACATATAGAAAGGAAAGAAATGTAGGGAAGAACAGTTTTTGTTTTGTGTTAAGAATTGTTTTTCTTCCCAGCTAAGGCTGCGCACTCCTACCTGGGAGATAGGGCAAAGCTCAAAGATGCGGCGCATAACACAAGCCTGGCTGTATTTAGTCCCCAGATATTCATCGCGAAGGTCGGCATGGGCATCCAGTTGCAACACGGAAAGTCCGGGAAATGCTTCCTTGAAAGCTCGGACTGCCCCTAAAGAAAGGGAGTGTTCTCCACCAAGCAACACTACAAATTTCTCGTTTTGTATTAGGCCTTTAATCACTTGATAAACTCTGTCAATCATGTCTTGGGGGCTGCTCAGTACGGGTTCTACCTCGGGCAGGGTAGAAATACCAACTTTATATATCTCACGGTCCAGTTCTAAATCATAAAGCTCTAAATACTGGGAGGCATCGATAATAGCCTGTGGGCCATGGCGAGATCCGCTTCGC
>Ga0315548_1002543_pt1 | contig 14102 bp, 11 predicted proteins | sample SalMarSW160110MG_2_FD_202540 | JGI IMG/M metagenome (GOLD analysis project Ga0315548, IMG submission 202540) | Salt marsh sediment microbial communities from the Plum Island Ecosystem LTER, Massachusetts, United States - Salt Marsh Sediment SW1601-110 ... | reverse complement strand
GCGGAACGTCTAATTCTCGATATGATTTTACATCTTTCCCTAAGCCCATTGCAATATCTAATATAACTTTCTTAAATTGAATTGATCGCGCTCTCCTCATATAATTTACCTCCTTGTTCTCTATTAAAATATACTATATTTTGTCCAAGAAGGTCTGATATATCACAGTGCCCAAATACGAAATTGTGTGCCGCGCTTGGAATTAACGCGATAGCCAACGGAAAGAACAACATCCAGGTTGTAAAACTTTACTGGTTTATCGGAAGAAGGAATGTGCATTTTTTGCACAGTGCTTTTTTCATCGAGTTCTTTAGTTGTAAACACATTGTTGATGTGCTTAGTAATAACCGTTCGTTCCCGCTGAAACAGTTTCGACATTTGTTCCTGCGTTAACCAAATTGTCTCATCCTGCAACCGCACATCAATAGCTGTCTGACCGCCTTTGGCTTTGTAAATTATTATTTCGCCTTTTTTATCTGTCATTCCTGAATTTCGCAGTCAATTCACTCGTTTTGACATTACATGCTCTCTGAACATATCTTGTCATCCCAACACGAACCACCTCTACCCATAAACTCTGATAAAATATAGGCCTGTTTTAATGGAAAGGCAAGAAGAGAGAAACCGGGATTGAATGGTAACGTCATGATTAGCAATTTTCTTGTTTTCATTGAAAATCACTGAAAGGAGCTACAATGATCATGCTGAGTTCGGATAAGTTCTCTTTTATCCCGATGCTTTATATCGGGACTCCCGCTACAATTTCGGCCGATTCTGAAAAGATTCGGCCTCTTCTTTTTCTGCACTCCGCTTCTAACCCCCAATTCTTATCTAGTATCAAATTCTAAAACTTAGTGTTTTTCCATTTTCATTGAGGATATTACCTTTATCCATTCCCATACCGAGAGTTTTTGACAAGAATTTACCTCAATGACACTACACTTTCAAATATCACAAACTCCTGTACGTCCGCTTTTAATACGATCGTTACAAACTGTTACAATTATGAAATAGTACTGTTACATCCCTATTGTAAATTTAAATAGAAAAAAAGGATTCTACATCAAGTCCTAATGAACAAACCATATCAATAAATAGTGAGGAGCATTTTATGAAAAACATTACTCTTTTTATTACAGCATGCTTGATCCTCATCCTCTTAGCATCCATCTATGGTTGCCATCATCATATGACCACACTATTTGGTCCCAAGGCATTCAAGTTTCGCATAGAAGCGATGACCAAGAAACTATCCAAAGAACTTGATCTTACCGACGAACAAAAAGATCATTTAAACATCATAAAAAACGAAATGAACGCAAAACTCTCCCAGCTGAAAAAACATATGGCTGAGATGTTCATTGTCATCCGAGAAGAAATTCAGAAGGATTCTATCGACCAACAGCGCCTAGAAAAACTGTTTGATGATCGAAAACGATTCAGAGAAGATATGCACAGATTCATGCTAAATAAGTTCATAGAATTCCACACTATGCTTACAAAAGAACAACGTGTAAAACTAAATGTACTCATCGAAAAGATGGAAACTAAATTCAATGAAGAATAATCATATCACAAGAGTATATCAAATGAAAACTTATAAATATGCTTTCTTCTATATACTTATATTTAATCTTTACCTCGGATCTTCTGTACTAGCACAGCAGCAGTTCGGATCTATTTCTGGTGAAATACGAGATGCCGCGACACAACAGCCACTTCCGATGGTGAATGTCGTGATTGTTGGTACATCGCTTGGCAATGCTTCAAATGAAAACGGATATTATCACATAAAACAAATTCCGCCCGGTATTTATCAGGTGAAAGCATCAATTATTGGGCACGAGGGTACAGTAATATCCGAAGTATATATTACTCCGCAGCGTAACAAATCGGTTAATATTCAACTACGCCCGATGGGAGTGGAAATTGAAGGTGTTTCAGTACAAGCGGATTATTTTGTACGCCCGCTGGAAACTGCCGTAAGTTTTCGTTCTTTGGAGTCGGAAGAAATACGCCGTTCCCCCGGATCAGGTGAAGATGTTTTTCGTGTAATTCAATCGATGCCCGGTGTTGCTTCAGCAAGCGCGAAAAGCGCACAGATTATTGTTCGTGGTGGCAGTCCGGATGAGAATCTTACTTTGTTAGATAACATCGAGATTTATAATCCTATCCACTTTGCGCGGAATGGTGCTTCGATTGGGGTCATCAGCATTATCAATCCTTCATTATTGAAGCAGGTAGATTTTATGACCGGTGGTTTTCCAGTGAAGTATGGCGACAAAATGTCATCAGTGTTCGAAATGTCGCTCCAGGATGGAAACAGGGAAATGCTAAATACTGATCTCAATCTCAATATTGCCGGGTTCGGTATCATGCTCGATGGACCGATTACTGAGAATGGTTCCGGTATCCTTTCTGTGCGGCGCGGATTCTTTGATCTGGTTACATCTATTATGAACAAACCGGTCGCTCCTGAGTATTACGATGCAGTCGGGAAAATGAACTATGACCTAAATTCCAAGAATAGACTGAGCTTAGTCGGATTTTACTATTTAGACAAGGTAAAGCGTGAAGGAAAAACAGATATGGCGCTTGGTAATCAAAAGTATGACTATGCAACACGTGATGATTTTGGGAGCGCATTTGGAATCAATTGGCGTTCTTTGATCAACGATCATGCCATACTTCTCACCACATTATCTATTACTAATAACGGATGGAAAACACATCAGGGATTTTCTTATAATCCATCTTTGAGAACCGAAGATATTACCGAACGAGAACAATCGATAAGGTCCGAGCTCACAATTCAACTCACCTCAAAGACTGAGTTGAAAACAGGTTTCGCCATTAAATCAATTCTTGCCGATGATAATCAGACTGTTCCAGATGATACAACTCAAACAGGGATAATCGTTCCCGGTTTTTCAAGAGTCTTTACAATCAACAACGCCTGGAAGTATTCAGGATTTATTCAGAGTTCAATTCATCCTTTGCCAATACTGACATTTTCTGCCGGACTTCGATACGACAATTACGATTTTACCGGTGAGCATGTCTTTAGCCCCCGCATAAGTACTCAATATACATTCATAGAAAAGACATCGTTAAACATATCTTACGGTATTTTCTATCAGACACCAATGCCATATATGCTAGCTCAGGACCCGGCTAACAGGCAGCTTCGAAGCAGCCGTGCAGTTCATTATGTGATTGGACTAGAACATAGATTATCGGATGAAACGCGGATATCATTAGAATACTATTATAAAGACCTTTCGGATGTCATCACTGACTCGGATTCAAGCAGAGTATTGACAAATACGGGCAACGGTTATGCTGAGGGAATTGAACTTGCAGTACAGAAGAAATTTACGGAAGGAATCGTCGGCAGTTTTTCATATTCTTATTCCACTTCTATGCGCCGCGATTTTTCAGCGAATCCTCTTTATGCATTCGAATTCGACCGGCCGCATATAATCAATCTGATCGGCGGATATGAATTTGGAGACGGTTGGATACTAGGAGTAAAATTTAATTTCGCATCCGGTTCTCCCTATACACCCCCTGTCGAAGTCGTCTCAAAGCATGGAAAGTTTTACGTTTTAAATGGTAAGATCAATTCCGCACATTATCCGGATGTTCATCGTCTCGATCTTCGAATAGATAAGCGATTCAACTTTGGCTCGTGGACATTGACAACATATATCGATCTATGGAATATCTATGCCAGGAAGAACATTATTTCATATAGCTTCTCAGTTGATGACAACCAGAATATAGTCCGTACAGAACAATTGGATTTCGGTTTGTTGCCTCTTATCGGATTAACAGCACAGTTTTAAAAAGTAATAATCATGGATAAACTGAATGAGAATTTAAGGCCTATTTTTTGTACCTTCTTTGCAGGAATTATAAGAATTCTGCGAAGGTACATAAAACGTGAAAAAAAACATACTCATTATCGATGATGATAAAAAATTAGATAACCTCCTCAAGGAATACTTCCGGAAGTATGGTTTTCAAGTTGCAATTGCGGTTGATCCCCAAAGCGGCATGAAAGCGATACGAACAACCAATCCTGATCTGATTATTCTTGATATTATGCTTCCCGAAAAAGACGGTTTTGAAGTATGTAAAGAAATCCGGAAGGAATATAATATACCAATAATCATGTTGACTGCAAGGGGAGATGTAACAGACCGGATTGTGGGATTGGAGATTGGGGCAGATGACTACTTAGCGAAACCCTTTGAACCACGAGAACTACTGGCCCGTATTCAATCAGTCCTTCGCCGTAGTAGTAAAACAGAGAAAAAGGAAATTTTCAAGTGCCGTGGGCTGTCGGCCGATCTGAAAAGACAAACTATTACTGTAGATGGAAAGTTGCGAGAAATAACAACAACGGAGTTTAAGGTTCTGGCACTTCTGATAAAACATCCTGGTAGGGTTTTTTCAAGAGATACATTAATTGATTCCTTGAGGGGAATCGAATGGGAGGCCTACAATCGGTCGGTTGATGTTCTTATCAGCAGACTTCGGCAAAAACTTGACGATCATCCAAAACATCCCCGTTTTATCAGGACAATACATGGCACAGGCTATACATTTATTGGAGTTGAAGAAGATGAATAACGGCAATCGCATCCGAATCTCCATCTTTACAAAACTATTGCTGGTTATGATTATATCTGGAATTTTGGCACAGATTGCCGTGATATTATTTTTCGGATATCATTTACTCCCGAAAATTCGTGAACCTCTTCAGGTAAATTTGCAGCATTATTGTGAAATGTTAGGACAAAGAATCGAATCACCTCCTGATACCATCAAAGCAAAACAAATCGCTCAGAAATATTTTCTTACAATCGAGTATGTGAGCAATCGGGTTCAATGGAAATGTAATGAAAAAATATCCTCCCCCTCCCCTGTTCGGAGATTCTTCGAATCTGAAACAATCGTCGTAGTGAACAACTCTGATGGTAGTAAATTTATTTTTAGCGGCAATTTTCAACATTTTGCCGGTTCACAACCGTGGAAAATCTTCCCCTTATTAGCGGGCATCATGATCATTTTTCTTTTAGGTTATATTTTCATTCGACTTCTCCTGCAGCCCATCAAAGCACTGGATGTGGGTGTAAAGCAGGTTGCCCACGGAAATTTCAATCATCGAATCGAAGTCACGAGAAAAGATGAATTGGGGAATCTTACGCGTTCCTACAATGAAATGACACAAAAGATCAAGGAAATGCTTCAAGCACGAGATCATTTGCTGCGTAATGTCAGCCATGAACTGCGTTCACCGCTGACAAGAATGATGGTGGCACTCGAATTCCTCAAACCCCAGAAAAAAGTCGCGTCTATCTCTGCTGATATCCGCAGCATGGAATATTTAATACAAGAAATTCTTGAGACTGAGAAACTGAAGAACAATTATGGAAAATTAACTTTTAAAAAGCATGACATCGTGGAACTCGTTCGATCCTTCGCAGAAACCTGCAAAAAAAGAAAACCCGGATTGAAACTGGTGCACATCTCACAAAAAATAATGGCAAACGTTGATATTGAAAGAATCCGATTGGTATTGAAAAATGTTATCGAGAATGCTTTCAAATATTCCAATAAAAATAGTCGCGCTGTGGAAGTGAATATTGAAAGTGGAAATCGTGTTGCCCGAATTATTATCTCCGATGATGGAATTGGAATTCCGTCTGAAGAAATACCATATGTCTTCGAACCTTTCTATCGTATAGACCGATCTCACTCGAATAAAATTGGGGGATACGGTTTGGGCTTGAGTATCTGTAAAACAATTATTCAGGCACATGGAGGAACAATTTCGATTGCCAATAATCGTCCTCGGGGAGTCACCGTAATAATTGAATTGCCCCTCGTCTGAGGATTCATTCCACCCTATATATAATAGGTCGAACAACGAAACTAATGAAAACGACTTTTCGGTTGCCTCAATAATTTGCTTCTCTCAGGCAGAAATAATCCAACTACACCACTTGGATTTGCATCCTTTTTAGGCATCATTTTATATTATAATTATTTTTTATACGATGCAACGGAATGAGATTAAAACTGAATTCTTAAAGCTAAGTGTTTTACCGAAATCATACTCTAAGATTTGGTAGTATATCTTCTACCACACTGAAAGTTTAATCTGTAATTGAAGTTATATATAACTCAATTAACAACTCTCAACTTCACAGCCGTCCAACAATTTGCTATATTTCATCGTATAGTAGTCTAGAGAATATATCTGCAATAAAATCATATATGAAAAGCTGTAGACAGTAAAATGAGTTGGACATTATTCATAATAGCAGCCGGAGCTTTCTAGGGGATTATACTTTCTCTCGTTATTCTAAGAAAACCATTCAATAAAAATGCCAATGTGTGGCTTTCTGCTTTTATTCTAGATTTTGCACTCCTAACTCTAAGCGACGTTTTGGATCGCACCATCGATATACATCAAAACAGTGCTTAACTTCATTTATTTGACTGGGATATTTTTCTTCTCGGTCCATTTGCTTTTATGTATCTAAGAGAAATGACGGGTTGATTTAGCGCTTTTGTTTTTTCATCCCAATCGGCAGCATGTTCTTCAAGAATTGAAACAGTATGTTCGTGACTTTCTCCTACACTTCGTTATCCTGATACTTTGATACAAACAGCATCCGCATAGGCAATCGCGGCATGAACAATTAAAACGGCGGCTGCTGTCCAATATTCCAGATCAACGGAATCCTTCGCCGCGTCATAAAAATGCTGTGCAACCCGTTGATATTCTCTGAACTTCGATCGATCGACCGTTTTAACTCCGCGTCGTTTAGCCATTAAGCAGAACCTTTAATTCCTTTCCTGCGATTAATATACTATGCGCTAACAAGTCTCGAATAAGGGGGGATTTAGATTTAGCCTTCAGTTCCTTAATTGTAAAAAGAATTGGCGCAACTCTAACTCCGAATGTTTGATATAATTTCTGATTATTGGAATTTAGCAGATTTCGTACTAATTCTTTTTTTGATTCTGTTTTCACAATACAGCAAAGATCTAAGTCGGACATTGCTGTCTCCGTTCTTTTTGCTACACTGCCAAATATCGTTGCATTAAGAACAGAACGCTTCAATACTGCAGCAATCGTATGTCTGATTTCATTGTGCAATTCGGATTCAGCCTTGTAGATAGGCTCAATAACCCGATGTACCAAATAATGGCTGCGATTAAGCGTAAAGATATGGTCTCTTCCTCCTCTCTGTCTATTGACAATACCCAGTTGCTCAAGCACCGTTAACGCTTTTAAAGCAGAAAGCGGATGTATTCCTGATAGTCGGGCCACTTCGTTACCTGTATAACCGGAGTTTGTGTCAAGCAACGAACGCAGGACCGCTACTTGCGACCCGTTCCGAAACACTTCATCGATTACACGGTAAATAACCATAACAACCTTTTACGGATCTTTTTATTTCTTTGATCTGTTTATATACTTTTCTATACAAATATATACTTTTGTATATAAAAGGCAAGCATGTACATTGGAAGATAGTCATTGCGACCTTAAAATAAGCAATTTAATTAACCAATTTATCCCGACGTTTCTCAGTCGGGGTTTATCCCGATGTCGTTTATCGGGACCCCCGCTACACGAGAGGCCGAATCTGAAAAGATTTGACCACTTTTTTTTCTTGACCCCACTACGACTTACAAATAAATCGAAACTTCGATTATTATGTAATTCTGGTTTCACTTCTCATCCAACACCTCTCTAACCTCCTTCAAGACTTTCTTGAGATCATACGGTTTGTAGAGAAAATGTTGGATTCCCGCTTTCAGAAATTCTGATTTCATCTCCGGATCAAGATAGCCTGTCGCAACAATCATTCGTGCGCCTGGATTAAGTTTCTTTATCTGTGTACACTCTTCCATGCCGCCCATCTTCGGTAATCCAAGATCGGTAAGCACAAGTCCAATCTCCTTCATTCGTTTTTTATAGATATTTACTGCTTCCAATCCGTCACCGGCAGAAATAATATTATATCCTTTATCAACTAGCGCCATTCGAAGAGACATCATAAGCATCTCTTCATCTTCTACAATCAACAACGTCTCTGTTCCACCCGGAATTTCTTCCAATGTTTCTCCACCTTTTACACTGATTGGTTCAATGATTTGCGACGCGGGCAGATATATGCTGAAGGTCGTTCCCTTACCAAGCTCGCTTTCCACATCAATAAATCCCTTATGGGCTTGAACGATTCCGAACACCACTGCCAATCCTAAACCGGTTCCCTTGCCCTGCTCTTTCGTTGTAAAGAATGGTACAAAGATTCGTTCTCTGGTCTCTAGAGTCATCCCTTCACCCGTGTCGCTCACTTCAATGCAGACATAACTGCTCGCAACGGCGGCTGGATGCTGATAACGCAGACTTTCAACAGATACCATACGCGTATTGATCGTAAGAACACCACCCTTTGGCATTGCATCGCGCGCATTGACGCATAGATTCAACAGCAGTTGATATAACTGCGAACGATCGGCACTAATACAAGAAACGCTCTTATCGAAATTTTGTGCATAGGTAAGAGTTTTTGGAAAAGTCTCAAAGATCATTACCATTATTTCCATCACAATGTCATTCACCTTCACCGGACCAAATTCACTATCCGTTTTTCTCGCAAACATCAATATCTGCTGAACAAGTGTTTTTCCTCGTTCCACAGCCTTTACGATGGTATCTACGGCGAGGTCTAACTTCTTGGTATCATCTTTATGCTGTTTGGTACTTGTGATGTATGCCAGTATGATTCCAAGAATATTGTTAAAATCATGCGCAATCCCGCCGGCAAGCGTTCCTAGTCCTTCCAACTTTTGCATTTGGCGCAGTCCCTCTTCCATTTGCCTGCGCTCTGTGATGTCTTCCACTGTTCCATCGTAGTACATAGTTTTGCCTTGAGAATCGCGGATCGCTCGAGCGCTTTCCAGCACAAAGATGGTCTTGCCATCCTGACGTATCCATTTTGAATCATAACCATGTACCACGCCATCTCTTTCGATCTTTGCAAGAAATTCCTTGCGTTGAGAGGATGATTCGAAACCGTCTTTTTCAAGGTTTATTTCAGCAAGTTTTTCAAAAGATGTATAGCCGAGCATTTTTACTAATGCCGGATTTGCCAAGAGTATATTTCCATCGGGCGTCGTTCTATAAATACCGATTGTGGCATTCTCATACAGTGAACGAAAACGTAACTCACTTTCCTGCAGCGCTTCCTCCGCCCGCTTGCGCTCAGTGATGTCCTGTCCATGAGCAATGGTGGCAATTATTGTTTTTGCGTCTACAGTATAAATATTTGCCGTATTCCATAAGACAATGCGAGTACTCCCATCCTTACAGCGAACAGGCACTTCGACAGATATCAGGTTTTCTCCGTCTGATGTCCGAGAAATAAGAGCCGATAAATCTTTTCGCATTTCAACAAGAAAGAGTATTTCCGGATGCTTCCCTATAACATCGAACATTGTAAAACCCGTCATTCGCTCAAATGCCAGATTGAACATAGTGATCTTATTATTATTGTCCCAAACCATAATGGGTGCATTCGCAAAACTCAGCAGGTTATTAAGATAGTCACGGGTTTCCCGCAGCTTCTCTTCCGCCTGTTTGCGCTCAGTAACATCTGTGAAGAATCCGACATTGCATTTTCGGCCATCGATGATTACTGGAGATGTAGCAATACTGGCGTAGATGACGCTGCCATCTTTCTGGAGGCAGGGAATTTCAGGGGAAAGAATCTTCTGACCTCTTGCCTGAGCATCAAATTCAGCCACCACGTATTCGAGCGCTTCCTTGGGATGAATGTCCGCTATGCCGAGATGTGACATCTCCTCTGCGGTGTAACCAAGCATCTTGCAGATGGCTGGATTCGAGTACCTGAACTGCTTGCTTTCGATGTCCGCCACCAAGATGCCCTCGGCTGCTCCTTCGAAAAGCATCCTATACCTCTCTTCCGATACGCGCAATGCCTCCTCTGCCCGCTTGCGCTCGGTGATGTCATGAAAGTTAATAAGTAAATATTTCTTCTCAGCAATTGTTAGAAGGGCAGGGCGAAGATCTGCGGCAAAAATACTCCCATCTTTTCGCTTGAATCTAATGTCACTGCTCAGACCCTCTTCTCCTCTGCTAAACTTCCCGATCTGCTCGTTTATAAAAGACATGTCCTCCAGGGGATGTATACCGGCGATATCCAGAGTCGAAAATTCCTCTTGGGTATAGCCCAGCATTTTCACACACATAGTATTACATAAGAAGAACTTTCGAGCATTCAGATCAACAAGAAACATCCCGTCGCTAGCGTTATCGAAAATAGCATGGAACTTACCTTCTGACTTTTTTAGTTCCTCCTCCGCCCGCTTGCGCTCGGTGACTTCACGGGAGACTACCACGACCTTGTTCGTGTTTCCGTTCTCATCGCGAATCACGCTCCCCTGTGACTCGATATAACGAACAGAGCCATCTTCGAGTAAGAATCGATACTCCGCGCGCTGTCCGATTCCCGTTTTCACCGTTTCGAGAAAAATACGCCTAATCTTTTCCTGATCTTCGGGATGGATCTCTTGAAAGGAATCTGTTCCTCGAAGCGATTCCGGGTCGCCAAGTATGGAATTGTACGATGGACTACTATAAATTCTCTTTCCCTCAAGATCAAGTACGGCGATGAGGTCGGCGGCATTTTCTGCAATGAGTCGAAATCGCTCCTCACTCTGATGAAGCAGTTCTTCAGCCCGTTTGCGCTCGGTGATGTCGCGAGCAATACCTTGAAAACCGACTATTTCTTTCCCCTTATAGTATGGTACTGATAGAACCTCTATGGAGTGTGCAATTCCATCTTTCCCTTTTACTTCATAGTCTGCAGTCGCATTTGTGCTTTCTCCATTTATGATAGCCACTAATCTCTGCTTATGTAGAGACTGATATTGTTTAGACACAATATCCCACATCTTCATAGAAAGGAGTTCTTCCTCGGTGTACTTGAGATTATCACACATAGCCCTGTTTACGGATAAGAACATTCCGGAAAAATCGATAATAAAGATACCATCAGGACTTCTTGTTATGAGTTGCCTATATTTCGTCTCACTCTCAACCAACGCTTCTTCTACCTGCTTGCGCTTGGTTATATCCTGCTGCAGGTTTTCCAAGGTATTCTTTAATTCCTCGGTACTCCTTGCTACCTCGGACTCCAGCTCTGTCCGATAATTACTCATCAAGTCGTTGTAGGCCTTGACCTTTAGCAAGGACCGGACCCGGGCTAAAAGCTCCATCTTATCAACAGGATATGAAATAAAATCATCGCACCCGGCTTTAATTCCCTTTACCCGATCTTTCGTTTCCCGCAATACGGTAACCAAGATTATCGGAAGCAGTCGATGTGTATTATCTTTCCTGACCCTGCGGATAACTTCAAAACCATCCATGCCGGGCATCTTTACGTCCACTAGAATCAGATCAATTTGATTATCGGAAAGTTTCCCCAACGCTTCTTCACCGTTTACCGCCTTGACAATTTCATAACCCTGCGGAATAAGATATGCTTCGAGAAGTTCGATGTTTTGGGGCTCGTCATCGACAACCAAGATTATTGGTTTGTCTTTCATACTCTATCTCTTTTGAATTTTGCTTTTCAATATTAGAAAACTCACTTAATAAATAGGCTAATTTCTTTCGCAAAGGTGCGCGTATTTATCGGCTTACCTATGAATCCAGTGTTAGCTATGGCATTTATCTCTTCTCTACCTTCTGACATAACCGAAGCAGTCACAAAAACAATGGGAATATCGCTTGTCTCTTTGTCTTGACGCAATATCCTTGCGGCTTCGGTACCGCGCATATCGGGAAGCCGCACATCCATAATTATGATATCCGGTTTTTCTTTCCTGGCAATGGCTATTCCGCTGGACGAATTTTCAGCTTCAAATACTTCGAAGCCAGCAACCTCTAAAAGGTCTTTTTCCAGCATCAGATTGTTTCCATTATCATCGACAACTAATGCTTTCTTCCTCATCTCACACCACCCTCTTGGATATCATAGGCAAAGTAAACCGGACAGAGGTACCTTTATTGAGCCCCTCTGATTCTACAGAAAGCTTCCCACCGTGCAGCTCAACCAGCTTTTTAGAGAGCGGCAAACCGAGGCCAGTCCCCTCCGTTACCCGAGAATATGGAGTATCGACACGGAAAAAACCTTCAAATATTTTCTCCATGTTTTCAGATGCGATACCGATTCCATTATCCCATACCACTACTTCTATCTCTTCGTTAGTGCTCCTTGCTCGCATGCCGATTTTTCCGCCCTCAGGCGTAAACTTAACTGCATTTGAAAGCAGGTTGTAAATTATCTCTTTTACGTTAAGCTCATCCGCCTCAATATTCGGAAGATCGTCGGCTATTTCAAGAACCATTTGAAGCTTCTTTTTACTGACCATATCCGCTACCAGTAGTGAAATCTCACTTAATATAATTTTCATTGGTAAGGTGGATAATGCCAGCTTCATTTTCCCGGCTTCAACTTTTGCCATATCAAGTATCTGATTTATCAGCAAGAGAAGATACTTTCCGCTGGTTAGAACATTGTTAACGTATTTCTTCTGCTTCTCATTGAGCGGCCCAAAAGTCTCGTCGTATAACACCTCTGAAAAACCGTTGATGGAGTTAAGTGGGGTCCTGAGCTCATGCGACATATTGGCTAGGAATTTAGATTTTGCCTGAGCGACACGTTCTAACTCGATGGCTAAATCTTTTAACTCTTCATGAGCTTTTTCCAGTCCATTTTCTATTTTCCTGCGCTCGGTGATATCCTCAATGGCAAGGAGGATGATCCGTTCTTTTCCCAACCCTCTTTGAATTTGCCGGGCATTCAAAAGCATAATGCGCCTGCCAATGGCAGTAAAATCGTGCTCAACCTCATAGTTATCAAAGGTTGTCTTTTGGGGAAGGATGGTTTCCAGCAGTTCCCGCAGCTTGGGGATATTCCATTGTTTATTTCCCAGGTCATAGATAAGCTGTCCCACAGTTTCTTCAGGTTTTACTTTAAAGACTTCGTAGAAGGAACGGCTGACCGTGACCACCCTGAGATCTTGATCCAAAGAAATTAAAGGTTCACGCACGGTGTTGATGACGCTCTCAGCGAATTCACTGGCTTCATCTGCGGATTTTTTTATAACCACCAGTTCTTTCCGGGTCTTTTCCAGGCCGGCTTCTATCTCCTTACGCTCGGTGATATCCTCAATGGCCAGAAGGATAATCCGTTCTTTTCCCAATCCTCTTTGAATTTGCCGGGCATTTAAAAGCATGATGCGTTTGCCAATGGTGGTAAAATCGTGTTCAACCTCATAGTTATCAAAGGTTGCCTTTTGGGGAAGGATGGTTTCCAGCAGTTCCCGCAGTTTAGGAATATCCCACTGTTTATTGCCCAGGTCATAGATAAGCTGTCCCACAGTTTCTTCAGGTTTTACCTTAAAGACTTCGTAGAAGGAACGACTGACCGTAACTACTCTTAAATCTTGGTCCAGAATAATTAAGGGTTCACGTACGGTGTTGATGATGCTCTCTGAGTATTCCTGGGATCTTGTTACGGTTCTTTTTCCAGACATTTTCTGCCCCCTTGTGTCGTGTCAGAAATTCCTACATGACACGCCTATCAAGACTTACTTCGACTTGGCAACAGCACAATATTTCTGGACAATACTTCGTATTGCCCTTTTTACCTTCGTTTGGAATGAACGATGCAGAGTAAAATATTTTTAGATAATTGAAACTTATGAACAGAAAATACTCTTCATGGATAGGGGGGATGATCGATCTTAAAAAATCCTGAGATGTTTCGCCAATAGCTATTTGCGGGATTGTATAACAAAAGTCATAATAATTCTTCAGATTGATTTGGCGCGAAATTCTATTGGATGTCTGTCCCATGAAATCTATTCTTGTGTTCATACTCCTGCTTCCAACCCCTTCCTTGGAATATTGAGTTGCAACACTACAGGTGTTAAATTAGCGAACTAGAGAGTGAATAGCAAAAATATTATCAAAGAAT
>Ga0315548_1002537_pt1 | contig 14135 bp, 12 predicted proteins | sample SalMarSW160110MG_2_FD_202540 | JGI IMG/M metagenome (GOLD analysis project Ga0315548, IMG submission 202540) | Salt marsh sediment microbial communities from the Plum Island Ecosystem LTER, Massachusetts, United States - Salt Marsh Sediment SW1601-110 ... | reverse complement strand
ACGGCGAAGTCGACCAGCGCAGCAATACCAACCGCGGCCATAACCGTAGACCCAAACAAACTACAGGGAGTGATGCTGCAATTCTGGCATGTATGGGCTGGGGACCCAGGTGAGAAACTCAGGCAAATTGTTGAAAAGTTCAACGCCGAGAACGAATATGGTATTCAGGTGAAAGAGAACAGCCTGGACAATTACAACAATCTGTATGATCAAGTCGAGGCGGCTCTTACTTCTGGAGGACTCCCTAACGTGGCGGTGGGATACAACTACCAGCTGATGACCTGGGATGAGAGGGAAGGCACGATCGTAAACCTGGGCGCTTATATAAACGACCCAAAATGGGGGTTGAGCGCAACAGAGCAAGCCGATTTCTACCCCGTCCTTTGGGAGCAGGAAGTCTCCCAGGGCAGGCGCGTGGGAGTTCCTTTCCTGGGATACGGGCAAGTGATGTATTACAACCTGAGCTGGGCCGAGGATTTGGGCTTTAAATCAGCTCCGAGTACGCCTGAAGATTTCCAACGGCAGGCCTGTGCGGCAGCCCTGATTAATAACACCGATAAAATCCAGGAAAACGACGGCACGGGCGGATGGGTCGTCAACGCCACGCCTTCATCAATCTTGAGCTGGATGTACGCCTTTGGCAGCCAGGTGGCCAGGTCGGATGGAAAGGGATACCAGTTCAACACCCCGGAAAACGAGCAAGCCATCGCCTTTCTCAAGGAGCTCTTTGATCGCGGCTGCGCTTGGCAGACAGAGAGCGAGTACAATGAGAACGAATTTGCAACCCGCCAGGCTCTCTTCATGAGCGCATCGGTCAGCGACCTGCCCTATGTGGCAGCTGCCATGCAAGAGGCTGGCAACCAGGATAAATGGACGGTAGTGGCATACCCGTCTACTCAAGCTAAAGCCACGCTGGATGTCTATGGACCCGACCTGACCATATTCGAGAGCACACCTGAAGGTGAACTGGCATCCTGGCTGTTCATTAAATGGTTACTTTCACCACAGAACCAAGCTGATTGGAGTGAAACTAACAGCGCTTTTCCGGTGCGGGCTTCCGCCTTGAATTTTTCAAACAGCTATGCTAGCAACCACCCCCAATGGGCTGAGGCCCTGAAGCTGCTGTCGTTTATGAAAGCAGAACCTGCCTACGCCTCCTGGAACGTGGTGCGATGGGCACTAGGTGACGTGGGCACCCAGACATTCCGCTCTTATTTCAGCGCCGATCGCATCCCCGCAATGCTAGATTTGCTCGACGAAACCGCCCAGGAATTACACGCCAGATATAAATAAGGGACCATCAATCGATGAGCGAGCTACCCCATGTGACCATTTACACCGATGGCGCCTGCGACCCCAACCCCGGTCCGGGGGGTTGGGCGGCGCTGCTGCGTTTCGGCAAACAGGAGAAAACCCTGAGCAGCTCTGAGCCCGATACGACTAACAACCGCATGGAGCTGACTGCAGCCATCCGGGCGCTGGAGGCGCTCCAGCGCCCTTGCCAGGTTGATTTTTATACCGATTCGGAATATTTACAGCGCGGCATCAGCGAATGGTTGCCGCGCTGGCGAGTGCGTAACTGGAAACGCAAAGGCGGCGCGCTGGCGAACGCCGACCTGTGGCGGGCACTGGACGCAGCTATCCAGCCGCACGAGATCAATTGGCACTGGGTGCGCAGCCACGCTGGAAACCGTGATAACCAGCGAGTGGACCGGCTGGCACGCCAAGCAATTAGAAAATAAAAGGTATTGAACAGCGAAAACCAGCATTAAACGGCTGGACTCCTGAACGGATGATCCACTCAGGAGTCCAGTTTGTCTTTCCCGTTAACAATTTAACCGGATAGAGGTTTCTTTTTTACAGTAGTGCGCTTGCCTGCCAGAGTCTGCATGACATTGGCATAGGAGCCTGAAAATTTCGCTACGCCTTCGTCTTCCAGCTGATGGGTGACCCGATCCAGGTCAATGCCAACCTGGGAGAGACCATCCAGCACCCGGCGAGCGTCTGGTAGACCTTCCTGTAAACGGGCGGCCGGGTCGCCGTGGTCCAGGTAAGCCTTAATGGTTTTGAGAGGGAGGGTGTTGACGGTATCCGCCCCGATAAGCGCTTCAACGTACTTGACATCGCTGTACTCGGGATTCTTGGTGCTGGTACTGGCCCACAGTAATCGCTGGGGACGGGCACCTTTTTCGGCCAACCGGCGGAAGCGTTCGCCAGCACAGATCTCATTGTAGATTTGGTAAGCAACCTTGGCACTGGCGATGGCTACCTGTCCGTGCAGGCTGCCAGCCAGATTGGACTCGCCATCCCCACTTTGCATGATTTTCTCCAGTATGGGGTCGACCAGGACATCGATGCGGCTGAGGAAAAAGCTGGCCACCGAGGCAATCCCCTCTACAGATTTTCCCCGACCCAGGCGATCATCCAGGCCTGCCATATAAGCATCGACCACCTGGCGGTAACGCCCCAGGCCAAAGAGCAGCGTGACGTTCACGTTGATGCCCTCAGCAATCAGCTGGCGGATGGCAGGCAGCCCTTCCAGGGTGCCCGGTACTTTTATCATGACGTTCGGCCGCCCGAGCTCTACCCAGAAGCGCCGCGCTTCTTTGACGGTACCCTGGGTATCATGGGCGAGATAGGGTGACACCTCCAAGCTGACAAATCCGTGCTTGCCCGCCGTGCGGTCGTAGAGCGGTCGAAAGAGGTCGACGGCATGTTTTACGTCTTCAACCGCCAGGGTATCATAGATCATAGCGCTTTCCAAACCCTGGGAGACCAATTCTCTGATGGCATCGTCATAGTCATCCGTGCCACTTATGGCCTCATCCAAGATGGTTGGATTGGTGGTCACGCCTCGCAAGCCATGCTCTTCGATCAAGCGTCTGAGCTCTCCCGAATTGAGCAAATCCCGGCGGATAAAATCCAACCAGATGCTCTGACCATAATCACTTAATTTCAATAATGGGTCGTCTTTCACCATTAAACCTCCTTATAGCATCAAATTCCGAGTCTATTTAATAAAGTTCCGCATGGGCTGAGCTGGGCTCTAGCCTCACCACCAGATCTACTTTCTCCTCCAACTGCGCCTGACTTCTTAGGTGAACTCAATAGGGGTTATGTTAAGTAGGATTTAGTTTGAGAGAGGGATCAACCAAAAGCAAGACTGTTGCAAAATGGGTCGAGCTTCGTTTCTATCAAATATTGAAAAACGAGAGCCTAGACCAAAATGGCCTTTTTGCTCCCGTCTCTCAGTGGGGTAGTCAAAGAATAATTCAGGACGAGAGTTTTGTCAATCAAAAACACTGTTTATTCGGTATTGTCGAGTAAGTCCTGCATTTGTTCCAATATCTCTTTCTGGCGGAGAGGTTCTAGATCATCTGTTTTCAACTCGTCAATCAATTGACGAAGTTGTTCTAGTTGGAAAGATGAGTAAGCAAGATTAGCTGATTGGGGATCAAGTGTTGTAATACCGCGATAATAATCCTGCTGTAACATCGGGTTGGATACTTCAGCATAGATCATTGTCGTGTCCATAAGTTCGTGCCCCAGATAACGTTGCAAAGAGGGCACTGGCATACCGACTGCCAACATCTGGCTTGCGAATGTATGGCGTAGTCGCTGGGCCGTGACGGGTACCCTGCATTGCCGACCATAATTGCGCAGTCGCTTCCACAAGCCTCCTCGCTTAAGATGGCCAGAACGCGTGGGGAAGAGGTATGCGGAATCGGGATCAGGTCGAACGTCTAAATGGTGACGTAACGTCTCGACGGTGGTTTTGCTCATATAAACTACTCGATCTTTGCGTTCTTTGCTGTCTCCGATGAAGAGTTTCCCACCTGACAAGTCAACATCGTTCACAAGCAATGAACATACTTCACTGATGCGTAATCCACAGTGCCATAGCAGATAGAAGCAGGTCAAATCTCGAATGACCAATTGTCTTTGGTAATCAGTTTTTGCATTGTGAATAGTTGCCCGGATACAGCGTTCCAATCGGTAGATATGATCTTGAGAGAGGGGACGAGGTAACCGATGGGGTGTTTTCAAGAGTTTCATCCTCAGCATGGGGCGAGGTACATTGTATCCTTCGTCGATGAGAAAGAAGCAGAAGCCTCTGAAGTTGATCAAAACCCAATTGATCGTGGCTGCTGCTCGCTTTTCTCGTAACCTGGTATCGATGTAATCATCCAACCAACGCAGGGATAACTGATCCCAATCACTCCATTCATACCCTTGAATGAAGAATTCAATAAGCTTGTGTAGGCAGTTGAAATATTGTTGAGTATATACTCGAACATTTTTTGATGGCCAGTTACGTTGTTTCAGGCGTAGAAACCGACGGAGTGGGGTCTGTATCCAGTCTGGTACCTCATTCAACCGTTCAGGCAAATCGAGTAAGTCTGGGCCTGGTTGCGGGGAATAAATGATCTTGCTCTGGGTTGAAAGAAAAACATCATCCATGAGCTGCCTCCAGCAAGGTTGAGCTGTTCTCAATCACTTTCTGGATTCCAGCATGGTAGTCCCGTTCCACTTGTCTGTCAGCAACTTCAACGTATAACTGCGTAGTCCGCAAGCTGACATGGCCTAGCATTTTTTGAACAGAAGTAACTGGCACGTCCGCCGCAATCATGTAACATGCAAAGGTATGTCTTAGCTGGTGACAGGTCACCCAGATCCCAGTTTGGTGACAGTACTTGGCCAATTGCAACTGAATTCCAGTTGTCGTGATAGGTTTACCTCTCCGGTTCAAGAAAACCCGCTCTTCACCGTGATGGGACCGGGAGGTTAGATATTCTTCCAATAATTTCGATGCCATTGCAGAAAGGTAGACAATCCGCTCGCGTTGCCCTTTGCCATTGACGCGCAGGTGTGGCGAAGGATTTACGGACAGGTATACATCCCCTAATCGCAAGTTTATCACTTCGCCTACCCGTAACCCAGCATGCAACATAAGCGTGAAAATGGTGCGGTCTCGCAAATGATCGTCGATAGCTGCAAAGAGTAACTCTAGTTCATTCTGAGGAATGCTCCGAGGCAATTGGCGCCCTCGACTAACGTAGTGGCGCGGGGGTACGACAGGATTCGGTACTTCCTGATCACAGGCGTAGGTCAGGTAATCGTAGAACATGCGCAGGGCAATCAGCCTGCGTCGGATTGTTGCGGGTGCACGTCCTATACTTTGTTGCCACTCAATGAAGCGATCAACGTCGTGAACTGTGATTGTCTCCGGTGAAAGGTCAATTGCCCACTTGAAAAAGATACGTACGTCACTGGAGTAATGCACTGCGGTGCTGGTGCCTGGTTTTCTGCGCCGCCAGTATTTTTCAAAGCCTTCAACATGCTTTTGTGGAAACATAAAATCACCTCCGTAAGCCGTTGCTTTAGTTTATTGCAACTGCTCGCTTTGGTGATTTTTCTCTACTCGTTTAGCGGCTACTTAATGTAATAGATATTTTGTTTCCAAGGGCGACGGATGCACTAAAATGATGTAGAAAGCCAAAGATTACTGTGGCGTTGAATAACCGAACATTTTTCCAGACTTGTAAAAAATACATCCATCGAGGCCAGGCCGCCGAAGCTACTCAGCGTTGCTAACGACAATTAGAATTAGCATTCATGTCGTTGACAGGTGAAGAATGATAAATTAAGGCTGAATACTGAAATCCGTGCTCGTTGAATTAGCTGGCCACTGACGACTGAATGTTCACCGCGATGTCAAAGCATTCACGCCCCCTCTCAGCAGCCCGATCACCCCCGGCAGCAGCAGAAAACCCATATAGAGCAGGGTGGCTGAAACCATCGGCCAAAAATGCCCGTCCATCCAGCCCTCCCGGAACCCCACGAGGAACAGGATCAAGAAAGCGGCCAGCAGGGAGAGCACCCGGCCCCAGGTAGTGCGCGAGCGCAAAAAGACGACCGCCCCGGCGGCCAAAAGCACGGTATCGAAAACCAGGCCATAGAGCTGTAAGACTCCCCAATCACCATCGAAGAAGACGATCGTATCTACGGGTAGGGCGAAGGCGTAGAGGGTGAAAGTCAGGCGCGTCCAGTCGTTCCAGGTGCCCTGGAACAGCCGGGGCAGCGGCTTCAGGGAGCGGTTGAGCAGCAGACCCAGGATAATAGCAGCGAACAAAGGGAGCCAGGCCCACAAGCCGTAAACCACACCGTAGTAGCGACCGTTGCTGTAGTACCATCCAAAGTAGATGGACATACCCAGGTAAGCGTAGGACCAGCGGGGGAAGCCTTTCAATATACCGAACAACAGTACCAGCACGCAGACGATATAGACAGCTATCGGCAAAGTGAGGATGATGGCTGGGCGGTGTGGGGGTCCAGCCAGAAGGGTTCCATCCAGCAGATTGAATCCCGGGCCGTAGTGCCCACCCAACTCGGTGATACCCTCTATCAAGTAGGCCAGGCCGAATAGCAAGAAAGGTAAAGCGCCCACAAAAGCAGCAGTCCAGGAGGTGCGGTGCCCTACCCAGGTTTCGGTCACCTCCCCCTGCCTGTACGATGCGCTACTGGCAGGAGTTTCACCGCTGCCCAAGGAAACCTGGTAGCGTCGGGCGTCCAGGTAGGTGCGCGGAAAATCCAATACTTCGCGTAAAAATAAACGCGCCATTTTCAATCTCCTTGTGATAGGTGGGGAACCGGAATCGTCCAAACCAGTCAGGGTCTGGGTGAACACATCGGCCATCTCCCCCCCAAACTCGTCCATGAAACGATCAGGATACAGCTTGAGCAGGTGAGCGTACAGGCGAGTTAGCACACCCCCCAGCATGGCTAGATCCCCTCCGCACCCAGTTCCCTGTTAGCCGTAGCCAATATCGTCCGCATACGCTTAATTTCCACCGCCAACACCCGGTATCCAAACTGAGTCAACTCATAATACTTACGTTTCTGGTTATCAATACTGCCTGATCTGTTATTAGAACCAGAACTCGCACTATCGTCGGTAGATTTCCGGATCACCCCCTGCGCCAGCAAGCGAGCCAGGGCACCATAGAGTGTGCCAGTGCTCAGGACTACCCGGCCCTCGCTGAGTGCCTCCACATCCTTGAGAATTGCGTAGCCGTGCTTGCGCTCTTTGTACAGCGTTAACAAGATGAATAGTGTTGGCTCGCGCAATGGCGTCAACTCGGCAGGTACTTCCTCATCGATCGGCAAATCCTGTTTGAACATTTCCTTACTCTTCTCCACGAAACTATGGCGGTTGACGATATGTCGTTAAGCTTCATACTGAGTCTAGCATTAAATTAAGTGGTTGTCAAATGATTGATGGTCAGCAGGTCCACTAAAAGTCTGTAAAATCCTGAAACTCTTTAGGGCAATCGATGGAACACTTTTGATACTCGTCAATAATAGAATATCAATACTCGTGAGGAGGATAGGGGCAACAGAGGAGTCCGACCCCGAGTGCCGACACGAGTGACCGTTGACAGGACAGAGGGTACCACCCTCTATCCTGATTGTTTCTACCTGTCAATGGTCGAAAAAAGCGAAAAACTCACTCATAACCTTCATCAGGATCATGCGCTGCTTTCCAGAAGAGAATGCATTTGTTCCAGGATTTCATCATGTCGAGTTTGATCGAGACCAGGCGTTTTGAGTTCCTGAATCAACTGACGAAAGATGTCCTGGTTGGATACCAGCAAGTTTGCGGAGCTGGGGTCCAAGACCGTAATGCCTTGATAATAATCCTGTTGCAGCATTGGATCGGAAACTTCAGCATAAATCATGGTCGTATCCAAATGCTCGTGTCCCATGTAACGCTGGAGCGAAGTCACTGGCATACTCGCTGCCAACATCTGGCTGGCGAAAGTGTGCCGGAGTCGCCTGGCATTCAAAGGAACACCACATTGTTGGCCATAGGATTTCAGACGTCTTTGCAAACTCCGCGTAGTAATGGCGCCTCTTTTGCTGGCAAATACATAACCAGCCGTTTGCGTATGGCGGATGGCGAGATGCTGTTGCAGAACCATCGACACGGTATCACTGATGTAGACCATCCTGTCCTTGCATGCCTTGCTGTTGCGGATGAAAAGCTTTCCACTCTCCAAATCAACATCCTTCACAAGCAAGGAACATGCTTCGCTGATCCGCAAGCCGCAATGCCAAAGCAGGTAGAAACAGGCCAGATCACGCACAGCCAATTGCTGTTTGCGATCGTTTTTTGCTTCAGTAATGGCGGTTTGTATACATCTTTCCACTCGATGAACTTGTCCCAGAGACAGAGGATTGGGTAAACGGCGGGGTGTGTCCAATAATTTGAGCTTCAGTATCGACTGAGGCACTGCAAAGCCTTCATCAATGAGAAAGAGACATAGCACTCTGAAATAAATCAGATCCCAATTGATCGTGTTGGCTGCTTTCCCCTCCCGCAACCTGGCGTCAATATACGCTTCAACCCATCGCACTGACAACTGCTGCCATTCGTTCCACTCATAATGATGGGTGAAAAAACAGATCATGTGGTCCAACCGGTTGAAGAGATTCCAGGTACGCTGCCGGGGGTTCTTGGCAGGCCAATTACGTTGTTTCAATCGCAGAAAGCGACGCAGCGGGATGCGTATCCATTCAGGCAACTCGTTCAGTCCTTCTGGCATCGCCAAGATATCCACACTCGATTGCGTCCCATCTGGAATTGGCCATGCTGATGATGGCTGTGATGACTTGGCCAGTGTATCTGCGAGAGCTGTGACCGGGAGATCATCCATGGGGCACTTCGGTCACGATTACGCAACTTTCGATCAATTTCTGGATCCCGGCGTGATAGTCCTGCTCTACCTGCCTGTCAGCAATGCGAACATACAATTGCGTGGTGCTAATACTGGAATGCCCCAACATTTTTTGGATTGATGTGACCGGCACACCCGCTGCAATCATGCGGCAGGCGAAGGTATGTCTCAACTGGTGACAAGTAACCCAAATATCCGCCTGGTGGCAATACTTGGCTAATTGAAGTTGAATCCCGGTGATCGAGATCGGCTTTCCTCTCCGGTTTAGGAATACTTTTTCCTCCGTCTCGGTAGAACGACTGGCTAGATATTCTTGGAGTAGTTGAGTGGCAGTGGCAGATAGATAAACAACCCGTTCTCGTTGACCCTTGCCGGTTACCCGCAGATAGGGTACACGGTTCTCAGATAAGTAAACATCTTCCCGGCACAGATTGGCAACTTCTCCAACCCTCATTCCGGCATGCAGCATCAGAGTGAAGATCGTGCGATCTCTGAGATGATACCCAATGGCCAGAAAGAGCTTTTCGATATCTTCTTGGTGCACATCTCTGGGGAGGCGGTGACTCTTATCAATGTAATGCCGGTGGGGGATGACTGGATTGGCGAGCTCATCTTCACAGATATATGCGATGTAGTCGAAGAACATCCGCAGGGCAATCAACCTTCTGCGGATTGTGCCCGGTGCTCGTCCCAGCCTTTGTTGCCATTCGATGAATTCATCCACATCATGCTTGCTGATTGCCGTGGGTTGTTTCCCGTTGATCCACTTGAAGAAAATGCGCACATCACTGCCATAGTGCACCACAGTACTGGAGCCTGGCTTGCGTCGCCGCCAGTACCGTTCATATCCCGCGATTTCTTGCTCTGGAAACATCATTCACCTCTGTGATTGGTTGCTTGAGTGTACTTCAACCACTCACTTCGGTGAATAGACCCCCGTCTTTTCAGATTCTACTTAATGTAAGAAAGGTTGTGCGAACAATAACTACTTTGTTTTCCCCCTCGGCTCTTGATTATTCATATCTCATAATATAGATGCTTCAACCGGGTTCTTTTAGTGGTTCTCTCGACAATAGGATGAAATAATCTCCTCTTGATCAACAGGAGGATGGAATGAGAAAGCCGGTCAAGCTTCGCACATTGACAAAAGAAGAAACCGTCGAAATACGGGGGGTAGCTGCTTCCTTTGTTGGGCAGTTTCAGTGTTAATCCTAAATACAATATGTCTGCAATATAACGAGAAGACCACTAAGCCATCATAAAAGAAGAACTAAGTCACAATTCTTAATCCGAGATTTTGTAAAATTGTCTTTAGCTCATTCTTCTCGGCTTCCTGGAGGTATGAAATGGGAGATCGAGCAGCTCCAACATATATACCGATTAGGTTTAACGCCTCTTTAACAACCATAGGAAATGTCCCCAAATCAAAGGCTAGTCGTAGGGGAAGTAATTTTTTTTGAGCCAATAATGCACGTTGAATATCACCATCGAGATACGCGTTATAGATTTCTACTACCAAAGTGGGAACCACATTTGCTGTAGCAGCAATAGCTCCAACGGCGCCATGCAATAAACCCGCATAGATTAAACTATCACGTCCCATGAGTACTGCGAATTGATCGTCAGTCCCACAGATTATCTCAAAAGTCTGTGTTAGATCACCTTTCGAATCTTTGATACCTACGATGTTAGGGTGCTTTGACAAATCAATTACTAATTTAGGTGAAAGATTAACCCCGGTTCGACCAGGATTATTGTATAAGAGAACAGGCAATCTTGTTGAATCGGCAATGGAATAATAATGTTGACGCAACTCCTTTTCAGAGGGATGTATATAAAAGGAAGGGAGAATAGAAACAGCATTTATTCCAACATCTTCAGCAAGACGGTTCAACTCAATAACTTGTGAGGTTGTTATTGCGCTTGTTCCCGCATAAACGGGAACCCTACCCCTTACTTCTTCCACTACAATTCCCCATATCAGTTGTTTCTCATCTGGGCTTAATGCGTAGAATTCGCCCTGACTTCCTGTAGCAAATATGCCATGAACACCTCCCTCAATTAGATGGTTGACTAGCTTCCGAAGCATTAATTCATTGATACGTTCCTTATCATCCAATGGAGTAACCATTGCCGGAATAATTCCGTTAATAACTAAATCCATTTTATTATCCCTCATTTATAAAAAGGTCTTTTATATTGAACCCCGTAGATTTACCCCATAAGCGCAATTTTGATGGTTGAAAGAGGTTAACTGATGTATAAGCCTCTTGAGACCACCAAGTCAAAGGAGTGCTTATGAACTACACACAGCTTACCCGGGAACAAAGATACCAGATTTATGCGTTGTTGAACATGGAACATAATCAATCTGAAATTGCAAAATATCCGGTGTTACACAAATCGACAGTAAGCCGAGAGTTGTGCCGTAATCGGGGGCAGCAAGGTCATCGTCCCCAACTACCTCACTAGATATTATTGAGCAGACGGTTACACTAAAGAGTTGAATCCAAGCGAATATTCATTCTGGCATATTGGTCTTTACCTCAGCATCAGAAAGAAGTTCAATCACTTTGATCACTGCAGAATGGTCAAGATCGCCCCAGCCATGTTGCTGCATAGAACTAAAAAGCTCATGCGCTAAAGCTGAGGCAGGTAATGCACAACCATAGGCTCTCGCTGTCTCCTGGATAATATTAAGATCTTTGAAATGGAAACGACTACGAAATCCTGGTGCGAAATCTCGTTTTATTAGACGCGGGCCTCGAACATCCATAACACGTGATTGGGCATATCCTGCGCTGAGGACTTTGAGAATAATAGACGGATCCACGTCGGCCTTAGTACCCAATACCATCGCTTCAGCCATTCCGATAAAATTTAATGCAACTTGTATTTGATTGCACGCCTTTACAATCTGTCCAGCACCAGATTTGCCACATAGCGTTGGTTTGCCAATAATCTCAAATATTGGCTTTGCCCTATTGAAAATTTCTACTTCACCACCTACCATTATTGATAGAGTGGCATTTTGAGCACCCACCTCTCCTCCGGACACGGGTGCATCAAGCATTTGACAACCTTTTTCCTCTGCTGCCTTTGCTGTCTTTATAGCTACCACTGGAGAGATTGTAGACATGTCTATTAGCAGCATACCTGGTCTTACGTATGCTAATATACCTTCAGGGGCTAAATATACCTTTTCCACATCAGGTGAATCTGGAACCATGGTTATCACAATTCCGCTTTTCTCAGCCACATCTTTAACCGATAAACCTGCTTTTCCTCCCAAAACTACGATTGCCTCCATTCTTTCAGAGAGAATATCGTATCCAATAAGGGGGTAACCAGCTTTTATTAAATGCCCAGCAATTGGTTTACCCATAATTCCTAATCCTATGAAGCCAATTATTTCCTTTTCCATTTTTCCTCTCCTGAAAAATAGCCCGTTTGGCAGCGATTTCCATCGCTATTGGTGCCCCAGCAGGCAGGGAAACTCCTTGAAGATATTGTCTTGGTAATAGTATTATTCAGCTAATAGAATATTTTGAAAGTTGTGAGTATTACTTCCTCTTATCAATCATTAAGATTCAAGTACATCTCTAAGCCAACAATTGTAACGCGAATCCAATAGATCTGACTTTGCTCGTTTAAACCAATAGTCCGCATAACCCTGAAAATCGTTCCTAAGGCTCGAAATCCCGGTTTGTGTAGTTCCCCACATTGCTTCATGGATCTCGGACATAGGCTTCATCAATTTAAATCGGGCAAAAATTTTAAGTGTAACATGACCAAAATATACCTGTAATTCGATCATCTCCTGATCATCCGTGAGCTGGTGATGGTGGGAGAAGTTAGCGAGGTCAAAGAAGATATCTCCCATACCAGCATATTCCCAATCAAGGATCTTCAGATCTCCACTCTCGTCCAAGAAATTGAGGTTGAGTAAGTCGTCATGGCAAGGTGTAGGTATATATGGATCTTTGAGAAGCGTATTTTCGATCTCATACATTTTTTGTATGAGCCAATTGAAGTCTGCAGGAAATATACATTGATTACGCTTAGAAACCGACAAGAGCCGTTCTATCCGACGAAATACATTAAACTCACCTGGCAGTGAGCAAGATTCTTCATGATACTTGTGAACTTTTTCCACCACTCGTCGAATGTTCTCAGTCTTCACCATTTCTTCTGGAGGAATTTTATCTCCCTTAACGAAGCGGGTCACTAAATATCCTTCGGGCTGGACAAAAAATAACACCTCGGGTGCAATACCTAACCTACCCGCCTCGAGGTTCGCTATATATTCGACGTCACGTTGGATACCTAAGAGATTGGTATCTGTACCGGGTATTCTTAGTACACAGGATTGGCCATCGAAATCGACGCGATAATTAAAGTTCGTAATGCCACCTGCAAGTTTGGTAATATTCAAACCCTTTGCATTGACAAGAAACGGCACTCGAGAAATTGCTTCTTCGATTGCGAGCACCTTAATCAACTCCATCAATCGGCTTTTTTAAGGTACTAATCGATGAGGATCGAAAATATCATTGGTCATCTAGCTATTAAATCTTAAGCCCTGCCTCGTAACCCTCACGGATAGCTTCACCCGCATTCCGTGGCTTGACACAATCCCCAACAGCGATCGCTTTTATACCTAGTTCAAGTAAATTGGCTAAAAGCAGGTTGTTTGGGAGTGCACCGCTTGCAAGCACGACACTATCTACAGAGTGTAATATTTTTCGATAACCAACTTGGTCATAGATTAGATTATTTCCATCTACTTCTAACACAAGACATTGAAGAAGAATTTCAATCTTATACGATTTAAGGCTTTCTATATACAATCTTCGCGTCCAAGATACGAGTTCACGCGCGACATATGGTAGCATTTCGAGAATAGTCACATCATGATGACGCTCTGCTAAATATTCTGCAACATTACAACCAACAACTCCTCCTCCAATAACCGCTACCGAATTACCCACCGGACTCCCAGCTAAAACATCCCAGGCAGTGATTGCTCGATGTGCTAACCCAGGAATTTCGAGTATCTTCGGTTTTGCACCCGTTGCTACAATGACATCATCTGGATTGATCACTTTAACATTACCCGCATCTATTTCTGATTTTAGGTGTATCTCCACATTCAAAGCAGATAACTGTTTCTCGTAATATTCGATTAAAGACATCAGTAAATGTTTATGAGGGGCTTTGCTTGCGAAAATAAATTGCCCTCCTAAGGTTGGGGCTTTTTCATGAAGAATTACATGGTGACCACGCAATGCTGCAACTCGAGCTGCTTCAAGTCCTCCTGGACCACCCCCAACAACTAAGACTTTGTGAATTCGATCAGTAGGTCGCAATGCGAAATCTTCCTCACGACCAACTATT
>Ga0315548_1002535_pt1 | contig 14138 bp, 8 predicted proteins | sample SalMarSW160110MG_2_FD_202540 | JGI IMG/M metagenome (GOLD analysis project Ga0315548, IMG submission 202540) | Salt marsh sediment microbial communities from the Plum Island Ecosystem LTER, Massachusetts, United States - Salt Marsh Sediment SW1601-110 ... | reverse complement strand
CGGCAGTTTTGCTGCATCGAACGTCCATACCTTGGTGATAGGCACTTCGCCGGCTTTGAGAAACAACAGTTGCTTGGTCTCTTCGTGGTCTATCCCCTGCTCAAAGGCCTCACCATAATCCAGAAGGACTCGAGCTCGCTCAAAATCTTCGCCTGAAAAATTTCGCAAAACCAAGAAGCTTTTCAAATCCACCTTGCTTTCAGCCTTGTCAGCTATAGCTTTGTAAGTAACCAGCCTGTCGATGTTGCTTAGCAGGTAACTGATACGCACCGTTTCAGCATAGTCACTGTCGCTGCTGATCTGCCAGACCAATGCCGCTTCGTTGGGCGGATAACTGACGCTTAGAAGCGTTACATTGCCCGGATGGTCAAGCACACGCAGGCGAATCGAATCAACGTCTATAAGCACTCCCTTCCATGAGAAGTCCACCTTGTTCAATCCCTTCTGCAACGTAAGCACACGCTCTTCTTCGATCAGTGTCGCAGTTGGATTATCCAGACGAATCACGGTAGCAGCCCGCTCCGGTAAGGCAACAAGCTTAATCCTTGCATGCGCAACTGCCGCGCCTGCAAGCAAAACCAAAATGGCATTTAGAATAATAAGTTTGCTTCTCATAATTTGGTCTCCTTAAAACCACGTTTTAATCTCTCATTTTGCCAGTACTTCTTCTCGTACGCCATGATACGTTGTTACTGTATATTCAAATGAACACTTACTTCGCGCTGACACAATCAGCTTGAAACGAGCATGTGTCGCATCATGTTTTTCGTAAGATACATTTGTGTCACTGAACTGCAACTTCCAATATGCGGTCTCAAATCCGCGAGTAATCTCGACTTCTATAGGTAGTGTCTTCGTGTTGGTGACTTCTATCCTCCAGGTCCGTGTTTCATCCCATCCTGTAATGTTGCCGTCTTTGTCAAAAACATAATTGTCTGTCGTAAAATCAATCAGAATCGGCTCAACCTTGGCTAATCGAGCTGGGCCGAGATTTAGCTCAATCTCCTCATCGACCGGAATATATTTAATGCTCGTTCCACCAACATACGAAAGATACCCCTGCTCATCGGCCCGGCTGTATATCTTCACAGTCCCGTTGGGAATCGGCGTCTGGCCCAGCTTGTGTTCTTCGTCATTCGCAAACGCCACGTACCTTATTACATCATCGCCCCAGCGCTGCTGGTCATACTTGTACAGGCTCTTCACCGGAATATCGTCAGCCTCAAATGAAAGCAGACGTTTACCCCATTTATCCGGTATCGTTTCCGTCCCCTCAATCGTATACAAGAAATACTCACTGAGTCCCTCCTTTATAATCTCTTTACGCCTTAATTCATTTAACCTGCCGCCAATTCCTGCAGCCCGGCCCCAAAAAAGTCGATCTATCTGCTCAACTCGTCTTCCTTTGCTATCAAACTCCTCATGGATGCCGAGCTGGAGGCTAGGCCTGCCATAAGGATATCTGCGCCTGGCTAACTCAGCGATTTCATCCAGGATATGGACTTTGCCCACGATTAGCCGGGTCTGGGCATCCTCGTAATCCTCACCGCTGCCATTATCAACACGCACATAACCTTCGAGACGCATCGTTTTTTCGTCTCGCGCCAGTGTCCCCATATAAAACGCGCGCCAGCTAAGCCCGCTCGTAAAATACGTTATCTCAAACGGCACCCGGCCGTTTATCTCCGAACGAATCAGCCATCGCCCGACTTCTTGCAGCCTTGCAGGAAACACCAATTGCTTGACATCAATCTTATCGGCCTGGTCCAATGGTGTCAGATTCAGTGACGTCGGGTCAATCAGCGTATTGGCCCACATAAATTGCAGCCAATTCCAACCCTTCTTCAGCGTCAGGTCCCGCCTTTCCCGCACCAACGTCATGTCAGCCGAATTGTATATCGTAAGCTGTACATTTTCTCGCCTTGGCAGAGTTACAAGCTCGATCGCACTAGCCGGCGCAAAAGGCGGCTTCTCCATTATCTCATCGCCTGCTACAATACCTGCCGCACGCTCTCCGGCAGTACCTAAAAGCCCCCTTGCTCCCATTCTGGCTGGCTCAGAGGCTTTTTTAACGGCCAACCTTCCCGCCATGTCCTCGTGCTTGGCGTGTAACTTTTCTTCTGCTGGCTGCCTGGTAAAAGTCTCAATCACTTCCCCACCCCCCTGCTTTGTTTCACCTAAGTAAATGGTCATCAGCAGCAATCCTATTATGAATACCGCCGCAACCGAACTGAACCAGGTTGCCTTTCTAAAAGTAATGAATCTTGGCTGCGCCGCCTTACCAGCTTGCTCGGCAACCTGCCGGACCAAATTTTCAGAAACCTTCACATCCTGCCGCAGCAATTCCAGTGAGGAAAACTTTTTCTTTAACCGCTCAAGATGCTCCCGGCAGATAGAACAATCTTGTAAGTGCTCGGCTATCTCTTTCTGCCTGGCATCTGATGCCAGCTCGAATTGATATTCAATTAAATCCCGCTCTGTAAGATGACCGTTCATTGTAGCCCTTCCGAAATATCAGGTAGGCTCTTAGCTAATGTTCTCAAGGCTCTAAACATTTGTGTCTTAACGGTGCCAACAGAACAGCCCATAACATTTGCGACCTCGCTATAGCTGAGCTGTTCATAATACGCCAGGACAAGCGTAGCTCGCTGTTTTTCCGGCAATTTCGCAACGGCTCGCCGAACCTGTTCTGCCTGCTCGGCTTTAATAGCCTCGCTGGATGGATTGTACGATGTATCCATAACAGCAACCGCTTCTCGCCTATCGTCAATGTCACCGCCACAATCTGCCCTTTGATCCAATGATATCAATTTAAACCTTTTACGTCCTCGCAAAGAATCTATTGCCACTCTTGTGGCGATAGTAAATAGCCAATTCCTGAAACGAGCACCGCGAAACGTATGAGCTTTCTCATAAACACGTTTGAAAGTCTCCTGAAAAAGGTCCTCAGCTTGCTCCCGACTGCCTGACATCCGCATCAAATATCCCAACACACTGTCCCCGTATCGGCGCATAAGCTCAACAAAAGCATCTCTGTCGCCCCTGCAATAGGCGTCAATTAGGCTTTCGTCCGTCTGCTGCATTGAAGCTTCCCACCAAGACCTACACATACAGACGTCTATCCTATCGATTCGGTTGACAACTGATAAGACAAATTCTCACAAAAGCCGGATATGCCGTCTCCGCTATAACCGCCCGGACGGTCTTTCCTAACCTTTACAACAAGGCCAGCCAGCCACCATCCACATATATAATTTGGCCTGTAATAAACTCGCCTGCTTTCGACGCTAACAAGAGCGCTGTTCCTACTAAATCTTGCGGCTGGCCCCATCTGCCAAGAGGCGTCTTTGAAAGAACCCATTTGTTAAAATCACCATCGGCCTGTAACGGCGCCGTAAGTTCGGTCGCAATGTAGCCTGGACCAATCGCATTCACATTTATATTGTACTTCGCCCACTCGACCGCTAGTGTCTTTGTCAGCATGAGCAGACCACTCTTGCTGCTCGCGTACGCAGCTGTTGTTGGCCTCGCAGCATGACACATAAGAGAGCCTATGTTAATAATCCTACCTGGTTTGTTAGCCTGCTTACAATGGTGACAAAACGCCTGTGACATCACAAGCACAGACGTCAGATTAACTGCGTGGACGCGGTCCCACATCTTAATCTCTATATCTTCAGCAGCACCCCTTATAGTTGTGCCGGCACAATTGACAAGGATGTCGATACCTCGTGTTTCAGCAACTATGTGCTCAAACAGATTTCTGATCTCTTCTATGTTTGCCAAGTCGAAGGAGAACGCCCAAACATTTCTGCCGGTCTTGTCATGAATACGCGCTCTGGCATTTGTAAGCTGTTGCTGCGTCCGAGCTATGATAGCAATATCCGCCCCATGTTCAGCTAAACCCTGTGCTATCGTAAAACCGATTCCTTTACTACCACCTGTAACCAGAGCTATTTTTCCCGACAGGTTGAAAAGACTGCTATCCATACACTTATAGCTAAACAAAAAGAGGATAGTTTGGCAAGACAGCGGAGATTTTATAGAAATGTTTATGTAGTCCAGACTTCAACAAATACAAAATTACGAATTCGTCGAAAAACCAGCGAGGTCAACGCATATAAAACAAACTCTGCCTTTCATCGCCGAAAAACTCCACGACTTTTCATCACATATTATATTGCCCCAACATGCGGATTCCTGTACCGACAACCAATATATGTGTCCGACTGTTCGGTATTGATCTCTAATCAATCGGCTACTTATGGTTGTTAGTTCCCTCGGTTTTGTTTTGCTTCGTTCATGTTCAATAGTAAAGCTCAATGAATATATTATCCTCAACACTGTTGAGGCTTTGTTTAAGCAGCCCCCGAGTAAAATCGAGGGCCATACCATAGCGAGGACCTTAAGATAGGGGTATTTGGAGCCTTTCCTCGCTTCAAGTTTTTTATATGTGATCTACATTTACTTCGAATGCGGTTACGAACTACCCCCAATTGGATAAACCGCCATTCTATAGGCGGTCGTACATTGTCGCACTATATTAACTGTCCAAACCCTCAAGATACACAATACCTATGTGAATCGAGACTTTTGCGTTCAACGCAGCGTCATCTTCATCTGGGCGTCCTCAGCTCGAATTCCGGACTTTACGCGAAACTATTACCAACGCCTAAAATCCTTTGCTTCCGGTAAACATGGTATTACCTAAAAGGTCCAATAAATCTACCCCCATTTTTTGAATGTTGTACTTTACCTATCCATTAACAACAATCGGCTGAAAACCCATAAAAGATAAGAAAATTCCCATAGAACAACCATAAATACCCATAATCTATATCCCCTAATCAACAGCTTGTATAAGAAGGAACGACCTAATAATCTAAGCTATTCGTCTTGAGCGTTGTATGCGCTGCCTTATGGTACGCGTCGTCCGAGCCAATTTTAAGGGTTTCTATTTATTTCTGTGCTCGCTTGGCCACAAACACTGTAACTACAATCTTTTTTGATACAAAGACTTACAATTTATTTTTGATGAATTAGCCAAAGCTAAAAAATTCTTGCTCTTCAATCTTTAATATAGGATATGACAGTACAAATTCACTAATCTCTGAGTTTTTTCTTGACGTATTCTGCCAAAGCTTCTAACATTAACTTGAGCAACTGAGGACGAACAAGATTATGGGCTATCCCGTATCCTTTGATAGTAATTATGACTTATTATGGTTCGGGACAGGTTCATAAGTCATTTCTCTGACTGTAGTGAAGTTGCAAAGATGCTTTTGGCAAAGAGTAAGAACAATAAGGGTGCTGTTGAAAATAGTGCCAAAAGCGAATAAAGCGTGAAACGGAATTTGCTCGAGAATATATCGCTTTCCAGCGAGGGAGTGGAGGTGTTGAGCATAAAATCAGCTAATAATGTGAAAAAGAGTAAGTTTGCAAACGCACCCCGAAGTACATCGGGGCGAACTGCAAATCAATCTGGTCCTAACTTAGCTGGCTGTATGCTCTAACGAGAAAGATTTCGCAATTCACGACCATTTCTTTGGAACCTCTCTGTCAGGGAATTCAAGAATCTGTCCACAGCCCCGAAGTACTTCGGGGATTGTTTTGACGCTGCGACCCTGAGAGAAAGGTGGGAACTATGGAAAATATGCTAATGCAATTCTCGCTCCAAAGCGGCGTGTCTGTACTTATCGCATTCGTTCTGGGCATCAGCCTATGTGCTATTGCTTACCAGATGATCCAAAGGACAAAGGCTAAAACCTTAGAGCAGGACCTGAACCGACAAATCGAATCTGCAAAAAAAGAAGCCCAAAACATAATAAAATCCGCCCAGCTCGAAGCCGCGGAAGAGGCTATCAAGAAAAAGGAAGAACTTACTAAAGAGGCCGAACAAACCAGAACTGAATTGCGCGAAACAGAATTGAAATTAACCAAACGCGAAAATGCGGTAGTCCGCCAGGCTGAATCTCTACAGCAGCGAGAAAAAACGCTCCAACAACAGGAACAGGATGTCGATCGAAGATTGCGTAATGTCGAACTTAAGGATAAACAGTTTTCTGTCTTGATCGCCCAGCAGAAAAACCAGTTGCTAAAAATTACGGGCATGGACGTCGAAGAGGCCAAATCACTTCTTCTTAAACGGCTTGAAGATGAGTGTGAGCATGAGATGTCATCCTTGATTCACCGTAAGGTCGAAGAAGCCACTGAAATTGCCGACGAAAAAAGCAGAGAGGTAATCAGTACCGCCATTCAACGTTATGCCGCTGAACATACCTGCGAGGTTACTGTCTCTACCGTCGACATCCCCAACGACGATATGAAAGGCCGAATTATCGGCAGAGAGGGACGCAACATTCGCGCGTTCGAGAAAGCTACCGGCGTTGATGTAATCGTCGATGATACGCCGGGCATGATTGTGGTAAGCGGCTTCAATCCCGTTAGACGGGAAGTGGCCCGCTTAGCGATGGAACGCCTCATACAAGACGGAAGGATACATCCGTCTCGAATCGAAGAGCTCGTAGCCCAGACGAAAACTGACGTTAACCATAAACTGCTGCAAATTGGCAAAGATGCCGCCGTCGAGACTAATGTGCGTGGCCTGAATAATAAAATGCTCAGCATGCTTGGTGCATTGAGTTACAGAACAAGTTACGGCCAAAATGTCCTTCGCCACAGTGTAGAAGTGGCATTTCTCACACAGGTCATGGCGGACGAACTCGGGCTTGACGGCTCGATAGCAAGACGTGCGGGGCTGCTGCATGATATCGGCAAAGCTATAGACCACGACGTCGAGGGCAATCATCCGACTATAGGCGCCAACTACTTGAAGAGATTCAATGAATCACCTATTGTGTTAAATGCCGTTGCTGCGCACCACGGTGACATTCCTGCAGACAATCCTTATACTCCATTGGTCGCCGCCGCTGACGCCGTCAGCGCCTCTCGGCCCGGTGCCAGAAGGGAAACGCTCGAAAGATATATAAAAAGATTAGAGAAACTCGAAGAAATCGCTGGCAGCTTCAAAGGCGTTGAAAATGCTTATGCTATTCAAGCTGGACGTGAAATTCGTGTGATTGTCGATGCGGCAGAGGTCGACGACGACTCGGCTATGAAAATCGCGCGCGATATCGCCAACAAAGTAGAATCTGAAATGTCGTATCCCGGCGAAATACAGGTGACATTGCTACGAGAGGTCCGGTGCATCGAATACGCCAAATGATAAAAACCAGTTTTTGTATGTATCGCTAACAGAACGCAAACTATGAGACTAAACATTCTTTGTATTGGCGACATTGTAGGTCGACCGGGAAGACGTATCGTCGCTGAGAAACTGAAATCGCTGGTCAGGGAATATGCCATTGACTGCGTAATAGCTAACGCGGAAAACGCCGCAGGCGGTTCAGGATTAACTCCACAAATCTACGACAAACTGCTCAGGTACGGTGTGAACCTTATCACTCTGGGAGACCATACCTATCGCAAAAGGGACATAATAGGGACCCTTGAGACAGCAGATAATATTGCTCGCCCTGCAAATTTTTCCGAACATGCCGCCGGCAAAGGTCACGCCATTTACAAAACCAGTAAAGGGCCAACAGTGGCTGTTGTTGCTCTGATAGGCCGGCTTTTTATGAAACCTGCTGAGTGTCCCTACAATGCTGCTGACAAAATCTTGCCGAAACTCCAACAGCAAGCCGATATCATCGTTGTTGACTTTCATGCCGAAGCTACGAGCGAAAAAATTGCGATGGGCTATCATCTTGATGGCCGGGTCAGCTTGTGCTTTGGCACTCACACTCATGTCGTCACGGCTGACGAAAGAATCCTGCCCAGAGGAACTGCTTATATTACCGACATAGGCATGACAGGCTCTCACGACTCGGTACTTGGCCGGAAAAGCAAAAGCGTGCTAAAGTCTTTCAGAACCCAGATGCCGGTGCCGTTTGAAATAGCAACCGGCGATGTAAAAATAAATGCAATCTTGGCTACTGTTGACAGTAACACTAAACAAGCTGAGCGTATCGAGCGAGTTAGAGTGGACGCCGATATAGAAGATGCGGTGCGCTACGACAGTGACGATGGCAAACCCGAATATTTCAACAATAATTTTTAACTGCAATAGTGGAGTCCCACGGGCATAGCCCGTGGCACCTTCACTTACGACGGAACCCGCCGAAGCACATCCGCCTTCGCTAAAGCTTCGGCGGATACCCTTGTCGCATTTCCATCCTTCGTAGCAGTAGCCTGCTACTGCGGAGGACGGACATCCACGATTAGAACCCGTGGCTTTCTGCGAAGGCGGGCAAATATCTCTGCTGCATTTAGTTCCATCTTTTTTTTGCCCGTTCAGCAAGGTTCTTGCTTTAACATTTATAATATACAAGCGCACCATCTGCATGAACCCTCGACTTCAAACTTGATTGAAAGACATTGTGAAGTGGCTACCGGAGAAATGGATTATTTGCTCTTTCATGTGCGATTGTCGTCGCAGGGCCGTGCCCGGGATAAACAACAGTCTCATCCGGAAGCGATAAGAGCTTCTCCTTAATAGACGCAATAAGTTGTGCCATATCGCCACCCGGAAAGTCCGTACGTCCGACAGAACCGGCAAACAGAGCATCCCCTACAAAGACGACTCCATCATCTTTTGCATACAGGCTGATTCCGCCCGGTGTATGGCCAGGCGTGTGAAAGACCTCCAAGCTTATTCCAGCCTCCTGCACTGTGTCTTCTTCTTCCAAAAAATACTCTGCTGGTTCGGTGCTGAATGGCTCACCTGCCAACGCTGACAAATTGTGTTCGGCCCGCGAAAGCATGTCAGCATCGAGCTTGTGAATATAGACTCTTATTCCATTAAATTCCTCACGCAATAGAGTAACGCCTCCAATGTGGTCCGCGTGCCCATGAGTCAGAACTATCGATTTAGGAGTAAACTTGTCTTTATTGAGAAAATCAACCAATCTTGCCGCATCCATACCTGTATCGATTATCAAACAATCTCGCTCAACAGGGCTATTACGCAAAACATAACAGTTAGTCTCATACGCCCCTAACACCAAACGCTCTATTTCCATACAAATTGCCCTCTAAAAACGTCTTACACTAACGAAAATGCCGCTGTCCGTCAACATCCGCCTTTCCGCTTGACCGACAGCCTCAAGTTTGTTAGTTTGCTCAGGCCTAAAATAGCGTATAGCGTATAGCGTAGAGCGTAGAGCGTATAGCGTAGAGCGTAGAGCACATAGAAAAAGTAAATGCTATACGCTATATATTGATCTTCGTCGTACTATAAACTTTGGGCCGACTGGAGAAACCTAAAGTATGAGTGCCTTTAGGCGAATATTTCGGTATATCTGGCCTCAATGGCCTCGAATCACTATCGTCGTTTTCAGCGCCATAATTGTCGCCGTACTTTTGTCGCTGAGCTTTATGACGATTATTCCCCTTCTTAAGGTCATGATGGAAGACGAAGGGCTGCACGGCTGGATTGATCGAAAAGCCTGTGAATATCATTATGGCCTCCAGTTCAATGTTCCAAAAACCATAGATATTAGCCATAACCCAACTCTGGCCTATCAGCTCCTGATAACTAACGTTAAGGAAAAAAGCCTCGCTGAAGCTGCCGGCCTCAGACCAGCCGACGTAATTGTTGGCCTGGGTAATCAGCCGACATCTAACGGACTCCAAATACCGTTTGCGAAACTGCTTGAAGAAATGGCTACAACCCGCAAAGAGCAATTAACAGTGCATTTTGAGAGAATGAACAAAGAAGGAGCTTTAGAGGACACATACCTGCAACTGAATACTCACCATAACGAGGCATACGTTCAAACTATGCAGTGGAACAGCATAGAGCGCAACAGTTGGGCAATCAAAAATGCATTGATCAACCGGACACAATGGGCCCTCAGTTTCCTGCCAAGGCAGCAAACAAACGAAAACAAAATCAGGGCGGTTGTGTTCATTATATCAGCAATGGCTGTTATCACAATTATTCGGTGTCTGGCGAAATTCTACCAGAGCTATTTGGCAGAGAAGATAGTGCAGATGGGGATAAGCCATCTGAGGGAGGATGTCTTCGGCCACTTGACAGACATGCCTGTAGGTTTTTTCGCCGACGAAAGGCCGAGCGATAGCGTCAGTAGAATAGTTCGTGACACCACGGTAATGGGCCAAGCGATAAAAATCATGCTCGGCAAAGCACTTCGGGAACCGCTAAATGCGCTATTCATGCTGGCTGCAGCCGCTCTACTTAACTGGCAATTGACGCTTATTTTCCTCTGTGGGGCCCCTGTTGTACTGGTGCTGCTGTCTGCCTTCGGTAAAAAAATGAAACGAGCCACGAGAAAGTTCCTTATAACTGGTTCACAAATACTCGCAAAACTGCAGGGAACAATGTCAGGGCTTGAAATTGTAAAAGTTTATAACCAGCAGAAACACGAGCGAGAAGGATTCAAAGCCATAAACAGAAAGCTATTAAAGCAACTATTGAAAATTTCCAGAGTCGAGGCCGCCACGAATCCTGTGCTGGAAGTCCTGGGAATGATTGCAGGCTCGGTTGCGTTGATAGTTGGAGTTCACTGGGTAACTCAGGGCCAAATAGACAGCCCGCAGTTTTTAGCTCTGCTCATCCTGCTTGGTGCCTCAGCAGAGTCCGTTCGAAAAACAAGTGACATCTGGAACAAAATCCAGCAGGCAAACGCCGCCGCTGAAAGGGTATTTGCCGTTCTGGATAGACCAATAGAGTTTGAACAACCGAACGCCGCCTCACTACCGCCGTTGAAGAATAAGCTGGAATTCAGAAATGTTGTCTTTACTTATCCAGCCAGCAATAAGCCGGTGCTCAGAGAAGTGAATCTGACGATAAGTGCCGGCCATAATGTTGCCATTGTCGGGCCTAACGGCTCAGGCAAAACAACCCTCGCAAAGCTCATACCGAGGTTCTACGACCCGGACACCGGCCAGGTGCTTATAGATGGACAAGATATTCGCAATGTAACGCTCTTTAGTCTGCGAAGCCAAATTGGGCTCGTCACTCAGAATGTGGTTACTTTTAATGACACCATAGCGGCGAACATCGCTTACGGCAAGTCTGGCGCCACACGGCAAGAAATAATCTCAGCAGCCAAGCGGGCATACGCGCACGAATTCATCGAGTTTTTGCCGGACCAATATAACACGGTAATAGGAGAACAGGGTATAGGACTAAGTGGCGGCCAACTGCAAAGAATCGTCATTGCCAGAGCAATCTTGAAAAATCCACCGATCTTAATATTTGACGAAGCAACGAGCCAGGTAGATGCCGATAGCGAAGCAAAAATTCATAAGGCAATCGAAGAAATCATGCAGAACCGTACTACTCTTATAATCGCGCACAGGTTCAGTACTGTAATTTCTGCAGATTTGATAGTAGTAATAGATAATGGGCAGATTATCGCTCAAGGCCAGCACGACGAGCTCATGCAAACCTGCCAATTGTATCAAGGATTGTATGATACTCAGTTGGTAAGGGCATAGTCCACTGGTCGAATATCTTCACCGATTCTGAATACGAGGCTTACAGCACTGTTCGAGCCGTATCTTCTGCTGGAAAATTTTCTAACACGGATTGCCTGATATGTACATATTCGCTTATAGTAAAATAACCCATCTGGTCGATTTAGACTGGAGATAAAAAGTTTGATGCCCGAAACAGTAGGGACTTTGTTGGTTTTCAATCCCGAAGTACTTCGGGATTTATTTGCGAAGATCATTGCGATGCTTTGAGGACTGAACTATGACAGAAATCTCACGTGAAAGAAGGGCACATGACCTTTTCCGCAAGTATGACCACAATCCCATTTTGTCGCCACAGGACTGGCCTTATCCGGCAAATGCCGTTTTTAATCCTGCGGCAGCTAAGTTAAACACAGAGACACTACTTCTTATCCGCGTCGAGGATATGCGTGGCTTTTCACACTTGACCGTTGCCCGAAGCACTGACGGCTTTACCAACTGGCAAATCGATCCCGCACCCACACTCGAAGCTGACCAAAGCTCTCGCGAGGAAAAATGGGGCTTGGAAGACCCGCGCATAGTCTGGCTCGAGGAACAAAAACAGTTTGCCGTTACTTACGTCTCATTTAGTGAAGGCGGACCTGTAATTTCGCTGGCTATCACTAAGAACTTCAGGACTTTTGCCAGGCTCGGTGCCCTCCTGCCGCCGGAGGACAAAGATGCATGCCTATTTCCTCGAAGATTCAACGGTCGATTTGCACTGATTCATCGACCCATAGTCCGCGGCGAGGCACATATTTGGCTCAGCTTCTCCCCTGATCTTAAACATTGGGGTGACCATCAACTGCTCGTAAGAACAAGAGCAGGTTACTGGGATTGCCACAGAGTCGGATTGGCTTGTCAGCCGGTAGAAACCTCGCAAGGCTGGCTTATATTCTATCATGGCGTCCGCAGCACTCCCGCAGGACAGATATATCGTGTTGGCTTGGCACTTCTCGACTTGAGCTCTCCCTGGAAGGTTTTACGTCGAAGTGATGAGTGGGTTTTAGGCCCGAGCGCATACTACGAACGCGTCGGCGACGTAAGCGACGTGATCTTTCCAACTGGAGCCGTTGTTCAAAAAGAAACAAATCAGCTCCATCTTTATTACGGCGCCGCAGACTGCACCGTCGCTGTTGCCACAGCTAAACTCAGCGACGTCATCGATTACATAATGTCCAGCCCTCAGGTTGCCGACTGAGCCACTGGCACTTCGCAGCATAAAAGCCTTAACGTCACTGCCTGCGGATGGACTCTTCTAACCTGTCATGCTTTCCAATATCCCTCGTGGACCGATCGTACGACTAATACCAATCGTATTAAATTGCTGCGCTTCGTATTTTTGGCATAAATGGGTGGCAGCCTCAAGCGTAGCTTGGGGATGGCTTTCTAATCGTTATACAAAACGCAATATCTAATTACAATTGGTATAATTCAGGGCCATTTGATACTTGACGGACCATACTACTAATTCACATTCCAAAAGCTCAAGTAACCGATCGGTCAGGGTGCATGTCATCTTTGTAGGTAAATATGCCTCCGGCGTATAAAAAGGCTCATTTTGAAAAAAGCCATCCCCCCTTAGGGGAGGTTGTCACCCGACGGATTTATTGGTCATGATGTACACGTAGAAATCATCCATGTTGACTATTGTAAGGATAATCTTATTCGCAAGCCAGATGCTTCACTTCGTTCAGCATGACAACTGTCGCTGTAATTCCTGAGCAAAGCGAAGGGGCTCAGCTACAAGTGATTAGCAATTGCCTATGTAGCGTGGACATGCAAAACGATGTGTGGCAGTCTCAAGCGTAGCGGCTCGACTGAGCTCGCCGAAGTCTTGAGGATGGGTACGTGCCTACGGATAAATTGGTGCTAAAGGCCCAAAAAAGCTACCTACAAACTCGACACGCATCCTTTGTAGGTTTCCACGCGGTTCAGAGCTTGACTACAGGGTGTGTCGTCGTCATTCTGAGCGACTCGTCCTCCGTAGCCTCGACGAAGGAGGAAGCGAAGAATCTCCACTGCAAATGAGAGTTGACAATCGCAGCGATGCGCCTGGTCGGCGAATATTATTGTTCATACCAATCCTCCATGTTCACTATTGTAAGGATAATCTTATTCGCAAGCCAGATGCTTCACTTCGTTCAGCATGACAACTGTCGCTGTAATTCCTGAGCAAAGCGAAGGGGCTCAGCTACAAGTGATTAGCAATTGTCTATGTAGCGTGGACAGGCAAAACGACGTGTGGCAGCCTAAAGCGTAGCGGCTCGACTGAGCTCGCCGAAGTCTTGAGGATGGGTACGCACCTACAAACTCAACACGCATACGTTGGTTATGAAGGGAGCCATATTATTTGAAAGAATCCCAGGTTCTGGTATAATCCAATTTTCCGCTGGCTGCGGAGGTCTGTTCTTCGCAACTCAGCTTGTTTTGTTACTCAAACTGGCCGAAGTTTATACGCCACAGGCGTATAAAATTGAAAACCAACATAATTACCTATTTGACAACAACATATTGCACTTTGTCACCTATAAAGAGCAAGAAGTCAAAAAAACAAATTCTCTGTTACTCAAAACATTTTCTTCTTGAGCATCCTA